>ERZ773186.172-NODE-172-length-65320-cov-23.633770_pt1 | contig 65320 bp, 61 predicted proteins | sample MGYA00581000_ERZ773186 | MGnify/ENA primary metagenome ERZ773186 (study PRJEB29015, sample SAMEA2737752) | human gut metagenome | biome: human gut; feature: human-associated habitat; material: faeces | place: China | collected 2012 ...
GCACATCAATATAGCGCGAGCGTGCCTGTAAGGGTATATGCCATGCCTACGAGAAATGTATAGATAATTGATGTATTCGGCAAATCAGAAATTATAGATATAGGTATTGTTAATTTTAGGAATGTAAGTTAGCATTTTAGTGTAAAAAATTCTCGGTTGGCTGCTTAACGAATGAGGGAGTTATTTTGGCAGGAGAACTGAAAATAGCAAATAACTCTGTTCTATGGCTAGCGTGATTGGTTAAGATAGTGTATAATATTAAGGTGTTTTATTGAAGATGGTGTATTATGCCCTTTGATATTAACAAGATTCGTGATTTGGATGGTGAGAAAAGTGAAAGTTACCAAAAAAGATATGGAAAATGTAGCAGTATTGTCTCGTTTGTCAATACCTGCTGACAAGGAAGAGCTTTATACCCAACAGCTTAGCGATGTGCTGGAGTATGTAGATAATCTCAGCGCTGTTCCTACTGATGATATTCAGCCAATGGCTCATGTATTGCCTGTAAGCAATGTATTCCGTGAGGATGTAGTCAAGGAATCCCTTAGTCGGGAGCTGGCTTTGTCCAATGCTCCTTTGAAGGACGATGGCTATTTCCGTGTGCCAAAGGTTTTGGAAGATTAATTAGGAGGGACAACTGTGAAATTGTTTGAACAACCTGCCCATGTCCTCCATGACATGCTGGTAAATAAAGAAATTACCTCTCTGGAGCTGACTCAGGCTGTATTGGCTAGAATTGACGAGGTAGAGGGTGATGTGCAGGCATATCTGACTATTACTCGTGAGGAGGCTTTGGCTCAGGCCAAGGCTGTAGATGAAAAAATCGCCAAGGGTGAGGAGATTGCTTTCTTGGAGGGTATTCCAGGAGCTATCAAGGATAATATCTGCACTAAGGGCATTAAGACTACCTGTGCATCTAAGATTCTTCAGAAATTTGTGCCACCATATGATGCTACTGTTATGCAGAAGCTGGAGGCTCAGAATCCTGTAGTTTTGGGTAAGACCAATTTGGATGAATTTGCTATGGGGGGTTCCACTGAGAACTCTGCTTACCATCCAACCTGCAATCCTTGGAATACTGATTGCGTGCCTGGTGGTTCCTCTGGCGGCAGTGCAGCAGCAGTAGCAGCCGGTACTGCCGTATGGGCTTTGGGCTCTGATACTGGCGGATCTATTCGTCAGCCAGCTTCTTTCTGCGGTGTGGTAGGCATGAAGCCAACCTATGGCCGTGTTTCCCGCTATGGTCTGGTGGCCTATGCTTCCTCCTTGGATCAGATTGGGCCTATTACCAAGGACGTAACTGACTGCGCTCATATTCTTAATATTATTGCTGGCCGTGATGAAATGGATTCCACCAGCTTGGATGTTCAGGTGCCTGATTTTACCAAGGCTTTGGTTCAGGATGTTAAGGGCCTGAAAATCGGTTTGCCAAAGGAATACTTTGTCAAAGGTATGGATCCAGAGGTAGAAGCAGCGGTAAAGAATGGTGTTAAGGAACTGGAAAAGCTAGGGGCAGAGGTAGTGGAGATTTCCCTGCCAAATACCGATTATGCTATTTCTACCTATTATTTAATTGCACCAGCTGAGGCTGCTACTAATCTGGCTCGTTATGATGGCGTAAGCTATGGTGAGCGGGCTGAGGATGCGTCTGATTTGGTGGAGATGATGACCAAGACTCGTACCCAGTATCTGGGCGAGGAGGTAAAGCGACGCATTATGATTGGTAACTATGCCCTTAGTGCTGGTTATTATGATGCTTATTATCTGAAGGCATTGAAGGTACGCCGTCTGGTGAAGGAAGATTATGATAAGGCTTTCAAGGATGTGGATGTTATTATCTGTCCTGCTGCTCCTTCTGTTGCCTATAAGATTGGGGAAAAGATTGCTAACCCATTGGAAATGTATTTGCAGGATGCCTGCACTGTACCTCTTAACCTGGCCGGCTTGCCTGGTATCAGCGTTCCTTGTGGTTACAACAAGGATAAAATGCCTATTGGTATGCAGATTATCGGCAAGGCATTGGATGAGGAAACTATCCTGAGAGTTGCCTATACATATGAGCAGAGCCAGTCCTACCATGAGGACAGAGCTCAGTTGGGGGGTAAATAAGTATGAGCTACGAAGCAGTCATTGGACTTGAAATACACAGCGAGCTAAAAACAAAAACTAAGATATTCTGTGGTTGCGCCACCTCCTTTGGTGCAGAGCACAATACCCATGTATGCCCTGTATGTTTGGGCCTGCCTGGTGTATTGCCAGTTTTGAATAAAAGAGTATTGGAATTTGCTATCAAGGCTGGTTTGGCCCTGAATTGCAAAATCAATAATTTTTCCAAATTTGACCGTAAAAACTACTATTATCCAGATTTGCCAAAGAATTGGCAGACTTCCCAGTATGATTTGCCAATCTGCGAGCATGGTTATGTAGATATTGAAACCTCCAAGGGAAAGAAGCGGATTCGCATTACCCGCATTCATATGGAGGAGGATGCAGGCAAGCTGGTTCACTCCGGTAACACCATTAAGGATTCTGAAACCTCTAATGTAGATTACAATCGTACTGGTGTACCTTTGATTGAGATTGTTTCTGAGCCTGATATGTCCACTCCAGAGGAAGCTCGTCTTTATATGGAGAAGGTAAAGTCTATTCTCCAGTATATTGATGTTTCCAACTGCAAAATGGAGGAAGGCAATCTCCGTGCAGATTTGAATGTTTCTCTCCGTCCAAAAGGCTCTGATGTATTGGGCACTCGTACAGAGATGAAGAATATTAACTCCTTTAAGGCTGTTGAGGAAGCTTTGGAGTATGAGATTGAGCGTCAGGAAGAAGTTCTGGAGGATGGGGGCCATATTATTCAGGAAACCCGTACCTGGGATCCTGATCGTGGTGTAACTCTTTCCATGCGCAGCAAGGAAAATGCCCATGACTATCGCTATATGCCGGAGCCTGACTTGGTGCCTATTATTACCTCTGATGAGGAAATTGAGAAGTTCCGGGAGAGTCTGCCAGAGCTGCCTGATGCTCGTCAGGCCCGCTTGGAATCTGAATATGGTCTTTCCAGCTATGACGCAGGTATTATTACCAGCTCTCGTCAGATGGCAGAGTATTTTGATGCTGTAGTAGCTGCTGGGGCTGATGCCAAGCTGGCTGCTAACTGGATTATGGGTGATCTGTCCAAGAATCTCAATGCTGAGGGTATTGGTATTGAGGAATCTCCTGTAGAGGCTCAGCGTTTGGGCGAAATGATTGGCCTGATTTCCAAGGGGACTATTTCCTCCAAGATTGCTAAGAAGGTATTTGAAGAAATGTGGAAGTGCCCTGACAGTCCTGAAAAGATCGTTAAGGATAAGGGATTGGTACAGATTACTGACACCAAGGCTATTGAGGCTATTGTGGACAAGGTTATTGCCGATAATCCAAAGGCTGTTGAGGAGTACAAGGGCGGTAAGAAGAAGGCTATTGGCTCCCTGGTTGGTCAGGTTATGAAGCAGTCCAAGGGGAAGGCTAACCCTCAGATGGTCAACCAGCTTTTGGCTCAGAAACTGGATTAAGTATATAGTATTTACAATCCACAATTAATATAGTAAACTAGAGGTTACGTAAAAAGTTTGCTAATAATTACCTGTTTACACCTGTGCCTAGGCATGGGTGTTAATAGGCGGTTGGAGTCCGCCAGGGGACAGGTAGAAAATAATGTATGAGAAGGAGAGTTGCTATGTCTGAAGAGGAGAGTGTGTTAGACAAACGCCAGGAATGGGATTTTATTGTTGCAGGCTGGCCTAGTGAAGTTCGCAAGGCAGATTTGCTACTCACCGAAATGGAAAAAGAGCTGGATGATATGCTGGAGGTGGCAATTCAGCAGACTGTTAGTCGTTGCAAGCGCTATAGTCAGGAGCATGACTATCCATTTACTACCTTTCCGCTGAATAAAAGCTTGATTTTTTTCAATCGTGCTGTAGAGGAATTGGCTGTGCAGGATGTACCGGCTGGGGAAAAAGGCGATTTCCGCACTGCCCTTACAGAAAGATTCCTGAAATATTTGGATGATATGTTTAACACCATGCGGTCAGATGACCAGCGCCTCAGATTGAAGCAGGTTACTGAGCCTGATAGATTTCCTGGAGATATTATAGGCATGGCGTTGATTCATCAGTCAGTACGATATTTGTCTAAATATTTGGCAGCTCAGAAAGAAATGAAGCGGTTGGACTATTTGGTAGCCAATCGTGGTACTATTATTGAGTTGCTGAACAAGCATGTAACCTTGCTGAATCTGGGCAAGGAAATTTGTTAGCAAGGTATTTTCTCAGATTGCCGGAACAGGGCGAATTGGAGAAAAAATAGAATCTGAGTAAGAGGTGTGTGTATGTCTGGTTTGCGTTTTTTGACAGCAGGTGAGTCTCACGGGCAGTGTCTTACTGCCATTGTAGAGGGGATTCCTGCAGGTTTGTCTGTAGATATTGAGGCTATTAATGGTGATTTGGCTCGGCGGCAGCAGGGCTATGGCCGAGGTGGCCGCATGAAGATTGAAACTGACAAGGCTGAGGTTACCAGTGGAATTCGTTTTGGCGAAACTATGGGAGATCCCATCACTTTGCGGATTGTCAACAAGGACTGGCAGAACTGGACAGATCGGATGAGTGTTTTTGGCTCTGAATATGGAGACAAGGTAACGGCTGTCCGTCCAGGTCATGCAGATCTTACTGGCGTTTTGAAATACAATCGGGATGATGCCAGAGATATTCTGGAGCGGGCTAGTGCCAGAGAAACTGCTGCCAGAGTAGCAGTAGGTGGTTTGTGTAAGGAATTTCTGGCGGCCTGTGGTATTCAGGTAGTCAGCCATGTGGTAAAAATCGGCGGTGTAGCTGTAGATGAAGCTCGCGTTAATAGAGAGGAAATCGGCAGTGGCAGCTCTGAACTGAATTGCTATGATGCTGTAGCTGAGGAAGCTATGAAGCAGAGGATTCAGGAGGCTATGGCTCAGGGAGATACCCTTGGAGGTGTTTTTGAGGTTATTGTCCGCGGCGCACCTTTGGGATTAGGCAGTCATATTCAGTGGGATCAGCGTTTGGATGGCAAGCTGGCTGCTGCCATGATGGCAATTCAGGCTATCAAGGGCGTGGAAATCGGTGCTGGCTTCCAATGTGGAGAGCTGCCAGGCAGTGAGATTCATGACGAAATGTTCCTGTCTCAGGAAGGACATGTTTATCGCAAAACCAATCGCGCAGGCGGTTTGGAGGGTGGCATGACCAACGGGGAGGAAATTGTGGTAAGAGCCTGCATGAAGCCTATTCCAACTTTGATGAAGCCTCTCCATTCTGTAGATATTGCTCAGGACAAGGAAGTGTTGGCCTGCAAGGAGCGCAGCGATGTCTGTGCTGTTTCTGCAGCCTCTGTGGTGGGAGAAGCCATGACGGCTATTGTTATGGCTCAGGCTGTGCTGGACAAATTTGGTGGCGATGCCATGTGTGATTTGTTGGCCAATATGGAAAACTACAGAGCAAGAGTTCAGGGGTAATAGCATGAAAAATGTGGTTTTGATTGGTTTCATGGGCACAGGCAAATCCAGCTGCGGCCGAGCTATTGCTCAACAACTGGGGTATCGTCTGGTGGACTTGGACAAGGAAATTGAAACAAAATACAAAATGCCTATTCCTACCATGTTTAAGGTACATGGTGAGGACTGGTTCCGTCAGAAAGAAAAGGAAATGGTAGCTTATTGGGCTCACCAAAAGAATGTAGTAATTTCTACTGGCGGCGGCACTGTGAAAAATCCTGAAAACACTGCCTGCCTGAGAAAAAATGGGAAAATTATCTGTCTTCAGGCAGATATAGACACTCTAGTGGAGAGAACCTCCAGACAGGGAAGACGTCCCGTGTTGGATGCTAGGGCGGCTCAGCTAGGTGGCAATCGGAAAGCGGCTATTGCCTCTCTTTTGGAGGAGCGGCAGGAAATGTACAAAAATGCTGATTTGTATGTGGATACCGGCCGTTTAAGCCCTTTGCAGGTTGCAACCAGAGTCAGCGAATTTATCCGTAAATCCTAAAATAATAGGAATATTTTCCACGACTGTCTTGCTAGGGGGGCAGATGTACTTCAGATGAATTCAAGACAATTGCTCTTGACAGCAATTCCCATAATGATATTATGGCCAATATAGCCTTTAAGTTCTAATACTAAGGAGAATATGGTGCGGGGATTTGATTTTCTCCGCACTCTTTTTTTGAAAGGAATCGAGTATATGAATAGCGAAGCAAGTAAATTTGCAACATATCTCAAAGAAAATAATGTGGATAGCTTTAAATTCGAGGAACTGCATGATGAACACGATAGTGTGATTTTCCGTACATCTGTAATTCTGTATGGCCAGTCTATTCCACTGGGTGTAATTATTGATGACACAATTTATGCCATGATAAGGGTTAATATTGCCGTGCATGCTATTACGGATGATAATTATTATGAAATCTTTAATCTGATTATGAGATTGAATAATAAAAGCAAATTATTCAAATACTATCTAACGCCAGATTTGTCAGTGATTTTGGATGTATGTATTCCCTATGAAAAAGATAATATATCCTGTCCGCTTCTATATAGTCTGGTAGCCGTAACCGTCAAGGAAATAGAGAAGAATTATGGTGAATTCATAAAGCTGCTATTTCCCCAAAATAAGTAAGAGAAGTAACTCATCCGGCAGTTAAAGTATCCATATCTTCTCATTAGAAAGTTGAGAGGTTATTCAAGGTCAAATCGACATCGCGATGTAGATTTGACCTTGCTTTTTTTTATTACGATATAATAGAGTTAAATTGATATTGTATTGTAGTTTATATTGGAGATGAAGAAGATGTAAAAAATGGGTATCAATCCTAGAATTGCGAATTTATGCCATTTTAGTTATGTCAGTATGAGTGGGAATAAAATATTTTCCACCACTGTCTTGCTAGGGGGGGCAGATGTACTATAATAGTGGTACACGAAGCTATTTTGTGAATAACTTATGGAAAGGAAGATAAGAGAGTGAAGAAAAACGACAGACAAAGATTTCTTGTCAGTTCGGTACTGCTAGGACTTTCGGCTGGACTGTCGGTTTTGCCTATGCCAAATGTGGCACATGCTCAAACGCTCAATGAGTATAAAGTAGATTTAGCACAACGATATCCTGCCTATCAGGCTGTATTGGCTAAAGAAGCTGCGGAATCCTCTAGAGCGGCTGGAGAAATTGTTGAAGCTAAGTCAGATGAATTAAAGACAATTGTTCTTGACAGCAATTCCCAGTATCAAGAGTTGCGTGCTTCTGGAGAAGGTACTGTAGTGCTTTCCCTAAAGGATAAGAGCGTTATTCAGCCTATGACTCTGAGACCAACCTATGGCTATGGTGAAACCGATCCCATTGGTCCTCATTATGAAGGTGGTTATATAGGCATTGCTTATGGTAATGTTGATTATGATCATCCTGAGAATATCAAGGACAATGCCGATAAATCTGCCGATATGACCAATGTTCAGTTCAAGGCTGAATCTGGTGATATCGTATTTATCAACGGAACCACCAAGGTGAAGGCGGAGAATCTCTATGGCGGTCAATGGTATCTGCCTGATGGATATGCTGAGGATGGAAAAATCAAAATTGGAGAGACGGAAGAACAACATTCTAATCCCAATGATGCTGGTGTTTACATTCCTGCCCATGCTATTCTCAAGCTGGAGGGTAATACCAAGTTTAATACCGAAGATTGGCAAGATTCGAAGGGACAAACCATATCTGGTAATAATTATATTATCCTGACAGAAAAGGGAACTCTGGAAGCAAATTCTGCTCAGATTTTCCAAAAGGGTATGGGGTTGGATGGAGTTAACACCGATCCAAATGGAGTACGCCAGGATGCCAATGATGCCATCAAATTTGAGGCAGGTAAATTGTTGCTTGATGATGATTCTTACAATGATGCATACCTGACTCAGGCCAACAAGCTAATCAAGGAAGCTGATGGTGGCACCACTGAGGTTGTTGTTAAAGATACTGCCACCAAGGCTACGCCATTGCTAAAGCTGGAGGATGTTAAGGATGACAATTATGCTGCCGGCGTAACAACTGACAAATCAGATATTGTCTTAGGAGCGACTGGCGATTCTACTGTCAATAAGCTTAATGCTACATCCTTGAATTTGGCTGGTGCCACAGTCGGCAGTGCCAATAGCGTTACCGTTCAGGATGGTAGAAATCTGTATTTGGGCAGTAATGCCAATAACAGGGAACTTATTACAGTAGATAATGAGAAGCCTGCCCAGAATGTAGATGTACAGGTACAGGGCGGCAGTAAGCTGACCTTGGGCAGATTTGATGTACAGAACCGTCTGACAGGTGATGTAACCCTGACTGCAAATTCTGAAATGGCTGTTGAAGCTGGTCAGCTTACCGTAGGAAAAATTGATGCTCAAACTGGCACTAAGATAAATGTTGGCAGTGGCTCGGCTCTCACTACCGAAGGTGGTATTAAGCTGACAGGGGCAACCATGCAGGTAAACGGTACTGTTCACAATACCGATATTACTGGTGATAATGGTTCAACCATTCTGATTGGTAATAATGCTTCGGCTGGTAAGATGCTTATTGGCGTATCTAATACAGCTACCTTGACAGGCACCAAGGTTTTCCTGGATCCTGTTTGGAAGGATGGCGCTACGATTAGTGATGCCTCTCAGTTTGCTTTGGAGTCCTCTAGCAATGTGAATTATCTTTTGACCGTAGGACGCAATTCCTTGGCCAGCCTTGGTACGGCAGACAGTTCAAAGGCTATTGCCGCCTTTGGGGCTACAGGCTTGAAGTGGGGCCAGAATGATATCTCAGCTGCCCTGTATCTGGCCAAGCCGGTAACAGTAGATGCTGCTGGTGGTATCAAGGTAGATGGCACCGCAACGGATGTAACAGCAAATTCTGCTGCGGCTAATACAGCAGAGTTTGCAGATAATTCCTTGCTGATGGTGGATGCTTCTACCATTTCTGGTACTGCAGCTTTGACTGGAGCTGGAGTTGGAGCTGGAGCTAAATTGAAGGTTGCTGATAGTGCCAAGCTGTATCTGGATAATGTTTCCACTGGTGGTACTTATACCATAGCTACTAAATTTGATACAACATTAGCTAATGGCTGGTACAAGGATGATGCAAATATCATCACAGGAAAATTGTTTAGTGCTACCCATAATACTGATAGCACCATAACTGCCTCCCGCAAGAAATTGCAGGAAGCTCTGCCAGGAGCCGTCCTACCTAATATTGTAGATAAGATGACCTTTAGCGCAGCAGAAAAGTCCAAGAGTCCTGCCTCTGAGTTCATTGCTCAGGCAACCAATGGTCTGTATTCTGACAGTATGTCTACAGCATTGATTAATGTAGCTGCTCAGCCAGCAGAAACAGTTGGTGCAACAGCGGCTGCTGTAGAGCACAGCTTGGATTTTGCTCAGCAGGCACAGGGGCATCTGTCCTTCTTTAATGGTGCTGATGTCAAGGCCGATCAGGCATGGATTAAATACGGTCACAGAAATGGTTCTGTAGATAGCTTGGATATTGGCGGTATGTCTACCGGTTATGATAGCAGCTTCAACGGTGTTACCGTAGGCTACGATCTGCCAGCTGTTGATTCCTTCCATCATGGCTTTGCCTTTAGTTATGGCAAAGGCTCAAATGATGGTGCCTGGGAAAATGATGACTTCAATACCAAGGGCGTAAGCTGGTATGGAAGTCTGAATACAGGCAATAACAATATGCTCTTTGATGTGGGTTATTATCACACAGAGCATGATGTTAATGGCATCTTCCATGCTAAACCAAAGACAGACGTCTTTACTATGGGTATTACCAATGAATTTAGACTGCCACAGGGCAATGATGGGTATGGTGCTATTGTACCTCATATTGGCCTGCGTTATAGCCATGTTGGTACGCCTAGATATTCAGGTTATTGGAAGGGTTCTGAGGCTTTCAGATACCATCCAGAAGGTAAGGATCTCTTTAGCTTGCCATTTGGTGTAGGGTATATTTATGAAAGCAAGAGCCTTGAACAGACAACCAGTTTCTATGCAGATCTTGCCTATGTACCTGTTTTCGGTGGGCGCTCTGCCGATATGAGAGTACAGGCATGCGGCATAGATGCAGAGGATGTATTTGCTTATGATGCCTCCTATGGTTCTGCCTTTGTGGGCAGCTTGGGTGTAAAGCAGGAAAGTGATTCCTGGGAATGGGGCTTGAGCTATCGTTATAGTGCTAATAGCAATCAGCATAGTAATGATATTATGGCCAATATAGCCTTTAAGTTCTAATACTAAGGAGAATATGGTGCGGGGATTTGATTTTCTCCGCACTCTTTTTTTGAAAGGAATCGAGTATATGAATAGCGAAGCAAGTAAATTTGCAACATATCTCAAAGAAAATAATGTGGATAGCTTTAAATTCGAGGAACTGCATGATGAACACGATAGTGTGATTTTCCGTACATCTGTAATTCTGTATGGCCAGTCTATTCCACTGGGTGTAATTATTGATGACACAATTTATGCCATGATAAGGGTTAATATTGCCGTGCATGCTATTACGGATGATAATTATTATGAAATCTTTAATCTGATTATGAGATTGAATAATAAAAGCAAATTATTCAAATACTATCTAACGCCGGATTTGTCAGTGATTTTGGATGTATGTATTCCCTATGAAAAGGACAATATATCCTGTCCGCTTCTATATAGTCTGGTAGCCGTAACCGTCAAGAAAATAGAGAATAATTATGGGGAATTCATAAAGCTGCTATTTCCTAAAAATAAGTAATGGAAAATAATATCAGCATTAATATTGGTAGGAGCATTTGGTAGTGCACATCAAATGAAAAGATGATGTAGGTTTAATTTAGAGAGTGCTCTAGTAGGGAGTTTGTACCCCAGGGAATTGTTCAACATATTCTATCGGTGTAACGCATTCTTTCGCCAAGGTACCATAATATTCCTTATAGAGAGGAATCAGGCGAATTTGAGTGCAGGTTTTGCCATATCTTTTGCTTAGACGGGTTTCGATATACCCAAACTCCACTAATTTTTTCAAATTGCGGGAAATAGTACTGTTAGAATGGTTGCCCATCTGGAGGGTAAGCATTCTGGAGCTGATGTATATCCATTCATCCCGCCAATGCAACCTGTTGAATTCGGAAAAAATAATCATATATAGCAGGCTGGCAGCAGGAGACAACTCATCATCAAATCGTTTATCCATGAAGGCGTTAAATTGAAGAATGTAGGAAATTTTTTTCATAGCAAATACCTCTCAAAAACTATATAGTAAAAAATTTAGACTGCTTGGCAAAGGTAAACAAAGAGTACGCTGCCAATTTATCTTGATAAAGTGATTATATAATAAAATGAAGTGAAAATCACCAGGGGTAAACTTAAAAAATTAAGAAGTTTAAGCCAGATAAGCGAAATAAAAAAACATATCCTATCTCAGCAAACCAATGGGGATAAAAATAATATCACCATAATTATGTATACTTTCATACTAAGGTTAGCTATCAGAATGTATACTATCGAACTAGGTTAAACTAGCAAAACGGAAATCTTTTTTTATCTTTTTCTTTATATTAGGACGCTGGGAGGCCTTGTGGCACAAGGGATAAAAGATTATCACTGTACCTTCTTTGAGCCTTTTAGAGGTGCGATAATAGGATATGAATAATTCCATGCAAATTTTGTATTGCTTATAAAATTCGCCTATGTTATAATAAACATACAAACATACCTTCTTTTACTGTTAATGATTGAAAGGGGTATCCTATGACAAATCGCAAAAGACGCGATACTGTATTTTGCCATTACATGGCTACAGAATCACATTTGCTGGAACTGTTCAATGCTTTAAACGATACTCATTAAAAAAATTCCTCCAATGTTAATATCAATACGTTGGAAGGAAGTTTTTTCAGTAATATCAAAAATGACATTTCTTTTCTGATGGATAATTTGGTCATCGTACTTATTCTATTAATCCCAATATGCCCTTGCGGTTTTTAAGCTATCTTGACGAACTATATCGCAGAATTGTCAGCGGACAGTCAGCTAAGATTTATGGTAGCGAGCTGATCAAGGTGCCCGCTCCCGAATTTTATGTTTTTTATGATGGAGATGATATGTCATTTGACCAGCAGATATTAAAATTAAGTAATGCATTTGAGTCAGCCTCAGAAAATCTGGAGTTAATCGTTCATGTGTATAACCTTGGTGATGGTAAAAGTGAGACACTAAAGCAGAAATGCTCTGCAATAAAAGAATACAGCATATTTTCCAACAAGTATAAATTTTACAGAAAGCAAAAATTTACCATTGACCAAGCTGTAAAAGAAGCTGTTCGTTACTGTTTGGAACACAATGTCATGAAAGAATATTTAAGAAATAACGAAAAAGAGGTGATAGATATGTTTGGGTTTGAATGGAATGAAAAAGAAGAGAAAGATGCTTTGATTAAAGTTGGCGAAGCTAGGGGTGAAGCTCGTGGTGAAGCCCGTGGTGAAGCCCGTGGTGAAGCTAGAGGTGAAATCAGGGGGACATTAAGGGCCATAAAAAATCTAATGAGAACCACTAACTTATCTGCTGAGGCAGCCATGAAAGCAATAGGTATCTCACCTTCAGAATACAAAAAATATCTTATGATGCTTTAATATTAAAACGGCATTGAATTTTTAAGGTCAAATCGACATTGCAATGTAGATTTGACCTTATTTTTGTGATACTAACTACCATATGAATCTGGTTATAATAGGGGAATATTGTATAGAGATATATACCAGAGATACAATGTATACTATAATTATGTATACTTTCATACATAGGTTAGCTATCAGAATGTATACTATCGAACTAGGTAAAACTAGCAAAACGGAAATCTTTTTTTATCTTTTTCTTTATATTAGGGCGCTGAGAGGCCTTGCGGCATAGGGGATAAGAGAATGTCACTGCACCTCCTTAGAACCTTTTGAAGGTGCGGTATAAGGTGCGGTAGCCGGAACACAAAGCGGAACACTATTTTTGCAGTGTTCCGTGAGTTGCACCTTTTAGAGGGGCAGTAGGCGGAACAAGATACGGAACACTATTTTTGTGATGTTCCGTGGGTTGCACCTTTTAGAGGGGCAGTAGCCGGAACAAGATACGGAACACTATTTTTGTGATGTTCCGTGGGTTGCACCTTTATGAGGTGCGGTAGCCGGAACAAGATACGGAACATTATTTTTGTGATGTTCCGTGAGTTGCACCCTTATGAGGTGCGGTAGGCGGAACGAAATACTGTAAAAAATGATAAAAGAAAAACGCTGAAATATACTAAAAATGAGTATACGCCAGCGTAAGAAGCACAATGTATAATATTTAGAGCAAAGCAAGGTATCGACTAAATTCAGAAGGCGCAATCCCCAGAGCCTTCATGGCTTTTTCAGGGGACAGGTCTAGATTACGCATCAATTCCTTTAAGGATTCAATTTTACCCTCAAATTTGCCTTCAATTTTGCCATCTGTTTTGCCTTTATTGTAACCAAAATCTTGCATTTCCTGTAATTTCATTTCATAGGTCATATAACTCATCCTTTTTACTTTATAGTTTATTACAGGTAATGTTGTGTATTGAACATCTAAGAAGATATAAGCTGTTATATAGATTTATCACTTGAAATAATATATAATAGATTAAAAAGAAAGGTGGGGTATACCATGAAACCAAATCCATATTTCCCAGGAGCTGGAGCAGCTCCTGCCTATATTGCTGGCCGGGATGAGGATATAGAAAAGGCCAAAGAAGAGCTGGAAACTATCTCTTATGGCTATCCTGCTCGTTCCGTGATTTATTATGGACTGAGAGGTGTGGGCAAAACAGTACTTTTGAATAAAGTAGAAAGTATAGCCAAGGCCCTAATGATTCCAGAGGAATACATGGAAATTCCGGAACATGGCAAAAATAATTTTCAGTCAGAGCTTGCTCTCAGTGTATATAAGCTTATGAAACAGCTAAGTGTCAAGGAACAATTGGAATCCTACGTTAAAAGAGCACTTGGGATACTAAAATCCTTTTCCATAAAATACTCTCAAGGAGATTTTGCTACAGAAATAGCTGTAGATCCCATACAAGGCTTAGCCAATACAGGCAACATATCTAATGATATGACAGAATTATTTTTAGCTTTAGGAGAGGTGGCAAAGCAAAACAAAAAAGGGGTTGCTTTCTTTATTGATGAAATTCAGTATCTTGATCAAGTAGATTTGGAAGGATTGATTCGTGCTTTACATCGCTCAAATCAGAAAGGATACCCTATTATTATCTACGCTGCAGGATTACCTAAGATTGCCAAATTCGTAGGTGTGGCTAAATCTTATGCTGAGAGATTATTTAGTTTTGTGGAGATAGATTCTCTTGATGCCATAGCTGCCGAAAAAGCTCTGGTATATCCAGCCAAAGAAATGGGTGTTGCATATACACCAAAAGCCATTAATCATATTCTATCCACAACAGAGGGATATCCGTATTTTATTCAGGAATATGGCAAATGGATCTGGAAGCATAGGCATAATTCTGACATAATAACAGACGAAATTGCTGTTGCCGCCTATAATGACTTTGAAAAAAGCCTAGATTCTGGCTTCTTCAGAGTACGCTATGACAAGGCAACCACAAAAGAATTAGATTTTATGCTAGCCATGGTAGAATGCGGCGAACTCCCCTGCACCATCAAAAATGTTGCAGAAATATTGGGCGTAACTCAGCAACGCATATCTGCCGTTAGGGCACAACTTATCCATAAGGGCTTCATATATGCAGCAAACTATGGCAAGCTAGACTTCACTGTACCCCAGTTTGGACAATATCTACGCAGACAGCAGGGACATATAAACTAAATAAATTAAGAATTTTAGGAATAAATGGTAGTAGGGCACTGGGAGGCCTTGCGGCACAGAGGTGATAGATATGTTTGGGTTTGAATGGAATGAAAAAGAAGAGAAAGATGCTTTGATTAAAGTTGGCGAAGCTAGGGGTGAAGCTCGTGGTGAAGCCCGTGGTGAAGCCCGTGGTGAAGCTAGAGGTGAAATCAGGGGGACATTAAGGGCCATAAAAAATCTAATGAGAACCACTAACTTATCTGCTGAGGCAGCCATGAAAGCAATAGGTATCTCACCTTCAGAATACAAAAAATATCTTATGATGCTTTAATATTAAAACGGCATTGAATTTTTAAGGTCAAATCGACATTGCAATGTAGATTTGACCTTATTTTTGTGATACTAACTACCATATGAATCTGGTTATAATAGGGGAATATTGTATAGAGATATATACCAGAGATACAATGTATACTATAATTATGTATACTTTCATACATAGGTTAGCTATCAGAATGTATACTATCGAACTAGGTAAAACTAGCAAAACGGAAATCTTTTTTTATCTTTTTCTTTATATTAGGGAGCTGGGAGGCCTTGCGGCACAAGGGATAAGAGATTGTCACTGCACCTCCTTAGAACCTTTTGAAGGTGCGGAAACAGGAACCTAAAGCGGAACCGTATATGAATACCGTTCCTAAATAAGCACCAAAACAGGAACAGTAACTCGATTCATGGGGTATGTTAATAGTTAGCTTGCTAACATTTTATATTATACTACTGTGCAATACAGAACAATAAAGCATTGTTTTGATAAAAATCCTGGACTTTTCAACGAAAACATGATAGAATATAGAAAAATGTCAAGGAGTCTGTGATTATGAAACATTATGCTATAGATTTGTTTTGTGGAGCTGGTGGTTGTTCTGAAGGATTGATACAAGCCGGATTTCATATTTTGTTTAGTTCTGATATAAGTCCAATGGTTGAGGTTACATATACAAATCGCCACAAACAGCTTGGATTGATTCAGGGTGAAAATACTTTTTTTCAAAGAGCTGACATAAGAGAATTAACAGGGGCGGATATATTTAAGGCTATATCTTCCTTGAAAATTTTTGAGGGAAAGAAATTGCCAGAAATTGATTTAATAATAGGAGGGCCGAGTTGTCAGGGGTTTTCTCGTGCTGGAAGGCGTGATAAATCTGATCCTAGAAATATGCTTTTTGGGGAATATGTACGAGTAATATCTCAAATCAGACCTAAATACATCGTTCTGGAGAATGTAGAAGGATTTATGGATATGCAGTTCATAGGGTATACAGGATTGGGGGGTAAAGTTTATCCTGATGGATCAGTAACGCCAGATATTTTAGCAAGCGAACTGCGCGAAATAGGTTACAACACCTTAGAACCAAGAATACTGAATGCCGCTGATTATGGAGTACCTCAACGGCGTAATCGTGTGATATTTATTGGCTATCGCGATGATATGCAGGAACCATCATATCCATTGCCGACGCATACTCCTGATGAGTATATATCAATTAAAGAAGCTATTAGCGATTTGATTGGCAATAATGCCAAGGGTGAAAAAATGATATTAAGCTCGTACCAGCGGGATAGCATAAATGGTCGCACACCAAACATAAATGGCAAGCCTATAAAGGCCGATAAATATAAAAATATAGAACAATCTGCCATGACAGAAGTTGTGCGTGAACGGTTCAGTTTGTTTAGACAAGGTGAAACAGGAACTATGCTGAAGCAGAGGGTTATGACAGATGGCATAGATATTTCTAAAAAGCCTGCACTTATAAAGCTATGTGTTGATAAAACATATTTATCAGCAGAGCAGATTGTTGATTCCTTTAAAGAAGCCAATGTTTCCGACAGAATTGTAAATATTTTACTTACCAAAAAGAACATAAGACAAAGATTCGATGAAAATAAACCATCAGCTACAGTGGTAACAATAGCAGATGACTATATTTCGCCATGGGAAGATAGAACTTTTAGTGTAAGGGAATTAGCTCGTTTTCAATCGTTTGATGATTCCTTTGAGTTTCTAGGGAAAAGAACAACTGGTGGGTTGAAGCGGAGAGTAGAAGTACCACAATTTACGCAGGTAGGCAATGCTGTCCCTCCGTTATTAGCAAAAGCAATAGCTTTAGAAATAAAAAAATGCCTATAAGGTAATGAGTTGTCAAATGTATAGCCACCCATAGGTTAGAGGTGTTTGATCTAACTTATGGGTGGCTATATGACATATGATAGCACTTTGCTTATAAATCGTATGTAATGGATTTTCCTAGTAATAAAGGCAAGTCTGCTGGATACATCTTAAAACTCATTCCATGATCCCGCAACTTTCCGTTTTCTTTAAAATAGCCAGATAAATCAACAGTGATCTTATCAATTTCAACTAATGGTGCAAGTAATGAAAGGTTTGGATTTCTTGTATGTATAACTTTGTCATATCTAAAATGTTCCTTATTATCAACATTTTTAGAAATAGCCTTTACCCAAAATGTTTCATGGTGCTTAACGGCAAGTATTTGTTGTAGGGTATTAATGCACCAAGCAGATACAAAGGTGCTTTTGCCATTACTGCCAATGTGTTGAATACTGATACTATCTGCACCCATGTCTACAGCTAATTGTAAATTGTATGCATTAGGTCTTGAACACCTAAAGGTTTCTACTAATTGCAATCTAGGTGTTGTTGTCTTGCGAGGAATTTGATATTTGCCATAATTTTTGACTATTTCTCTGTAAGTCATGCCTATATCAGGGACTTTGTTAAATAATGTTGCCCTTGTATCGGTGCGTTTAGCACCGTTTCTGGTCAACCTAGTAGCCTTTAATTCAATACCTTTATAGTCAGGAAGTTTCAAATTGTTACGGCATATTCCTAATGCGTTTTCCAATGTATCACCTACGCCAGGATCTCCTTCAGTAATGGATGGAAGAAAACCTTGATTATGGATATGTTTTAATTTATCTAATAATTCATTTGCTATTACCTCTGCTTTTCGGGATTCAGTCAGAAGTATATCGTAGCAGTAGCCACCTTTGATTAAGGAATCTACGATTAGCTTGTCGGATAAATTAAATACAAATATTTCATTATCTATAATGGTTAAAGCTAGTAGATTACATGGGTGGCAGTAAGAACTTAATTTGTAAATCCACAATCTAGGATCACCAGATTTGGTCTTTGGTCTATATAGAGATGTTTGGGTTTTTATATCGCCATTATTAGTAATTAGGTGGGTGTTTACAAGAACTTTGCCATTTTCGCCTTGCTCTTGCTGGCTGTAATCATGTAGTCCAGCATCTTTTAGCAAGTTGCGAACTGGAGCCGTTGCATCCATGATGGATTTTTTAAAGCCTGTAGGCGTTGGTACTAGAAATGCTACAGGAATATGCAGATTAGCAAAAATTGGAAGAAACTGGCCTAAATCTGTGTCGGACATAGCAAGCATTATTTATCACTCTTTCTTGTAGTACGCAATAACTTGTATTATAATTATAACATATATGTGTATAATTTTAAAAGAAATGTTTGTGCCCCATAGGGTGATGAGTAAACATGGATGTATTGACAGCAACGCAACGACACAAGGCTATGTGTGGAAACAAGGGGAGTGACACAAAGCCAGAAATTAAGTTGAGAAAAGCATTGTGGCATAGAGGAATCCGTTATAGGAAAAATTGGCGAAAGTTGGTAGGATGCCCTGATATTGTGCTAACCAGACAAAAAATTGTTATATTTGTCGATGGAGATTTTTGGCACGCTAGAGATCAACAAAATAATCCTGGCAGTCAAATATCCACTAATCAGCTCTATTGGCAATCCAAACTTAAACGCAATGTGGAACGAGATAGGGAAGTTAATGATCTGTTAACTCAGCAAGGTTGGTTGGTGTTGAGATTTTGGGAATCTGATATACATAATAATCTTACTAAGGTTTTGATTGAAATAGAGGAGTATCTATAAAAGGTGAAACATAAGGTTGAAAAATATGGACAGAGAAATTGATGATAATCTCAGGGAATATTATAGACGGTTTTTGCAAGATGTTCGTGGACTGAAGCAAAGCACGGTCAAGCATTATGACGAAGCACTGAAAAAGATTTCTCAAATACTCATAGCAAAGGAGAAGATCAAAAATAGTATATACGAGATTCGTACACTGGATAGACTTCTAGAAATTATGGAAGAATTAAAGCGTGATGAAGGTTTTTTGGCTCTCGACAAGCGCGGACATAGTATGTATAGTGCAGGTATGAATAATTATTTAAAATTTGCTAATGGCGAAATGTTTAAGCAAATTAATAGAGATTTGACGGTATTAGATGTTCCGATGCCTGCTAAGGAAAAAATAAAAAGGACAGTTCTAGAATATCCCCGTACTGCTATTATCACCAGACAGGTTGTGCAATATGCTGATTATAGATGCGAAATGGACAGTGAACATCAATCATTTATAGATGGTAGCAATAATAAACCATATATGGAGGGGCATCATGCGATTCCATTGCATTATCAGGGTAAGTTTGAGCATTCCCTAGATATCTATGCGAATGTTGTTTGTCTTTGCCCTATATGTCATCGCAAAATTCATTACGGAATTTCAGAGGATAGGCGATTGATGATGGATGAGATATGGGAAAAAAGAATAGGTAGGTTGATTAATTGCGGTATATCTATGAGTAAAACAGAATTTGAAAATTTGATATTGGATGATAGGTAACTATAACAGTTTAAACATATTATTATGTACATTGGTGTGATGGAAATGAGGGCGAAGCAGTAGGCACACTGGCCTTTACTCGCTGTGGTGTATGTAAGACTCGATATTAATAGTTTTGAATGAAGCCACTAATAGAATAAATCTTCATAGCGAATAAAGATAAACTGGAAATTTGCAAATTGCATATATCCACAAGGAAATATGGACATTTGGTCTATTTTGATGTACAATAGTACAAAATTGACAATATAGGAGAGTTGCAATATGAGATCAGATGTTGTAAAAAAAGGCGCTACTAGATGCGCTCATCGTTCTTTGTTTAATGCTATGGGATTTGGCCCTGAGGATTTGCAGAAGCCGTTGATTGGTATCTGTAATTCCTTCAACGAGGTTATTCCTGGTCATATACATTTGAGAGAGATTACCGAGGCGGCTAAGTTAGGTGTTGCTGCTGCTGGTGGTACTCCTATGGAGTTCCCTGCTATTGGTGTTTGTGATGGTATTGCTATGGGCCATACCGGCATGAAATTCTCTCTGGCCAGCCGTGAGCTGATTGCAGATTCCATTGAGGCTGTAGCTACTGCTACTGGCTTTGATGCTTTGGTGCTTATTCCAAACTGCGATAAGGTTGTACCAGGTATGCTGATGGCTGCTGCCCGTCTGAACATTCCATGTGTGGTTGTCAGCGGCGGCCCTATGCTGCCAGGCCGTTATCAGGGACATGATATCAGCGTTAGCCAGTCCTTTGAGGCTGCTGGTGAATTTGCTGCTGGCAAGATTACCGAGGCTGATATGACCTCCATTGAGGCTGCTGCTTGCCCTGGCTGCGGCTCCTGCGCTGGTCTCTTTACTGCCAACACCATGAACTGCCTGACTGAGGCTCTGGGTATGGGCCTGCCTGGCAATGGTACTATTCCGGCTGCTTATACTGGTGCCCGTCGTCAGCTGGCTAAGCGGGCTGGTCATGTAGTTATGGAGCTTTTGAAGAAGGATATTAAGCCAAGAGATATTCTTACGGAAAAGGCCTTTGAGAATGCCATTACTGTAGATATGGGTATTGGCGGCTCTACCAACACTGTTCTTCATCTGACTGCCATTGCTCATGAGGCTGGTATTGAGCTGCCAGCAGCTAGATTTGATGAAATCAGCCGTAAGACTCCTTATATTGCTAAGCTGAGTCCTGCTGGCACTCACCACATGATTGATTTGAATGAGGCCGGTGGTATCAATGCTATTATGAAGGAGCTGTCCAAGAAGGGCGTTATTCATACTGATGCTATGACTGTTGTAGGCACTGTGGCTGAGAAGATTGCCAATGCCAAGATCCTCCGTCCTGATGTTATCAAGACTGTGGAGGAGCCTTATCGCAGGGAAGGTGGATTGGCTATTCTCTCCGGTAATCTGTGCCCTGAGAATGCAGTTGTCAAAGCATCTGCTGTGGCTGAGGATATGCTGGTATACACTGGCAAGGCAAAGTGCTTTAGCTCTGAGGAGTCTGCTGTTAATGCTATCATGGATGGCAAGATTGTTGAGGGTGATGTGGTAGTTATCCGCTATGAGGGACCAAAGGGTGGCCCAGGTATGCAGGAAATGCTGAATCCTACTGCAGTTATTTCTGGCCGTGGTTTGAAGGTTGCTCTGATTACCGATGGTCGCTTCTCCGGTGCCAGCCGTGGTGCCTGCATTGGCCATATTTCTCCAGAGGCTATGGCCGGCGGTCCTATTGCCTTTATTGAGGATGGGGACCTGATTGATATTGATATTCCAAATCGTAAGCTGGAGCTGCGGGTTAGCGATGAGGAGCTGGCCAAGAGAAAGGCTGCCTGGGTAAAGCCTGAGCCAAAGATTAAGACTGGCTATCTGTCCCGTTATGCCAAGCTGACTACCTCTGCTTCCCGTGGTGCTGTAGTTACTGCTGACTAAGGAGTCTGGCTATGCATATTGTATTGATAGAGCCGGAGATACCGGGAAATACTGGTAATATTGCCAGATTGTGTGCTGCTACAGGTATTGAACTGCATCTGGTAAAGCCACTGGGGTTTTCCATTGATGATAAGCACCTCAAGAGGGCAGGCTTGGACTATTGGCATTTGGTGAAGGTTCATGTTCATGAGAATTTTGCTGAGGTACAGGAGAAGTATCAGGGGCACAAATTCCATTTTTGCAGTACCAAGGCACCAAGAGCCCATTCTGAGACTACTTTTGGCATGGATGATTTGCTGGTATTTGGCAAGGAAACTGCTGGTATTCCAGAGGATATTTTGAAAGCAAATTGGGAGGACTGCATCCGCATTCCTATGATTGAGGGCGCCCGCTCTCTCAATCTGTCCAACTCCGCTGCTATTGTAGCCTATGAGGCTATGCGGCAGTTGGATTATGCTAACCTGCAACAGGTTGGTCCCGGCACAAGAACTTGATATAAACATAAATTTGAATTGATTTATAGGAGGAATTGTTTTGAGTAAGGTATTTATTACAGGTCACAAGAACCCTGATACTGATTCTATTTGTTCCGCATTGAGCTATGCTGCTTTGAAGCAGGCTCAGTGTGTAGAGGCTGTTGCTGTACGTCTGGGCGAGGTAGGCAAGGAAGCTCAGTATGCCTTGGATTATTTCCAGGTAGAGGCTCCTGAGCTGATTGCTTCCGTAGAGGAGAAGCAGGCTGTTATGCTGGTAGACCACAATGAGCCAGCTCAGTCTGTTGATGGTTTGGACAAGGCAGAGCTTCTGGAGGTTGTGGATCATCATCGTCTGGGTGGCCTCAACACTGCTAATCCTATTTTTGTTCATATTGAGCCAGTAGGCTGTACTGCTACTATTATTACCAAGATGTTTGACTGCCAGAAGGTAGAGCTGCCAAAGAAAATTGCTGGTCTTTTGCTGTCTGCTATTGTATCTGATACTGTTCTCTTCAAGTCTCCAACCTGCACTGAGCAGGACAAGGCTGCTGCTGAGAAGCTGGCTGTTATTGCTGGTGTAAATCTGAAGGAATATGGTATGGCTATGCTGAAGGCTGGCGCTGACCTGGGAGATTTGACTCCTGCTCAGATTGCCAAGACTGATTCCAAGCCTTTCTCCTTTGGTAAGTACAAGGCTATTGTGGCTCAGATTTCTGTTATGGATACTGCTGATATTCTGGCCAAGAAGGCTGAACTGGTTGCTGCTATGCAGGAGCTGTGCCAGAATGAGGGCTATGATATGTCCATGCTGATGGTTACTGATATTATGGAGGAGTCCACTGAACTGGTATTTGTAGGTGAGCCAAAGCAGTTGATTGCTGATGCTTTCGGCAAGGATGCCAGCGGTGATTCCATCTATCTGCCTGGGGTTATGTCCCGTAAGAAGCAGATTGTACCTCAGCTGACTGAGGCTGCAGCAAAGCTGTAAATAGTATTATTCAAGGGCTGCTGATGTATGACAGTAAAACACATCGGCAGCTCTTTTTGAGTTTGTGGGGGAATGAGTCTTGGATATTTTTTCTGGTTTGAATCCGGCCCAGCAGGAAGCGGTGGCCTGTCTGGAAGGCCCTTTGCTGATTATGGCTGGAGCTGGCTCTGGCAAGACAAGGGTACTGACACATCGTATTGCCAATCTTTTGGAGCATGGAGCAGCTCCCTATAGCATTTTGGCTATTACCTTTACCAACAAGGCAGCAGCAGAAATGCGGGAACGTGTGGAGAATATGATTGGTCCTATGGCCAAGGATATCTGGCTTAGCACCTTCCATTCCTTTTGTGCCCGCTTTTTGCGCCGGGAAATCGAAAGTACCGGTATGTACAAGAGCAATTTTGTTATTTATGATTCTGGGGATTCTCAGACCGTAGTAAAGAAGGTTATTCGGGAGCTGAATCTGGACGAAAAGCAGTATAATCCCGGTGGTATCCGCAATGCTATTTCTAATGCCAAGAATCAAATGCTGGGGCCTATGGCCTTTGAGGCTCAGGCTAGTGATTTTTATCAAAAAAAGGTGGCCGAGGTTTACAAGGGTTATCAGAAGCTGCTGAGGGAGAACAATGCTCTGGATTTTGATGATCTGCTGTTGGTAACGGTTTCCTTGTTATCTGAAAATGAGGAAATCCGCAGTCGGTATCAGCGTCGCTTCCGTTATATTCTGGTGGATGAGTATCAGGATACCAATGGGGCTCAGTATCAGCTGACAACTTTGTTGGCTGGGGGCTATCGCAATCTTTGCGTAGTAGGTGATGCGGATCAGTCCATCTATGGTTGGCGTGGTGCTGATATTAGCAATATTATGAATTTTGAGCAGGATTATCCTGATGCCAAAACCATTATGCTGGAGCAGAATTATCGCTCTACCAAAACCATTTTGGCGGCGGCTAATGCAGTTATCGAAAATAACACTCATCGTAAAAAGAAAAATCTCTGGACAGATAATGTGCAGGGAGATAAAATCACTACCTATATGGCCAGTGATGAGCGGGATGAGGCTAGATTTATTACGGAAAGCATCAGCAAGCAGCATGATATCTACAAAACCTCCTATGGTGATATAGCTATTCTCTATAGAACCAATGCCCAGTCCCGTGTGCTGGAGGATGCCTTTATGCGGGTAGGTCTGCCTTATACAATGGTGGGGGGACTGAAATTCTACGACCGTCTGGAAATAAAGGATATTACTGCCTACCTCCGGGTGCTGTACAATCCTATGGATTCGGTGAGCCTCATGCGGATTATCAATGTGCCTAAGAGAGGCTTGGGCCAGAGTACCATTGAAAAGCTAATGGTCTATGGTGTGGAAAACAATCTCAGCCTTTTTGAGGTAATTGCCAATGAGGAGCTTTTGGAGCAGGTGCCTGGCTTAACCGCCCGGAGCAAAAATCCTTTGAAGAAATTTGCGGAGCTTTTGTTTACGCTTATGGAGCGCATGGATAAGCTGGCTGTTTCGGATCTGATTCAGGAGGTTATGGATACTACAGGCTATCTTGAAGCCTTGAAAAATGACAAGGCGGAGAAAAAGCTGGAAAATGAATCCCGAATTGAAAACCTGCAGGAGTTTGTAGGAGTAGCCAAGGATTTTGAGAAGGAAGAGGAGGAAGAACCAAATCTGGAGAACTTCCTTAGCAAAATGGCTTTGCTGTCAGATATTGATAATTCTGATTTGGAGGAGGAGAGGGTTACTCTCATGACGCTTCACTCTGCCAAAGGTTTGGAGTTCCCGGTGGTATTTATGACTGGTATGGAGGAGGGAATGTTCCCTCACAGCCGTACCCTGATGGAGCCAGAGGAGCTGGAGGAGGAGCGCCGTACCTGTTATGTAGGTATTACCAGAGCTCAGCGCAAGCTGTATATGACCTATGCTTCCATACGCACCATCTTTGGTCGTACTGAGGCTCATGAGCCATCCCGCTTCCTGTATGAGTTCCCAGAGGAGCTAAAGGAGGAGCTGGCTTTCCGCCGCAAAAGAGAGAACAGCTTTATTGGCTTTGGCGGTAACTATGATGGCTGGGGCAGTATTGGTGGTGGCGGTATTGGCAGAAACATGAGGCCTAATATGTCTACAGCTAGGCCGACTCCTAAAGGACAGCCTATGTCTGGCTTAGAGGCTCTTAATGCCCTGCGCAGTGCCAACCCATCTTTGGCAGGCTCTGTGAAAATGGGCACCAAGAGTCTGAATCGGCCGGATATGTCTATTCAGTGGAAGGTGGGAGATAAGGCTTCCCATTCCAAATGGGGCACTGGCACTGTGGTGAAGGTGGCAGGCAGCGGTGAGGAAACGGAAATTCAGATTAATTTCCCAGGTATTGGCCTGAAAAAGCTGATGCAGAGATATGCGCCTCTAAAAAAGGTGTAATTGGAGGATGAAGATGGACATAAAAGAGGTAAAAAAGGAGCTGAATCGGCTCCGGAAGGAAATCCGTCATCATAACAATTGCTATTACAATAATGATGAGCCGGAAATCTCTGATTATGAATATGACCAGCTTATGTTACAACTGAAAAAGCTGGAAGCAGATTATCCTGAGCTGGTTACCAAAAATTCCCCTACCCAGATGGTAGGGGGCAATGCCCGTCGTGAGGCTGGTGTGCTGGTGGCTCATGATGTGCCTATGCTTTCCCTGCAGGATGTTTTTTCTCGTCAGGAGGTAGAGGAGTTTGTGACCTCGGCCATAGAACAACTGGATAATCCGGAGTTTGTGGTAGAGGAAAAAATTGATGGATTGTCCCTGGCCCTGCGCTATAGGGATGGCGTTCTTGCTCAAGCTATTACCAGAGGTGATGGCATTATTCAGGGTGAGGATGTTACAGATAATGCCAAGGTTATTAAGGATATTAAGGAAAAGCTCAAGGAGCCATTGCCTTATTTTGAAATTCGGGGCGAGGTTTACATGAGTCGGGAGGCCTTTGCCAAGGTTAATGCTCGTCAGGAGCTGTTGGGGCTGAAGCAGTTTGCCAATCCTCGGAACTGCGCGGCAGGAACCCTGCGGCAGCTGAATAGCAAGGTGGTTAAGGACCGGCAGCTTTCCATGTTTGTCTTTAACCTGCAAAGGGTTGAGGGCAGGGAGTTTGCCAGTCATACTGAGGCCTATGAATTTATGAAGAAGCAGGGCATCAAGGTAATTCACAATTATCAGGTGTGTCACACTGCCAGCGAGGTTATGGGGGCTATTGACAGGATTGGCGCTTCCAGAGGAGAACTGCCCTATGATATTGATGGAGCAGTGGTAAAGCTGAATAGCTTTGCTCAACGGCAGGCTTTGGGTGAAACCTCCAAGGTGCCTAGATGGGCTGTGGCCTACAAATACCCTCCTGAGGAAAAGGAAACCAAATTGCTGAATATTGAGCTGTCTGTGGGCCGTACTGGGCGGATTACTCCAACGGCAGTATTTGAGCCTGTACAGCTTTGCGGTACCAAGGTAGAGAGAGCAACCCTCCACAATCAGGATTTTATTGATGGTTTGGATATTCGCATTGGTGATACCATCAAGATATTCAAATCTGGAGAGATTATTCCCAAGGTGCGGTCTGTGTGCCATGAAAAGCGTCCTGTAGGCACAGTGCCTTTCCTGATAGGGGATACCTGTCCTGTCTGTGGCCACAAGGCAGTGCGGGAGGTAGATACAGCAGATATCAAATGTACCAATCCTTCCTGTCCTGCTCAGCTGGAAAATCATATTATTAATTTTGTCAGCCGGGATGCTATGGATATCAAGGGTATGGGAGAACAGAATATTCATGCCTTGATTGAAGGAGAATATATTCACGATATCGGGGATATCTTTAATCTTGCGGTGCACCGGGATGAATTGATTGCTAAGGGTGTTATTGGCAAGGAAAAGAATACCGACAAGCTGTTGGCGGCTATCGAAAAGGCTAAGGAAAATGAGCCACAGCGTCTGGTAACTGGCTTGGGCATTGCTGGTATAGGCAAGGCAGCAGCCAGAGAGCTGATGCTTCACTATGGCTCTATAGATGCCTTGGCAGAGGCTGATGTGGAAAGTATTCAGCAGGTGCGGGATATTGGCAGTATTGGCAGTCAGGCTATCTATGAATATTTCCGGGATGATGTGAATAGGGATATTCTTAGAAGATTGAGGGAATATGGTGTTAATATGGAGCTGCAGGATACTGGTATTGTGGATGATGTCCTGGCAGGTAAAACAGTGGTGGTAACCGGCACCTTGCCAACTCTGAGCCGTAATGATGCCAAGAATCTGATTGAGGCTCATGGTGGCAAGGCGGCAGGCTCTGTGTCTAAAAAGACGGATTATGTTCTGGCGGGAGAGGCGGCAGGCAGTAAGCTGGTCAAGGCTCAGGAGCTGGGCATAACCATAATTGACGAGGCTGAATTTTTACAGATGATTGGCGCCAATTGAATCTAAGGCTGGCAGGCTATAAAGGCATAGTCTGTTAATACAGGAAGGAAGTAGTAAAAATGAGCAAAATACTGGTAATACATGGTCCAAATCTGAATATGCTGGGTACCAGAGAACCAGAGATTTATGGCAGTACGACTTTGCAGGATATTAACGAAATGCTGGCTCAGCAGGCGGCGGAGCAGGGCGTGGAGACAGAATTTTATCAGTCCAACTACGAGGGCGGTCTGATAGATATGATTCAACAGGCCCCGGCCAAGGGAGTGGATTTTATCATTCTCAATGCGGGAGCCTTTACTCATTACAGTATTGCTCTGCGGGATGCCATTGCTTCTGTTAATGTACCAGTTATTGAGGTGCATATTTCCAATGTACATACCCGGGAGGAGTTCCGCCACAAATCTGTGATTGCCCCTGTGGTTATGGGGCAGATTTTGGGCTTTGGTACAGACAGCTATAGTGCAGCTATGTATGTAGCCATGAAGAAAATCAAGGCACAGAGGTAAATGCTATGGATATGTATAAAAATCGTTTGAATCACCTGAGAGAATTTTTGCGGGACAAAGGCTTGGATGGAGTTGTTATTAGCAAGCTGGAAAATCTTCATTATTTTAGCGGTTTTACCGGGGATGATTCCATGCTGGTTATCGGCATGAATAGCGCCCAGCTTATAACGGATTTCCGCTATATTGAGCAGGCGGAAAAGGAAGCCCCGGATTTTCAGATTCGCAAGCAGGAAAAGGGCATACTCCGGCGGGTAGGGGAGCTGATCAATGAGGAAGGCTTGCAAAAGGTTGGTTTTGAGGGCAGTAATCTGTGCTTTGATTGGCATGGCAAAATTGCCCAACTTTTGCATGACGCGGATTTCACTACCTCTGTAAGTCTGGATTCTCTGCGCCAAATAAAGTCTGCTGAGGAGCTGGCCTGCATTCGCAAGGCTATGGCCATAGGGGATGAAGCCTTTGCTTATATCCTTACCTACATCCGGCCAGGTATTAGTGAAAATGATGTGGCAGCAGCCTTGGAAAATGTAATGAGAGCCAAGGGATCCCAGTGTCCATCCTTTACCACCATTGTAGCTTCCGGCAAAAGAGGCAGTCTCCCTCACGGAACTGCTACAGAAAAGTTGATAAATCTTGGAGAATTTGTTACAATGGACTATGGTGCTGTATATAGGGGCTATCATTCTGATATGACTCGTACCATTTGTGTAGGTTCTCCTGATGAAAAACAGAGGAAAATATACAATCTGGTTCTGCAGGGACAAAAGCTGGGGGTAAGCCTGGTAAAGCCCGGAGCATCTGGCAAGTCTGTAGACGCTGCAGTTCGTCAGCTGTTCAGGGAGGCTGGCTATGATAAGTATTTTGGTCATGGTTTGGGCCACAGTGTTGGTCTGGAAATCCATGAGGAGCCAAGACTTTCACCAACTAGTACCTGTGAAGCGTTGGAAGAAAATATGCTGGTTACAGTTGAGCCTGGCATCTATATTCCTGATTGGGGTGGTGTCCGCATTGAGGATACAGTTGCTGTTACCCCGGATGGCTGTGAGATTCTTACTCATAGCAATAAGGAATTAATTGAACTATGTATTTGATACATAGAAATTAAATTGTAAATTATTTTTTGGAGGTTTTTATTTATGATTACAAGTACCGATTTCCGCACTGGCCTGACTATTGAGATTGATGGTGGCGTTTGGCAGGTTGTTGAATTCCAGCACGTAAAGCCAGGTAAGGGTGCAGCTTTTGTTCGTACTAAGATTAAGAATGTTGAGACTGGCGCTGTAGTAGAGCGTACTTTCAACCCTAACGAGAAGATGCCTGCTGCACATCTGGAGACTGCCCGCATGGCATTCCTCTATGAGGCTGATGGCATGTACACTTTCATGGATAATGAGACTTATGAGCAGACTGAGCTGAACAAGGAGCAGCTGGGTGATGCTCTGAACTACCTGAAGGAGAATATGGAAGTTGCTATTCAGTCCTTCAAGGGCCGTGTTATCGGTATTACCCTGCCAAACTCTGTAGATCTGACTGTTACTGAGTGTGAGCCAGGTGTTAAGGGCAACACTGCTACTGGTGCTACCAAGATGGCTACCTTGGAGACTGGCTATGCAGTACGCGTTCCTCTGTTCATCAACGAGGGGGATGTACTGAGAATTGATACTCGTACCGGCAACTACATTGAGCGTGCCTAATCTGGAACATTGATAAATTAATACTGCACAAAAAGGGAGACTGTTTTTGGGGCAGTGTCCCTTTTTTATACAATTTTGCAAAAAAACTTGTATAAAGTCTATATGTTTGGTAAAATAATATATGAAGGATTGCATAAGCAGTCCCTGTAGTGGGCAAATATACATGGTTTCCCAATGGGGATGGATATATGTGTATTAAACCCCGGTTAAAATTGCAAGGGAGGTTTTTTCTATGGCAAACGAAAACATTAAACTTGATGAGGGCATTGGTTCTGTACGTATTGCTGATGAAGTTGTTAGCATTATTGCAGGTATGGCTGCTACTGAGGTAGATGGCATTGCAGGCATGAGCGGCGGCTTGGTAGGCGGTATTGCCGAGATTCTTGGGAAAAAGAATCTGGCCAAGGGCGTCAAGGTAGAGGTTGGTGAAACCGAAGCTGCGGTGGATTTGTATATCATCGTTAAGTTTGGCGTGCGGATTCCTGATGTGGCTTTGAATGTTCAGGAGAAGGTTAAGAATGCCATTGAATCCATGACTGGCCTCTCTGTTGTAGAGGTTAACGTTCATGTTCAGGGTGTGGGCTTCCCTGAAACCGAGGCCAAAGAGGAAGAAGTTCGTGTGCGTTAAGCAAAAGGGTGCAGTATAATGGGGATTTTTAACAGAGGCCTGTTATTTATCTATACCCTGTTAGTTGGAGCTTTTTGTGCAGGCATAGTGACCCTATGCCTGCATGTTGTTCCTGACAGGGTGCTTTTGAATGAATACGAATATTTTGTCAATCAGTGGCAGACAGCAGCGGCAGCAGGAGTAGGTATCCTGCTGAGTTTACATTTGCTTTTGTGCAGCTTTGACCGCAGTAACAAACAGGTTAATGCCAAGGATCTTTTGCTGATTAACGGCGGAACAGGACAGATTAGTGTTAGTCTGGCTGCTATCCGCAATATGGCAGAGTCTATGGCTATGAAGATTCGTGGCGTACAGCAGGCCAAGGTCAAGAGCAGAGTGGAGCATCGCAAGGAGCAGGGAGATTTTTTGAAGCTGGAACTTTCCTTGGAGGTTAGTCAGGAGCGGAATATCCCGGAGCTTAGCGACGAGCTGCGGCAGCAGCTTGCCAAATATCTGGTAGAGGTTGCTGGCATTGATGATGTTGATATAAAGATTTCAGTGCAAAGCATTGCCAGTGGCGTTACTGTGAAGAAGCGCCGGATTAAGTAACAGGCGGTGATTTGAGTGTTAAAGGATAGCATTGCAGCCTTTGGCCAGCATTTATGGGAAAGGCATCCCGGCAAATGTGTCTGCGGTACAGCAGGAATATTGCTGGGAATATGTATTCTGATATTTGGGTTTTGGAATATGCTCTTCATTTTTTTTATGGGGGCAGTGGGCCTTTTTGTAGGTATGAATGTTGATCGGGAAGGAAATACCTGGCAGAATATTAAGGATTGTATTCCCCGGGATATTCATCGATTGAGATAGTTTTATAGATTTGAGAAAGAGGAATAATATATATGAGTAGACGACAGGCTCGTGAATTGGCTTTACAGGCCTTGTTTCAGTTGGATTTTAATTCGGATGCAGAGACAATAGCCAGCCGTGAGGCCCAGGAAAAGGCTATTGAGGCAGCAGTTGCTGAGCTGGAGCATGGGAATATAACTGCCAGAGATAGAGGCTTCATTGAAAAGCTGGTTTTTGGCACCATGACTTTCCGTGAGGATATTGATGCCATGATTAACGGTGCTGCCAAGGCTTGGAAGGTATCCCGCATGGCTGGTGTGGATCGTAATATTGCCCGTATGGCGGTTTATGAGCTGAAATTTGATGAGGAAAAGACTGATGTGGGTGTAGTTGTCAATGAGGCTATAGAGCTGGCCAAGAAGTATGGCACTGATGACTCCAGCCGCTTTATTAATGGTGTTTTGGCTGGTGTAAATAGCAAGGGCTGAAAAAGCTGGGTAGAAGGCAGGTGACAATGTGTCTAAGGTTGTAGCTGTGGGAGAGCTGACCAGATATTTGGCTAATTTAATATCTGGGGACAGGGCTCTGCGGAATTTGGCCGTTAAGGGCGAAATATCTAATTTTAAGCAATATGCTTCGGGACATTGTTACTTTAACCTTAAGGATGCCCAGGGGATTATTCCTTGTGTCATGTTTAGAAGTAGTGCTTCCCGATTGCGCTTTAGGCCGGAGGATGGCATGGCGGTAATAGCTGCTGGCTCTGTTAATGTCTACGTAGAGGGCGGTCGTTATCAGCTTTATGTAAATGATATGCTGCCTGATGGGGTGGGAGATCTGGCTATGGCCTTTGAACAGCTTAAGGCCAGATTGTTTCAAGAGGGCTTGTTTGACCAGGAGCACAAAAAGCCACTGCCAATCTATCCTGCTACTATAGGTATTGTAACATCTTCCTCAGGAGCGGTTCTGCGAGATATTTATCGCGTTTCCAAGAGGCGCTTTCCCGGTATTCGCTTGGTGCTAAAGCCGGTACAGGTTCAGGGCGCCGGGGCAGCGGAGCAGATTGCTCAGGCGGTGGATTTTTTTAATGCTCATTATCCGGTGGATGTATTAATCGTAGGCCGAGGCGGTGGCTCCTTGGAGGATTTGTGGGCCTTCAATGAAGAAGTAGTGGTAAGAGCCATATATAATTCTGCGATTCCAGTTATATCTGCCGTTGGTCATGAAACGGATTTTACCTTGGCAGATTTTGTGGCAGATAAAAGAGCGGCTACTCCATCTCAGGCTGCGGAAATGGCCGTAAGGGATGGCCAGGAGATAGCGGCTCAGCTTCTAAGTCTGCAAACCAGACTTAGGAATAGTGCTGTCCAGCAGCTGGATATTCGTCGCAAGGGTATTGAGCATCTCTTAACCCGGCCTGTGATGGAAAATCCCCATCTGATGCTGGAACAGCGTATGGAGAGGCTGGATAATCTAGCAGCTAGGCTGGGCCAAAGCGGCAGCCAGCAGTTAAAACAGCAGGTACAGCATTTGACACATTTAATGGACAAGTTGGAATTGATGAATCCTATGAATACTCTAAGGCGGGGCTATGGCATGGTGCGGAGCAGGGACAACCGGGTTATTGCCACCATACAGGAAGTTCAGGCGGGAGATAGGATTCAGGTAGAGCTGCAGGACGGTATTATTCATGCTCAGGCTGTAGCATTGGAGGAGGTATAATATGCCAAGAAAGAAGCAGGCTTCCTTTGAGGAGAATCTTCAGGAGCTGGAAAATATTGTTGTTCGTCTGGAAAAGGGCCAGTCGCCCTTGGCGGATATTGTGGCGGATTATACCAAGGGTATGGAATTGTCTGCCAAATGTATGGATGCCTTGAAGCAGGCAGAAAAGAAAATGGATATTGTGCTGCAGGAATCCTCTAAGGGAGAGATTGTGGAAAAGCAGCTAATCATAGAGGGGGAGCAGTAATGGACAAAAAGCAGTGGAATGAGCGTATCAAGCTGGTTGAGGAAGCTTTGGTAAAGGAGCTGGGCAAGGATAAGGCACTGGTGCCTGAGCTGGCAGCTTCTATGGAATACAGCCTTACTGCTGGAGGCAAGAGATTGCGTCCTATTCTATTAATGGCGGCAGCAGATGCTGTAGGAGCCAAGGGAACTGATTTTGTTCAGGCTGCCTGTGGTATAGAGATGATTCATACCTATTCCTTGATTCATGATGATTTGCCAGCTATGGATAACGATGATTATCGTCGTGGCAAGCTGACCAACCATAAGGTTTATGGTGAGGCCATGGCCATTTTGGCGGGGGATGCCCTGCTGACACAGGCTTTTGAGGTTATCCTTCGTCAGCCCCATGTATCTGCGGAGCTTTTGCTGCAGGTTGTGAAGGAAATGAGTATTGCTGCCGGCCCTAATGGCATGGTAGGGGGACAGGTTATTGATATGCTGTCCGAAGGAAAACGAATTTCCATGGAGGAACTGCGGAAAATGCATATGGGCAAAACCGGTGCATTGTTCAGAGCGGCTATCCGCAGTGGTGCTATTATGGCTCAGGCTGACGAGAAGCAGCTGGAGGCCTTGACTACCTATGCTGATTGCTTTGGTTTGGCGTTCCAGATTACCGATGATATTTTGGATGTGGTAGGGGATGAAGCTGTTATTGGCAAGCCGGTAGGCAGTGATGAGCGCAATGACAAGTCTACCTATGTAACCCTGACCTCCTTGGAGGAGGCTCGTCGTCTGGCTGCTGATACTGTGGCTCAGGCAGTGGAGGCCTTGGAAGTATTTGGGGACAAGGCATCTTTCCTGAAAGAGCTGGTAGAGATGCTTTTGGAGCGTAATAAATAAAAAAGGGGAGAGCTTTTTGGAGCAGATACTGGATGGGATAAAGTGTCCCGGGGATATACAAAGATTGTCTCTGTCCCAGCTAAAGAATCTGTCAGGTGAGCTGCGACGGATGATTATAGATACCTGTGCCGATAATGGGGGGCATTTGGCACCAAGTCTGGGAACAGTGGATTTGACACTGGCATTGTACAGTGTATTTAACCCTCAACAGGATAAGATTATCTGGGATGTGGGGCATCAAGCCTATTCCCATAAGATATTGACTGGTCGTAAGGATAGATTTCATACCCTGCGCCAGCTTCATGGTATAACTGGTTTTCCTAAGCGGAAGGAATCCGATTGTGATGCTTTTGGTGTTGGTCATGCCAGCACCTCTATTTCTGCTGCCGTAGGTATGTCCATTGTCAGGGATCTGGAAGGCAAGGACTACAATGTTATTGCCATTATTGGGGATGGGGCTTTAACTGGCGGTGAGGCCTATGAGGGACTTAATTCTGCTGGTGCTTCTGGTCGTCGTCTGGTGGTAATCCTTAATGACAACGAGATGTCCATAGACAAAAATGTAGGGGCCCTGTCAGAATACCTATCCAGAATCAAGCTGGCTCCTCAGTATGCCAAGGCGAAAAAGGATATTGAGGGATTTTTGCGGAATATTCCCCGCATAGGGGAGACTGTTTTCAAAACAGCAGAATGCTTGAAGGATGGCGTGAAAGCAGCTATCAGCTCTGGCAGCTGGTTTGAGGAATTGGGTTTTAACTATATTGGGCCTTTGGATGGTCATAATATTCAGGCTATGCAGGATGTTTTCCGCCAGCTTCCCCAGGTGGAGGGACCGGTGCTGGTTCATGTCCGCACTCATAAGGGTAAGGGCTATTTGCCAGCTGAGGAAAATCCTAATAAATTTCATGGTATCAGCCGATTTAATAAGGCTAATGGCCAGGTAATTAAGAAGCAGGATGCTCCGCCATCCTATACGGATATATTTAGCCAGACCATGACCGAGCTGGGCTGGCAGAACCATGATATTGTGGCGATTACGGCGGCTATGCCTTCAGGAACAGGTTTAAAGGCCTTTGCCCAGCAGTTCCCAGAGAGGTTTTTTGATGTGGGTATTGCTGAAGAAAATGCAGTAACCATGGCAGCTGGGATGGCTGCAGCAGGTGCTCATCCTATGGTGGCCCTGTATTCTACCTTTGCTCAGAGAGCCTATGATCAGGTAGTTCACGATATTTGCCTGCAGGAGCTGCCAGTAACCCTGTGTCTGGACAGAGCAGGTCTGGTAGGAGCAGATGGGCCTACCCATCATGGGGTATTTGATTATTCCTATTTGCGGCATATACCTCATATGGTGATTATGGCTCCTAAGGATGAAAACGAGCTGCGGCATATGCTGTATACAGCCTCTCAATATGAGGGGCCATCGGCAGTGCGTTATCCAAGAGGCAACGCTACTGGTACTCCTTTGGAGGAAGAGCTGGAGAAGCTGCCTATTGGCAAGGGAGAAATCCTTTCTGGAGATGGCAGCGGGGTAGTGCTGTTGGCTGTGGGAAGTATGGTACTGAAAGGGGTAAAGGCAGCAGAGATCCTTAATATGGCTAATATCAAAACCACTGTAGTAAATATGCGGTTTGTTAAGCCATTGGATAGGGAGCTGTTGGAGCAGGTTTTGGCCAAGAAACCAAAGCTGTTGGTAACTCTGGAGGAAAATGCTTTGGCAGGTGGTTTTGGTTCTGCTGTGCTGGAGTATTTGGCAGATACTAATCATATGCTGCCTACTCTGCGTTTTGGTATTCCAGATGAATTTGTGGAACAGGGTTCCTGCCCTGAGCTTTTGGAGCTGTGTGGTTTGTTGCCACAGCAGCTGGCAGATAGAATTGTAGAAAAAATTGGTGGTATAGATTGATGGCTAAGGAAAGACTGGATGTGCTGCTGGTCAAGAGAAATCTTGTCCAGAGCAGAGAGCGGGCAAAAACCACCATCATGGCTGGTTTGGTGCTGGTGGATGGTCAGAAAATAGATAAGGCAGGCACTATGGTTAAGCCGGAGGCAGAGATTCGCCTTTTGGGTAATGACCTGCCTTATGTAAGCCGAGGCGGCCTGAAGCTGGAAAAGGCCATTAAGGAATTTGGTGTGTCCCTGCAAGGCAAGGTGGCAGCAGATATTGGAGCCTCTACAGGGGGATTTACTGACTGTATGCTGCAAAATGGTGCTATCAAGGTTTTCGCCATTGATGTAGGCTATGGACAGCTGGCCTGGAGTCTTCGTACTGATGAACGGGTGGTTAATATGGAGCGCACCAATGTGCGCAATGTTACCCCTGAACAATTGGGCCAGCCCGTGGATTTGGCATCCATAGATGTGGCATTTATTTCTTTGGAGAAGGTATTGCCAGCGGTGAAGGCTATGCTGCAGCCTGCTGGTGAAATTGTAGCTTTGATTAAGCCTCAGTTTGAGGCTGGCCGGGAAAAGGTTGGTAAAAAGGGTGTTGTAAGGGATGCCAAGGTACATGAGGAGGTTGTTTTCCGGATTGTATCACTGGTGCGCCAGATGGAGCTGGTGCCTAAGGCCTTGACCTTTTCACCTGTGAAAGGCCCTGAGGGCAATATTGAGTATCTAATCTGGCTAAGCAAGGATGCTGCCGCGGTAGATGGTGTTACCGATGAGTTAGTATTGTCTACAGTGCAGGCAGCTCATGGAGCATTGGATAAATGAAAACAATAGCTGTTTTTCCAAATACAGAAAAAATAGAATCTGCTGGCGTGTTAGAGCGTATTACAGATTTTTTTGCTGATAAGGATGTTCGGCTGGTTATGCTGAGGGAGCCAGCAGAAAAATTTGGCTATCCGGAGCTGGCAGTTAAAAATAAGGATATCCAGAATGCGGATATTGGTTTAAGCATAGGGGGGGATGGCACTCTGTTAGGAGTCTGCCGTCAGCTTTATGCCAAGGATATTCCCTGCTGTGGTATTAATATTGGCAATGTGGGTTTTTTGGCGGATATTGAGGTGCCAGAGCTGGAAAGCAGGCTGCAAAAACTGCTGGATAACCAGTACTATATAGAAGAACGCACGGTTATTTCCAGCGCTCAGTATAGTCGTGGGGAAAAGAAGTTTTTGGGACATGCCCTGAACGATATTGTTATTGGCAAGGGTGGTGTGTCCAGAATGCTGCATCTAGGTGTTAGCGTGGATGGCTGCCGCATGACGGATTATAAGGCAGATGGAGTTATTGTTTCCACGGCAACAGGCTCCACAGCTTATTCCTTATCTGCTGGTGGTCCGGTAATCAATCCTGCCGTGAAGGCACTGCTGATTACGCCTATCTGTCCTCATACTTTGGAGGTGCGTCCTATGGTTATCTCCGATGAGGACTATGTACGGATACATATTGCTGCTGTACATCAGGATATTCAGATTACTCTGGATGGGCAGGAGAGCTATCCTTTGATGCCAGGGGATGAGATAACTGTCCGCAAAGCAAAAAATGCCGCCAAAATTATTAAGTTTGAGGATCGAAATTATTATTACACCTTGAAGAATAAATTGTGGCGCAGCTTATGATTAGAGGATAGTAAGATTATATAAAAGAATGTAAATGAGCCGTAAGGCAAAATGTGGTTTGACGGGGTGAGAGCAGTGAAAAATTACCGACAAGCAAAAATCAAGGCGATTGTAGAGGCCCAGAGCATTGAAACGCAGGAGGAGCTGGCAGCTATTCTGCGGGAACAGAAAATAGATGTTACCCAGGCTACTGTATCCAGAGATATTAAGGAGCTGCATTTGGTAAAGGTGCCATATGGACGGGGCAAATACAGATATGCTTTTCCAACAGATTTGCAAAGAGCTCATTCTGAGGTGAAGATGAAGAAAATTTTTCAGGATGTGGTAACCCATATAGAGTCCAGTGGCAATTTGATTGTTATAAAGACTCATCCTGGTGCAGGTGGGACAGTGGCTTTTGCCTTGGATAATGCTCATTGGCCAGAACTGATTGGCACTGTGGCAGGAGATGATACAATTTTGGTAATCGTAAAGCAGGGTGTGTCTGCCCAGGATGTGGCTGAGCATATGAGAAATATGATTACCAGCGAGTGAACCAGAGTAGGGGACTTTTATGCTTAATACATTGACTGTTTGGAATTTTGCTCTGCTGGAGCATGTCCAGATTGAATTTGATAAGGGATTGAATATTCTTACGGGTGAAACAGGCGCTGGTAAATCCATTCTTATAGATGCTTTGGGGGCTATGCTGGGCCGAAGGCTGACTACGGATATGATTCGCACCGGTTGTGAATGGATGCGGGTGGAGGCTGTTTTTAGCTTGGAACAGCAGCCGGCAGTAAAGGAATATCTTCATCAGCAATTGATAAATACTGATGGGGATGAGCTGATTATTACCCGACAGATAACCGCTGCTGGCCGAGGCAGTATTCTCATTAATGGCAGTCATACTACCTTGGCTGTTTTGAAAAAGCTGGGAACGCTGCTGGTGGATATTCATGGTCAGAATGAAAACCTGTCTCTGTTAAAGCAGGAGAATCAGCTGGATTTGGTGGATGGCAGTAACCAGGAGCTGATGAAGGCTTTAGGGGAATATAAAAAGCTTTATGCCGCTTATCGTGAGGCTAATCAGGCTTTGGAGGACAAGCAGGCGGCTTGTCAGGATTATGCTCAGCGTCAGGATATGCTGCGGTGGCAGCTGCAGGAAATTGAATCTGCCCAACTGCAGGAGGGTGAGGACGAGGAGCTGCAGCGCCGTATTGACAAAATGACTAATGGGGAGAAAATTTCCCGTTATGGCAGTAATGCCTGTCAGCTTTTATATGGCGGTGGCGCTAACGGCATTGGGGTAGTCAGCGGTCTGGAGGAGGCTGTGGAAAGCCTGCGAGGACTGAATCGTTTTGATGATTCTCTTGAGGGAGTTATTGAAATCCTTAGTGAGGCAACCGTGCAGATTAAGGAAGCTGGCTATGAGGTAAGGGATTATATGGATTCCTTGGAATTTGATCCTCGCCTTTTGGATCAGCTTCAAAGCCGTATGGATGTTATAGATAAGCTGCGGAAGAAATATGGTGCTGATGTTAAGGCTGTGCTGGCTCATGGGGAAAAATGCCGTCAGGAATTGGACAGCATTGAAAACTACGATGAAGATATAGCTCAGTTGCAACAGGAGCTGGAGGAGAAAAAGCAGACTGCCGCCCAGAGGGCAAAGGAAATTTCTGCTTTGCGCCAAACTGTAGCAGGTAAATTATCTCAGGGGATAGAAAAGCATTTGCAGGCCTTGGGCATGGCCAATGCCAGATTCCAGATACAGGTGGAGCCAGGTCAGGAATTGTCTGCCAATGGCTGTGACAAACTGGCTATTCTCTTCTCAGCTAATCCGGGGCAGGAGCCTCGTTCCATCCAAAAGGTGGCCTCTGGTGGCGAGCTTTCCCGTATTGCCTTGGCTATCAAGACTGTTACGGCCAATAGAGATGGTTCACCAGCCAGCATGGTATTTGATGAAATAGATACTGGTATTGGCGGTCGAACCGCCCAGATGGTGGCAGAGAGGATTGCTATGGTGGCTGCTCACCGTCAGGTATTGTGTATTACCCATTTGCCACAGATTGCCTGTATGGCAGATACCCATTTATATATTAGCAAGCATGTTATTGACAATCAGACCTCAACCGTTATTCATCCTCTAACCACTGGGGAGCGGGTTAATGAAATTGCCAGAATGGCCTCTGGGGCTAATGTGTCATCGGCATCTTTGGATAATGCCAGAGAAATGATTGCCTATGCAGGTGTTAAGAAAGAGGAGTACAAGAAAAATGGATGAAGATTTGATTGAAAAAAAGTTAAGTAGTGAGGATATTTTTGATGGTACTTTGCTGCATGTAAAGAGAGATTATGTGGAGCTGCCTAATGGCAATAAATCTGTGCGGGAGTGGATAAAGCATCCCGGCGCAGCTGCTGTTTTGCCGGTACTGCCAGATGGCCGGATGATTTTTGTCCGTCAATATCGTTACCCTATTCAGCAGGTAACCTTGGAAATTCCAGCAGGCAAGCTGGATGCTGTGGACGAGGAGCCTTTGGTGTGCGCTAAGCGGGAGCTTTCTGAGGAAACCGGCTATGAGGCAGATAAGTATCATTTCCTCACTAAGTTGGCTACAACGGTAGGTTTTTCCAATGAGTTTATCTATGTTTATGCAGCAGATGGTTTGACCTCGGGCAAGCAGCATACTGATGAGGATGAATTTATCAATGTGGTATTGCTGACTATGGATGAGGCTATGGCAAAGGTAAAATCTGGAGAGATTTGTGATGCCAAGTCTATAGTTGCGATTTTGCTTTATAGAGAGCTGCAGAAATAAGCAGAAATCCAGACTGTGTCCAGCGGTATATGGGTGGTCTGGAAATGACAGGAGGATTTTATGTTTGATTTTAGCCTAACAGGGCTTATAGCCGGTCTGCCGGGCTTGGTAATTGCTTTGGTAATACATGAATATGCCCATGCTAAGGCAGCAGATGTTATGGGCGATTTTACCCCTAGAATGACAGGGAGGCTTACCTTGAATCCAATGGCTCATATAGATCCCATTGGATTGATTATGTTGTTGGTAGTCCGCTTTGGCTGGGCCAAGCCTGTAATGATCAATGCCAGAAATTTCCGTAATTGGCGACAGGGGGAGCTGCTGGTGGCAGTGGCAGGCCCAGTGGCTAATCTGATTGTGGCCTTTATTTCCTTGCTGGCCATGGCGGTACTGTTTAAGCTGGGGATGTTTTCTGAGGGAGTACGGCTGGTATTGTCCATGATGGTACTGTTTAATATTAACTTTGCTATTTTTAATATGCTGCCATTGCCACCTTTGGATGGTTCCAAAGTATTGATGGTGCTGCTGCCGGGTAGGCTGGCCTATAAGCTGATGTCCTTGGAGCGGTACAGTTTTATAATTTTAATATTTTTGATGATGACACCGTTTTTGACCATGATTTTGATACCATTGCAGAGACTGGTGTTAAGTGTATTTAATCTGATTATAGGGGTTATAATTTAAAAATGGCTAGTCTGGGAACTTTATCATTGGTATAAAGGAAGTTATAGCAGACTACAGATGGGGAGGATTTTCGCAAGATGAAAAAGATTATTTTAACAGGTGACAGACCAACAGGCAAGCTTCATATGGGACATTATGTAGGTTCTTTGAAGCGGAGAGTTGAGCTGCAGAACTCCGGCGAGTTTGATGATATTTATATCATGATTGCTGATGCCCAGGCTTTGACGGATAATTTTGACAATCCAGAGAAGGTTCGTCAGAACATTATCGAGGTAGCTTTGGACTATCTTTCTGTAGGACTGGACCCAGCAAAATCTACCCTGTTTATTCAGTCTATGGTGCCACAGCTGACAGAGCTGAGCTTCTACTACATGAATTTGGTTACTGTTTCCCGTGTTCAGCGTAATCCTACCGTAAAATCTGAGATTCAGATGCGTGGCTTTGGTGGCAGTATTCCAGTAGGTTTCTTCTGCTATCCTATCAGTCAGGCGGCAGATATTACTGCCTTTAAGGCTACCCTTGTGCCAGTAGGCGAGGATCAGCTGCCTATGCTGGAGCAGACCAAGGAGATTGTACGCAGCTTTAACCGTATTTACAATACTGATGCCTTGGTGGAGCCTGATATTATGCTGCCAGACAATGATATTTGCCGTCGTTTGCCAGGTACGGATGGCAAGGCCAAGATGAGTAAGTCTTTGGGCAATTGTATTTATCTTTCTGATGATGAAAAGACTGTTCAGCAGAAGATTATGAATATGTATACAGATCCTACTCATATCAAGATATCTGATCCAGGTCATCTGGAGGGCAATACTGTATTTACTTATTTGGATGCTTTCAGCAAGCCAGAGGATTTTGCTAAGTATCTGCCAGAGTACAAGAATCTGGATGAGTTGAAGGAGCATTATACCCGTGGCGGTTTGGGGGATGTAAAGATTAAGCGTTTCCTGAACAGTATTGTTCAGGCAGAGCTGGAGCCTATTCGTGCCCGTCGTCGTGAGTACGAGAAGGATATTGCTGCTGTATATGATATTCTCAAGGCTGGCAGTGACAAGGCTAGAGAGGTGGCTGAGGCAACTCTGCAGGATGTTAAGAATGCTATGCAGATTAACTATTTTGCTGATAAGGATTTGATTGAGGCTCAGGCTGCCAAGTATAGGGGCTAAATAGAAAAATGGAACAGTATTCCATCAATCTGGAGTGTTTTCAGGGTCCTATGGAGCTCCTGATGCACCTGATTGACAAGAATAAAATAGATATTTATGATATCCCCATTGCTTCTCTTACGGAGCAGTATATAGAGTATCTGGATAGGTATCGCAGTTTTAATATTGAGATAACCAGTGAATTTATTATTATGGCGGCTACTTTGGTGCAGATAAAATCCCGTATGCTGCTGCCTCGGCCTCCTAAGTCCCAGGAGGATGAGGAGGAGGCAGATCCTCGTCAGGAGCTGATTGAAAGAATCCTGGAGTATAAGAGATTCAAGGAAGTCAGCAATGTTATGGAGGAAATGCAGCAGGTTCAGGGACGGTGTCTCACCAGAGAGCCTATGGATATACCGGTTAGGCATTTGGCTCCTAGACAGTTGTCCCTCCATGAGCTGGTGGAGGCCTTTGCCAATGTTATTGCCGTAAGGCAGGAGCTGAAGCTGCCGCCAGTATTGGTGTCCCATGAGGAATATACCATTGAGGAAAAAATGGAGGAGTTGATTTCCAAGTTGCATCAGCAGGGGGGCAAAATGAACTTTTTTGCTGTCTTTAGCGGTCATAGCCGCAGTGAGCTGATTGCTACCTTTTTGGCGGTGCTGGAACTGATAAAGCTGAAAACTATTTCTGTTTATCAGCAGAATCAGTATGGGGAAATAGAGATTGCGGTTCATGTAGAAGATAAAGCCTCTGCACATGGAGAGGCGGAGCCAGAGGAAGTCATGAAGAGGGAGGTACAGCATGGATAGGCTGGTGGGAGCTTTGGAGGCAGTGCTTTTTGCTAGTGGCGAGCCTGTAAGTCACGGAGCCTTGCTGGAAATTCTTCAAATTGATGGTCCAAGGCTGGAGCAGCTGCTGGATAATTATCGTCAGGAGCTGTTGGAGCGTCACAGCGGATTGCAGCTGCAGCAGATAGCTGGTGGCTGGCAATTGGCTACCAATATGGATTATTATGACTATGTACAGCGCTTGGGGGAGGAGCGGGACAAGCATTTGTCTCAGGCAGCTATGGAAACCCTATCGATTGTTGCTTTTAAACAGCCTATTACCAAACAGGAAATAGAGCATATTCGGGGGGTTCGCATTGAGAAGATTATGTCCCGGCTTTTGGAAATGGAGCTTATTAGAGAGCTGGGCCGTAAGGATACCATTGGCCGACCGATTCTCTATGGTACAACAGATACCTTTCTGCAGTGTTTCGGCCTGAAAGATTTGGGGGATTTGCCGGAGCTGCCGGCACCGGATACCAACTCTCTCACTCAGGAGCAGATGATATTGTTTCAGGAACAGTCAGAATGATGGTGAGGTATTTTACAATGATGTGTAGATTAGGTTATCGTATAATGGCATATGCCTTTGTTTTTGTGTTGTTTGTAGGGATGGCATTGCTGCCAGCCAGCAGGGCTTTGGCGGCTTGGCCTTCTACAGATTTTGGCAGTCAGCAGTATAGAATCCATATTCACAAGCTGCCTCATACCTTGGAGTTGTTTGAGAAGGGAAATGATCAGCCTATAAGGGTATATCCTATTGCCACAGCTATGAATTCTGGTGACAAGGAGCGTCCGGGGGATCATCGTACACCTATTAGCTGGGGATATATGGAGTATTCCATCCCAGGGGCAGGGAACTGGGTTCCTTCTGCTACTATTCCTTTTGTGGTAGAGGATGTTTATTATGCTGGCAATTGGACCCATGACTTTGGGGATGGCAATGGAGAAATTGCTGGCGCTTATGGTCCTTGGTTTATCTCTCTCAACACAGGCTGGGATGGTATAGGCATTCACGGCACCCATGATCCTAACAGCATTGGCACCAATGCTTCCGAGGGTTGTATCCGTATGTACAATCAGGATGTGGCAGAGCTAAAGGAAATCATCTGTCAGTATAATGGTGGTATCGGGGTTAATGTGGTAATTACCGAGGATTAAAATTTTATATGCTTTAAAGCTATCATCTTTCTAGAATGGTGATAGCTTTTTTATACAATTTTGTTATTGGCATAGCATTATGTTATTTATAAATATGGGAAACATCTTTAAGGATGTTATAACGTATAAACATAGAATCTATATCAATAACAAATAATGTAATAATTTGTCTAATGATAGGATAAAGTAATTGACAATAATACATTATAGCTGTAAAATATAATTAATTTCATAGTTAAGGACAGGTGTCTGTGTATCAGACTTAATAGAGAATCCGGTATAAGCCGGAACGGTCCCGCCACTGTAAGGAAGAGCGAAGCACAATTATGTCACTGGGGAAGCATCCCTGGGAAGGCGTGTGGAGCGATGAGGCCAAGTCAGGAGAACTGCCTGTTTTATCGTCACCGTTAGCAATATTTGGTTGTACAAATTAGTCGGCTCTTTATTGCTTGGACCTGCGAGCGATGGGTAGGGGATGGATTTAAACGCAATCCGTCTGCACATTCTGGCAGATGGATTTTTTAGTTGAAGGAGGTTGTTGTATGAGTGAAGGAGAAATGGATCTTCAGGCCATTCTGAAAAAAGCAGAACAGCAGACTGTTTTTCCTGATGTTCCTTTGGATGAGTTTGCGCCGCCTACCTACGAAGAGTGGAAGGATGCCTGTATCGCCTTGTTAAAGGGAGCACCCTTTGACAAGAAGATGTACACTAAGACTTATGAGGGGATTACCTTTTCCCCTATGTATTTTAGGGCCACCACAGAAGATATTCTGCCTAAGGATTCCTTTCCAGGTATGGATGATTTTCTGCGGGGAGCATCTCCTAGTGGTTATATCAAGGCCCCTTGGGGTATTGCTCAGTCCTGTGATTTGACCATGCCTCAGGAGAATAACAAGCTGTTGATTCATGAGCAGGAAAAGGGTTCCACGGTTTATAATATCCGTTTGGACAAGGCTACTCTGGCCTGTCAGGATGCCAATGAGGCAGATAAGCCTGGCGAGGAAGGCTGCAGTGTAAGTACTCTGGATGATATGCATACCTTGCTTTCTGATTTGAAGCTGGATAAATATCCTTTGCATATTTACACAGGTGCCTCTGCTCTGCCCACGCTTTCTCTAGTTATGGCAGCAGTTCAGTCCTCTGGTATCAAGCCGGAAACATTAAAGGGTGTTATCGGGGGAAATCCTGTTATTGAGCTGGTGGAAAAGGGGAAGAATGTAGAGAATCTCTCCAGTCTTTACGACGAGGCCTATGCTGCTGCTAAATGGTGTCAGCAGAATGCTCCAGAGGTGAAAACCTGCTTGATTCGCAGTGATGTTTTCAGTCGTGGCGGTGCCAATGATGTACAGGAAATCGCGTATTGTCTTGCTGTAGCCACCGATTATATGCGGGCCATGATGGAAAGAGGCATGACGGCAGATGAAGCTGCCCAGCAGATAATGTTTGTCTTTTCTATGGGTGCAAACTTCTTTATGCAAATTGCCAAGCTGAGAGCTGTTCGTCCTATCTGGGCTCAGATTGTGGAGGCTTTTGGGGGCAGTCAGGATGCTCAGCGGATTCATGTTCACGGCAAGCCAGCTCTGTTTTTCAAGACCAAATATGATCCATATGTAAATATGCTGCGGAACACTTCGGAAATGTTTTCTGGAGTAGTTGGTGGGGTAGAGTCCTTTGAAAATGCCACCTTTGATGAGCCTATTCGCAAGGGTGATGAATTCTCCCGCCGTATTGCCAGAAATGTTCAGATTATGCTGCAGGAGGAGTTTGGTCTTTTACAGCCTATAGATCCTGCTGGTGGTTCCTGGGCGGTGGAAACCCTGACCAAGGAAATCAAGGAAAAAATCTGGGCTGAGTTCCAAGTTGTTGAGGGCAAGGGTGGTATTGTACCAGCTTTGGAGGAGAAATATCCTCAGCAGCAGATCGCAGACATTTTGGCTCAGCGGTTCAAGAAGTTGGAATTGCGTCGTGATCGCATTGTAGGCAGCAATATGTATCCTAATATGACTGAGAAACGGTTAGATGCAAGACCTGAGGATTTTGCAGCTAACAAAAAGGTGCGCAGTCAGGCTATTGCTGATTATGAAGCTGATATGGACAAGGATTTCCAGCAGCAGGTATTGCAGAAGATTGGCAAAGAGGGCTGTATGGTTTGTCAGGCTATAGATGCCTTTAAGGCTGGTGCTACCCTAGCTATGGTGCGTCAGGCATTGAATAATAACACTGACAGCGAAGTAGTGGAGTCCATTGCTCCTCACCGTTGGAGTGAGCGCTATGAGGCTCTACGCATGATTACCGAGGACTATAAGGCAGCTCATAATGATAATGTGAAAATCTTCCTAGCCAATATGGGGCCGATTCCTCAGCACAAGGCTAGAGCAGACTTTACCACAGGCTTCCTGCAGGTAGGTGCTTTCCAGGTTATGGGCAACAATGGCTTCCAGACCGTAGAGGAAGCAGCTCAGGCAGCTGGTGAATCCGGAGCAGATGCAGTGGTTATCTGTTCTACAGATGCTACCTATCCGGAAATTGTGCCTGCCTTGGCACCAAAACTTCATGAGGTATTGCCAAAGGCTATTGTGTTCCTGGCTGGTGCGGCACCGGCTGATTTGGCAGAAACCTACAAGGATGCAGGAATTGATGAATACATCAATGTTCGTGCCAACTGCTACGCTATCCTGCAGCTTTTGCAGAAGAGGAAGGGGATGATTGAGTAATGGCTGCTTTTCCTGATTTTAGCAATATGAATTTGAAGGATGTTCCCGGCCACAGCTCACAGGATTGGCAAAAGCTGTTTGAATCTGCAGCAGGTGCTGGTTTTGATGCGCTGACAGGCAAAACCATGGAGCATATTCCTATCAAGCCTATATATAACCACGATGAATATGACCATATGAATCATTTGGATTTTGCCAGCGGTATTCCACCTTGTCTCCGTGGCCCATATTCTACCATGTACGTATTCCGTCCTTGGACAGTTCGTCAGTATGCAGGTTTCTCCACCGCAGAGGAATCCAATGCTTTCTATCGTCGCAATCTAGCTGCTGGTCAGAAAGGCCTGTCCATTGCCTTTGACTTGCCAACACATAGAGGCTATGACTCAGATAATCCTCGTGTGCTGGGTGATGTAGGTAAGGCTGGTGTTGCTATTGACTCCATTCTGGATATGCGTATTCTGTTCAGCGGTATTCCCTTGGATCAGATGTCTGTATCTATGACCATGAACGGTGCGGTACTGCCTATTCTGGCTTTCTATATTCTTTCCGGTGAGGAGCAGGGTGTAGACAAAAAGGTTATGGCTGGTACTATTCAGAACGATATTCTCAAGGAATTCATGGTGCGTAATACTTATATTTACCCACCAGAAATGTCCATGCGTATTATCGGTGATATTTTTGAATATACCACCAAATATATGCCTAAGTTCAACAGTATTTCCATTTCCGGCTATCATATGCAGGAGGCTGGTGCTACAGCTGATATTGAGCTGGGCTACACTTTGGCTGATGGTTTGGAGTATATCCGTACCGGTATCAAAGCTGGTCTGCCTGTAGATGCCTTTGCTAAGCGTTTGTCCTTCTTCTGGGCTATTGGCAAAAACTACTTTATGGAGGTTGCCAAGATGAGGGCGGCCCGTGTGCTGTGGGCCAAGATTGTAAAATCCTTTGGGGCTCAGGATAATAAATCCATGGCTCTCCGTACTCACTGTCAGACCTCTGGCTGGTCCCTGACAGCTCAGGATCCATTTAACAATGTATCCAGAACTCTAATGGAAGCTATGGGTGCAGCCCTGGGACATACCCAGTCCTTGCATACCAACGCTTTGGATGAGGCTATTGCCTTGCCTACTGATTTTTCTGCCCGTATTGCGCGTAATACCCAGCTGTACATTCAGGATGAAACCAGTGTGTGCAAGATTATTGATCCTTGGGGCGGTTCCTATTATGTGGAGGCTCTTACCAATGAGATTATCCGCAGGGCCTGGGCTCATATTCAGGAGGTTGAGGCTCTGGGCGGTATGGCTAAGGCTATTTCCAGCGGTTTGCCTAAGATGCGTATTGAGGAAGCAGCAGCCCGCCGTCAGGCTCAGATTGACTCCGGCAATGAGTCTATTATCGGCCTGAATAAATATCGTTTGGATAAAGAGGATCCTCTGGAGATTCTGGCTATTGATAACACTGCTGTACGTCAGGCTCAGATTGAGCGCTTGGAAAAGCTGAGAGCAGAGCGTAATGATGATGATGTACGCCGCTGCCTGGAGGGCATTACCAAGGCCGCTGAGTCTAGAGATAACGGCAATCTGTTGGAGGCTGCGGTAGATGCAGCTAGAGCCCATGCTTCTCTGGGTGAGATTTCTGATGCAGTGGAGAAGGTTTCCGGCCGTTTCCAGGCTGTTATCCATACTATTTCTGGTGTTTATTCCTCAGAGTTTACTGACAAGACGGAGCTGGAGAAGGCTCGGGAAATGGCAGATGAATTTGAGGAGCTGACTGGTCGTCGGCCTCGTATTTTCGTAGCCAAGATGGGACAGGATGGCCATGATAGAGGACAGAAGGTTATCGCTTCTTCCTTTGCGGATATGGGCTGGGATGTTGATGTAGGCCCATTATTCCAGACTCCAGAGGAAACTGCTCAGGATGCAGTAGATAATGATGTTCACATGGTAGGTTTCAGCTCATTGGCTGCTGGTCACAATACATTACTGCCGCAGTTGGTAGAGGAGCTGGCAAAACTGGGCCGTGAGGATATTATGGTCTGCATTGGAGGGGTTATTCCAGTACAGGATTATGACTTCCTGTACAAGAGCGGCGCTGTGGCTATCTTTGCTCCTGGTACCAATATTCCAGAGGCAGGTATCAAGCTGCTGACCTTGTTGATTCAGCGTGCCAAGGACGAAATGGCAGAGGAAGATTAAAGGCAAGGAGTGTGAGTTATGGCTGAATATACAACATCAAAGCCCAGCTGGGTTCCAGAGGAGCCTAATGAGAAGTTTGCCTGTAGTGTTATGGGAGGCATTGAGGGCATCAAGGATACCACTGTAGGCAATATTAATCCCATGCTGACCAGTGGCAAGATGAAGCCTAAGCGGCGCCTTATCATGTCAGAGGATGAATATGTAAATGGCGTTTTGAAAGGGGACCGCATGGTGCTGTCCAGAGCCATAACTCTTATTGAAAGCAACAGCTCTAAGCATTTTGCCAAGGCTCAGCGGGTTTTGCAGAGACTGCTGCCTCACACCGGCAAGGCATTGCGCATAGGAATAACTGGCGTGCCAGGTGCAGGCAAGAGTACAATTATAGAGGTTTTTGGCAATATGCTTTGTGATGCTGGACACAGAGTGGCTGTGCTTTCTGTAGATCCTACCAGTTCTGTGACTAAGGGATCTATTCTGGGAGATAAAACCAGAATGGGTACTCTTTCCCGTAGGAAGGAGGCCTTTATCCGGCCTTCCCCTGCTGGAGGGACTTTGGGCGGTGTGGCCCGGAAGAGCCGGGAAACCATGTTGATGTGTGAAGCGGCAGGATATGATATTATCTTAATAGAAACCGTTGGTGTAGGTCAGTCAGAAACCACGGTCAGGTCTATGGTAGATTTCTTTATGCTGGTGGTACTGACTGGTGCGGGGGATGATTTGCAGGGCATCAAAAAGGGTATTATGGAGTTGGCAGATGCCATTGTTATTAACAAGGCAGATGGAGATAATCTTCTCAAGGCCAAGGTGGCAAGAGGCGAATATGAACGGATGATAGAATATATTCGCCCAGCCACTCCAGGTTGGCCAACCCATGCCTATATGTGCTCAGCCTATACCAAATTCGGTTTACCAGAACTATGGAAGGTGATTCAGGCCTTCAAAGAGATGACTACAGATAGCGGTGTGTTTAAGAAACGGCGGCAGCATCAGTTGCTGGAGTGGATGAACAGCATGATTGATGAGCATCTCCACAGTCTTTTCTTTGAGGATCCTGTGATTACCGGCAGGATGCCAGAGGTAAAGGAGGCTGTGCTGAAAGGGATTGTTTCGCCAACTCAGGCGGTAAAGGAGTTGGTAGGGATGTTTGATATAGAAAGAGCTGCCTACCGAAGCCGGGACTTCCTGCGTATGGAGGATAAGAAAACCAAATAAGAAAGAAATTCCGTCATTACTGATGCTGCCCCTGAGGTAATGGCGGAATTTTTTTTGCCCAGGTATTGTAAACCAAAAGAATGCTTGTGTTATATGCTGATTTGTGGTATTATGTTTTGGTGTACTATGGTTAAGAATGGGAAAGCTGTGCTCTTGCATGGTATTCCCAACACAAATATTATTCAGGAGGTCATTTGACACAATGGAAGTTAATGTAAAGGAATTGGAAAACTCTCAGGTAGAATTGGAAATTACTGTACCAGCTGCTGAGCTGGATAAGGCTTATGAGGCTGCATACAAGAAGGTTGCTGCCAAGGTTAACATCCCTGGCTTCCGCAAGGGCAAGGCTCCTAAGAAGATTGTTGAGCGTACTGTAGGTCAGGAGTACATTCTGGACGAGGCTGTTGAGGCTATTGCTCCAAAGAAGTTCTTCGAGGCTATTAAGGAGAAGGAGATTGATATCGTAACTCGTCCTGAGTTCGATGTTACCACTAAGGAGCTGGGCAAGGATCTGGTATTCAAGGTTACTGCTACCAAGAAGCCAGAGGTTAAGCTGGGCGACTACAAGGGTTTGAAGGTTGATGTTAAGAAGGATGAGGTTGATGACGAGGCTGTACAGCTTCAGCTGACTCGTATGCTGGACCGTCAGGCTGATATGGTTGAGGCTGAGGAAGGCGCTGCTGTTGCAAAGGATGATTTCATTACTTTGGATTTCAAGGGCTTTGTTGATGGTGAGGCTTTTGCTGGTGGCGAGGGCAAGGATTATCCTCTGCAGATCGGTTCCAACAGCTTTATCCCAGGCTTTGAGGATCAGCTGGTAGGTGCCAAGGTTGGCGAGGAAATGGATGTAAACGTAACCTTCCCAGAGGAGTATCATGCTGAGGAGCTGAAGGGCAAGCCAGCAGTATTCAAGTGCACTGTAAAGAGCATCAAGAGAAAGGTTCTGCCTGAGCTGAACGATGATTTCGCTAAGAAGGCAAGCACCTTCCAGACTCTGGATGAGCTGAAGGCTGATATCCGTTCCAATTTGGAGAAGTCCGCTGAGAGCAAGTTCGAGGCTGAGAAGCGTGAGGCTGTAATCAAGCAGGCTACTGAGAATGCTGAGGTAGAGATTCCAGAGGTTATGATTGAGAACCGCGTAAATGTTATGATTCAGGAGCTGGCTCTCCGTCTGGAGCAGCAGGGCATGAAGCTGGAGATGTATCTCCAGTATGCAAATACTGATATTAACAAGCTGCGTGAGACTTACAAGGATACCGCTGCTATCAACGTAAAGACCGACTTGGTTCTGGAGGCTGTTGCTAAGGCTGAGGGTATCAAGGTTGAGGCTGAGGAGCTGGATGCAGAGGTTGAGTCCATGGCTAAGGCTTATGGTGCTACCGCTGCCGAGGTAAAGAAGATTATTACCCAGCAGGGCCGTACTGTAGATTTGGTGGAGACTGTTCTCCGTCGCAAGACTGCTCAGATGATTCTGGACAGCGTTGCTGAGTAATTAACGCCTATATTGCTGGTTGGTCAGCGATTATTATGAGGTGATTTTCATGAGTTATGTTCCTATGGTTGTGGAACAGTCCGGTCAGGGAGAGCGTGCCTATGATATTTACTCCCGTTTGCTGAAGGATAGAATTATCTTCCTTAGCGGCGAGGTAGAGGACAATATGGCCAATACCATTGTGGCTCAGATGCTTTTCCTGGAAGCGGAAGATCCTGACAAGGATATTTATTTATATATCAATAGCCCCGGCGGTGTAGTAACCGCCGGCATGGCTATCTATGATACCATGCAGTACATCAAGCCTGATGTATCTACTATCTGTATCGGACAGGCTGCCAGCATGGGTTCCCTGCTGCTTACCGCAGGTGCCAAGGGTAAGCGTTTTGCTCTGCCAAATGCTAGAATTATGATTCATCAGCCATTGGGCGGTGCTAGAGGCCAGTCCACCGATGTACAGATTCAGGCCAAGGAGCTGCTGAGGATTCGTCAGATGTTGAATGAGATTTTGTCTCAGCGCACTGGCAAGTCTATGGAGCAGATTGAGGCTGATACAGAGCGTGATAATTTTATGAGTGCTGCAGAGGCTGTGGAATACGGTTTGGTAGATAAGGTTATCGTCAGAGAGGCAGACAGCCAGGAAGATGATAGCAAATAACAGGAGGTAGTAGCATGAGCGTAGATCATCAGGACGGGCTTGTCTGCTCCTTTTGTGGCAAATCTGAGGATATGGTACGGAAGCTGGTAGCAGGCCCAGGGGTTTGCATCTGTGATGAGTGCATTGATATTTGCAATTCCATCATAGAGGGTGAACTGAATGATCAGGAGAACAAAGAAGATGTTCTTCAGGGACTGCCAAAGCCAAAGGAAATCAAGGCATCTCTTGACCAGTATGTTATTGGTCAGGAGGAGGCTAAGAAGTCTCTGGCGGTAGCAGTTTACAACCATTATAAGCGTATCAGGGCAGAGGTGAAGCCCCATCAAGTAAAGGATGTGGAGTTGCAAAAATCCAATATTCTGATGCTGGGACCTACCGGTAGCGGCAAAACCCTGCTGGCCCAGACCTTGGCCCGGATACTGAATGTGCCTTTTGCTGTAGCTGATGCTACCACTCTTACAGAAGCAGGCTATGTAGGCGAGGATGTGGAAAACGTTCTTTTGAAGCTGATACAGGCTGCGGATTACAATATAGAAAGAGCCCAACAGGGAATTATCTATATTGACGAGATTGACAAGATTGCTCGCAAGGGTGAGAATACATCCATTACCAGAGATGTTTCTGGAGAGGGTGTGCAGCAGGCATTGCTGAAGATTTTGGAGGGCACTGTGGCATCAGTACCACCTCAGGGTGGTCGGAAGCATCCACATCAGGAGCTTTTGCAGATTGATACCACTAACATCCTGTTTATCTGTGGTGGTGCCTTTGCCGGTATTGATAAGGTTATTAACAAGCGTATCGGTAAAAAGAGCATGGGCTTTGGAGCGGAAATTCACTCCAAGCAGCAGTTGGATATTGGTCAGCTGTTGCAGAAGCTGGTACCAGATGATTTGATGAAGAGCGGTTTGATACCGGAATTTATCGGACGTCTGCCAGTTGTTGTAACCCTTGCTCCTTTGGATGAAGCTGCTTTGGTAGAGATTTTGACCAAGCCAAAGAACGCTTTGGTTAAGCAGTATCAGCACTTGCTGTCTTTGGATGGCGTGGAGCTGGATTTTGATAAGGAGGCTCTGGGAGCTATTGCTCAGGAGGCTCTCAAACGGAAAACCGGTGCAAGAGGACTCCGCTCTATTATTGAAAAAATAATGAAGAATGTCATGTACGAAATTCCATCTATGGAGGGTGTTAATACCTGCCATGTAACTAAGGATGTTGTACAGAAGGGCATGGAGCCTGAATTGTCCTATGGGGGACAGCAGCGGGAGGCATCTGCCTGATTACATCAGGTAAAATATGAGAAAGATATAGGCGTTGCCTCCGGGTGGCGTCTATATTTATATATACCTATAACTTCTACGGAGGTGAATTTTATGAGTGAAAATGAAATTTTGCGAACATTACCGATTCTTCCCTTGCGGGGGATGGTGGTATTTCCATATATGATGGTACATCTGGATGCAGGTAGAGATCCGTCTATTTCTGCTCTGGAAAAGGCCATGTTGCAGGAGGAGCATCATGTATTTTTGCTGGCACAGCGGGATGCAGATGTGGAGGGACCTGAGATAAAGGATCTTTACAATGTAGGTACTGTGGCAGAGATTAAGCATTTGGTAAAGCTGCCTGACGGTGCAGTACGAGTACTGGTAGAGGGACTTCATAGAGGTCAGATTATTGAGGTTAATCAGGAGGAAAGCCAGTTTATAGAGGCTCAGATTCGTGAATACGAAGATCCAATTGTCAAAACCACCGAAATGGAGGCTTTGGTAAGGGTTGTGGTTCATGAATTTGAGCAGTGGGTAAAGTCCAGCCAGAAGATACCGGCGGAGGCTATGGTGTCAGTGTCTATTATTGAGGATGCTGGTCGTTTGGCAGATATGATTGCTGGTCATATCAACCTAAAGCTGGAGGATAGACAGCGGATTCTGGAGGCCATAGATGTTAAGGCTCGTTTGGAATGCCTCTACGGCTTTATCAAGCGGGAGCGGGATATTCTGGAAATAGAGCGTAAGATAGGCAGCCGGGTTCGGAAGCAGATAGAAAAAGTTCAGAAGGAATATTATTTGCGGGAAAAAGTAAAGGCCATTCACAAGGAGCTGGGAGATCAGAACGGTATTCAGGGTGATATTGAGGATTTCCAGCAGCGCATGAAGGATGGCAAATATCCTGACTATGTGGTGAAAGCTGTAGATAAGGAGTTAAAGCGGCTGGAGCGCTCTCAGAGCGCCTCTCAGGAGGCTGCAGTTATCAGCACCTATGTGGATAACCTTTTGAGCCTGCCTTGGGAAATTGAGTCCAAGGACATTAATGATATTAAGGGTGCTCAGCAGGTTCTAAACAAGGATCACTATGGTCTGGAGAAAGTAAAGGAGCGTATTCTGGAGTATTTGGCTGTGCGTCAGCTGACAGAGGGACAGAATGCACCTATTCTATGTTTGGTAGGTCCGCCGGGAGTAGGTAAAACCTCTTTGGCTGGTTCTGTGGCTAGAGCTTTGGGACGGAAATTTGCCAGAGCTTCTCTAGGTGGTGTACGGGATGAGGCGGAAATCCGCGGTCATCGTCGTACCTATGTAGGAGCTATGCCGGGCCGCATCTTGGAAGCTCTTAAGAAAACCGGTACCTGCAATCCTGTTTTCCTCCTGGATGAGGTGGACAAGATGGGCAGTGATTACAAGGGAGATCCTACCTCTGCTCTGTTGGAGGTGCTGGATCCAGCTCAGAATAATACCTTTAGTGATCACTATATTGAATTGCCTTTTGATTTGTCCAAGGTACTGTGGATTGTGACCGCTAATGATTTAGGCGGGATTCCAAGACCATTGTTGGACCGTATGGAGGTTATTACTCTTTCCAGCTATACCCAGCAGGAAAAGCTGGAGATCGCCAAGCGGTATCTTCTGCCTAGACAGCGCAGCAAAAATGGTTTGTCTGGCAAGCAGATACGTCTGGGGGCTGGTGTCCTGCAGCAGCTTATTGATGAATATACCAGGGAGTCTGGCGTTCGTGAGCTGGAGCGGGTAATTGGCCATCTTTGCCGTAAGGCAGCCAGAAAGATTGTAGAGGGAGAAGAGGAGTCTGTTTATGTCAGCACCAAGAATCTTACAGATATTCTAGGCAAGGCAAAATTCCCTCACAAGAAATCTCTGCGAAAGCCAGAGGTTGGATTGTGCACTGGCATGGCCTGGACTCAGGTAGGAGGGGATATTCTTCCTACAGAGGTAAATATTTTCCCAGGCAAAGGACAGTTGATTCTAACTGGCAAGCTGGGGGATGTAATGAAGGAATCTGCTCAGGCAGCCCTTTCCTATATTCGCAGTCGTCAGAGCCAACTGGGCTTGAAAGAGGATTTCTACGAGAAGCAGGATATCCATGTACATTTTCCAGAGGGAGCAGTACCAAAGGATGGTCCATCTGCTGGTATAACTATGGCTACGGCTATGGTATCCGGCCTAACCGGACGAAAGGTTCGCAGTGATGTGGCTATGACAGGTGAGATTACCATTCGAGGCAATGTACTGCCTATTGGAGGCCTTAAGGAGAAGGTATTGGCGGCTTATCGGGAGGGTATCAAGACCATTATTCTGCCTATGGAAAATAAGCGGGATATTGAGGATATTCCAGAGAATGTCCGAGAAAAGCTGGAGTTTGTGCCGGTGGAGCAAATGGATCAGGTATTGACCAAGGCTCTATTGCCAGCAGGAAAGGAGTAAAATGGGAGAACTGACGAAGGATGCCTCTCAGGAGGTTATTATTACTCAGGGCACCTATTTGGCTTCTGCGGTGTGCAAGGAGCAGTACCCAGAGGTTCCCAGGAAAGAAATAGTCTTTATTGGCCGCTCCAATGTGGGGAAGTCCTCCTTGATAAACTCCCTTACCAGAGTAAAGAATCTGGCTCGTGTTTCCAGTCAGCCTGGTAAAACCCAGACCATTAACTTCTACGAAATAGGAGCAAAACTGCCCCAGGTGGAGGAGCGACAGGATTTTTATCTGGTGGATCTGCCTGGCTATGGCTATGCCAAGACTGGGGCAAAGCGACGCAAAATCTGGAGCAAGTTTATTAATGAATATCTTCTGTCCTCCCCTAGGATTCAATTTGTCTGTCAGCTGATAGATGTCAGACATGAGCCTATGGCTTCTGATGTGGAAATGTTCCGCTGGCTAGTGGAGAACAATCTGCCAGTATTGGTAATAGCCACCAAGGCTGATAAGATTGGCAAGAATGCTGTAGCCAAGAATGTAGCAGCTATTAAGCGGGGCTTAGGGATTCCAGATTTGGATGTGCTGCCCTATTCGTCCTTGAAAAATCAAGGACGACAGGAGCTGTTGCAAGTTATTGCTGATTGCTTAGGGGAAGCTGAGGAATAAGGTGCATGATGAAGCTAACAAAGTTGGATAAAGAAATTTTGAATCTGCTGCAGGGAAACTTGCAGTTGGAGCCAAGGCCCTTTCAGCTTATAGGGAAGCAGCTGGGCCTTAGTGAGGAGCAGGTTATCAGCCGTCTCCAGCAGCTGAAGGCAGGAGGTTATATTCGCAAGATAGGAGCCTTCTTCAATTCGGATAAGCTGGGCTATCAGGGAACCTTGGTGGCTCTGCGGGTAAAGCCTGAGCTTATGGAGGAAACCGCCATCTTTATCAATCAGTTTCCGGGGATTACCCATAATTATCAACGGGAAGGGCGGTATAATCTCTGGTTTACTTTGATTACCCCTAATGAAAGATTAAGACAGGATATTCTGACTCAGATACGGCAGCTGCCGGGAGTAGAGGATGCCATGGATTTAAGTGCCCGTCGCAAATACAAAATTAATGTGCAGTTTAATCTGCGTTAGGTTTTGGCCCTATGGCAAAGGCTTGGGGATAGTAATAAATAATATTCTGAAATAGAGGTAGAAGATGGAAATAACAGAGCTGGATAAAAAAATCGTCAGAGCCATGCAGGACGAACTGCCTCTGGTGGCAGAGCCCTTTAAGCTGATTGCTGAGGAAATCGACAGTACAGAGGAGGAAGTCTTGGCCAGGCTGAGGCTTATGAAGGAGGATGGTGCCCTACGCAAGATGGGGGCTGTGCTCAGACATAGAGAGGTAGGCTTTAGAGCCAATGCCTTGGGTGTCTGGGTGGTGCCGGAGGAACGGATGGATCAGGTGGCTGAGATAATGTGCAGCCATATGGCCGTAACCCATTGCTATGATAGAAATGTCATGCCAGATTGGCCCTATAATTTCTATACCATGATACATGGCACCAGCCGGGAGGACTGTCAGCAAATTGCTCAGGATTTGGCCAAGGAAACTGGTATCAGCCAGTATGAGCTGTTATATACTGGCCGGGAATGGAAAAAAACATCCATGAAATACTTTGTATAAATTTCCACAGCAAAAAAGACTCATGAAATGCCGTATAGGGCATCCCATGAGTCTTTTTTAATTCTTAAATAAATCCTTATGCATATTAATAACTTCCCCTATAACCATTTTGCCACGAATATCCGCATGTAAGCCATCATTGGCCCACTCTGGTGCCATAATGGTATGGGTGCTGTCATAAAAATAAGGTTCCAAATCAATATAGTATTCTTGCTGGCGAATATAACGATTAATTTTCTCCAGTTTGTTGCGCCAATTAGGATCTGTTGGCGTGTGGAAGGCCAGCATGATATTATCAGGATTGATAGGAGGCAAGGTCATAAGAATAGGCCGAATATCATTGTCCTGACATTTTTTTACAATCTGCTTTAGATCATTGATAACCATCTGCCCGGTGATATGAGTAGCTCTCAGACTGTTGGAGCCAGTCATAATCAAGAGATTTTTAGGCCTTAGCGGCAGGACATCCCTATCGAATCTGGCCAAGGTAGTGGTGGAGGTATCTCCGCTGCGACCTAGATTGATACAGGGTTCATCCATATAGGTGGTGTAGCTGTACTCCAGACTGGCTGGGGAAAAGGAAACTGCACCGCCACCGTGGGTAATACTGTCTCCAAAGGCAGCCACTAAAGGCCGCGTGTTATGATTTGGCACCTGAAAGCTATCGGTGTCGGAATAAACCCCTACTGTATTGCCATTGGCATCCAGCCCTCGAACCCGCCAATAGTAGGTGCCGGCATAATATCTGGCATATTCATCATAGCAGCTAAAGGAGTTGGCCACAGTTTTGGCCCAATAGCGGTCTGGGGTAGGGTCAGTATTGTTTTCCTGAGTAGGTGGCTTGGTTAAAAGCTCCACCTCGTAGCGTTCAGCCCCCAGCATAGGAATCCATGTAAACACTGGATATATAGGCTGGCTAAAATCAGGCATTCTATCAAATTTGTTCAATATAGGCTTATTGGGAACAGCCTTGTGGCCATCCATGTAGATAGGTTCTGCCGTGGAATAAACTCCCAGAGGCTCGTGACGCAGGTTTAGCGCACGAACTCGCCAGTACACAACTGGCAAATTACTGTAGGGTGTTAAATCAATCTGTAGACCATTGGTAAATACCTGTCTGGTGCCATAGAGATGATTTGTTGTAGAAAAGCTCTGGGTGTTTTCCGTATCTGGTGGTCCAGATAAAAGCTCCAGCTCATAGAGCACCCCATCAGGAATACTGTGCCAAATAAGAAATGGCTTTAAGCTGGCAGGCTTATCGGCAGGATATTTGGTAATGGGAACTGGACGAATTGGCTCCCGGTAATTCCCATTGGGAATCAAGGTTTCATCATCAGAAACCTTGCCAAAGATGCCATAGGCCGTAATCCTGTAATAGGCAGGAATAGCTGTAGGAGGTACCACATAGGTATCGTTCATGGTATAGGCTGAGGCAACCTTGTGGTATTCAGGTTCTCCTTCCACCAGACCTGTAGTTTTGTAATAAGTATCTACCTGATAAAAGCAGGGATAGGGATAACGGCTCCAGGATAGCAGTGTATCTCCATTTTCTTCTGTAAAGCTAGCAGAAACACGGTAATTCTTCAGGCCCAGCAGGTCAGTTTTTTCCGTGAGAAATATGCATAATATAGTAAAACAGCAAATAATAGTTAAAAATGAGAAAAAACAAATAAAAAGTTTTCGCATAAATACAAACTCCAGTAAAATAATTACTTATTATTATACATTAATTTGTCAGGTGTAACAATAATACCTTTTACAAATGTATGAAATATTAGTATAATTATTGGTACTGACACAACTTTTTTGCAGGTGTGTATTAGTGAATTATTATGAAATTATAGATAAGGAAATGATGATATGTCGTTAAATCAGGATTTTATTAGAGAAGCCAGTGCTTTGCTAGGGCAGGAGCAGTTTTTCGTTAGTGAGCCTATGAGCAAGCATACCACCTTTAATATTGGCGGGCCAGCAGATTATTTGCTCTTCCCTGCTAATATGGAGCAGCTTTCCCAGATATTTGTGCTGTTAAAGAATTATGATATTCCTCATACTATTTTAGGCAATGGCTCCAATGTGCTGGTGCTGGATAAGGGAATCCGTGGGGCTGTTATCAAGATGCACGCTCCTATGAGCTACAAGCGCTGTGAGGGAAATAGAATTATTGCAGGGGCAGGTGCCTATTTAAAGCATGTATCCCAGTTTGCGGCGGAAAATGGGCTGACAGGCATGGAATTTGCCTGTGGCATACCAGGCAGTCTTGGTGGAGCAGTATTTATGAATGCGGGTGCCTACGATGGTGATATGTCAGGTATTGTGGTGCAGGTCAAGACTGTTACCCACAATGGCAAGATTCTTACCTACGAGAAGGATGAACTGGATTTTGGTTACCGTCACAGTGTTTTCCAGCATAATGGACAGGCAATTTGCGAGATTACTTTGGAGCTGGCTTCGGGAGACAAGGAAGCTATTCAGGCCAAGATAGATGATTTTACCCAGCGGCGGGAAAGCAAGCAGCCTTTGGAAATGCCAAGCGCAGGCAGTACCTTCAAGCGTCCTCAGGGATATTTTGCTGGCACCCTTATTGACGAAACCGGCCTGAAGGGCTTGCAGGTAGGTGGGGCGCAGATTTCCACCAAGCATGCAGGCTTTGTGGTAAATTCTGGCAATGCTACAGCAGCAGATGTATTAAAACTTATTAAAGAGGTGCAGGATAGGGTTTATGCCAAAAATGGCGTGAAGCTTTTCCCAGAGGTTAGAATCATCGGCGAGCAATAAGCAAAGATTAAAAGGGGGCATGAAGGTGGCCAAGGAGATTGAGCGTAAGTTTCTCATTAAAAGAGAGCTGTGGCAGCCTCAAAGTCCGGGGATGGAGATTCGTCAGGGCTATCTTTCTCTAGATCCTGAGCGGACGGTACGGGTGCGTACTAAAGGTGCTAAGGGATATCTTACCATAAAGGGAAAAAATCAGGGCATATCCCGTACAGAGCTGGAATATGAAATTCCCTATGAGGAAGCCAGTCAAATGTTAGAGGAATTGTGTCTCCATCCTTTGGTGGAAAAGACTCGTTATCTGGAGCAGCATGGACAGCAGCTTTGGGAGATAGATATATTTGCTGGAGATAATGAAGGGCTGGCTGTGGCAGAGGCAGAGCTTCCCTCAGAGGATACGGCTCTGGTTTTGCCTATTTGGATTGACCGGGAGGTTTCTGGGGAAGCTAGGTATTACAATTCCAGCCTGATAAGGCTGCCTTACAAAAATTGGTAGGACAATGTTACAGTTGTTACACTTTTATTGGAGTGTAAATATAAAAGTTTTATATTTGTGGAATAATGTAATTTCCTAGTGGAAAAAAACTCAAAAATAGGGTTTTGTGGATTAATAAAAGACGAAAATCCAATCAGAAAATACAAGGTGTAATATTTCTTTACAGAAAAGGTTGACAAATTGCTAGGAATGAGTGATAATAGACAAAGCTCAACGAAAACTTGTTAGACAAAATTCTTGAGCAGATGGTATAGGAGGGATTTTCTTGAAGCACGTATTGTCTGTTCTGGTAAAAAATAGGACCGGCGTTTTGGTTCGAGTAGCTAGTATGTTTTCGCGTCGGGAGTTCAATATCGACAGCTTGGCTGTAGGTATTACAGAATCTCCTGAGTTCTCTCGTATCACCTTGGTGGTACATGGAGATGAGTATCTGGTGGATCAGATGATGAAGCAGCTGGAAAAGCTGCCGGAGGTGGAAGCCGTCCAGCGTTTGGATGACGGAAGCTCTGTTTATCGTGGTATGACCATGATAAAGGTTAAGGCTGATGATACCAACAGATTGGATGTGTTAAAAATGGCTGAGCTCTTTAGAGCTAGAGTCATTGATGTGCAGCCCACTACCTTGATTTTTGAGGTTACTGGTGATGACGACAAGGTAACGGCTTTTACCCGCCTCTTGAAGCCATACGGTATTTTGGAAATCATTCGAACCGGTCTTATTGGACTGGAGCGGGGGGAGCACACCATACAAGAACATTGTGAGGAGAGAGATTACTATGGCAAAAACTTATTATGATCAGGATGCAAATTGGAGCCTCATGAATGGGAAGACCGTTGCCATTATTGGTTATGGCAGCCAGGGACATGCCCATGCACTGAACCTGAAGGAAAGCGGTGCTAATGTTATTGTTGGCCTGTATGAGGGTTCCAAGTCCAAGAAGGTTGCAGAAGAGCACGGTCTGAAGGTTTGCAATGTAGCTGAGGCTGTAAAGCAGGCTGATATTACCATGGTTCTGATTCCTGATGAGAAGCAGTCCGATGTATACAAGGCTGAGATTAAGCCAAATCTGAAGTCTGGCAGCGCTCTGGCTTTTGCTCATGGTTTCAATATTCATTATCAGCAGATTATACCTCCTGCTGATGTAGATGTATTCATGGTAGCACCAAAGGGACCTGGTCATCTGGTACGTCGTACCTACACTGAGGGTTCCGGTGTTCCTGCAGTATTCGCTGTTTATCAGGATGCTAGCGGTCAGTGCTTTGATCTGGCTTTGGCTTATGCTAAGGGTGTTGGTGCAACTCGTTCCGGCGTTCTCCAGACTACCTTCCGTGATGAGACTGAAGAGGATCTCTTCGGTGAGCAGGCTGTACTGTGCGGCGGCGTTTGCCAGCTGATGCAGACTGGTTTCGAGGTTCTGGTTGAGGCTGGTTATCCACCTGAGATGGCATATTTCGAGTGCTTCCATGAGATGAAGCTCATCGTTGACCTGTGCTATGAGGGCGGCTTCACCAAGATGCGTAAGTCTATTTCCGATACTGCAGAGTATGGCGACTACATGGTTGGTCCTCGTATTATTACCGAGGAAACCAAGAAGGAAATGAAGAAGGTTCTGAAGGAAATTCAGGATGGTACTTTTGCTCGCAACTGGCTGTTGGAGAACCGTTCCGCTGGCCGTGCAAACTTCCTGATGCAGCGTCGTCTCCATGCAGAGCATCCAATCGAGAAGGTTGGCGCAGAACTGCGTAACATGATGCCTTGGCTGAAGAATGGTGCAGACCTTTCCAAGGACTAATCCAAGCAAATTAAACTAGAAATTTAGCGAATAGGCTTATGCTATAGTGGCATAAGCCTATTTGTAGCATAATGACGAGGTGTATGTAATGGGAATGAATATGACAGAAAAAATCCTGGCCAAGCATGCTGGTTTGGATTCTGTAACTGCTGGACAGCTTATTTTCTGCCAGCTGGATATGGTATTAGCCAATGATGTAACTGCTCCTCCTGCTATCAAGGAGTTTGAGAAAATCGGTCGTCCAGTATTTGATAATACTAAGATTGCGCTGGTGCCAGATCATTTTACTCCTAACAAGGATATTAAGGCAGCAGGTCTGGCCAAGACTGTGCGGGAGTTTGCCAAGAAGCATCAGATTAAGAATTACTTTGAAATTGGCCGGGTAGGTATCGAGCATGTTATTTTGCCAGAGAAGGGTATTGTAGGCCCTGGTATGCTTACCATTGGTGCAGATTCCCATACCTGTACCTATGGCGCAGTTAACGGTTTTTCCACTGGTGTTGGTTCCACTGACCTAGGGGTTGCTATGGCTACTGGTCAGGCTTGGTTCAAGGTGCCAAAGGCTATCAAGGTTGTACTTACTGGCAAAAAGCCAAAGTACATCTGTGGTAAGGATGTCATTCTGACTCTGATTGGCATGATTGGCGTAGATGGTGCACTCTACAAGGCAATTGAATTTGCTGGTGAGGGTGTAGCTGAGCTGACTATGACAGACCGTCTTACAATAAGCAATATGGCCATTGAGGCCGGTGGCAAGAATGGTATTTTCCCATTTGATGAAATTACCAAGGAATATGTAGAGGGCAGAGTGCAGCAGCCATATGAGGCTGTAGCTCCTGATGAGGATGCCAGCTATGAAAAGGTAATCGAGATAGATCTTTCCAAGCTGACACCAGTGGTGGCTTTCCCACATCTGCCTGGCAACACTCATCCAGTGTCTGAGATTGACAAGATAAAGATAGATCAGGTGGTAATTGGTTCCTGTACCAATGGACGTCTGGAGGATCTCCGTCAGGCTGCAGAGGTGTTGAAGGGCCATAGTGTACATCCAGATGTACGCTGTATTGTAATTCCAGGTTCCCAGCAGGTTTATTTGGATGCTGTTCATGAGGGACTGGTAGATATCTTTATTAATGCTGGCGCAGCTGTCAGCACTCCAACCTGCGGACCATGTCTTGGTGCCCATATGGGCATTATGGCAGCAGGGGAGAAGGCTGTTTCCACCACCAATCGTAATTTCCGTGGCCGTATGGGCCATGTTGACTCCGAGGTATATCTGGCTGGCCCATATGTGGCAGCTGCCAGTGCAATTCTCGGTTATATCGCAGTTCCAGAGGAGGAATGATAAGTAACTGATTGTATAGATAAAAGTGCATATTAGCGATATAATGTGTTTATGGATGAGTTTAGACATGAATACATGAAATATCACTAATTACAAGCCAAAAGAGTTTGCTAAATTGCTCAACGTTTCAGTAAAGACACTACAACGCTGGGATAGAGAAAAAACTCTTATAGCAAATAGAACCCCGACTAATCGAAGATATTATATTTACGACCAATATTTCCAATTTAAGGGAATAGGATTCGTGATTATGGCAGTGGATTAAACTATAATCGCAAGAAATGGAATCAGCTTCTTGTTGAAGTCTTGGAAAACAAGATAAAAATGATATTGGTTTGATTGTGTAAATGTAAAAAGCAGATAGAAAGGGATGAGATTGTTGCTAAAGGCATTCAAGACAGAAATAGCGCCGACCAGAAAACAGAAAGGAAAAATCATCTGCTCAATTGGCATAGCCAGATTTCTATATAATCAATACATTGCCTATAATAAAAAACTATACAAAATGTATCAGCGTGGCCTGTTAGATAGCCGACAAAAGCATTTTGTAACTGCTAAAGACTTTGACAAATATGTAAATCATAATCTAAAGATAAAACTGCCGTGGATAGATAAGTGTGGTTCTAAGGCTCGTAAAAAAGTGTTAGTAAATGCTGAAAATGCTTTTAAGAGATTTTTCGATGGTCTGGCAGGCTTTCCACGATTCAAAAAAAAATCCAATCAAGATGTGAAGCTATATTTTCCCAAGAATAACAATGGTGATTGGAGGATATGACGTCATAAATTGATGATACCTACACTGAAACAGGTAAGGCTTAAAGAATCTGGCTATCTGCCTGTAGGTGCTAAAGTTATTAACGGTACAGTTTCCTGTAAAGCTGGCAGGTTTTATGTTTCTATTGTGATTAATATTGATGAAAAATCTAAATACAACAAGGATTTAGAAGCAGCTTATCATATCACAACCGATGGCATAGGAATAGATTTAGGTGTCAAAGATTTAGCAATAGTGAGTAATGGTAATAAATTTAAAAATATTAATAAGAGTTCAAAGGTCAAACGACTGGAGAAACGGCTTCGTAGAGAGCAGAGGCGACTTAG
>ERZ773186.176-NODE-176-length-64744-cov-33.922970_pt1 | contig 64744 bp, 59 predicted proteins | sample MGYA00581000_ERZ773186 | MGnify/ENA primary metagenome ERZ773186 (study PRJEB29015, sample SAMEA2737752) | human gut metagenome | biome: human gut; feature: human-associated habitat; material: faeces | place: China | collected 2012 ...
TTGCAGATGTCCAGTACCTATATGATCATTCAATTCACGATTCAAAAAATCGCATGGTCAATGGTCATTGTTTTGTGATCCTTACAATGTCTGTTCCGGTAATGGAAACTCGAAAAGGCTACCAGCAACAAATCCGTTATGTTCCCATTTCTATCGGATATGCCATGTGGACTCCTGAAAAATCAAAACTGGAACTCACCGCATTGTCAAGGCCAATCTTTTTGGCAATCGCTCTGTACATGCATATGTAACATCAAGCTCAAAAGGTACACGGCGATTATTTTTTAGCACAGCCTCCGTGCCAGAGCTTCATATGTCATGTGCATGGCTTGAAAATTCAGAATTAAGAAATTGTCCAGTAGAAGAAGCATTTTTTTATCCGCTGAAATTGTATAAACTTCGTTGGTCTATTGAAACCAATTACTATGAGCATAAAACATTCTGGTCTATCGATAAATATATGGTGCGCAAACATATAGGGATTGAACGTCTCTTAAACATGATAAATATTGCTCATAGTATGACAAAAATACTGCCGTATATAGATAATATGTTTTATGAATATAGGAATATGAGTGCACAGGAATTTAGACATAAGTTAAATGAGCTGATAAACAAGGAAATATTTTTGGCAGTTTGGCTGATTGTGCCCAAACTGCCAAAAATTCCGATATCATCATGGAGTTCTTGGCAGCTATGGGTCGGAATCAGGGTTATGCAGCGTAAAAATTGTAAAGTGCTGTCAATATAGCAAAAATGATTTTAAAATATTTTATATGTAAAAATATATTTGTTTTATGTAAAACAGTGTGGTATAATAAATGCATGAAAGGAGTTAAGCGTATGCCATAAATAACGAGATTCTATGGTATAGTCATCAAGATATTTTTTAGAAACGAACATAATCCTCCACATATTCATGCAGTGTATGGTGAATACAACGGAATATTTAGAATCGACAGTCTGGAAATGATTGAGGGCGACCTGCCAGCAAGGGCTGTAAAAATGATTCGGGAATGGGGATTATCCCATAAAGACGAATTGCAGTATATGTGGAATAACAAAACCATTAAGAAGCTGCCACCGTTGAAGTAATTAAATAGCCGCCTTGAATGGTGGCTTTATTCATAAGGATGTGATATTTATGTTGTCTATAAAAATTGCTAATGTAGTGCCATTGTCAAATATGCAGCTGTTGGTTTTCTTTGAAAATGGTGTTATTAAGAAATTTGATGTAAAGCCTATTATTAAGGACTATCCAGAGTTCGAAGCACTGGAGGAGCCTGCCCTGTTCCAAATGGTAAAGGTTGAGCCAGGAGGCTATGGAGTGTCTTGGAATGAGGACTTGGATTGTTCAGAGGGAGAACTTTGGGAAAATGGTGTTGAAATACCTTTATCTGTAGAGGATTTTGTCAGCTTTACCCAGCACGAGATTGTTAATACTACCGAGGTTGCGGATATGCTGGGATGTACAAGGCAGAATGTAATAGCCGCCATCAAGAACGGCCATATCCAGCCTATTAAGACCTACCAGCGCACAAAGCTCTTCTTGAAATCTGATGTAGCAAGGGCATAAAAATAGCTGTGTCCCGATTGTAAGACACAGCTATCTAGCAACAATTATGCGGATGTTTCGATTTTCTCAATAATGAGCTTCTGACACCAGGATGGCGGCATTCTCTTGCCGGCAATCCAATCCTGTACAGTGCGATATGGTGCATCCAGCAGAAGGGAAAGCTTCTTGATGTTCAACCCCGCCTTTTTCATGGCATATTTGATAGGGTTGTTTTCCCTGTCTATAACTTCCTGATAGGCTACTGTATCAGCCATAATCAGATTTACAAAGCCTTTGAATACAAGTCAATGGAAACACCCTTTGGGATGTATCTCCTGAGGATTCTGTTATGGCGTTCGTTCTGGGCTCTTTCCCATGAGGAATAAGGGTGCGCGAAATATATCGATACGCCATACGCTTCAAGCTCAGACAGACGCGAAAACTTGCTGCCGTTATCGGCTGTTATTGATTTGAATACTTTGCTGAAGAACTTATCGCCGTATTCTTCACGGAGAACTTCCATAGCAATCATTACTGAAGCAGCATCCTTTCCTGGAATCTTGATTGCTATGTAGTAATCGGTTTTTTTCTCTACAAGTGTAAGTACCACAGATTCTTTTCCAGCTCTCTTTCCTACAACGGTATCTATTTCCCAGTGGCCTTCCTCAATCTCTGCGGAGATTTCTTCCGGGCGTTCTGTGATGCTTGTTCCGTAGCTTCTCTTGTTGTTACGGATGAGTTTTTCCTTATGACGCCTGAGGAGAGCTTCCGGAAGATTAAACGGAGTAATAACCCAGTCCACAAAAGGATTACCGTTAAGAGCCTTGGCTTTTCGATGGCAACGACTACGGTTCACCTCATAGTTTGCTTGTCCCCGGCTTGGATTGTATTCAGGAAAGCGGCCTCTTGAGCCGTTCCTTTCGCCTGTGCCACGCTTGATTTCATACATAATGGTAGACGGAGAACAATCAAGAACATCTGCTATAGCTCTAAGCGTATATTTTAGCTTCCTGTATATCTTGATGCTTACTCTATCTTCAAATTTTAAGTGCTGACCTCTTTCGCGAGAAGGGGTAATCATGGTAGAATTGTTACGACTCATGGTGCATCTCCTTTGATAGCTTTTTGTGCGATAACTTAATTCTACCAAAAAGATTCGCCGTGAGTCTTTTATTTGTTCAATTTCATTTTACAATCTACCATTTCAACGACCTTCATAACCTTGAGATAAAAAATAGGGTAAAATTCGACATAGCTCCACATCGCTTCTTGCATTAATACACAATCCTAAAATAATCCAAATATGCTTTATATTTATCTTGTGCAGCCAGGCAGGTATCTGTCAGATAGCCTTTTTCATTATCCCATTCTTTCAATCCACGATAATAGAACATCTTTAAATTATCATCAACAATAAATGGAACTATATTATTTTTCAAACATTCCTTAAACATAATTAATCTACCAATACGACCGTTGCCATCCTGAAACGGATGAATCCGCTCAAACTTCACATGGAAGTCCAGAATATCCTCAAATGTCTTTGCATCTTTAGCGTTGTATTCCATCAGCAATGTCTTCATTTTATTGGCAACTTCTTCTGGAATGGTTGTATCCATACCACCGACTTCATTAGGAAGCTTCTTATAATCGCCAACAGCAAACCAATCTTTCCTAGAGTCGCTGGTGCCGTTCTTCAAAATAAAATGAAGGTCCTTGATAAATTTCTCCGTCAGAACTGCTCTTGCAGAATCAATAATTATGTCAATACAGTGGAAGTGATTTACTGTTTCAATTACATCATCAACATTCAGAACTTCTTTTTCTACACCGATAGTATTGGTTTCAAAGATATATCTGGTTTGATCGTGAGTCAGGCGACTTCCTTCAATATGGTTGGAGTTGTACGTCAATTCAATCTGCGTTTTATGATAAATACCACCGGAGTATTTACTTGCCTTCTGCTCTTTCAGAATATCCAACAGAGTAATCTTGACTTCTTTTCTCTTATTGATACGCTCCGGTTTCTCTGCATTTTCCGGAATGTTCCATATCTTACTGATGATGAATGCACCTTTCACACGACCTTGGGCACAATAATTTCTAACACTGCGCTCTGACACTTCCCACTTTTTCGCTATTTCACTAACTGAAAGATATCGCATCTCTTTCCCTCCGTCATAAATAGCATCAAAACTACGTTAATATATTACATAGTATACCATATCATCGGCAAAAACATCAATATATTCAATATAGGTTTTACATTTCTTGCCGTTATAAAAAATGTTATTTCTGAATATAGAAAACTGGAGTCCATCGAAAATAAAGTCCGGTAAAATATAATCGCCATTGATCAGAATAAAAATACCTACTATAGCCATTATAATAGATAATAAAATTCAACATTCCATATTGCAGGCTTATGCGTTGCAGTTCCATGTCCATATCATTATCCATATCATACTGCAAATCTTTATCCAAGCGATGATACAATGCTTCCTTGTAATTTCTTGTTAACCAAAGCCGAGAATTGTTCAACTCACCTTCAATATACTGAATTAGCATCCGTTAGGCTTAGCTAGGAGCGAGTACACAAGCGGTATCTGTGCGTAAAGATAAATCACCAGTTAGGGCCATTAAGTCGGACAGAGCAAAAGTCGTTATGACCGCAGGCTGTATGCTTTTTTATTTATTCTTTTCCAGCTTCATAATAGCCTGCACGGCAATAGCACATTCCAGGCGCTTTTTCTGAATCTCACAGCCGGTTTCATATGGCTGGCGAATATCTCCGTGGAACAAATCCGCATTGGCATGACAGCCACCGGAGCAGAAGAACCGAGCCCAGCAATCCCGGCATTTTTCCTTATTCAGCACATGGCTCTCACGGAAATACTGAGGCCAATGCTGGTCAGTTACCCCCTCATCCAAGGAGCCCAGACGATATTTCTCCCGGCCTACAAACTGATGACACGGATACAAATCCCCATTCTCCGCTACCGCAAAATATTCATGACCAGCCCCACAGCCAGAAAGTCTTTTAGCTACACATGGGCCATTGGACAAATCCATATTGAAATGGAAGAAGAAGAACCCCTTACCCTTTCTCCAGCGCTCCAGATATGCCTCTACCAGCTTATCATATTCCTCTGAGATACGAGGCAAATCCTCATCAGTAAAGCCCAAAGGACTATCCTTCAGCACCACTGGCTCCATAGAAAGAATATCAAAGCCCTCGTCATTCATGGACAATACATCCTTGGTAAAGTCCATATTATTCTTGGTATAGGTGCCACGAAGGTAGGTATATACCCCACGATAATCATAATCCCCACCCTTGCGGCTATCCAGACACTTGTGGAAATTAGCTACAGCCTTATCATAGCTGCCCTGTCCTCCCACACATGGACGCATGGCATCATGAACCTCCTTGCGGCCATCCAGAGAAAGCACCAGAGAAAATTCATTATCATTAAGCCATTTGATATTTTCATCATTGAGCAAAATACCATTGGTGGTCAAGGTCAGCTTAAACTTCTTGCCAGTTTCCTTTTCCCGCTGACGAACATATTCCGTAACCGCCTTAACGGTTTTCATATTCATCAGAGGCTCTCCCCCAAAGAAATCCATTTCGCAATGCTTGCGAGGGCCGCTGGCCTCAATGAGAAAATCTACCGCCTTACGGCCGGTTTCCGGACTCATAATCGCCCTTTCCTGGCCATAGCTGCCCCCATCACCGAAGCAATATTTGCAACGGAGATTGCAGTCCTGAGCAATCATCAGACACAGAGACTTTACCAATCCCTTCTGCTTAAAGGTAGGAGGCACATCCAGATCAGGAGCATAAAGCTGCTGAATCTTCATGAGATAATGAAGTTCCTCCAAAGCCTCCTGCAAATCAGCCTCAGCATATTTACCTGCCAGCTCTGCCAATACCTCTCCGTCATTTTCCCCATCGAAGTAATCCATGATATCAAAAATCATTTTATCTACAACATGAACAGCCCCGCTATTAATATCCAGCAAAATGTACATACCATTCTGGATGAATTTATGGATTTTCTGCTTCATTTCAACCTTCATACGATATCTATCTCTCCTATAAAATTCACAAAATATTTTCGGAAGTTAAGCGAAAAAAGGCTCCCTGCAAAAGGGAGCCTCATCTCTAAACCTTATTTCTTGCTCTCGCAAACCTGGTTGCCAACAGTGCAGGAAGTCTTGCAAGCGGACTGGCAGGATGCCTGGCACTCGCCACAACCGCCAGAATTTCTGGTCAACTGCAAAGTAGGCTGATTAACAGTCTGAATGTGCTTCATAAAGGTAAACCTCCTTCAACATATAAAAATCTAATTCTTATTTTACATTTTTTGCCACTTATATGCAAGCCCCATAGCCTGAGTTGCTGGCATCAAGATAAAATTAACTGGCAAATTAGAGGCCCCAGGAGGAGAAAACTCAAAACTTATCCTCATTTTGCCGCTATATACGCCCAAATCCTCCAGCTCGCTAGTATGGTAGATATAATCCCGATTCTCAGTAGCAGGAAAACGACTGCCAGTATAATCATCCACCCTGCTATCCCCAAAGTAAAGCTTGGTATCAGGCACATTAAGCAAGAATTTGCGATTCTGCATTTCATCCTTAACCGTCATGGCACCGGCATAAACTCCCCCAAGAGGACACAGCAAATACTGAATATCACTATCCCCCTTAACAGGAATATGCAATTCATACATAATGCCATAATTGCCGTAGTTCTCCGTAACACTGCCATCAGTGGCATCAATACCCTTTCTGTAAATATCCCGTTGATTATCCGCCAAAGGAATAAACACGGCTCCATCCTGCAAAGGATCATACTCCCTAACAGCCCGCACAATGCGGTTCATGCCTTGATAGGTACCCCTGAGACGATGCTCATCCTTAGGAAGCACCTTGGCCTTAGACACAAAATCCAAAGGATTCTCCCCCGGATTGTACATAATCACAGAAAAACGCACTGGCATATCTGTGTGAAAATCATAAATGCCATTTACCAGCTGTCCTGGCTTCACAATGGTATTATTCGCCCCATTGTCCAACAGATTTTTCCGCCCGGCAAAAACAAAAATATCCCTATTTTCCTGACTTTCCATAAACTGCTGCTGAGCAGTCTTGCCCACCCAGAGATAATTGTCACTAGGCTGATTCAAAGCCTGACGGCTCACATGAACCACCGCTGTATATTTACCTTGATTTTCCATAACAACAGCAATCTTCTTATTCTGGTTAGTATTATTCAGATGATAATAGAAAATACGGCCATTACCATCCACCACATCAGAATAGAGAATACCATTTTCCTCTACGTATTCAGGACTATCAGAAAACAGCAAGGTACCCCCATTATCAGAAACCTTTACCGGCCATCTCTTTAATGGCTGAGGGCTGTTCTGCTGCCCTGGCTGCCAATTTACAGAATCCATAGGATGCCAGGATTCCGGCACTCGATTACTGTACTTAGGATGAATACCATCCACATCCATATTAACAGCCAAATCCACTACATCCTGTTTTTGACCAGGCTGCAGCTCTCCCCTGCCCTGAGCAGGCGCAATCTCCACAGTACCCTTATCCTGAACCGGCTGGATAGCCACAGTCTGATTGGTATGATCCTGACCATGTATACGGGCATAGGCCGGTGACATCAGACTACAGCCAACACAGGCCAACACCAATGCTTTTTTCATCCAAAACTTCACTTTGCTTATCGCTCCCTTTTATTCTATCTTATGCTGACTCCATCCCAGTTGGGCAAAAATCCTGCCCTTCAACAATCTCCATTTAAACTCTGTTAACCCAAAGGTAGGATGAGGTATATTTATCCGCTGCAGCTGATAAGGATCTGTATCAAAGGTATTCAGCCCTGCATCGCCTGTTACCGCAGCCAGATATTCCTCCTCCTTCAACATCTGCTCCAAATCCGTAGTATATTTGCCATTAGGATAGGACAGGGTGTAAATGGTTTTCATGCCATTCCACTCCATCAACAGCTTGGACAGCTTTACTTCCTCTCTAGCCTCATCCAGGGACATACCTGTCAAAGGCAGATGGTTAGCTGTGTGACTGCCGATTTCAATCCCCCGCTTTTCCATATCCTTTAACTGCTGCCAGGACAAATAACCATCTTTGCCAATATCATTAGTCACCATAAAGATGGTAGCCTTCAATCCCCGCTCCTCCAGGATAGGCAAAAGCTCCTTATAATTGCTTTCGTACCCATCATCAAAGGTAAGAATAATTGGTTTTTCCGGCAACTGCAGCAAGCCCTTTTTAGCCCGCAAATAATCCCTAATGGAAATAGTGGTATAGCCCTGTTCCTGTAAGTAGTCCAACTGCTGCTGAAAATCCTCTACAGGCACATTATAGGCATAGGCATCCTTAGAATCCTCCTGCTGAACCATATGATATTCCAAAATAGGAAATCCCTCTGGCTCTGGCTGAGACAAAAGATATTGGATACCGCCCCATAAGACCAGCACCACAGCCACAAGAACTCCCAATATATATTTAAGATATTTTGCCAAAAGAAAAATCTCCTTTTTTCACTTTACCTCCCCTGGACTACTATCCGCCAGGGACATTATTTTGCGCAGTCTATTGGCAGCCGCCCCTCGACTGATGCCCAGCATTTCTCCCAGCTCTGATAGGGAAGCATCTGGTTCAGCCAGTCTAAGGCGAGCCATTTCAGCCATTTTAGGAGGCAGCTTGTCCAGCTCGCCCCTGCTTTCCAGCTGATGAATAGCCTGCACCTGAGCCACCGAGGCACTGACTGTACGCTGTAGATTAGCGGTTTCACAGTTTACCAGCCGATTGACCTGATTCCGCACCTCCCGCAGATTACGAGCCACCTCCAGCTGTTCTACCGCCTTAGGAGCCCCCAGCATGGCCAGAAGATCCATAATCTCCTCGCCATCCTTCATATAGACCTGATAATTGTTTTTCCTATCCGTAATCCCTACGGGGAAATCCATTTTTTTCAGCACCTGCATCAAGGTATTGGCAAAGGGATAGCTGTTGGCCACAAACTCCAAATGAGCCTTGGCCTCTGGCCGGTTCACCGTACCTCCCCCAAGAAAAGCTCCTCGCAAATAAGCCTTACGACAGCACTGCCGCCGCAAAAGGCCCTTATCATGACCTACAGAACCTTCATTGTCCCCCAGCATCCCCAAGGATTCCATCAAAGGACGAACCTGAGGGGAGGGAGCTACCCGCAAAAAATAACTGTTATTCTTTTTCAGCCTTTTAGCTCGGCTTACGGTAACCTCCGGCTTTACCTGACCATTGGCCTTCAAAAGCTGCAACACCCTGCGGGCTACAGCCGCATTTTCTGTGACAAAATTCAGGCCCAAATTCATAGCTGGGCCAATGGTCATAGAGGCTCCCATCCGCAAAAGAGCTGCCAGCTCTGCATTTTGACAGCAGGTCTTACGGGTGGAGGCTCTAACCAATTCATTTTTTACTTCTGTTGCAAAAGATGGCATAGCTGCCTCACAGAGTTTCGTACACTACCCGCATAACGCTGTCGCACAGCTTCTTGGGGTCATGATGAATTGCATCCTTGGAGGTAATCAAATCCGCCTTAATAATGCCTACCCCCAGCTGATTCAAAGCATCATCATCAACTAACACAGGATAAGCTCCTGTTTCTGCATATTTCTGCTTCAAATCCTCTGGCACCGGTGTTGAGTTCACAATAACATAATCCACAGCATTACGGCCTGCATGATCCATAATAGCCTTTACATGCATGGATGCGGTATAGCCGTCAGTTTCTCCCGGCTGAGTCATCACATTGCAGATATAGATTTTCACCGCCTTACTACGGCAAATGGCATCACCAATGCCCTCCACCAAAAGATTAGGTATCACACTGGTATACAAACTACCTGGCCCCAGCACTATAGCCTCCGCATTGCGAATGGCATCCAAGGAGGACTGCACCGCCTCAGCGTGCTCTGGATAAAGCTTTACCCGATGAATCCTTTTATGAGCCTCTGGAATATGGGATTCACCACATACCACCGTGCCATCCTCCATAATGGCATCCAAACGGACAAATTCCTTGCTGGCTGGCAAAACCTGTCCCTTTACCGCCAGAACCTTAGAGGATTCCTTCAAGGCTGTTTCCACATCTCCCGTTACCTGAGTCATGGCAGCAATAAACAAATTGCCAAAGCTATGACCTGACAGCTCACTGCTGCCCTCAAATCTGTGCTGGAAAAGCTTCTCCATCAAAGGCTCTGTATCCGCCAAGGCCACCAGACAATTCCGCAAATCTCCCGGAGGAATCATGCCCAAATCCTGACGCAGTCTGCCAGATGAACCGCCATCATCAGCCACTGTAACCACAGCAGTAACATTGGAGGTAGCCTGCTTGATACCTCTAAGCAATACTGATAGTCCATGACCTCCGCCTACCACAGTAATAGCAGGCCCCTTGCCCAGCATACGCTTCTCATAGATAAGATCCACCAGCTTCTCAGAAGGGTTGGAGGGCAGCAGCACCGTAATAACTGATTTAATAATAAACTTAGCTGCCACCAGCATAATACTTGCACCAGCAGCCACCATTATCAAGCCGGCAATGGCGGTATATTTATAATCATAACCTCCAGACCATAGATACACCGTTCGGAAAATAGCCTCCTCAATGTGGTCAATATACTTGTAGTTAAAAACCACTGCTATACCCAGACTGACAATCATTACGCCAGCCGCAAACAAAAGCAGCCATCGCTTGAATTTCATGCCTGGATACAGCCATTTCAACAAGTGCATTTACAACACTCCCTTATACTTCTTCCCGCACATGCTCCCAGACCTCATTCTTCATCAGGTCACGATGCTCCAGCTTTACAATACAGCCCTTTTCCTTCAAAAGCTGATAAATATGGTTGGCAATAAATACAGAACGATGCATACCGCCAGTACAGCCCGCGGCAATAACCAGCTGAGCCTTCCCCTCCTTCTCATACTGAGGAATCAGGAAATTTACCAGATTGTCCAAATGCTGCTTAAACTCCTTGGTAACAGGCCACTGGTCAATATAAGCGGCCACCTCTGGCACCGCACCACTCTTGTGGCGCATGGACTCCACATAGAATGGATTTGGCAGGAAACGCACATCAAAAACCAAATCTGCATCCAAAGGCATACCAAATTTAAACCCAAAGGAAATCACATTAATATTCATCTTTTCTCCCACTCTTGGGGCAAAAAGATGAAGAATCTTTTCCTTCAAATCTATCTTCTTCAAATCTGAAGTATCCACAATATAGGTAGCCTTGTTGCGAACAGAGGCCAGCCTCTCTCTTTCCTTGGCTACACCATCACTGATACGGGAGCTAGGTGCCATAGGATGGCGACGCCGGGTTTCCTTATAACGGCGAATAATGGCTGCATCAGAAGCATCCATAAAAAGCAGTACATAAGGCTGATTATCCCTATCCATATCCTCCAGCACATGGGTAAAGGTATCAAAAAACTCCCTACTGCGAGTATCCACTACCAATACTACCTTGTTGATACTGCCCCCAGACTGCTGACACAGCTCCGCAAATTTAGGAATAAATACCGGTGGCAGATTATCTACCACAAAATAGCCTATATCCTCCAGATAACGGCAGGCCTGGGTTTTGCCACTGCCGGACATACCAGTGACAATGATAAACTCGCAAGTCTTATCCTTTTCCTTCTCTTTTTCCATAATAACCTCCGCTATTTCCTTTACATACAGAAACGCTCCAATGCCTCAGCAACACCATCATGCTCATTATCTGTTACCATATATCTGGCCGCAGCTTTAGCCTCTGCATTGGCATTGCCCATAGCTACGCTGATAGCTACAGATGTCAGCATACTAACATCATTGCTGGAATCTCCAATAGCCAATACCTGCTCACTAGGAATGTTCAGAATCTCCGCCAGCTTGGCAATGGCAGTAGCCTTATTAACCCCTGGCTTAATCAGCTCCACATAGGTAGGAGCAGACTTCATAGCCTCAATACGGCCTCCAAACTTCTTCTGAACCAGCTTGATAACCGCATCTGCCTGCTTTGGAGTATCGGTCATAATCAACATCTTTGGTACATGAACATTATATTTATAAATATCCTGCCCCACAGTCTTGCCCTGCACACCGCAGGCCTTCTGATAATACTGAGCATGCTCGTCATTTACAATGAAATACAGTTGGTCATCACTATAGAGATGAATATACAGCTCGCACTCCTGCGCAAAATCCAACAAATCCTTAACCACTGCTTCATCCAGATAGGAAGCATAAAGCTCCTTGCCACCAGCAGTCTTAATGAGAGCACCATTGTAAGTAATAATTGGCACATCCAGCTCCAGCTCCTGAGCATAAGGCAGAGCGGAGGCATACATTCTGCCTGTAGCAATAGTAAAGATTACCCCTGCCTCTACAGCCCGCTTAATCATATGCTTGTTGCCCTTAGAAATCTTGTGCTCATTGTTGAGCAATGTACCATCCATATCTGTAACAAATAATTTTGCCTGCATTTTTATTCTCCTCATGTAAGTGTATTTGTTTTAATTTATATAATATATCTAAATATAAAATATCATATACCCACCATAAAATCTTATGGACTAAAGGTAACAGTTACCGTCTGTCCCTGCTGGATAGCTGTACCTGGGGCAATGCTTTGACTCTTAGCCAGTCCATTGCCCTGAATATCAATCCCCAGCCCCCTCTGTGCCAAGGTCTGGGAAGCTTCCTTAATGCTCATGCCCTGCAAATCCGGCATACCCTTGCCATCATCCACAGGCTTAGGAGCTTCTGGCTTATCCTTGTTCATATCCTCAAAGGTATCACTGGATGGACTGATATGCATAAACCTCAGCAGCTGGACAAAAATATCCCTGGCTACCGGGGCAGCAATCTGACCGCCATAAAAAGCTCCCGCTGATGGATCATCAATAACCACCAGCACCACAATACGAGGGTCCTCCACCGGAGCAAAGCCACAGAAGGAGGCTATATATCTGCCCTCCATATAACCGCTGGTATGCTCATTAATCTTCTGAGCCGTACCTGTTTTACCAGCAATACGATAGCCCTTGACACCAGCCTTGGCGCCGCCGCCTGTAGCAACTACCTGTTCCAGCAAGCCTACAAGGGTTTTGTCTGTGGCAGATTCCAGCACTCTGCCAACCTCTTCCCTGCCAAAGGACTTGTACTCAGTACCGTCAGCATTAGTAATCTCCTTGATGATATGAGGCTTCAACAGCACGCCATCATTGGCAATAGCCGACATAGCTGTAACCAACTGGAGAGGGGTAACGGCAATACTTTGACCAATGGACATGGTAGCCACATCTGAATTTACCATATCCTTAGGGTTAAACAAAATTCCCTCCTGCTCTCCCGGCAGCTCAATACCAGTAAGACGGCCAAAACCGAATTTCTGAGCATATTCCGTCAGCTTTTCCCCGCCTATCCACAGTCCTACCTGGGCAAAACAGGTATTAATGGAATTTTTTACTACATCAATAAAGGTAACATTGCCAAAGGAGCCTCCATTCCAGTTCTGGATTCTTTTCTCAGAAACATCCACATGACCGGGATCATAAAAGGTCATATTTGGGGAAACAACTCCCTCCTGCAATGCTGCCCCAGCCACAATAGCCTTGAAGGTGGAGCCTGGCTCATAGATAGAAGCTACAGCTCTATTGCGCCATGCCTCGCCATTAGCATCTACATCCCAATATTTATTAGGATTGTAGGTAGGTCGAGAGGCCATAGCCAGCACCTCGCCGGTTTTAGGATCCATAACCACCGCTGTAACAGCCTTTGGCTTGTTATCAGCCACAGCCTTATCCAAGGCCTGCTCCACAATAAACTGCATGGTAGCATCCAAGGTCAGGGTAATATTCTTGGAATTATCTCCTCTATATCGCTTCTGAGCCGCCGAAAAAATAGAATCAAAAATAGGACGGCCCCGCATATCAATAAGAACATCAGCCTCCTGAGCCTCACCCTTCAGCAAATCATCAGCAAACTGCTCCATACCAGCCAGACCTACATCATCCGTGCCGATAAACCCCAGCACATTAGCGGCAAGACTATCGTTTGGATAATATCGTTTTACCTCATCATGAAGCTCCAGGCACTCATATCCATGAGCCTCCTTCAGCTCCTTAATGGCTTGTTCCTCATCTATTTCCAGACGCCTTTTCACATAAACAAAAACGCCGCCGGTATCTATATCCTCCTGAATCTCCTCCGGCTTCAATTTGAGAATATCTGCAAGAGATGCTGCTATATCATCCCTATCCTCTGCCTCAACCTTGCTGGGATTGAGAACCAGAGATTTGGCCATACGGCTGATAGCCAGCTCCCGACCATTTCTATCCGTTATTTTTCCCCGGGGAGATTGCCGGGATCTATTTTCCTCTGCTATAACTATAGCTCTCTGCTTCAGCTCACTGCCATCCACCAGTTGCAGCCATGCTACACGCACAATCAGAACCAGCATCAGACACCAGGCCCCAAACAACAGATAGCTCAATCTATTTTGCATTTGATTTCGTTGTTTGTTCACCAATTTAACACTCCATAGTCTCCATCAAAACATATCTATCCCTTTATTTTACACTATATTATGACAAAAGCAAAAGTTTTTTACTAAGCTAGGTTTTTACGGCTTTTATATGGATAAAAATAAATTTGTTTTGTATACAAAGATATAAGTTTACAAATTATTATTCTTACTGTTATAATATAACGAGAATGGTGGTGATTACAGTATGGATGCTACTGATAGAAGAATTTTAAAAAGATTACAGGAAAATTCCCGCGTAACAGTTTCTGTTCTGAGTCAGGAAATTTCCTTATCCATGCCGGCTATTAGTGAAAGATTGAAAAAGCTGGAAAACACCGGAGTTATTCAGCAGTACACAGCAATTCTAGATCCTGAATTGGTAGACAAACAGCTTATGTGCATTCTCTACATCAGCTTCGAAGATCCTGTTTACGGAGATCATTTTGAGGAGTTTATTGTCAGCGAGCCTGATGTAAAGGAATGTTTCTATATTACAGGTGAATATGACTATGCTCTAAAAATTATCACCAAAAATACCAAGACTCTGGATAAAATAATGACTCGTATCAAAAATCAGGAAGGCATTGCCAGAACTGAAACCATCGTTGTCATGGCCACAATTATTGACCGTCCAACCATCGAAATCGAATAAAATCAAGGACAAAATGAGCATACCGCCCGATAACCAGAAGCTGTCAGGCGGTATTTTTATTGCCAATACTTTATCACCAATGATATTTTTCGCCACGATTTATCTTAAAACAGCGATATATCTGCTCCACCAGCAAGAGCCTTATCATCTGGTGGGTAAAGGTCATAGGGGAAAAACTCAGCCGGAAATCCGCCGCCTGCCTTACCTCCTCCGATAGGCCAAAGGCCCCCCCAATCAGAAAGGTAATATTGCTGCGGCCCTGAAGAGCCAGGCTATCCAGCTTGGCCGCCAGCTTCTCTGAGGAAAGCTGCTGACCATAAACATCCAGCACAAAAAGATAGCTTCCCTCTGGCACCTGACGCAAAAGCCTTTGTCCCTCCTGTTGCAAGGTCTGTTGCTTTTCCGCCTCAGATGGATTATCCTTCATTTTTTCCTCATTGATTTCCACAATCTTCACATTGGCAAAAGGGCCCAATCTTTTTAGAAATTCATTAATACCTGCTGTCAGATATTTTTCCTTGATTTTGCCAGCCGTTACAACGGTTATCTTCATGAAGCAGCCTCCAAAGCTACATCCACAGTGGATACATTGCCATTCCGCTCATATTTTACCTTGACGGAATCTCCCACCTTGCTATCCAGAATAGTATTCCGCACATCGCTTACCTTGTTGGTTTCCTTATCCCCAATGGACAGAATAATATCCCCACGGCGGAGGCCTGCCTTGTAGGCCGGGCCATTAACAGTAACGCTTTCAATATAGACACCCTTGTCCACATTGAGAATATAGCCATAACGGCCAGCAGTTTCCTTGTCAAAAATTCCTACCCCCAAATACGGACGGGTAACCTTACCAGAGGTCATTAGCTCATTGACAATATCCTTTACAGTATTAATAGGAATGGCAAAGCCCATACCCTCAATATCACTGCGGGCAATCTTGGCAGAATTAATACCAATAACCTTGCCATCTGCATTTACCAGAGCACCACCGGAGTTGCCCGGATTAATAGCTGCATCAGTCTGCACAACCTTCAGCACTCTATCATCTATTTCCAGAGAACGATTCAAAGCACTAATAACGCCACTGGTTACACTGCCCTGAAATTCCAGTCCCATAGGATTGCCAATAGCAATAGCCGGCTCACCTACCATAATATCATCAGAATCCCCCAGTTCCGCTGTAGGCAGATCATCAGCATCTACCTTTACCACAGCCAGATCTGTCAGCTCATCTGCACCTACCAGCTTTCCAGACAGGGAACGGCCATCAGACAGGGATACAATAATCTCCTTAGCTCCGCTAATAACATGATTATTAGTAACAATATAGCCATCCTTGCGGAAGATAACCCCAGAGCCTGCGCCCTCTACCTGAACAGGATTGTTAAACCAATCTCTGGCCACAGCCTTGTTGGTAATACCTACCACAGCAGGGCCTACAGCCTTAGCGGCTCTTACCACTGGCGTATTCCGGGCATCAGAAATCTCCTGAGAAGCCGCTGGCTTTTCCTGAGCTGCCGAGCCGGCCTGACCATCAGTACAGCCTCCAAATAATACTGTAGCCACCAGCATCATCCCGGCTACACCTGCAAAGCATTTTTTTGCCATTTTACTACGGTACATAATCCAATCTCCTCCTTTAAATTAACTGTCAGAAAACCACACTTGTGCTATGATTCTGAGCTGTCATATATATTTCCATATTATTAATGCCATAGCTGTCCAAAACAGATTTCACTGTATCCATAGCCAGCTCTGGCCGATTGTTGGATTCACTAAGATGAGCCAATATCAGCTTCTGAGGCCTCCTTCGCAGCTCTGCCACCACCTGGGCCATCCGTCTGTTAGAAAGATGTCCCAGAGGACCAAGGATACGCTGTTTCAAGTTATAGGGATAACTGCCCTGCTTCAGCATTTCCTCATCATGATTGGCCTCCAACACCAAAACCTGAGCACCCTCCAGCATCTGTTGCAATCTATCATCTACATTGCCTATATCCGTGGCCACCACACAGCGGCTGGTGCCCTGAATAATATAGCCCACAGGCGCAGCGGCATCATGAGGTATATCAAAGGCTCTTACGGCCACCCGCCCAAGCTGAATCCTATCAATAATTGGATTGACACAATCCCCCGGCAGCTCCTCATAACAGCTCATAGCCCGAAAGGTAGCAGGGCGGGAATATATCTGAATGCCATATTTCTTCACCAGATTAGGCAAACCCTTAATATGATCCCCATGCTCATGGGTAATAAAAATACCATCCAGCATTTCTACACTTTCCCCCAGAGCCGCCAGCTCCTGCTTAATCCGTCTGGCACTAATACCTGCATCTATTAATATTCTTATACCATCCATTTCCACAAAGGTAGCATTACCCTTGCTGCCACTGGCTAGTACAGCAACCTGCATAATCTATCATCACTCCACACTTCTATAATATACTCAAGAATACTGTAAAATGGCTGTAAAGTCAAAATATCCCCATATCCTCTAATTTGTGAAATTTTGTTCATATATATGTTGTATGTTTTTCCATTTGTCTTACTCTTTAACCAATTGAAACTAATATTGAACACTCTGTTCATTCTGCTAACAATTCGTGTTTTTAGTAGACTATTGAATATATTTAATAAAGTTTAATTAAAAAAAGATACAATTTTATATTGACTTGTATAACCATTTATGCTAATATAATGACAAGATAAGTTTACAAAATTTATGTAGCTTACCACCTGCAAGGTTGTTTTTTTCCAACGCCATTTCTCGACCTTGCAGTTAAGGTGATGTATTCCCTATAGTACATCCCCTATAGTCAATCCCTTTCAGCCCTCAGCGCTTATCTGAGGGTATTTTTTTGTCCCAAAATGACTAAAAGCTTGCCAGAGCACAACACACTCATGGCAAGCTTTTTTCGTGAATTATTTCCAGCCGGCGAACCCCAACCTAATAGATACCTGCAGCCCTCCTAACCTGCACCATTAATGGCGCAAAGCAGAAGCCTTCTCCTGGCAGTGAGGACAGCGGCCAAAGAAATACAGCTGACGGCCCGAAAGCTGGTAGCCAGTTTTGGCCTCCACCCCGTTCATCAAGCCTTCATCCTGAAAATCAAAAATATCATCCACACGATTACATTCAGTACAGCGAATATGAGGATGGTTGCCTGTTTCCGCATCGTAGCGATAGCTGTCCTCCCCTACATTCAACACCTGAATCAAGCCCAGCTCCGCAAAAATATCCATAGTCTTGTACACTGTGGCCAGACTCATAGTTGGATAGCTAGGCTGCAGCATATTGTACAGCATTTCCGCATTGGGATGGCTTTTGGTGCTGGATAAGGCATCGTATACCGCCAATCTCTGGGGGGTAACCTTGAAGCCTTTTTCCCGCAAAATTTTGGTTACAGCCTCTGTTCCTAACATGGTATTTCCTCCGTTCTAGCAAATAATAATTATCCATTTAAAAGAATTACTAATAAGTTAATTTTACTTTATAAAGTAAAATCTGTCAATTTCTTTCCAGATATTTTACAGATAAAAAGTTATTCACAATGTATTGCATTTGTTTAACCAGAGTAATACAATACTAAGAAAGGAGGGATTTTCATGGCTAAAACAGCAAATATAAACATTCGTATTGAACCAGATATCAAGGCTCAGGCTGAGGCCGTATATGGCAGCTTTGGCATATCTGTAACAGATGCGATAAATGTTTTTCTTCGTGCTTCCATAATGGATGGTGGATTTCCGTTCCAGCCACACAGACCTAGATATAATAATACAACCTTGCAGGCAATGCAGGAGGCTAGAGATATTATGTCCGGCAAAACCAAAGCCAAACGATACGATTCCCTATCTAGTGCATTAGCAGATATAGATGCGGAGGAACCAGATGCTTGATTTAGTGCTGACCAATCAGTTCAAAAAAGATTTAAAGCGAATCCGTAAACGAGGATACAAAATCCAACCGCTGGATGAGGTATTAAAAAACCTGCAAAACGAAATACCACTAGATGAAAAATATCGTGACCATGCCTTAAATCCTCACAGCTTCACGAACAGGTACTCATTCAGATTTATTTTAATTAATTTAAACTTCCCACACCGTAAAATGGTGTAGTTCCTCGAAAACTGTATATTTCAGAAGATAAAAAAGGCGTAAAGCCTCAAAACTTGGTACAATAGAAGTGAACATCAACCATGACCAAGGAGGTTTACGCCATGTCTATTGTATCACTTGAATCCAAAAAGGAGCTGATCCAGGACATGAGCGCGGATAATCCCCAGCTGTATCCCCATCTGGCAGCTACCATGCGGGAGGATGCCCTGGGGGAGCTGTGGCCGCCGGTAAAGACCAGGAAGGAAATGAAGCAGCAGTATTATGAGTACATGTATGGCAAGCAGGATATAAGTAAAAAATAGCCTGCTGAGCTACTTTAGTGCTTGCTGAAAGGCTTTCCTTTTAGCAGTGTTTCTATATATGATAGGATTTTTTGTAACATAGTAACAAAGAAGCCCTGACATCCTTTATAAAAACTTCCCTTTTGTTAGAATAATAAACAGATAGTAAGAGATTTTTGATTGTTTTGTCAAAAGTCTTGAGAACTTTTTTCGGACTGTTTTAACATTTTAGAGAGGGGAGAGAATTGTTGTGAGCAATTCCAAGGATGTCAAGGGCCATTTTGTTATTTTGGAGGGTGAGAAGTTCTATAAGCTGGAAAACTATGACCGTATGGATGATTTCTTTATGACTATTACCAGCTCCAGCGATGTATGGAATTTTCTGTGGGCAAAGGGAGGTATTACTGCCGGCAGGAAGAATGCTGACCATGCCATTTTCCAGTATGGTACGGCGGACAGGATTGCCGACTACAAGTACACCACCGGCTCCTATACGGCGATTCAGGTGGAAACGGCAGAGGGAGTGACTCTGTGGGAGCCTTTTGGCAGGTTTTTGCAGGGGACCGGGGCGGCAGGTATCCCGGAGGATGGTGTGCAGTACAGCCTGTACAAAAATATCAACGGCTCCAAGGTGATTTTTGAGGCACGCAATGAGGCACTGCAGCTGGTATTCCGCTATGGCTGGACTTCCGGCAGACGTTTTGGTCTGGTCAAGCTGGCAAAGGTTATCAATATCAGTGCTAAGCCTCAGAAGGTGCGCGTTTTGGATGGTGCCAGAAATATCCTTCCTGCCATTGTGGATGCTTCCTTGCAGAACAATATGTCCGTGTTGGTGGATGCATACAAGAGTACTGAACTAGATCGGGAGTCGGGGCTGGCCATATTTGCCCTTTCCTCTGCCCTGACGGACAGGGCGGAGCCAAATGAGGCACTACTTGCGAATACCTGCTGGTTTACCACTTCTGATGCGGTGTATATTTCTGATGGGGTGATACAGGATTTTGCTGTAGACAGGAAGCTAATAGAAACCGATATTGTAAAGGGCGGCAGGGGAAGCTGCTTCATTCTCCACGAGTCTGAGCTGGCAGCTGGTTCAGAGGACAGCTGGGCAAGTGCTTTTGACCATTCTCGGACTGCTGCTGATATTGTGGAGCTGAAAAAGGTACTTGCCGACAGGAACGAGGCGGCAAGGCTTCTGGCAAAAGATATTGAGGCTACAGAAGAGGAGCTGGACAGGTTTATTGGGGAGGCTGACGGTATTCAGTCCACCGCTGACGAGATGGCCTGTGTCCACCATCGTACCAATGTGATTTTCAATATCATGCGGGGTGGCTTTTTTGCTAATGATGGCAGGATTGATGTGGCAGATTTTCTTGCTTTTGTGAAACAGCGCAGCGTTGCTGAATATGACAAGGCGGCAAGGCTGCTGGCTGATATGTCCATGGCAGGGGAACTGCTAGAGAAAAAGCTGCTGAAGGAATTGATTGTGGCCACTGGTGACAGCCAACTGCTCCGGCTGTATATGGAATATCTGCCGGTGATTTTTTCCCGCAGGCACGGGGATCCTTCCCGTCCGTGGAATAAGTTCAATATTGCCCTGACTGATGCTGCCGGCAACCAGGTGCTGAACTACGAGGGCAATTGGCGTGATATTTTTCAGAACTGGGAAGCCTTGCTGATGTCCTACCCTGAATATATTGCCAATGTTGTGGCGAAATTCGTCAATGCCATGACCATTGACGGCTTCAATCCTTATCGCATTTCCCGGGAGGGAATTGACTGGGAGTGTCCAGATCCTTCGGACCCTTGGGCGCAGTTTGGCTATTGGGGCGATCATCAGGTGATTTATCTCCAGAAGCTCCTGGAGCTTTTGGCAGACTATGATGCCGCTTTGCTGGATAATTACCTGTCTGCCAAGCTGTTTTCCACTGCCAATGTACCATATAGGCTGAAAAGCTATGAGGAAATTTGCCAGGATCCAAGAAATTCCTTGATTTTTGACAAGGACCTCAGTGATGAGCTTCTGAGAAAGGCAGAGTCCCTTGGTTCTGATCAGAAGCTAATACAGGATAAGGAAGGCAGAGTGGCACTGGTGAACCTGACTGCCAAGCTTTTGCAGCTGGTGATTGCCAAGGCTGCAAATCTTGTGCCTGGCGGCGGTGTTTGGATGAATACTCAGCGGCCTGAGTGGAATGATGCAAACAATGCTTTGGCAGGCTGGGGCTTGTCTATGGTAACTACCTGCTATATGGAGCGGATGCTGAAATTTCTGATAGATATTTATGGTCGTCATAGTGAAGCTGTTTATGAGATACCTGCTACAATGGCAGCATGTATGCAGGAGTTGAAAAAGCTTTATGCAGGTGCAGCAAGCATGGAAGCAGGGAATACAGTCTTTGCGGAGGCGTCCAGACGCAAGGCCTTTACTGACAAAGCAGGCATGATTTTCCAGCAGGAAAGGGACAGCCTGTATAGAGGGAATTATGGGACTGGCGATACCCAGGTATCCGGCGAGGAGCTAAAAGAATTTTATCGGCTGGTTGAGCGGGTGGTATCCGGGACAATTTGCTGCAATAAGCGACAGGATGGGCTTTATCATACCTATAACACCCTGAGAATTGACAAGGGAGGCATGGAGATAGAGCATTTGCAGGAAATGCTGGAGGGGCAGGTGGCTGTACTGTCCAGCGGGCTTCTGACCTCCGGGGAGGCAGTAGAAATCTGCACTGCCCTCAGGCATAGCGGCATGTACGAGGATAGGCAGAATTCTTATATGCTTTATCCAAATAAGAATTTGCAGGGCTTTTTGGCAAAGAACCGCATCACACCTGACAGAGCAAAGGGATTGGAGAGTTATCTGGAGCAGGATTTGGCTGGATTCTATCATTTTCCTGCCTGCTGCCAGAATGAGGAAAAGCTCATGGGCTGGCTGGAGACTCAGGCTTCCATGGAGGCTGCTGACAGGGAGAAGCTTTTGGCACTTTATGAGGAAGTCTTTAATCACCATGCCTTTACGGGCAGGTCGGGCACCTTCTATGCCTACGAAGGTCTTGGCAGCATCTACTGGCACATGGTAGCCAAGCTACTGGTGGCTGTGCAGGAAAATGCCTTGCGCTCCCTGGCTGACAAGGATGGCTATGGGGAAAAGCTGAAATCTCTGTACCAGGAAATCAAGGCAGGTCTAGGCGGTTCTGCCAAGTTACCTGAGGTATATGGAGCTTTTCCTTTTGATGCTTATTCCCATACCCCTTATCATAAGGGGGCCTGCCAGCCGGGCATGACGGGACAGGTAAAAGAAGAAATTCTCACCCGCTGGGGGGAGCTGGGCATTAGAATCGAGAAAGGTTGTGCTGTATTTATGCCGCAGCTTCTGACTGATGCTGAAATGGGCGATACCGGACTGAGCTTTAGCTGGTGCGGTGTGCCGGTGAGCTACCGCCGTGGTGCGGCAAAGCTGATTGTAAGCATGGCAGATGGCACAGTGAAAGAATTTGACGACTGTGTGCTGCCTAGGATGTACAGTGAAATACTGTTCAGCCGTAGCCATGCTATAGAAAGCATTGAAGTCAGCTTTTAACTATTTTGCCTTGCGGCAATCTGATTACCATCAATTTTTTCTGTAAATAATAAAAACACCTGTCCTAGGCTTTAAACTAAAAAACTCCTCTCTTCGAAATAAAGAGGGGAGTTTTTTGCTCTATTCAATTAAAGTAATTGCAAGACTTTATCAGGCAATTATGTTATAATAAGTTCGGTGCTGCCATAACGGTAGGCGGTTGGCCCTCTACGGAGGGACTGTGACCCTCCGATTATATAGAAACCGGCTTGCCGGAATACATATAGGAGGGCAGTGATACGATGTCGTTTGAACTAGTAGCTTTATTTATTGGGCTTCTCAGCCTAGTAATAGCCTGTATAGGTCTAGGCTACCAATTCGGCAAAGATATTTCTAACAGAAAAGACCGCCCCTAGTCCGCAAAACTGAGCGATCTTTCTGATACCAGTATATATGGGCTAACCGTCTATCGGCAGCACCTTCTTTTCTTTCATTATACCTTGCAAACCTGTTTATTGCAAGTCATTTAAACCAAATGAGAATTAATACGATTCAATAGAGGAGTTTTTATGTTACTAGAAAATATACCCCAGTCCCTGGCTCAGGAGCTGAATATCCGCCCTGAGCAGGCCAAGGCCGCCATCAAGCTTTTGGATGAAGGAAACACAGTTCCCTTTATCGCCAGATACCGCAAGGAAGCCACAGGAGAGCTGGAGGATGAACAGCTTCGAAAGCTGGAAGAGCGCCTGGCCTATCTTCGGAATTTTGTCAAACGCCAGGAGGAAATCCTTAACAAAATCGCCGAACAAGGAAAGCTCACGGAGGAGCTGCAGCAGGCCATTGAAAAAACCACCAAGCTGCAAGAGCTGGAGGATATTTATCTCCCCTTTAAGCAGAAGAAACGCACCAGAGCACAAAAGGCGAGAAAAAAGGGCTTGGAGCCTTTGTCCACCACCATTTTGTGGCAAAAGGATACCAAGGGCAGTATAGAAAAGGAAGCCAGCAAATACATCAACCCAGAGCTGGAGGTAAATACCTGGCAGGAAGCTATGGAGGGCGCCCGAGATATTATTGCCGAAATCATTTCCGAGAACGCCAAGCTGCGGCAAAAGCTGCGGGAATACATTCACCAGCATGGTCAAATCTCCACCCTTATGGCTGAGGATACCAGCGAAACCGAAGAAGGCCAGAGATTTCTTATGTACAAGGAATATCAGGAACCTGTCAAAACCATGCCTTCCCATCGCATTTTGGCCATTAACCGCGGTGAAAAGCTAGGCTGTCTCAAGGTTACGCTCCAACTGGAAGAGGACAAAATCCTTCATTTAATCCAAAAGGAATATCTACAAGGGCCTTCCATTTACCAGCAGGATATGAAGCTGGCCATAGAAGATAGCTGGAAAAGACTGCTCTTCCCTTCTCTGGAAAGAGAGCTTCGCAGTCAGCTGACAGAAATGGCCGAAACACAGGCCATTAGCATTTTCGGCACCAATCTAAAACAGCTTTTATTACAGGCACCTTTGGCTGGCTACACTGTTATGGGCTTGGACCCAGGCTATCGCACTGGCTGTAAAATGGCAGTAGTAAGCCCCACCGGGCAGGTACTCCACCACGGTGTCCTTTATCTAACCCACGGAGAAAACCGGGCCGCCCAGTCCGCCCGCACCATGCTGGAAGTAATCCGCCGTTATCAGGTGGGCCTTATCTCCATTGGCAACGGCACAGCCTCCTTGGAAACCGAGGAATTTACCGCCAAGCTTATCAAGGACAACAAGCTGGATGTCCACTATATCATTACCAACGAAGCAGGAGCTTCCGTTTACTCCGCCTCCGCTCTGGCCAAGGAAGAACTGCCCGAATACGATGTTACCATTCGGGGAGCTGTTTCCATTGCCCGCCGGGTGCAGGATCCTTTGGCAGAGCTGGTAAAAATAGATCCCAAATCCATTGGCGTAGGCCAGTATCAGCATGATGTAAACCAAAAACAGCTTTCTGATACCCTGGACCAAACCGTAGAGGCAGCCGTAAACCATGTAGGCGTGGAGCTGAACACCGCTTCCCAGGCCTTGCTAAAGCATATTGCCGGTATCAATGGCTCCATAGCCAAAAACATCGTTGCCTATCGCAACGAAAACGGCAGCTTCCACAACCGCAAGGAGCTGTTAAAGGTTGCCCGTCTAGGCAAAGCCGCCTTTACCCAGTGCGCAGGCTTCCTCCGCATTAAGGACAGCACCACTCCTCTGGACAATACCCCGGTACATCCAGAATCCTACGAGTTAGCCCAAAAGGTATTAGCCCATTTCGGCATGAATACTAACCAACTGGTAGACAAAAACCATCTGGCTCTGCTAAAGGCCAAAATCAAGGAAACCAATGTAAACCGACTAGCCAATGAGCTGGACTGCGGCATCCCAACCCTAAAGGATATTCTGGAAGCTCTCATTAAGCCAGGCCGAGATCCCCGAGAGGATTTGCCAGCCCCCCTTACCCGCAAAGCGGTAGTAAAGCTGTCAGATATTCAGCCTGGCACCATTATGCAGGGAACAGTGCGAAACATTACCGATTTCGGTGTTTTCGTAGATATTGGCATCAAAACCGCCGGCCTTATTCATATTTCCGAGCTAAGCAATCGCCGGGTAAAGCACCCTGCTGATGTGGTAGCCGTAGGAGATATTCTCAAAGTAATGGTTATCAGCGTAGATGAAAAAAGAGGCCGTATCGGTCTAAGCCTCAAACAGGCTCAGCAGGCCTCCTAATAACATATATAGATAAAAACGAGGATAAAATGATGAATTTAACGGAGCTTCTACACGAGAAGCAAAACATAGACAAATTAGAAGATATAATTCAGCAAATCTGCCAAGAGGTAGAGCCTGTTAATCAGGAAGCCAGCAAGGATTTTGCCGAAAATTTGGACACTCTGGTACCACCCCAGCAGGGGCTGGGCAAGCTGCGCCACATGGTTATGCAGTATTTATCCATTGCCGGCATTCCAGCAAAGCTAATGCCTCCAGTGAATTTTATTTTTTGCAGTGACCACGGTGTATCTGCAGAAAATGTCAGTGCCTACCCTCCCGAAACCACGCTCCATATGGCCACTAACTACGTTATCTCCAAGGGAGCTGCCGCCAATGCCTTTAGCAATTTTGTTCAGGGCAAAATGAAGGTAGCAGATTTGGGCATTAATGGCAACACAGACAATCTGCCAGATATAGACCATGTCAAAATCCGTCCAGGCACCCGCAACGCAGCGCAGGAGCCAGCCATGACCAGACAGGAAGCTGCCACCAGCCTGCTTTATGGCATTCAGCAGGCTATGGAGCTAAAGGAGCAGGGCTATACCATCCTCCTGCCAGGAGAAATGGGCATTTCCAACACCACCTCCAGCGCCGCCATTGCCGCAGCCATCTGTCAGGTATCGCCAGAAAAAACCACCGGCCGAGGCACCAATATCTCTGACCAGCGGCTTCAGAAAAAGTTGGCTGTAGTAAAGCAAATGCTAGCTACCAACCAGCCTGATGCCACTGATGGTCTGGATGTTCTCACCAAGGTGGGAGGCTATGAGCTGGGGGCTATTGCCGGCTTGATTATCGGGGCAGCCCACAGCCACTGTCTAGTGATTCTGGACGGCTTTAACACAGCTGCCGCTGCCCTCATTGCCACCACCATCTGCCCACAGGCCAGAGAATACATTATGGCTTCTCATATTGGCGGGGAGGCAGGCCATCCTATCGCCCTGCAGAAGCTGGGCCTTCAGCCCATTATGAAGCTGGACATAAAATTAGGAGAAGCCATTGGCTCCTCCCTGACAGCAGATTTATTAATAAATGGTCTGGCCGCCTGCCTCAATGTACTGAAATCAGATGTAGAAAAATTTGCTTATGTAGACAGAGTGCAGGACATCATGATTCAGCCCAAATCTGTCCAGCTTACAGACAAAACCTTTGACTTCTACACCAAAACCATGCCACCTTTAGACAAGGAAGCTATGAACCAATGCCAGCAAAGACTGGACAATCTGGCCAAGCCGATTTACTGTCTAGGCAATATGGAAAAAATCGTGCTACAGCTTAGCGGCATCATTGGAGATGCCCTGCCCCATGTGGACATTCCCAAAACCATGCTCCTTATGGGCTTGGACAAAATCTCCACCGAAAGCCCTCTGGAAATCCTTCAGGAAAGCTTTAATGCTGCCGGGGAATACGATGAATCCATGCAGGCATACAATCTGGATGAAATCACCTTGGCAGAAACCTTTGCCCGGGCTGCCGGCACCAAGCTGCAGGTAGGCCATATCAGCCTGAACCACAGCCAGATGGATGCCTTTGAATTTGGCCGTCAGCAAGGTGAGGAGCTGGCTCTCCACCATGCCATTGTAGGCCTGGGGCTGGTTGATTCCCGACAGGAAAAAATTCAGGCCATTGCCCAGGAGCTGATTACTCCTAACAATCAACTACGCTATGATGTAGCTGACTTCCTGAATCATCTGGACAAGCAGCAGCAGCTTCTGGTTTCCGCCATGCTGGGAGCCTTGGTAGCCGCCGCCCACAACAGCAGTATGGTTATTCTGGACGATGCAGCCACTCAGGCCGTAGCCAGATATGCGGTGAAAATGCTGCCGGATTTGGAGGATTTTCTCCTGCCTGTACAGCCTCAGCTCTACCAATTGGATATTCAGGCTCCCGGCCTAGTAGCCTTAGCCGGTATCAGATTGGTTACCGCCAGCCTCCATATGCTTAATGACATGAAAACCTTTGCTGAAGCTCAGGTGGCTGTTGCCAACGATGGCCCCGGCAAAGGCATTCAAAAAAGCTAAATAACAGGTATATATATCATAAAGCTGGTACCCTGTCCCACCTGGCTCTCCACCTGAATGTCCATATTATGCTCTCTGGCAATCCAGCTAGCAATGGACAAGCCAAGACCAGTACCTCCTACAGTGCCCTCCTGGCGGCTGCGGGAAGTATCCACCCGATAGAATCTATCAAAGATTTTATCCAGAGCCTCAGCAGGAATACCAATACCTGTATCTGAAATAGTGATTTTTAGAACCTGTTGTCCTAGTACAGCAGGTTCTTTTTGTGTCTCTTTTTCCTTTAGCTGTACCATCTGGGCTGAAAGGGAAATTCTGCCCCCGGCAGGAGTATACTTTACAGCATTTTCCAGGAAAATCCTCAGCATCTGCTTCATAGCCACCTTATCCGCCAGCACAGTGGCAGGTTCATTAACCTCCAGCACATGATCATGCTCCTTGTCTGTCAGCTCCAGCTTCCGGAATACATCCTCCACCAGAGGCGCCATATCCAAAGGCTCCTTATGCATAATCTGCCTTTTCTGATCCGCCCGGGCCAAGAACAACAGCTTTTCAATCAGCTCCTGCATATCCTCAGCCTCAGAGCGAATAGCCTCCAAGCCCTCCCGGAGAGCCTCCTCATCCTGACTACCCCAGCGAGCCAGCATATCCGAATACCCCTTAATAACCGTCACCGGCGTTCTCAGCTCATGGGACGCATCCGAAACAAATCTCTGCTGCTGACGGAAGCCCTTTTGAATCCTGTCCAGCATCCGATTAAAGGTTTCCGCCAGCTCCGACAGCTCATCCCTAGTAGGAGGCACAGGAATGCGACGGCTCAAATCGCTGATTTCAATGGATTTGGCGGTATCCGTAATATCCCGCACAGGATTCAGCAATCTACGGCTGACAAAATATCCCAACAGCAAAGCCACAAAGATACTAATCACAATCTCTGCCAACAACATTCTCTGAATCAAAGCCAGCAAACGGTTCTCCGCTGTAATAGTCTTGAAAAAATGCAACTCGTAAGCATTGCCCTGAATCTTAACCGGCACTCTTTTATAATAGATGGTAAAATTATCCGACTCCACCACCTGAAAATTAGGATTAGCCCAAAAAGGAGGCCTAGCCTCAATATGGCTTTGCAGAACCTGCAAGGAAGGAGAATACATATCACTGTCATATACCACATCTCCCTGAGCATCCGTAATCTTCAAAAACACCCCTGGCATCAGCTCCAGCTCATCCTTGCGATTATTTTCCTCCTGCAGGCGATAACGGCCTGCCGCCCGCAGTCCCATAAACCCCTGAGGATGCACCACATCATGATGCATAGTCTGCCTCTTTTTCTTAGCCTCCTCCTGACCAGCAGTAGGAGGCTGGGGGATAGGCAGGGTACTGCTTACATCCTCCTCCACAGTACCATAGTGGTTTTTCAGTTGTTTCAACACATAGCGAATGCTAAAGGACAGCTCCCCCTCCACCTGATGATATTGAGTATAATACAATCCCACCGCCGTACAGGCACTGGTAGCAAAAATCAGCACCGCCATCATAATGCCATAAACCAGACTCAGCTTAACAGAAATCCTTAGACTGTTAATCCTTGATAACATAGCCTACTCCCCGCATGGTATGAATATACTTTTCCTGGAATCTATCATCCAGCTTTTGACGCAGATAGCGGATATACACATCCACCACATTGGTATCCCCCATATAATCATAATCCCACACATTAGAAAGGATTTGATCTCTGGTCAAAACATTCCGCTTATTCCGCAGAAGATATTCCAGCAAATCATATTCCTTCTTAGTCAGCTCCACAGGAGCACCATCCACCTGCACCTCATGGCGGGCAGGATACATAGTAAGATTCTTCACAGAAAGAATCTCCTCCTGAACCTCCTTTGCCTCCCGCTGGCTTTCCTGACGGCGCAATACCACCCGCATACGAGCCAAAAGCTCCGGAGTAGCAAAAGGCTTGGTAATATAATCATCTGCCCCAATGTCCAGTCCCTGCACCTTGTCATCTATATCATCCTTGGCGGTAAGCATAATAATAGGCACCTGGCTTAGCTCCCGCACCTTGCGGCAGATAGTAAAGCCATCCATATCCGGCAGCATCACATCCAGGAGAACCAAATCATAATTCTCCTGCACAATCCGCTCATAAGCTCGCCTTCCATTATCCTCAATGGCGGTATTCATTCCCTCATGCTCCAGCTCCATTTGCAGGAATCTGGCAATCCTGCGCTCATCCTCCACAATCAGCACCCGATAGTTTTTCAAACCCTTATCCATGATTTACCAGCCATCACTTTCTAATATACTTCTTGCGGAACAGCTCCAGAAAATGATTACAGCTACTGGACAAGGTACGATTCTTCAACCAGGCCACCACCGTATGGGTGTGAATCTCCGCCTCCACAATCCGCTTGAAAATAACCTTGTCAGAATTTACCATACTGCGGGCAGACAAAGGCACCAGAGAAATACCGATACCCATCTGAGTCCAGAGTATATTCTGAATCTGGCTGTCGCTGACACTAAGAATATTGGGTTCAAACTTATGCTTCTGGCACTGCTCCAAAAAACTGCTATGCCAACGGAGAGGCACTAACAATGGCTTTCCCGCCAGCTCCTGAAGATGAACAAACTCCTCATCCTCCCCACAACAGCACAGATCCTTATGCATGGCCAATACCAAAGGCTCATCAGGCAAAACCATAGATTCATAGGTAGAGCTGTCCACCTGAGTACGGGTAATAGCCAGCTCGATAATATGGCTGTCCAACAGCTCCAAAATTCTAGCCCCATCACTTTCCCATACATTAAAATTTACCAACGGGTACATACGGTGAAAATCTGCCACCAACTGAGGTATCAGCATAGCACCGGAGCTGGTTACTGTACCCAGCTTAATAGTGCCTGCCATCCCGGAGCCAATATCCGTAATCTCCCGCAAGGTACCATCCACCATGCCCAAAATATGCTTAACTCTGGAATAAAGCAGCATACCAGCATCTGTAAGGCGAATCCTGCGGCTGCCTCGCTCAAAAAGCTGTACCCCCAGAGAGCTTTCCAGCTTCTTCATCTGACGGCTAAGAGCAGGCTGAGCAATACTCAGTCTAATGGCCGCATGACTGATATTCCCTTCCTCAACAATGGCATAAAATGCCTGCATATCCTTGATTTCCATTTTATTTCCCCCAAATATATACTATATATTTTATAGAAACTATAACTTTTATTGTACTACTACTATGCCAAATGGGCAATATAAGTATAGAAAAAATAATCAAATTGCATAGCAGGAAAATTTACGGAAAAAAGAAACACCATTGAAAGAAAATGAAAAAATCATTTTCTTTCAATAATCTAGGTGTTATAATAGTTTTGTTTTTTTCGTATTTATATGTAAGGAGGAATTTTCTTGTCATCTTCAATTCATCCCGTAGATGAAAAACTACCCCTGTGGAAACTGCTTTACTGGCTTCCTTAGCCACATTGCCGTACTGCTGGGCCTGATTCTGGGTACCATCATCGCCTGCTTCATGGGCTATGTAGATTTCACCCCAGTTGCCAAGGCAGCATCTCTGGGCATTACCACCCCATTTGCCTTTGGCCTGCCAACCTTTGATCCTGCTGCCTGTGTAGCCATGACCTTGGTTATGCTGGTAACTATGGCCGAAACCACTGGCGATATGATGGCTATTACAGAGATTGTGGAAAAGCCTATGAGCAAGAATCTCCTGACTCGTGCCCTGAGAGCTGACGGCTTCTCCACCATGCTAGGCGGCGTACTGAACGCCTTCCCTTATACCGCCTTTGCCCAGAACATCGGCCTGATCACCCTTACCGGTGTCCGCAGCCGCTATGTAGTAGCCACCAGTGCTGTTATTATGATGCTTTTGGGCCTCTGTCCAAAGCTGGCAGCCATTGTCTCCTGCATTCCACCTATGGTATTAGGTGGCGCTGGTTTGGCCATGTTCGGCATGGTAGCAGCCAGCGGTATCCGCAGTCTGTCCAAGGTCGAGTTCCATGACAACTGCAATATGATGGTTATTGCCATCAGCGTAGGCGTAGCCATGATTCCAGTATGCAGTCCTGGCTTCTACAGCAAATTCCCTGTTACCATGCAGCTCATCTGCAACAGCAGTATTACCATTGGCAGTATTACCGCCATGCTGCTGAACTTCCTGCTGAACAAGCCTCAGAAGGAAGAAACCTTTTTAAAAGAAAACTGATAACATTCCCAATATCCCTTGTCTCCTGCAGACAGGGGATATTTTTTTATACAAAAAAACCGCCCAGAGACTCCACATCCCTAGGCGATAAATTCACTTTGAATCAGTCTTCTTCCACAAATTCAACCTTGCCATTTTCCAGGGCAGCTACACTAGCCAACGCCTCCAAACGATAGCCAGCATCCAGAATCTTCTGATGTCCATTCTGGAAAGCCTTTTCAATGGCAATACCAATACCTGCTACCTGAGAACCAGCCTTTTCCACCAGGCGAGCCAGACCAAGAGCAGCCTCCCCATTAGCCAGGAAATCATCAATAATCAATACCTTTTCCCCAGCAGGCAGGAACTTCTTCAACACAGTAATATTGGAGGTTTCCTTCTTGGTATAGGAATATACCTGCTCAGTATAAGCAGGCTCTGTCATCAGCACAGAGGCCTTTTTCCGGGCAAATACCATAGGCACCCCTAATTTCAGGGCAGTGGTAACACCAATAGCAATACCAGATGCCTCTACAGTCAGCACTCTATCAATCTCCACATCCCCGAACAAATCCGCAAACTCCTCACCCATAGCCATAGATAGCTGAGGATCAATCTGATGATTCAAAAAGGAATCCACCTTCAGCACATTGCCAGGCAGGACAATGCCCTCTTCCAAGATAAGCTGCTCTAACAAATCCATTCCCGCGACCTCCTATCAATAATGTGGGTGCTGTTTTACATAGTCAACTGGACGACTCCAGTCCACATGAACATCAGTGCTTTCCCACAATCTGGTCAGGGCAAGCTGGAAGCTTTCCACATCAGCCAATGGATTTACCTTAACTGGGGAGAAATCCCGCAAAGTCTCATGAGGCACACGGATCTCGTGCTCAGTAGTCAGGAACTTCTCTGCATCCTCTACTGCCTTGGCATCATCAAGACAAACCTTCACAGTCTTGTTCTCAATATCATATTCCACCCAGCCAATAGAATCACGACAGCTAACTGCCACGCTATATATCTTGTCACTCATAGATTAATCTCCTTTTGCGTTGCCGAAAATATTACTTATGCTATTATACCCCAAAAAAACTATATTTGTCGATAGCTATCCCACAGCTATCTTTAGGATAGCTTGTCAAAAACCTGCCAAGCAGTATTCTCTCATTCTACATAGGCACCATTAATTTAATGAACTATCTGGCGTATAGACAGGTATTTTTTTGAAATAACGATGGTTTATTTCCATAATCTCCCTGGTTTCTGTCCGGTAGAATTTCACTCTCCCCGCCTGCAATGGCTCTGGCAGATTCTTCGGTACAGCCAGACATTCCACCCAGCGATAAGGCTTCCTCTGGCCCTGCTCATCCTCCTCATAGTAGAGGGTATCCTCCGGCCCTGGCTCCTCATCCCCCTTACAAGGGGCAAAATGCAGCTTTATCTGCTCCATAAACATCAGGCAGGTTTCCTCAGACATATCCAAGGTTCCCTCCTTGCTTTCATCTGCTCCATTATAAGCCGCAATAAAAATGGCCTTGCCATAGATAATCTCCTTTTCATCAGGGGCAGGAAATCTCCGGTTAGGCTTCATACCCAACACAGCAGCCAAATCATTTACTAAAATAAACAGGGAAATGCCTGGCTGAATCTCAAAAAACTCCACAGCACCATAATTGCCCTCCAGAACATCCCGAATGGCCTCCTCATGCTTGCCATGACCAGCAGGCAATCTAATAATTGCAGGCTCCTGACCTGGCGCGATTAAAATTGCCCGCATTAACTGTTCCTTTGCCATAAATCTGATTTCCTCCTAAAAAAAATCACATAATATTGTTTGTCAAGACTTGTTATAAAAAAAATAATGTGTTAGTATACAAGTCAAAGAGGGAATCTCTGAGATGCGCGTTATTCCTTTCATCGTCTGGCCTACTCTTTTAATAAGGGAGCCTGATATTGCACCGTGGCTGTTGAATCGTCCTTGAGCGAATAACAAAAGCGGCGGCTAAGGGCACCCACCTGCAACCGCAGGTTAGACCTGTTGGTCGACGACATTTCGGAACCCACTTATGACGGAAGGTCCTTGGGATCTTCCGTTTTCTTTTGCCTTTTTTACCTAGCAGTCAAAGACTATTGCCTCTTATCCTCTACCTACCAATGACATATGCTAACTATCATAGCCTATTATTCCTGACTCGTCAACAGGATAGCGTGCTTCATTCTAGCCACATTCGCCTTAATATCATCCTCTGGGAAGAAAGCCCGGACAGCCTGTATCTGCTCGTCCTCACCATCAGCAATCACAACCTCTACTCTATCCCCCAGAATCCGTCTGGCCTGATGAGCCACCAGCCGAATATGCTCTGTATCCGTCAGGATAATATACTTATTGGCAATATCGCTATGAGCCGCATTAACAATCTCTTCCACAGATGGGCCGGAAGGATCACTGCCATCCAGAATAACAGTAGCTCCCGCCTCCTGCAGCCTGTGACCAGCCTCCTCATTAGGTGCCACCGTCATAAGAGCCAGAGGCAGCAGGAAGCTTTGCTGTACCATAGCCATAGCATGAGGCTCCGCCATAATATTAATATGAATTTCCCCAATATGGCCCCAGCCTACAGCCCGCTCCAGCACCTTGCCGGGATGCTCCGAATGAAGATGAATAAACAGATTGCGGAACCTTCTCTCCACCACCACGAAGTTGCCAATCTCCTGCAGCTCCTTTTCTATCAAGGTAACAGAAAGCTTAGGATTGGCCACCATAAAGGTAATGCAATAAGGCCGTACCATATCATCATAAGGGCTGATAAGCTTCTCCTGCCGATTTACCCCGAAGCTGTTGGAGAAAGGCAGAGTAGGGGACACAAATTCCCCAATAATACCTTTGAGACAGCCATTGAGAAAGACCTGCATAATCATTTCTCCCGCATCTATTTTCTCCGTAAAGGATTCCTCCCCTGCCTTAATAGCTGCCCTAATAATTTCCGTAATATGCAAGCCGGATTTCACCGCATGATAAGCACCCTTGGCCATAATCTTAGAAGCCACAATAATAGGGCGATTCTTCTGCTCCGGCACAGCCTTTTGGGCATAAAGAATACCATATTGAAAGGCCTTGCCAAATTCCTGAGAGGTGGCATTGTATTTCCCCACCAGGCCCTTGGCCAAGCCCCGCAGAATCTGAGACAGAATTACCCCGCCATTACCTCTGGCTCCCAGCACAGCCGCATCCGCCACCCGCCGTGCCAGACCGCCAATACTTTCATTGACAGAATCTGCCAGAGGCAGTACCGCAGCCCCCATAGTCCGCAGTACATCCGTCCCAGGCTTACCGCAGTAGAAAAACCTGCCGTTTTTCTTCAGCTTGTTGATTTTTTCATATTCCAGGATAAACTCACTATAGGCACCAATAATCATCCGCTTGTAATCAGCGCCAGTGATTACTTCATTATTTCCCATAATCTATCTCCTATACTAATTCTTTGAATAATCTAGGGGTTATAATTCCTCTTTTAATGAATGTAAAAATTGTATATAATATAATTATTCGCTATATTCTCTAATTAACCTTTTTTTAGAGGAAAAAGTAAGGAGATTTTTTATGGAAAATTTTAAAATAGCTAATATGCAGGCTGAAACAGAGGAAAAAACCACCTCTAAGCCGAAAAGAAAATACACTCGCCGCACTACCTCCAGCAAGGCCAAGGCCACAGCCAAAGCCCCCAAGCCAAAGTACGAAAAGATTTTTGCTCTGGATATTGGTACTCGCAGTGTTATTGGCATTGTGGCAGACAAAACCCCTGCTGGCCTAAAAATCATCGCCACCGAAAGAATGGAACACAAAACCAGAGCTATGGAGGACGGTCAGATTCACGATGTGCCCCAGGTAGCCAGCGTTATTGACACCGTAAAAAAAGCCCTGATAAAAAAGGTAGGCCCTCTGAAAAGCGCAGCCGTAGCCGCTGCCGGCCGTGCCCTCTACACCATGACTGCCTCAGCAGAGATGGAGTTCAACGGCATTATTACCCCTGAACAAGAGCGCAGTCTGGATTTTGCCGGTGTACAGGCAGCCCAGGCCCAGCTAGCCACCTCTGGCACTGTAGAGGATTTGGCCAACTACTACTGCGTAGGCTATAGCACCGTCAAATACGAGCTGGACGGCACCAAGCTAAAGACTCTGGTAGGACAGCGGGGACGAATTGCCTCCGCCACTGTTATTGCCACCTTCCTGCCACGACAGGTTATAGATTCCATGCATTCCGCCCTGCAAAGCGTAAAGCTGGATATGCACGCCCTGACTCTGGAGCCAATTGCCGCCATCAACGTACTGATACCGCCTACCATGCGCCATTTGAATCTGGTACTGGTAGATATTGGTGCAGGCACCTCCGACGTAGCCATTACCCGCAACGGCTCTGTTATCGCCTATGGCATGGTGCCCCAGGCCGGGGACGAGATTACCGATGCTATTTCCCAGCAGTACCTGCTGGACTTCAATGTGGCAGAACAGCTAAAGAGAGATGCCACCAACGGTCTACAGTGTCATTTTGCCGATATTATGGGCATGGAATACGACTTGTCCGCCACAGAGGTATTGAAGCCTGTCCTGCCCAATATCCACAAGCTGGCAGAGTCCATTGCCCAGCAGATACTGGAGCTGAACGGCAACGAACCACCTCAGGCAGTTATTCTGGTGGGGGGTGGCTCTCTGACACCACATCTTAGCGACTATGTAGCAGAGATTATGAACCTGCCTATAGGCCGGGTAGCTGTACGGCATCCAGATAAGATTGATGGCATTGTGGATATTCCCGAAGAACTGCGGCTGCCTGATGCTGTAACCCCTCTAGGCATTCTCAAAATCGCCTCCCTGAATACCCTGCATTTCCTCCGGGTTTATGTCAACGACACAGAATACAGTCTATTTAACTTCCGTGACTTGACTGTTTCTGATGCCCTGCTGAATGCTGGGATTATTCTCAAAAAACTTAACGGCCGTCCAGGCCTTGGGGCCATGCTGAAGATTAACGGCGAAAACAAATTTATCCCTGGCACCATGGGCACTATGGCGCAGCTTCTGCTAGATGATGCCCCAGCCACCTTGGATACGCCTATTCAGGATGGCAGCCGTCTACAGGTAATTGCTGGCACCAACGGATCTATCCCCGAAATCACTCTGGAGGATGTGGTGGATATTCCACCATCCTATACTGTATTTATCAATGGTCAGGAAACCAATATTACCGCCCAGTACACCATCAACGGCCAACTGGCTCAGCCGGGACAGCTTCTCCACGATGGAGATGATATTATCAGCCGTGACACCAGAACTCTAGGGGAGGTACTGAACACCGCCGGCTTCCCGCCTCTGGGCAAAAAGATAAAATACACCCTGAACGACAAGGACTCCCAGTACACCATTGCCCCTCGGATACTCCTTAACGATAACGAAGCCAATCTCTCTGACGAGGTACATCAGCAGGACTATATAGAATATATTGCCCCGGATTTGCCCAAGCTGGGAGATGTGCTGAATGTCTCCGAGCTGGATGCCTCTCTGGTGATATATTACGAGGGACAGGAGCACAAGATTCCATCTGCCACCGTAACTCTGGAGGTAAACGGTCATCCTGCCAGCACCAACACCCTTATTGAAGATGGCAGTCAGGTAAGATATATGAAGTCCCTGCGGGCTGCTACCACCGTTAGCGATGCCCTGCTGGCAGTAGGCTTCCAGCCACCAGCCGCCCAGAGCCGGGTAAGCTTCACTATTTTGGTCAACGAAAAACCAGTAAACTTTACGGATCCCATCAAGAACGGCGATGAACTGGCTGTAGTCATTAGCCAGCCAGCCCATAACGAGTTAGACCAGGCAGCCAAACCACCTATGACTGCCGCCGCCATAGAGGACTCCATTAAGCTGGCAGACAAGATAAACAACATTCCAGGACTCTCCGAAGCCCTGAAAAACAACCACTAAATTTGCACAACAAAAAGACCACCAGTCATCCGGCTGATGGTCTTTTATTTAGCAATTATATTTAACTTAACGATTATATTTTTCCGCCAAGGCCTTTAGCCAGCTAGCTTTGTACTGCTTCAAACAGCCCGGCAGCATACGCCAGCCCCAGTTGCCCTCAGCAACTCCCGGTACATTCATACGGCAGCTTCCATCAAGCTGGAGAATATCCTGCAAGGCAATAATAACCATGCGGGCATCAGAAGCATAGGCATGCTCAATAAGCCTGCTATCCAGCTCCTCTGGCAGGGAACCAGCCGCACCCAGCATATTGGCAATAGCCTCCACCTCAGCTCGGGAAGCATTTTCCTTCAGCCAGCCCACCATAGTGTTGTTATCATGGGTGCTGGTATAAACAATACAATCCTCTGGCTCCACAAAATTGATGCGGCCATTCTCATTGAAATGCAGCTCAAACTGCAATACCTTCATACCTGGGAACTGACAGGCCTGCCGCAGCTCCTCCACCTCATTGGTAATAACCCCCAGGTCCTCAGCCACAATAGGAATATCCCCAATATCCTTGCGAATAATATCGAAGAAAGCCTTGCCAGGGCCTGGCTTCCACACACCATGCTCTGCTGTCTTGGCATCACCATCAACCTCCCAGAAGGACTCAAAGCCTCTGAAATGGTCAATACGGATAATATCCACCTGACGCATCAGATTGCGGAAACGACGAATCCACCAATCATAACCATCCTGCTTCATAACCTCCCAGTTGTACTGAGGGTTGCCCCACAACTGGCCAGTCTTGCAGAAATAATCTGGCGGTACACCAGCCACCTTATATGGTCTGCCATTCTGATCCAGCTTAAAGAGCTGCTGATGCGCCCAGGCATCGGCACTGTCCAGAGAAACAAAGATTGGCATATCCCCTAGAATCTGGATACCCTTCTTGTTGGCATATTCCTTCAAATCCTGCCACTGCTGATAGAACACATACTGCTCGAAATGGATTTCCCCAATCTCAAAGGTAAGCTGTTCCTCCATAGCAGCCAGAGCCACCTCATCACGGCGGACAAACTCAGGATCCCACTGATTCCAGCACTTGCCATTGTGCCAATCCTTCAGCACCTTGAACAAGGCATAATCCCGCAGCCAATAGGAGTTTTTCTTGGCCCAGGCCCGATACTCATCCCTAGCGGTAGAGTCAGACATGGTAATAGCATTGATATAAGCCTTGAAAATCAGGGATGGCTTCATCATCTGTGCCCAGGCATAATCAGCCTTGCCATCGTTGATAATAGAAGCATCCTTCAGATCCGTCTCAGTCAGGAAGCCCTTTTCTGCCAAAAGCTCCAGCGAAATCAACAATGGATTGCCCGCAAAGGCAGAGGAAGAAGCATATGGAGAATTGCCTGGCCCTACAGGATTCAGAGGCAGAATCTGCCATACCTTCTGTCCTGCATCCGCCAGGAAATCAACAAACTTGTATGCCTCTGGCCCCAAATCACCAATACCAAATGGAGATGGCAGAGAGGTTGGATGCAGCAGCACACCGCACTGACGAACCCCCTTGGCCTTGGCCACAGCCTCAGCCTTGTGACGGTATACCAAGCCTGTATATGGTGGAATCTCCACCTCCATACGGCCTCGGACAATAGGCAGGTCTGGACGGCCCTCCAGCACATCCTCCATCACGCCTGCTGCCAGGTCCCGCACCTCCAGAGACACCTGCTGCATCTCATTACTGCGGTTCAGCAGTACCACGAACACCTCATTATCCGCCTTGGCCCCAAAGACATCATGACCTCCATCTATAACTCTGGCATAACCATAGACATCCCCCTTGGCATAGAGAGGCAGAATCTTACCAGTCTGCAAGGCCACATGCTCATTGCGCAGATGAATCAGACGGCGAGTCCACATCCTCAGCTCAGGATCCCCATTCTTCCAGTCATATGTACCACGGCAATAAGGATCCCGATAGCCCTGCAGGGCAATCTCATCGCCATAATAAACACTAGGCACCCCCGGGAAGGTCATCTGCCACAGAATAGCCATCTTGGTACGCATCAAGCCCTTGTAAAGGCGCTCCCCATCCAGACGATAGCTAGCCTGGCGCACGGCAGGCACACCCTCCTGACTAGGAGCCTCCCCCAGCAAGGTCAGAATACGCTCTCTATCATGACTGCCCAGAAGATTCATCATGGCATAGAAATTGTGCTTTGGATAGTTCTCCTGCAAGCTCCGCAATCTAACACTAATCTGGCCAGCATCTGCATAGCCCAGAAGGAAGTCCAGCACAGCCTGACGGAATGGATAGTTCATAGCAGAATCCAATTCCTGACCACAGAGATACTCACGGGATACACCATAGGCACTCTTGTTGGAAGCATCCTCCCAGACCTCTCCCAGCATAACTGCATCCTTATCCACCTTCTTCAATTCCCTGTAGAAGGCCTGAGTAAACTTCTCTGGCAGCTCATCCACCACATCCAGGCGCCAACCGCTAATGCCCTGCTTCATCCAATATTTCAGCACACTATCCTCATCATTGATAATGAAATTCATATAGGAGGGAGTTTCTTCCTTCACATTTGGCAGGGTGCTGAACCCCCACCAGCTTTCATAGCTCTCTGGATACTTGTTGAAGCAATACCATTCATAATATGGTGAATCCTTAGACTGGTAGGCACCTACTGTATCATAGTGACCGTATTTGTTAAAATAACGGCTATCATCACCAGTATGGCTGAACACACCATCCAGCATAATGCGGATGCCCATCTCCTTGGCCTTGGCACAAAGCTCCTTCAGCTCCTCATTGGTGCCCAGGATAGGATCCACCTTGTGATAATCTCCTGTATCATAATGATGATTGCTGGCTGACTCAAAAATAGGATTCAGATAGATAACCGAAATCCCCAAATCCTTCAAATAAGGCAGCTTCTCCTGAATACCTGCCAGATTGCCACCATAGAAATCATAGGAAACAATCTCCTTGGTATCCACATCCTTGTAGTAAAAAGGCTTGTCATCCCAGCAAGCATGGTATACAGCACCCTTTTTCTCCACCAGCCTATCGCCCTTGCGGTAGAATCTATCTGGAAAAATCTGGTACATAACAGAGTGGCGGAACCAATTAGGCGTATCTGCCCCCTTGTTAAACACTGTAATCTGGTAGGACTGAGCTGGGGGATCATCCCGCAGATAGCCAAAACCGCCCATGCGGGCATCATTGTTGCCATAGTACCAGATACGGCCCTTTATGTTGATAACAAAATAATACCACAAAAGGCAGCCCTTCTCTGGCATAGCAATATTGGCAGAGAAATACATCTCTCTGCCTACAGGATCCTCTGGCTCCAGCACATAGACCAGTTCTCCCACCCGTTCCCGCCAGAATCTTGCCTTGACGGAAATCTCAGCCTTCTGATCCTCTATATCATCCAGCTCCAACTTGATTCTAAGGCGCACATCAGTGTAGCTCTCTGCAGCACCTACAGGACTACGATAAAATTCATTCTGTGAATTGTGCTCCACGTTTTTCAAAACCGGCATCAAATCTCTCCCTGTAACTATAATCTATCTTCCCCAGTCCCCCGGTAAAGATTAATTTCTACAATCATCGCATTACTTAGGTATATTATACCAAATAATCCTAGGAAATGTTAAAAAAATAGAATTTTTCGTGCATTAAAACAGGGAATATCTAACCCTCTCAAAATTAGATATTCCCCCAAAACAATGGTATTAATCCAGTTCCATGATATTGTGCTTCAGCACATATATCAGGGCCTGGGTTCGATCGGTTACTCCCAGCTTGCGGAAAATGTTGGTCAGATGATTCTTCACCGTCTTTTCACTAACAAACAGGGCCTGCGCTATATCCTGATTGCTAAATCCCTTAGCAATGCAGGCAATAACATCCATCTCTCTATTGGTCAGCCGTTCATTACGGCTCTCACGCCACAGGTTCAGAGCCTTTTCCCGTACATTGTCCCCAGGATTCAGCTCCCCAAAGATCCTTTTCTGCAGCTCAGGTGTAATATAGAAGCCACCCTCAGCTACCCGGCGCACCGCCTCCAACAGCACCCCAGGCTCCACTCCCTTGAGGAGATAGCCCTTGGCACCATTCTTCAACAGCTCCACCACATAATTATCATTATCATGAATAGTCAAGGCAATAATCTTGGCCTTGCTACGAGCAGCCAGCAACTGTCTGCAAACCTCCATACCGCTTAGGCCAGGCATATTCAGATCCAACAACAATATATCTGGCTGCAGCACTAGAGTCTTGGCCAAGGTATCCTGACCATCCTCAGTCTCTCCCACAACTTCTATATCATCCTCAAAATCCAAAACACCCTTGATACCTTGTCGTAGCAGTGCATGATCATCAGCAATTAATACTTTGATAGACATCCCAATCCTCCACACAATTTGGAGTATACATCTCCACTATAACAAATCTTCACAATAGTACGAAGATTTAAAGCCTTTCTAGGCCTAACTATCTAGTATTATAACACAAAGCCTCAAAAAAATCACTGTTATTTCTTATATATTGTAGTTTTTATTTGTTCAATATCTCCGCCCTCAGCATGATGAACACCTCTGATGTTGTCTTGCTGGTATGAACACTGCGAAACAACTGTCCAAGGATAGGCAAATCCCCCAGAAAGGGAAGCTTGGACAGGGAGCGAATCTCCTCCGAGGAAATCAGCCCACCGATAATCAAGGTCTCTCCAGCCTGCAGGCGCACTGTGGTATCAACAGACCGCCGCTGGAAGCTATAGGCCTTCATCTCCTCCACATACTGAGGAGAGGACACCTCTGTATGAATCCTGCTGGTTATCTGCCCCGCCTCATTCACCATAGGACAGCACCGCAGAATGATACCTGCTGGCCGATACTCTATAGAAGTGGTCACGGTAGAATTGGTAGTAGACACTGTAGGCACTGGAACATCCCCGCCTATATTAATCACAGCTTCCTGTCCCTGCAGGGTAACAACATTGGGACGAGAAAGCACCTCTGCCTTGCCATTGGCAATCATGGCATCAATGGTAGCACCGTATTGCCATTCGTAGGCATGACCTGCCGGCCCCTTGCCAAAGCTAACAATACCGCCAGCCGTACCAGTAGTTCCCAAAGCAGGCCGACTAACACCATCACTATTGTAGTTATACTGAGGCAAACTAGACCACTGCCACTGAATGCCCAGCTTGCTGGCATCCTCTCTAGACATGGATACCACTTTGGTTTCAATAGAAATCTGCTGAGCAGGCACATCCAGCTTTTGTACCATGCTCTCCACAGCCTCTGCATCCTCAGCAGTGCCGTATACCAATAATGAACCGGTACTTACATCCGTCAAAACCCTATTCTCAGCTTTGATTTTCTGGGTAGCATTCCCTGTGGCTTCACTAGACTTATTCTCTTTATTATCCTTGGCCTTAACACTCTGAGGCTTTGCCTTTTCCTGAGAGGCAAAATACAGAATTGCCGCCTGACGCATATCTTCCAAAGGAGCATAATGTACCGGGATAATATGAACTGTAGCAAATCCCTTGGTCAAATTATCTGGAGCTGCCACAATCCAGGTATTCCCCTGCTTAGTGATAGCCAATCCTCTAGCTTTGGCTACCTGTTCCACAATATTGACTGGATTTTCATCCTCCAGCTTTAGGGACACCTTACCCTTGACAGATTCATCTAAAATAAGATTCAAACCGGCCATTCTTGCCACAGAACGAAGTAACTCATCAACCTCTCCATCCTGTACATTCAAAGACATAGCTGAAGCCTGCAACGGCTGACATATTAATAAACACCATACGAAAAGAGCCAACACCATTTTCTTCAACATTATCGATTCCCCTTCCCCGTACCATAATATTACAACGCTATAGTATCCCCTACATTAAGCTTGTATTTTCCTATCTGAATACTGTTTTTGTCTATATTTTCCACAGTATATCCTTCCCAGCTTTCCCCTGCTAACAAAAATTTATTTTCTCCTCCTAAAGTCAACAAAGCCCCCAAACTACCATCCATTTCCACAATCCCCTGCAGGCATATATCTGGCTGTTTAGCTTGTATTGTCTTACCTGTTGTTTTAGCCTCAGACGATGCAGTTGTTGATACCAACTTGATATTCCCTTGGCTAACAACATTATCAGCTTTGGGTAGCTTTTTTTCCTTTGCAGGCGAATCAATTATACGGTTCGGTCCAAAAGGATTACGCAAGTTAGTCGAAGCAGAGGCTTCCTCCATCCCCTTAATATCCAATCTGTTTCTTTGATTTCTCACTTCGCTCTTATGATTCTCCGACACAATTCTAGTTCCGCCAGCAGTATTTTCTGAATAATCATCATCCATACAATAAATTATTCCTATGCCTGCTATTGCCACTGTACAAACCAGAACTCCACGATACAATGGCTCATTTTCGATTTTCTCCTTTCCCAATCTCAGCCATTTCTCAGGTGCGAATTTAATACTTTTACCTGTTTTTACTAAAGAATTAATCTTTTCTCTGATTTTTTTGTTTAGATTCTCTGCTTTCACAAAAATCATCCCTCCCACACATTTTTTTGACATTCCACATAGATTTCTTCAAAATTTTATCCACCGTATCCATGCCATCATTATAAAGGTTTTGTTGTATTCTTTCAAGTATATTTTCCGAATTTTCTGACTATTATATATAAATATTTATATTTAATTCAATATAGATTTTCTCAAAAAAAAGAACCGATAACCCAATTTCTTGGATTACCGGTTCTTATTTTATTCAGCTATTTGCTTGCTATCAGCCTTTTGCTTTTACTTCCTGCAGGCTTGGGCCCATAATGCGCTTGTAGGCCTCTACACCTGGCTGGTTGAATGCATCTACATCAGCCAGCTCGCCCTCGTAGGCGATGGACAGTGCCAGCATGTACAGCAGCTGGCCCAGGTTGTAGGCATCCAGCTTTGGCAGGGAGAACAGTGCGTTGAAGCGATGGTTGGAAGCCAGAGCCTTGGCGTTGGACTCTCTTGCTACCTCCAGAGCCTGGCTCATGGTTACGCCGGAGATGTCTGCCAGCTTCTGAGCCTCTGGGAATACGTTAGGAATAGTGTAGTCCTCGCACCAGTTCTCGATGCGGATGAACTGAACTACCTTGTTCAGCTTGCCTTCCTGATGCTGCTGAGTCTGTGCGTGCATATCTGTAGTACCAACAGCCACGATAGGAGTTCTGCCATAGAGCTTCTCGTTGCCCTCACGGTCAACAGACTTGCCCAGGGACTCAGCTAGTAGCTGGATATACCACTCAGATACGGACTTGAGATAGTCGCCATATGGCATCATAACTTCCATATCACGGCCATACTTCTCGGCTGCAATGTACTTGAGAACAGCGTTCAGCAGAGCTGGGTTCTCCCATACATCGCCACCCAGACAAGCCTGATCCATATCCTTGGCACCCTCCAGGAATGCCTTGATATCAAACCCGCACACAGCAGCCAGCACCAGTCCTACATCGCAGAAGATGGAGAAACGACCGCCTACTCCATCAGGTACACTGTACTGAGGCCAGTTATTCTCCATAGCCAGCTTCTTCAGCAGAGTAGGTTTCTCCTCGTTAGGATCAGTAACAGCCACAACCTCAACCTCAATATCTGGGTTCTTCAGGAGAGCATCATAGATAACCATAAAGTTGGACATGGTATCCAGAGTACCGCCGGACTTGGAAATAACCATCAGGCTAACCACAAACTTGCGCTTCTTGTGGCTCAGGCAGACCTTGGCACTGCGAGCCAACTGGCGGATAATATCTCCAGTTCTGCGAGGATCAATATTCTGACCGCTAAAATAAATCTGAGGCAGGCCATCACGCTCCTCAGTGCTCATGGAGTTCCAGAACTCACCGCACTGCACATCAAAGATAACCTTGTCACCAAGATAGGAACCGCCAATACCCAGAGATACTACAGCATCTACACGGTTGCGAACAGAGTCAGTCAGCTCCTGCAGATGAGCCATAGATGCAGGGCTGTTCAGATGGCCATCCTCTACATAAGGAAGTTGGGAGAACAGAACCTTCTCAGGCGTACCATCCTTGGACAGATGACCACGGATAACACCATCCTTGCGCATTACCTTGATAGCCTCTACAGCAGCCTGAATCTTGTCAGACAGCTCAGCCACATCAGCCTTAGTTACCTTGCCTTCGCCCACCAGGTTGTCGTAGTCAAAGGAAAAACCGGACTTCAATGTTAAACTCATAAAAACATACCTCCTAGGAATTTATACAGGTTTATACGGATATATTATACTAGCTTTAATTAAAATTTGGTAGTATTTTTCCTGTTTATGCAAAAAAGTAACAATATTTCATTTTTTGTTACACAAACACCAGCTTAGTTTTCTGCCAGCTTTCCCTGTTTTTTCATCTTCCGCACCGTATAATAAAAAGCTATAGTCAAAGGCACACAGGAACCTATCCAAGCCGCCGGGCTGGCCAGAGTTGCTCCCCAGAAGCCCAGAGAGCTTACCAGTCCCAGGGCTACCCCGGCACGCATGACCAGCTCCATAATCCCGGCAAAGGTAGGCACAAAGCTTTTGCCCAATCCCTGCAGGGTGTTCCGGTAGATAAACAAAAGAGCCAGTATCCAGTAGCAACAGCCTGTGGTGGTAAGATATACCTGTCCCAGCTCTACCACCTCCGGTGCTGCATCCCCAATAAAGAGATGCATCAGCCAGGAACCGCAGATAATATTAAAAAATCCCACCGCAATACTAAAACTGCCAGACATCATAATACATTGATTAACTCCCTGACGGATGCGGTTGAACTTGCCTGCACCATAGTTCTGAGCTGTATAGGCCGCCATAGCAATGCCAAAGGACATCATAGGCATCAGGGCAATGGTTTCCACCTTCTGGGCAGCGGAAAAGGCTGCTACAGAGATTGGCCCCAGTCCATTCAAGGCCACCTGGAGAATAACCGCCCCAATGGCAATTATAGATGTCTGGAAGGCCATAGGCATACCTACCCGGATATGCTGCCACAGGAAGGGCCAATCCATCTGCCAGTCCTGTCTCTGAATCCTGAGAGCTGGCACCTTGCGCCAGATATATATCCAGACAATGAGGCCCCCTAGGAACTGGGAAACGATCATGGCCCAGGCTGCCCCTGGGATACCCCATGCAAAAACCAGCAGGAAGATTGGTTCCAGCACAATGTTAATACACAGTGATGTGGCTAGAAAAATAGTAGGGTGACGGCTGTCCCCCAAGGCTCTTAGCAGATTGGCTCCCACAATAAAGGTACTAAAAAAAGGAGAACCTCCTACCACAATGGCAATAAAATCCTCTGCTCCATCAATAATATCCAGAGGGGTATCCATCCACAAAAGGATTTCTCTGGCAAAATACCCGCCGATAAAGGCGGTAAAAATACTGGCACCCATAGCAATCAGCACACAGGCTGCGGCACTGCGCCGTACTCCCTCCATATCCTTGGCACCGAATCTCTGGCCAGTAATAATGGTAAGGCCTGCGGTCAAGCCCATAATACAGCCTACCAGCAGGAACATAATGGGACCGGTACAGCCTACTGAGGCCAGAGCCTCTACTCCTAGGAACCGTCCTACCAGCAGGGTATCTATAAATCCATATAGCTGTTGAAAAATATTGCCCGCTATCAGGGGCAGGGTAAAAAACAATATGAGCTTGGCAGGGTTGCCGCTGGTCATATCCTTGGTGTTGGCCATTCTATCATCCTTCCTCTCGATATTTCCCCTAGGAGGAGAGTGAGCCTGTGGCCTATTTGCCTTGGCTCTATTCCAAATACCTTGTAACTGTCAGACGAAGCTTTTCCCGTAGAACGGTAACGCTGTCATCCAACGAACCGCTTTGAGGCATCAGCTTGTTGTAGTGAAAAACCTGTTTTCGGCTGGTGCGGTAGTCTGTTGGACAGGGCACCACCTGAAAGCCCTCCTTGGCAAAGTTCAGCACAGAACGCTCCATATGAAAGGCAGAGGTTACCAATATTGGATGCTCCAAGCCCTTCTCCCGCAGAATACGACAACTGTACATGGCATTCTGCCGGGTATTGAGGCTGTTAGGCTCTGTCAATATCATATCCTCCGGCACCCCCAGCCGTACTAGCTCCCTATGGGCGATAACAGCCTCTGGGCCGCTGTCTGCATATACCTGGCCTCCAGATACCAGCACTGGTACATGAAGCTGGTTGTACAGCTCCACTGCAGTCAACAATCTAGCTGCTGGTATGGCACAAAGATTGCCCTGCTCCCCTAGATTGGGGGTATCCTGGGTAGCTCCTCCCCCTAGCATAATAATCACATCTCCCTGGGGGGGGGCTGGCTGGTCATAGATATTCTCCAGCCTGCTCATAAGCATATTAGATACATAGGGAGTGGACAAAAGGTAAAACAGGGTTGTTACCAAAAAAACTGCCGCCGCTGCTTTTCGGGTAGCTGTCTTTTTGTCCTTTCGCCACAAATAGATAGCCAAAGCCCAAAGGCAGACAAAAAACACTCCCGGAGGAAGCAGGAAGCTGGCTCCGAATTTTAATAGATAAATCATTTCTTCACCGCCTAAAATTTATACAGATTCTTTGCAGGACTTTTTCCCTTTTTGTAGAATTGTATACTATTATAGCATATATTGCTATAATATGGTGTAGGCAGATTTTGCTATCTGAGGCGGACGGTCAAATTCTAAGGGCTGTCCTTCACAAGGCCTCTTTAAAAAAAGGAGAGATTATTATGGCATTTATTCCTGTAAATCAGGTGAAAGCAGAGAAAAAAGCAAACGGCAAGGGTGAGATTACCATCAATCATCTGCTGGGAGCTAATGAGCTAGGTGGCAATGATATGTTTGCCAAGGTGGTAATTCCTCCAGGCTGTTCCATTGGCTACCATGAGCATCATGGCAATACTGAGACTTATCATATTCTGCAGGGTGAGGCTCTCTACAATGACAATGGCACTGAGACCAAGGTTGGGGCTGGTACTACTACCTTCTGTCCAGATGGCGAGGGACATAGCATTGAGAACTGCGGTACTGAGGATCTGGTTTTTATTGCCCTGATTACTAAGACAATCTAAGATAATTTTGTATTGTGAGGGGATATTATGACTGCATATATTGAACCTACTGGAGAGGATATTTCAATAGCAAGTAATAATAGAAAGACTGCCAGGACAGCCATCTTCTGTAAGGATGCCCAGGGCAGGTTTTTGAGCTGCAATCCAGTTTATCAGCAATTTATTGGCCTTAGTATGGACGAAATCATCGGCCATACTGTGGAGGAAATCGGGGCGGTTAGTCACAAGTATCCGCCCCTGATTGATGATGCGGATATTCTGGCCGGCCAGACTTTCAGCAATGTTCTGGGACAGCTGCTGGATGGCACCAACAAGCCTCGACATGTGATGGTCAGCAAATCCCCTCTTATTATCAAGGGCAAAATAGCCGGTATTGTAGGCACTATTGAGGATATTACGGAGCAGGTAGCTCAGTCCAAGACACTGCTGCAGCTAACAGAGGCTATTCAGTATGTACCGGGAGGTATTCTGGTCTATGAGTGGAAGGGAACGGAAGATTACAAATTGCTGCTGATCAGCCCGTTAGCCAAGGAGATGTTTAATATCCCAGAGGAAACCTCTGATGGCATAGATGATATATTACAGCATTGCCTCCATCCAGATGACAGTTGGTGTGTCAGCTATTTGACCAAAAGGCTTATGGCAGGGGCCGAGATAGCCTCCTGCAAATGCCGTTTCTATCCTATTGGCTCCCAGGAATGTATCTGGATCAACATCCGAGTACGGTCAGTGCCCAAGGACTCTGGCAAGATACTGCTGTACATTTCCCTTGCTGATATCACCGCTGAGCAGAGGAATGCTCAGGCTCTAGCTGAATCTCAGAGAGCCTACAAGGTGGTAGCAGATGGGGCTGGGTTGATTGTCTGGCATTATGATATGGTGAACAACACGATGGAGTTCCTTAATGATGTAAATACCATGAAGCGCTATATGCCTGATAATGTTCCTAGGAAGCTATATGGCGGGCCAGAGGAGTTTCTCCAGTTTATCCAACCGGAATGCTGGCAGGATTTGCGCCAGCTTCACCAAAACCTGCGCCAAGGCAAATCAGGCTGCTGTGATATTCAATATATCTCTGAGCCGGAACAGCCGCCTCGTTGGGCCAGACTTATCTATACCTTGCCCGTAGGAGTTACCGACCCTACCGATGCCTATGGGGTAGGCATTAATATTACGGCGGAAAAACTGCGGGAGGAGCAATACAATAACGAAGTCCAGATGCTTCACAGTGCAGTCAAGACCAATATTCTGGCCAAGGGTCATTTTGACCTGACAGAGGACAAGCTGGTGGACTACATTCGCCATTCCCCCAACGCCTTGAATCTTCGTGTAGGCTGTGAATATGAATTTTTCTATGAACAGCTTCTGGGGATGATTCTCGCCCATGAAGAACAGCTTATGGTAGCCGAAAAGCTGAACAAGGGCAATCTCATGCACATTTGCGCTCAGAACAACAGCACCTTCTCTATTGAATATAAAAGGCATTGTGAGGATTTGTCCCCTATTATGGTGGAGTGCACCGTCAGCCTTTTTACCAACAAAAACGGTCATGCGGAATGCTTTATCTGTTTCTATGATATTACCAACAAATTCATCAACTATACCATTGCAGACAAGCTGAATGAGCTGGGCTATAACCGTGCAGCCTTGGTAAACAATCTGACAGGCACCATGACCTACTACAGCAAGAATACTGGTGTTCTTGAGAATACCCCGGAGCATCCCCTTTTTTATGATCAGAAACTGCTGGAATATATTTGCCAGGCTATTCCAGATAAGGAAAAGGCTCAGACTCTGTACCAAAAGCTGAATCTGGAGGCCATAACAGCCTATCTGGACGACCATGAACAGGAAAAAATGTTTGATTTTTCCTTCGATTTATGGGAAGGACCTGAGAACAAATATGCCCGATATCGAATGCAGGCCTGTTATCTGGATAGCAGTCGTACTTCGGTTTTTATTATCCAAAGTGATATTACCAAGCAATACCAAAAAGAGCGGGAACAGCTGCAGAAGCTGGAGGAGGCTTTAAGTATTGCGGACAAGGCCAATACCTCCAAGTCCATGTTCCTGGCAGGTATCAGCCATGATATGCGCACCCCTCTGAATGGTATTCTGTCCTTTACGGATTTTGCCCTGAAAACAGAAAGCCAGTCTCAGCAGAAATATTATCTTAACAAGATTCGCCAATCCGGGGAGCTGCTGCTGTCCTTGATTAATGATACCCTGAATCTTACTCGCATTGAAAGCGGCAAGGTTACTGTCAATCCAGAATGGGTGGATAGCAAGGCCATGCTGGATACGGTTATTGCTGGCGTATCCATGTCCGCCCAGGAGCGGCAGCTTTCCCTCAATATCCATCGGGAAGCCAATGTGCCTGCCTATATTATTATGGATAAGCTAAAAATGCAGGAGATACTGCTGAATATTCTCAGCAATGCTGTGAAGTTCACCAAGCCGGGAGGCTCTGTTAATTTGGATATTAGCTTGATTCCCCCTCAACAGCAGACTCCCCAGGAGCTGGCCGCGGTTCAATCAGTACATCACAAGTGGATACGGTTGATTATTTGGGACACTGGTATCGGCATGAGTCAGGAGTTCCTGCCCCATCTCTTTGAGGCCTTTTCCCAGGAGGAGTCCACTGAGGTAGCCAACCCCAATGGTACTGGTCTGGGGCTGGCCATTGCCAAGAAATATATGGATATGATGGGTGGCAGTATTCAGGTGCGCAGTAAGCTGAATCACGGCACCACCTTTGAGCTTCATCTTATGGTGGAGGAAACTGAGGAAAAGGCCAGCTCTCATAGCTCTGGCGGAAACCATTGCCATTTTGGCAACCTGCATATTCTGCTGGCAGAGGACAATGCCCTGAATCAGGAGATTGCTCAGATGCTGCTTACCACCAAGGGGGCTAGGCTGGATATTGTCTCTAATGGTCAGGAGGCAGTGGATAAGTTTGAGGCCTCCAAGCCAGGAACCTATCAGCTGATATTGATGGATATTCGGATGCCTGTTATGAATGGCTATAATGCGGCAGAAAAAATCCGCCACAGCCAGCATCCTGACGGGGCGGATATTCCTATTATTGCTATGACGGCTGATGCCTATGAGGATGATATCAAGCACTGTATGGCGATAGGCATGAATGGCCATATCAGCAAGCCTATTAATCCTGATAAGCTCTACAATGAAATTGCCAAATGCTGTAACAGTATCTAAAAAAACATGATGATAATTCCAAAGCAGATTTCTAAGGAGCTATCATCATGTTTTTTATTTAGGCATTTTTTATTTAGGCGCCACCTGGGTGGCTGTGGTCAAAGCTGGCCAAGGACATAATGCCCTTGGGCTGGGGCAAGTTGTCATAAATGGATTTTATCTGAGTGTATAGCTGTTCCTTCCGCTGTGGGGTGGTTTCTGGCCGCCGCCACTCCTCGTACATACCGTGGGTGGCTTTGCCTGCCTCCAGCGTCTCTGGGGAGTGGAGCTGCATCTCAAAGCTAATGCCCTGGGGGCTGGTAATATCCAGATGAATGGCCTTGTACCGGCCTGCCTCATTCAGATATTTGTTATCCAGCTTGTCTACGGTATAGCCCCGCTTCTCCAACAGATTTACAGTACGGCGGGCTATAGTGGCCAACTGGCTGTTCTTGGCTACCTGGGTGTAGCGAATCAAATCCCCGGTTTCCTCCACATACTCTGTGGCGGTCTTGGGCTGCTGCCCTGCCTTCAGGGCCTTGTCTGTCTTGCGCTCAATCTTGCTGCGGACACTGCTGGCGGTCTTGACGGAATACTCCAGTCCCTCCATAGAGGTGCCCAGCTCATGGGCTATCTCCAGCATATCCATGGTAATAGCAGGTTCACTGGCTCTCGCTCTGTCATAGCTGGCCTGTGCCTGACTACCGCAGCCTACCAGCTGGTGATCTGTATCGGATTTGCTGCCGGAGACTACAATCTGGCCACTGCGGCTCTTGTAAGGAATGCCCCTTAGGCGGGTTACATCCGCTGTAGCCGTAATGGCGCCGCCACTGAGAGCTATCAAGCTGGCTGCCTCTGCTGCTGTGCAGGTGCCTACAGAGCTGTTCATGGCTGACCAGGAAACGGCTGCGGCTATTAACAGCATCCGTCCCTTGCTTAATTTGTTCAGGCGGGTGACCTTGGCTATTTTATGTAAATTCATAAGAAAATCCCCCTTTACAACTATTATTGTATCAGGAGGATATGAAAACTCTCTGTAATGCTGTTTTTTACTGGTCTGGATGAAGAATTATTTGGTCCTTGGCCAAGGTCTGAGGCACATCGATAAGCCGCTGATTGCGGCTGCCTCGAAACAGGAGGCTAATATCTCTCTGCTCCTCTATATATGGTCCATCCACCAGTACATCTATCTGTTGCAGCAAATGTCTTACTGCCTGCTGACGGCTTCCCAGCAAGGCTTCCAGGGTATAGCCTGTGTAGCACCAGATGGTCAATCCACTGCCCTTTAGCTCCCGCCCCAGCTCTGCCAGGACAGCGGCTTGACAAAATGGCTCTCCACCGCTAAAGGTGACTCCCTCCAGTAGGGGATTGTCCAAAATATCCCGCAGCAGCTTGGCTGGCTCTACCTGTCTCCCGCCATGAAAAGCATGTGTCTGAGGGTTGTGACAGCCAAAACAGTTATGAGGACAGCCCTGGGTAAAAATAGTGTACCGATAGCCTTCCCCATCGACAATGGATTCCCCTACAGTACCTGCAATCTGCAGCCGATGGGCTGGTACTGCCAACTGGGGAATCTCTGTGACTGTGGGATTAGTTAATAACGGCATGCTTTACCCGATCATGTTCCTCGGCCTTTTTGGCATTGTTCCAACGATCAATGGTGCCTACCAAATAGCCGGTAATGCGACGGATACGCTCAAATTTAGCTGGCTGCAGCTCATAATCCAGATTGATTTCCCCGTCCTCAGCAGGAGATATGCTCAGCTTGGCCAAATCTCCGTTGTTTTCCTGCTGAAGCATCTGGATGTAGCCAATAATCTCCTTCTTAGACATATCTTCCAAGCCTGTTACAGTTACGCTGATACCATTTACTAACATTAATCTCGTCCCTTTCATATCATAAATGCGCTGTAGAAAAATCTATAAAGTCTACATTTATGCGTATATTTTTGCATATATTGGAATTTACTTTTGTAATTACTTACACCAATATATTACTATATATAGTGTCATGTGTCAATATTAGATACTATATATAGTATTTGCTATTCACAACATATGCACAAGGACTATACAAATTTCTGTATATTTATGCAAAGTTTATACACGAGTAACCAGCAGAGAATTCCCTTTTTTGTGTTGCTGGAACCCAAAATAAGGGCGAACAATCTGTATAAACAGACATGGTTATAAATTTCTGTGGATAAAATATGGGGGCTATTTGACTATATGCTTGCCACCATAATATTTGCTTTTCCAGTAGCTGTCATTTAGCTTGTCAATCCGTACTCCCTTGCTGGATGAGGCGTGGATAAACTCCCCTTGCCCTAGGTAAATGCCGCAGTGGGAGGCTCCCGGCTCATAGGTGGTGAAGAATACCAGATCCCCAGCCTCCAGCTTGCCGGCAGTCATGCTCTTGCCTAGCTTGTACTGCAAATCTGCTGTCCTAGGCAGCTTCATGCCGTTCTGGGCAAATACATACTGGAGATAGCCGGAGCAGTCAAAGGCCTTGGGGGTATCTCCCCCGAACTGATAGGGCACTCCTATGTATTTTTTGGCGGTGGTCAGAAGCTGAGGCACCTGCTGGCGAGCCAAAAAGGGCTGACTCTCTGGCACATTGGTACCCTGCCCTTTGAGAGCTTCCCAGCTTTCCTCTATGTCCAGGCCTTCTCCTGCCATAGAGCCGCCTATATTCTCTACCCGGCCTGCCAGATTGGCATTCCGGCGGGCTACCTGTATGGCATTGAAGGTTTTGCGATCTACCACCCCGGTGATTTTGATTTTTTGATCCCGCTGAAAGGACATAACAGCCCGGTAGGTAGAATTGTCAAAGCTGCCATCCAGCTTGGCTATCTTGTAGCCTAGAAACTGCAGCTGCTTCTGTACCTGCAACACCTCCGGCCCCCTTGCGTCCTTTTCCAGATTCTGAAAGGCATAGGCTGAGCCTGCTTCCAGCATCAGGCTCAAACAAAGTGCTGTGCCTATTCCAACCCATTTTCCAAGAAACAAATTCGCCAGTCCCATAGTAACCCTCCATATTGCTTATTATAGGTTCTAAATCCATCACAGCAAGGTCATATATTTTCCGAACTCTCCTGCTGGTATTTTCAAAGCCTTCATGGCCTGCTCCGCTGTCATACTCATGGACTCCATCAAGTTCCTTATAGCCTCTGCCTTTCCCTCTCGCCGTCCTTCGCTCCGTCCTTTACGCATGCCTTCACGCCGTCCTTCACTCCTACCTTTACGTATGCCTTTACGTATACCTTCACGTCGTCCTTCAGCTATATATTTCTCAATAACCTCACACATTTCATTCACTCCTTCCTCTGTAGTTTTAAAAAGCCGTTTACGAAAACCATTATCCACCATTGTACCATTTTCTCGAATAATCCTATCTACATGATACAACGCCTTGCCAGACTTGTACATATCAAATTTAGATATGTGTACCAGCATCCATCCCCCTCACAGTAATCATGTAATATATTTCCCAAATAAAAAACTCCTTCAGAAGCCATCCATACCAATGATTCCTGAAGGAGCTCTTATCTTACTCTTTTTTATTGTCCAGAAGCTTTACGTCTTGAACAGTATGATTTCCTTCTGCGTTTCTTTTTCCCCCTAAAATAATTCCCTTATCCACACAATAATTATATGCATAATCATCCGCCGGTTCATAACCCTTTTCTATCAAATCCCTAGTATACACTTTATTATAAAAGAAACCGAAAATTGGGCCTACTAAAAGTCCACCAAAGCCTAAGGTTATTGCACCAATGGCCAAAGCAGCAATAAAGATTATCGCTGCCCACTTTAAGTCTCCTCTAAAAAGAGCAGGTAAAAATCCAAAGAAAAATGTTGTCCAGGAATATCCCTCTGGTACTTCCTTAACAACATTTGTGTTTTTGTTTACTAATTTAATCATTTTATATCTCCTTCTTTTTTTATTATTACCCCAACTATCTATAAAGATGGGGCAACATCTACAAACTATTTATAACCTATCTGCCAGCTTAATGTATTCATTAATTTTTTGAATATCAGCTGCATCTAAAGAAACTGTTTTCTTATATTGAGGCCCCACAAAATCTATCTGGGGATTTTCCCCATCGGCAAGCAATCTCATGCCATGCAATATATCAAAAAAGGATACAGTAATATATTCGTGCACGCCACCTCTTACAACCTGATGTTCAGGGCGCGAAGGAACATAATATGTCCAAGAATTACTCTTATTGCTAAAAATCACTTTATTAAAATCAATCCAATCTCTCCCACTATAGTGTAGTACCGAATATATATTTAACAAAGTAGCACCCTCATACTCGTCATCCTTACCCATATATGACAAAAAATTATATATACCATTATGTCCAAAAGGATAAACATCAGGTGGTGTATCCACAATAGTCCATTTAGTTACTTGATTATATTTTGCTCCGTATGTAGAAATAAATTCCGCAATAGCCTTGTTTGATTCAGCCTTAGGTGAGAATTTACTTATTACCTCGCCATCCTTATATAATATTTTATTACGTAATCCATATATAGCGATCTCTTCTATTGCAAATTTTTTATCCATCTTCACACGAATTAGATCCTCATCTACATATGTGCCAGGACGCAATATTATTGTATTTTCTTTAACATCATATTTATAGACCATCTTTGTTTCGTTAATCCCCAAGGAATTAAGCAGTTTTACCTGCTTATCAGTAAATTCATAATGTTCAAGCTTATATTCATCAGTGTTTACATAACAAACGCCGGCAAAACAAGCTATAATCAATATTACCAAGAAAATCTTTTTTGCCACAAATAATCCCTCCTAAATTCCCTAATATCATTACTACGCCTATCTCTTTAAGGTTATACCACCAACCTTCTTGACCAATGTTATACCTCCCACCTTTGGCTCCTTTGTATCATTTGATTCTACCTTAGTTATCTGACCTACACCTATTGGTTGAGGAACATTATATCTCACCCGAGTAATATTACCTGCTTGCTTTTTAGCCTTTGTCTTGGTTATATTGCCTGTTTTTCTTTTAGTCTCAGACTTAGCATCAAAATGACTATTTACACTCATCAAATTTTTGCCATCAGTATCACAGCCAAAATTTACAGCATATTCTTTTAGACAATAATTATTCTGACCTTCGTATTTATTTAAAAACATTACTACAATGTAATCATTACTTGCCTCCTCTACCTTATCAACAACTACTGCATAGAACCTGCCCAAATCACTTCTAACTGCGTTAGCATCTTTTTTTCCAACTGTAGTCTGCAAAGTATTTACATTTTCTTTTTGCTCGCTTTCTTTACCTAATACCGCTTTTAAATATTTCTCAAAGCTATCTACAATCTTCTGCGAAGCAGGTTTGCCTTTGATACCATGTCGAGCATAAAAAGAATATACCTTTCCTATTTCGTAATAGTTCAAAGGATACTTTGAATTATATGGCTGTATTTTATTCATTGTCATACTCCTTACATTCTGTTATTTTACGATATACTGCCGCTGGGATAGAGGTATTTCATCAATCCAACGCCTATGCTTAACATCATACAATGTAACCACCAGCATTCCAGTCTTAGCATCTATATTCATGAATATCTCGTATTCTTTTCCTCCAGGATTAGGAATGCTTATGGTCCCCAGCTGCTGCTCCCCATTAAGATTCTTTTGGAATACCTTAACCTCTACTGAGGTTACACCAGCATCCCTACATTCTACCAACTGACTCATTCCCTGCCGGCTAAGTCTATCAAATGCTGTTTTCTTTACTGGCATACCTTTGGTAATAATTGGAATAAATTTATTTTCCTCCATATCCCAAACACCATAATCATTATCCACCACATCCTCAATCAATGGTTCCTCCTGACAACCAATAGCTGCCAAACCGCGTACTATACTGGTTAAAACCTCACTCTCGGATGCACTGTTTCGTTTAAACTTCCGAACTATTTTATCTTCATTAGACAATTTAGAAGAAACCCTTGTATTACCAAAGATATCTGTCAGCACCTTTTGCACCGACGGAATCAAAGAGGAACCTCCTGCCAAAATTACATTATCAATTTCAAAAGGATCTTCTATCTTAGCTCTTTCCAAACATTTTTCCACCAAATCGTTGATTCGATTCAGCTCTATGCTTATAGCCTTGTCGAAATCATCCCTATAAAAAGTTACCTCATCCAACAGTATCCCTCTGCCCATAAAGGTAAATTTATATTTAGGAGTCATAGAGAGTTCGCACTTGCACTGCTCTATAGCGTTTATAAAGCGTATGCCTTCATCTCGATTCAACAACTTCTGCCACAACTGCTCTGGCTTCAAATTATCTTTGCAGCTGAAAGCCCTTGCCAATTTCTTTGTACCGTATTTCTGAGTTGCACAAAAGCTATTGATAAAAAACAATCTTGTTAGCTCTTCTCCGCCCAGTGTTATGCGTTCCTTGGCTATGGTTTCATGAGGCCTGATATCACTGTCATTCTGCTGCTTCTTTAGTTTCACCACAGCCATGTCCAATGTGCCGCCACCAAAGTCAAAAACTAAAATATTTCTGTTTTTCAAATTATCCAAGCCATAGTGTACAGCTACCGCAATGGGCTCAGAAACAAATTCTGTTTTAGCATCTGCTTCTTTTATATCCTTATAATAGCCTGCCTTCACCAAAGCCTGTTTTAGGATGCCTTTTTGAATATCCCCATATTCTACTGGCACCCCCATAACTACGCCTGACATATCAATACCTAATTCGTCTGCCAGATTCTCTGCCTTGCTGCGCAGTACCTTCAGTATGGACGCTATCAAATCACAGCCTTGATACTTCTTTCTATCCACTTCATAGACAAAATTATCACTCATATTCTCTAAATCAAGTTTGATTTTTTTGATGAATCTTTTTTTGAGATAGTCCGTACCATTCTGTACATACCTATCAGCAGCCTCTTCACCTGCATATATTTTTCCGTTTCTGTCAATCAATACCACGGAAGGAATGACTTCTCTAGGAGCCTTCGCCCTAACATCTGCTACCATAGTGTGCTCTTGCTTATCATCCCCTACAAAACGAATGGCAATAGATGAATTGGTTGTGCCAAAATCTATGCCATATTTATATCTCATTTTCATTGCTTCAAATCCTTCCTATTCATATTTCACGTTATTTAGATTTAGCCGACTTTTTTCCTTTACCTATATTATTAGCATTACTACACTGCTGTTTTCCGCTTTTTTGCGAATTATTCTTTTTCTCTACTTTGCTTTCCCAATATATCTTAGCCAAATGCTTCTTAGGATTACCCTCCTCGTCCTTATAGAAAAATCCCAACGTATTTAATTTGACATCATCACCTTTATGAGGACGTCCATTGCTCGGCATTGTATGCTTCTCGGGATTGAATCTTACACTTTCATTATTTTCCCATTTAGTGCCCCCGGTTAATACATTTACCCCTAATCGTTCAAAGCCCTTTCTAAAGTCCTTAACAATAGGTAATAGCTGCTGTCTTACTGTATTAGGAGCAATCTCTCCAGCAAATGTTGCTAGATTAGTTACCAATTCCTCCAGCTTTTCCTCTGGCTCATAAACATTGGCATAAACTTCCTTGGCCTGCCCTTGCAAACGCCTTTCAAAAGCAGCAATTTTTTTCCCTTTAACAGTATTACTTTTCTCTATACATTGCATAAATCTCAAAATGATTTCTTTATTTTGCCCCAAGTCATTATAAGAAATATTATTTGCAATCTCCCACAAAGAAATATTATTTTCTTTTGTATAACTTTCACAAAGAACTTCCACCAAAGCTCTAACAGAGCAACCTTCCAATTTCCTCAAAATCGAGCTCAACATTTGGGGTATTTCATCAGAAGATATAACTTTCCGCATTTTGCTCAAGATACACTGCCATTGCTCTTCATCTATAAATTCGTTCCAAATATCTATATTCCTATTAACTTCTCCCGTAGCAAGATTCTCTCTTTCCTTCTCAATCAAGGCCTGAAGCAATAGCTCCAAAAAGGAATCTTCTATATCCACCTTGTCAGATTGCATTCTTTTCTTGAGAAAATCATTAGCCTGCTGGCTATGCTGCTGTAAATAAACTAATATATCCTTATTCTTACAATTGATTAATTTTTGTCTCCACAATTCCCACAATATTTCAATTTCATATCCTACACGTCGATGCAACTCCTCTAAAATCTTTTTAAAAGATTCTTTATCACTTATTAACTTTTTCAGTTCTTCATTAGCCTTGCCTGAAGAAAAAAAATCAGTTACAACTAACTCAGGAGTATTTTGGTATATATTCATCAAATTTTCATGTCTTGTTTTAAAGCCATCCTCAGACTCTTCTTTGGTTTGCCATTGCCTTATAGCCTTTTTGTGTGCCTTATAGGGCACTGTGCATTTGTCTATCAGCGCAATCTGGTTAGATATTTCATCTATATCCGAAGGCTCCTTGTCAGGATTCTGCTGCTGATTATGCAACTCACACTTGTTCTGTTCCAGAGCAGAAAAATAACTTGTCAATCGATTAATAATATTTATATCCACTCTGCTAAGAATGTCTTTCTCAAAATCATTTACATAGCTATATTTTTTCATCAACTCCCCTATTGATGCTTCACTTTCCCCCACGTACAAATTTTGAATATCCTTCAAGGCTACTTCATAACCTCTGCCTGACAAACAAGCTACCTTAATGGCCTCTGGACTCTTCTCTCGCAAAAGTTTTTCCAATAATTTCTTATTAATAGCCAATTCCCTATATGATATTAACTCCTTGTATTCCTCATTGGGCAAATTGAATTTTTCTGCCAGTTCCTTCAAACATTCTCGAATTTTCATCCTAATTCCTTTCGTAACATGTAAAACAATATGCTATATCCTCAAATAATTCTTTCCCACAATTTTGACATTTTTTGCTGGGGATAGATTTTACAAGTCCTTCCTCTAAAAGGTAATTTTTTACTATTTCCTTGACTGGTCTTTCATCTTGATTATCTATAGTCAATTTTATTATTTGCGCTAATTCACAAACCGTAGCTCGCCACTGATAGCTATCCATAATGTGATTACTGTTTTTCAAATGCATAACTATCGAATTACAAATTATTTTCAATATCTCTTGCTGAGTAATATTTTCTCTTTCCGAAAATCCGCTCTCCTGAATTTGCTTACTGCCTATTTGACTTCTTATTTTTTGCTGCAACTCGCAAACAGCACAATAGGATTGATGTATTTCCTTGAGAAACTTTTCCACCATATCCTGAATCAGCATGGAGTTCCCTATGCACATACGCTTAATAGTAAAAATATATTTTTCTCCCAGCAAATATCGAGATTTCAGCTTTGTCAATTTTTCATTTTCTTCTACAAGTATTTTTTCCTGCTCAATTTTATTTTTAAAATTTTTCTCTGAAATATATTTTGTCAGAAAAGTGTCAAGCTTGTTCAAACTGCCTGAAGATATACCATAGTTAAAATCCTGTAATCCCCCATCGAATACCCCGTATTTTTCTCTATTGTATTCAAAATAATCAGAAATTAACCCCATTATATTTTCACCCCATCAACCACGAAAAGGCTGCCAGCCATACACGTCTGACAGCCTATCCAGCTTTATAGTGGCAAATGTACAGATATTGCTTCCCCTACAGTAAACAATGCACCTTTCAGGGATTTTCTAGCCATAGAAGAACTACCTACAAAGAAATAATCCGTATCATCTTCTCGCACTGCATTGTATTCCTGACGAAATATCTCCTTGGAATTCTTTCTATCAATAATACGAAGACCTATATTAGCTGTCATTTTCTTTCTATGCCAAATGATATTAAAGCCTTCTACCTGCTTAAAAGGCAGCAACTCTACATAAACTACATATGTCGCTGGATATTCCTCTAGTTCAGATAATAATACAGACAACTCTTCCTCATAGTGACTATCTTCTGCCATCCTCATTTCTGCCTGTTTGGAATCTACCACTTCGTATAATCCATTTACTTTTCTACTTAATACCTCATGAGCAATCTCAGATAATCTTTCTTCATTTCCTCTCCCCGATTGATCATTAAATACCAACAGAACGGAACTTTTATCCCTTGCCGCCTCTACCAAATGACAATTAACAAGAAAAGTTACCAATAGCAGCATTCCCAGCACCATTGAAATATATCTCGCCCTTTTCATTATTGTGCCTCTACTAAAGATTTGGTAGTGTCAAAAACTACCCGTTTTTATAATTCAAAAATACCTCAAAACATTGATTTATTGGAAGTTTGCAAATAAAAAGAGCATTGACCTCCAAAATGAAGTATAATGAGTTCACCACAAACCATTACCATCAAAGGAGACAATGCTCGTGGATATTATACTCTATTTACTCCAGATTATTCAATACCAACATAAACAAATTTGCTGGCTTTTTAAATTTATTTGCAAATACATCCCTCTCAAACAATGGTACTTCGATGATTCACATTCTCCGAAATACCAAAAGTTGAAAATTGATGAGCTTCCTAAAATCGTCTATTACGAAAAATGGGATTACAAGGATTATATCCCCTATCTTGAATGGAGATACGGCAAGAAAATCAAGCCTGTGAAACGACGTTCTGAATGCGATATTGACGATAGCTGCACATGCCCTCGCTGTAACGCTCCTAAGCCATATCTCTACCAAAATAACGGCTCTAAGGGACAACTCATGTGCAAAGTCTGCTCCACCACATTCGTACCAGAAGAAAATCGTTTCTCAAAATCCTATTCCCTAAAATGTCCGCATTGCAACCATTCGCTGGTTCCTAAGAAAGAACGCAAGCAATTTATTGTTCACAAATGCGTGAATCCAAAATGTCCCTACTATATACACAACCTGCACAAAGTCGATAAAGAAGACCTTGTGTACAAATATGGCAAGAACAAATACAAACTCCATTACATCTACCGGGAATTCCAGATAGATTTTTTTCGTATGGATTTAAACAGCCTCCCAAAGAACGCCTCCTCTCTAAAATTTAGCAAGCACGATCAGCATGTAATGTCTCTCTGCCTCACATACAAAGTCAATCTCGGATTATCACTCCGTAAAACAGCCCAGGCATTAAAAGACATACACGGCATAAGCATATCCCATCAACAGATTGCCAACTACTGCAAAACGGCTTCTGCATGCATAAAACCATTTGTAGATACCTATGACTATAAGACAGGCAATGTATTTACTGCCGATGAAACATACATAAAAATCCGTGGCATCAAAAACTACATCTGGTTTATTATGGATGCTGCAAAACGCTCAATTATAGGCTACCAAATATCTGATAACCGTGGTGTAGGTCCATGTATCATGGCAATGCGAATGGCATTCAGGCATTTAAAAGAGCTGCCAGCAAATTTTAAATTTATTGCAGATGGATACAGTGCATATCCTCTTGCTGCACAACAATTCTTCCGAGAATACAGAGAGAAATTTAATCTGTCAATTACCCAGGTGATAGGTCTTGCCAACCATGACGAAGTATCCCAAAAATTCAGGCCATACAAGCAGATAATTGAGCGATTAAACCGTACCTACAAGGCTTCCTATCGCAAAACCAACGGATTTGATAATATAAATGGGGCTGCGTATGACCTTGCACTATGGACTGCGTATTACAACTTCCTGCGACCACACAAACACAACAACTACCATGTCTTAAACGAAGTAGGGATGCTGTCAAAAGCTGATACAATGCCAGGAAAATGGCAGCTGCTAATATTCCTGGGGCAACAAACAATCCTGAACATGCAAAACGTCAACGGCACTAACTATTCTTAGATTCTGAGCCTGAGGCAAACGACCAAGCCACCGCAAAGCGGCATGCCCTTGATGGCACGAAAAAGAACTGCTAAACTGCTGTGAGCGACGGATGAATAACTAACTAACTGTTCTTTAGTTCTTCACCGTCGGCAATCCACTCCCAGCAGTTCTTTTGCGTGCTGTCAAGGGTGGCTGGTCATCCACCACCACTTAGAAAGTTGTAATTTTGGAGAGTTCATCTAAGATTTTTTTATTTGTTCATTTTTCATATCTCATTTGACACTACCTTTAAATCACCTCAATAATATTATATGAGATATAACTTATATAAGCAACCTTTATTTTACTTAGGATAATAATGACTAAACAAAAAATACGGATATAAGGACTACTTATGTTTAAACACAATAACTTTTAAGGATGTGAAAAAATGGCTAAAGGTCAGGAAATTGAAGAACTTTATATCAGCCTGGGGCTTAATATTGATGACCTGAAACTTGGTTTCGATACTGCCGGCAAGACCGTTAGCCAGGCTATTACCAGGCTGAATAGTGAAAACAAGAAGATTCAGCTAAAGACAGATGTTGACCTGTCGAAGCTGGAGGGAGTCGGCAACGAGCTTGATAAGATTCGCCTAAAGCATGAGGCCATCAATAGGCAGTTGGAGATTCAAAGGCAGAAAGAAGCAATCCTTCAGGCACAGCTGCAAAGGTCCATAAATGACCATGGCTTGGATCACGGTCTTACCCAAAGGGCACAGATGAATCTTCTTTATCAGCAGGCGGATTGTATAATTAAGTTGAACACTTAAAAATCCATAGCGAACCCTTGTGGT
>ERZ773186.185-NODE-185-length-62562-cov-5.185915_pt1 | contig 62562 bp, 44 predicted proteins | sample MGYA00581000_ERZ773186 | MGnify/ENA primary metagenome ERZ773186 (study PRJEB29015, sample SAMEA2737752) | human gut metagenome | biome: human gut; feature: human-associated habitat; material: faeces | place: China | collected 2012 ...
AAGGTCTTCACTGGAGGCAAAAGTTCCTTCTGTGAAGCGTAGAACCTCATGTGTTTATGCAGATTTAAGAAAGCTTTCTGTGGAAATAAACAATTCCAAAGCTGTATAAACACAGGCAGATATACAGTGGATTACCTATAATGTGGAAACCAGCCGTATCCGGCATGGAAAAAGTGCGTATCCGCACAAATTCTAAGTTACAGGCGTATCCGCCGATATTTAGTCTTGCTGCTTAAAGCAGCTGAGAAGCACGTGACTTTAGTCATGTGAGGTTCACTTACCCAGCGATCTACGAGAGGGAATTCGGAAACTGAGTAGCGAAGTCAGGGATTATCGAGAACTTACGGCTAAGAAACAGGCAATGCTGAAGGGCAACGCAGAATATCAGGCTCGTGCGGATGAATTGACAGAGGAGATTTGCGGCATTCTGCTTTCCTACAGTGCGTTAGATCAGAACCTGCAGTATGATAGTTGTCTCCGTAATCTTCGGAAACGCTTTGACGGGTATCGGGAAGCAATGGAACGCCTTGCCCGCTATACTAGGGATTTTGAAAGTGCTTCTTCCCAAAAAGCGCAGGCCAATGAATCTCTCGAACAATTTTTAATGAAGTACCAACTTCAAGAGGATACATCAGAGAGTTTAATCGACTCTGTTGATAAGGATATACATAAAAGAGATTCTGCAAAACAGGCTCTTGCAGAGGCGCAGAATAAACTGACAACTTTTCTGGAGGAAAATCCTGGCATTGAAAACGATGTTGCTGATACCAATATGGATATTCCTGATCCGGAAGATTTGCAGAAATCCGAAAAAGACCTTCAAGAACAAATGGATAATATTGATACAGAACTGCGTAATTTGCGTCAGGAACGTGACCGCATCCGTCGAGCTGTCGAGAATATTCCAGCCTGGGAAGACCGCATGGCACGTCTTAAGTCTGAAAAGGAAGAGGCCGAAAAGAAACTTGCTATTGCCGAAAAGGCAATGGATTTTTTGAGTCGTGCTAAGGATAATCTTGCAAATAGCTATGTGGGCAAGGTCGAGCGAGGTTTCAAGTATTATGCTGATACTCTTATGGGGAACGACCTCGGTAATGTGATGGTCGATAGGAACCTGCATCTGCATATTGACGAAAAAGGTGCAGCCCGCGAGGTCGGAAGTTTCAGTGCAGGAACAATAGATTGTATCGTGTTGTGCATGAGATTGGCACTTGTGGATGCGCTTTTTGGAGATGAAAAACCATTTTTGATTTTGGATGATCCATTTGTAAATTTGGATGATAAGCACATGGAACGTGCGCGGGAAATGCTGGATAAAATCGCACAGGATCATCAGGTAGTATATTTGGTCTGCAATACAAGTCGGCAATAATGTTCACGATCAGCCTATAAAAGCCACATACGATTTCGATTGGTATGTGGCTTTTTAACGTCCTCTATTGGTATTATGCGAGTCAGGCAAACGACTGTAAGTTATTGACCGCATATGGTATAATTTTTCTTTCTGGACGGGATTATTGAATATTTGTTCGGTACATGTAAAAAATGCGGAGCACAGCAGCTTCTGATAGTTGCTGTGCTCCCACATTATCGCTTCCTTGGTGTAGGAAAGAATTCTCGTAAATTATTGGAGAAACGGTTCAGTATTTTATGAGTGTAGGAAAAACTAGATATAAGCAACATGACTGATCTGCCAGCCAAACCTTGTGCTGTTTACAGCCGTGCAGCGTAAGGTGTAAGTACGAGATCCTTTTGCAGTATATTGATATACAAACTGGATGGCGGCAATGGAGTGCAAACAGGAATCATCATAATCTTTAAATGAAGCATCCGTTAGCACAATATCCTGTATTGAACGGATGGCAGGGAAGCCATATAATCCCTTGATTATATAATCCTGGGATTTATAGAAAAATTCTTCTGTCAAAGCAGTATCCGGCAGCAGGTCAATATCCTGTTTTAATTGGGCGAAAAGCCATTGCCGCAGGCCGCGCTCAATATAGGAACGGGTAAAATCTATATTAATGGCAGCCGGCTTTACGGCAGTTGCAGTTAAGAGCTGCTCAAATGAATTGGATTTTTGTTTTCTCTTAAAAAACGGCAATCGGTTCAAAGTTTTTTCCCTCCCCAATTATTATATCTCAATGAGAAGGATACATAATCGCCTGGTCCGGCTACAAAATCTTTGGAAGCCTGCTTGTATTTGGTCATCCACCGGGAGTCTATTGAAACATAATCCGCGATCACTTTTTCAGGAGCGTGGCTACGGAGCATTAAAAGAATAGAAAAGTTACGGAGCTGCTGCAGCGTAAAGGGATGAACTCCAGCACGTTGGCAGGCTTTTTTTATTTCAAATGATAAATTACGCGGTGTAAACGGGCAGCGATTACGGCTGGTCAAAAACAGAGTTTCCGTTTCATTGTCTGTTTGCTCAGAAAGCAATAGCAGCAGTGAGAAAAGCTCAGGTGGAACTTTGATAAAACGTTTTCTAGTACCGGGAAGCATAATTCCATACTGATCAGCCTGGCTAGTGGCTATCAGCTGATGAATCTTTAAACCACAGATTTCTTCTGTTGTCATACCAGTACATAGAACCAAGGAAATGATGGCAAATAGAGTTACATTCTGCTCATCCATAAGTGTAGCCAATACGCGGTCAATATCCTTCATGGTGAGTCCGACAATGAGTGGCTGATCACATTCGAAGGAGTACTCTGGAAAGAGTGCAGAAAATCTTCCATTATCTGCGATTTCTGTCTGTTCTTCCTTTTGAAGATCTGGCGTCACCATATCAAAATCATCCGCATCGTTGCTGTTTTCTGCATCCAAATACCTTGCAAATGCTCTCAAGGCGCGGATCCGTGTGCATAAGGAGTGCGTGGAATACTTATCACGCACAGAAGAAAAGTAATAATGCGCATCTTCTGCAGTTATCTGAAGAAAATCCTTCGTTAGAAAGTTGAAAAAATCAGCAAACATATAGGCATATTCATTTGCTGTTCTTGCGTTTTTGAAATGTTTACGGTACTGCGAAAATGCATTCAGCGTAAATTCGGAACAATAAGGAGTAAGCTGTGATAAAGCCACCGGAGTTGGCTGATCCAAAATTTTCTGTAATAATTCATCGGATATTTGCATGAAATCCTCCTTAAATCGGGCAATGATGATGCAATCATTTTATAGGTCTATTATACTATGGGAACGAATTGAAATCAACGAAAATAGAACGTATATTCGAATAAGTGATGCTAAATAAATTGACACAAAAGTAAAAATAATATTTAAGTTTACGTTTACGCTGTAAACGTAAACAATTAATGAAAAGTATATCATGGATGCACAAAAACGGTCATAATCGGAGATACAGGTTGGAAAAACCACGGAAGCTCCCTATAATAGAATTCAGGCAGTAGTTCCGTTGATATCCCTGAGCATTATTGTTGGGAAGATTATTTTCCTACAAATAATAGGCCAATACTTATGGGTGTGATAAGGTGTATATTATGATGGACAGAAATAGCTGCAGCTGGAAAGAATGGCACTTGAGAAAACATAATGGGGGAGAAGAAGTAGTGAAGGAGAAAATAGCAAAGAAAGATACACAATGGATCAGCCTATACCGGGTTCGGCTGGAAAAAGATCGTGATTTGATGAAAAATCGTGGGACATTCAGCATTGCAGCTCCGGAAGATATTGTGGAAGTAATAAAGCCGGTCTTTGACGGAGTGGATCGGGAACAGTTTGTGGTTCTGTATCTCAATATGAAGCTGCAGCCAATTGGCGTAGAGATTATTGCGATTGGGGGAAGCTATGCATGCAACGTGGAGATCAAGAACATATTCAAGGGTGCAATCGTGGCCAATGCGGTAGCCATCGCGGTAGCTCATAATCATCCGAGCGGAGTCCCAAAACCGTCTGAAGGAGATTTTACCTTAACACGGCAGATTGCATGGGCCGGGGAAATATTGGGGATCCGATTAATGGATCATGTGATCCTAGGTGAAGATGTTTTTTACAGTATGAAAAAGGAAAATCCTGGTGTGTCGTTGACCGACATAGGATTAAGCCAGGATGAAGAAACTGGTGAATAAAGAAACAGTGCTGGAAAAATATGGGGATTTAATCGAGAAAGGAAATGGCTGAACTTAAAGGTTTTGATTATTGATTATTTATGGCCATGCCTGAAAGGGGATTTTTGTTTGAAAATTCCATAAATAGATGATAGGATAGTGACATCCAACTATTCGCTAAACGCTGGTTTAACGAATAGTTGGCAATGAAGAGGGGCCATTCCAGATATAAACCGACTTACTATATGGTACAATCAGCACGATATCTGGATCTTCCCCCTCTTTTTATTTTATCACCCATTCTACTAAACATTAAGACATTCGATTAAGTCTACTGGTTTTGCAGTGATACTTTCCGTCACTTCCAGATTATCACTAAGAATATTTATGTGCCAGGAAGAAGCAAGTTCATCATATTCAATACCGGTTACATGTTCCGCAAGTATCTGTCGGCGTTCCTCTGCTTTTTTCTTCAGCACACTAAGCATATCTTTTTCTGTTCCACAAAATGAATAGAATGAAACGATGCAGTCACAATCTGCAACGATAATAATATAGTTCATCAAATATTCCTCCTGACATTTAAAATTTAGGATTTCCACCACTTTGGAAATTATAATCATATTCCCGGCAGGTGAATTTCTGCCTGCGACATATTCTATCTGCGCGTTCCGTCATCATAAAATTTTTTCTTTAATGCGTGTTCCGTTGGTAAAATAGATAGAACCAAAACAACGCATTGAACGATCACCAGAATGAGACTGACATTTCCAATCGTATCTTCGTCACTGTGATAGAATGGAACATGCACCAGTACGGAAGGAATGATCATCCATAATCCAAGCTTCCACCAAAGCCGGCCGCAATAATCATGTGCGAATTTCCATGTTTCTATATTTTTCATGGAACGCCGTGTCCGGTATCCGACGACACCATTAATGTGTTTCGGGCAGTGCCTCCACATCATTCTTCCGGCAATCAGCATTGTAAAAGGAACTAATAAGTCACAAATTAAAATGAACCACCAGAACCACATAAATACCACCTCTGAAACTTGAATTTACCATATTGCTGGTTCACAATCATTCGGTGTTTCCCTCTCTCCTGCTTCTACCATCGAAAAGAATGTATCCTCTCGTTTAACTTGAACCAGCTCATTTTATAAGACAAATTGACATTTCTTCATATTGCTTAGAACTAAACGTTACGCACCACTCAACATCTTCCTGAAGCGGTTTAAAGTGCAGGGCAGAATATGCCGTATGCAGCTTATCATGTTCCGCCATTATGAAAGAACCACCACCGATGACGCTAACACTTGAAACGCTACTAGGGGTGAACTGATCTTCTTTTTGGCCAATTTCTAATGGCCGATCGCTTTTACCGCAATCATTAATCATAATGTGCTCATCTGGCTCCGGCGAAAGGCTATAGGCCATGGCTGTGTAATGTGTTGGGTAGCAAAAGCAATCAGAGGCGAAGCTATTCTTTGGCAGAGTCTGCTGTTCTAATTCCTGCACTGTCAACACATATTCCTTGCCGCTGACCAGGTGCGTAAAGGCAAAGGTGTCGCCGGGTGCATGAACCCGGAAATGTGGCCCAGGAACCCGGATCGGCTGTTGCTTCATAGTGAGAGAAAGCGACTTGATTTCCGGGCGGCGCTTGCCTGCCCAGGGAAACGCACTCCTGCAAATTCCCCATCCGTAAGACCTGTCCAATCCATAGTGTTCCACCGCCCATTTTGCTTCCAACTCATTGACTATTCCGTCCTGCAGGCAGGGGTTGAAGGTCACGGCACAGCCGTGAGATGTTCGCAGAGAATTTCCGTTTAATTCCAACCTGGGAGTAAAATTAAGGCAAAGTGGATTTTCCAATTCCATTTGCATTTGCTGCTCCCGGGTGAAGTTCTCACACGAATCATTCTCCGGGGTGAGATTCCATTTTTTCATAAAGCTGCGGATGTCTTCAGGTTCGATACGCATACAGAAATCCACGACAAGTCCCTTGCTGCACGAGTAAGCCGCAGGGATCACCCAATGGTGTCCTGCCCAGTCAAATTGCCCGTCGATTCTGAGTTCCGTTCCGGCGTGAGTCTTTTCATGATGGCCCCAGAAATTGCCATCGAAGAAAACTTTCCATGTTTTATCCATATAATAATTCCTTTGGCTCTCGAATTGATCATTACACAAACTGTAATTTTCTGATGTGCGCAAGTAAAATCACTTCATCATTGTTTTTTATAAAACGTTCATATAAGTACAGCGCTACAAGGATTGCCGGAACATATACAAAAATGTTCACGATTGCCTGAAGAATTATGCTGCCAAAATAAGTCAGTATAAAGCTCAATGTCATACTTATTTTCCTCCTCTTAGATTTTCTCTAATCTCCCGCATCGTTGGTTCTCCGAGTGCGAAGGCTTAGTGAGATTACGGAAATGATCCAGATGCGTTTATGCCCAGAGACTCACCAGTGCGTTCCTCCCGCCAATTCTATCCTCGTATCAAACCATACAGATTCATTCCGATCATAGCCACCGCTAGTCCAACAAACACCGAATAAACCACCTTGCTCCCCCTGGATTCCGTATTTCTAATACAAAACACAAGATAACAGATCCACACAATATAAGCGACAAACAGCAAGCCGCTCCTATAAAAAAACATCGCCAAAAAGAATAAGACATTAACCGCCTTCATGCCATTCTCAGAAAATATGACCTCTTTTATTTTCCTCATAGCCGTCACCTCTTAATATTGTCAATCTCCCAGCCCCCATTTGACATATGCCCACTGACGCTTAGTATTGTCCACTTCGTGTTCGCTCACGGGAGTCCCACACTCCTGATAAACATAAAAGTCTTCGGGCATTCCACCACTATTTGGAGTATAGTACTTGCTTCCATCAATATAAGCATATTTCTTCTCCTGGTCAGTTAATTCGCCGGCATATGAATACCCTTCAGGCACCTCGTTCACAATACATAATTCCGTTGCATAATAGTTATGTCCATCAAGAACTATTTTCGGTGCCCCCATATATGGATTATCATCCTCTTCGAAAGCAGCCACTGCTTCCTTCAGGCCGGCCAGATCTGTTCTACCACCAAAATCCAGAATGATCAGGTGTGTTTTGTCTTTTAAAATCACCTCATCCAGAGCAGGTTCCTCCTCATTTCCAGAAGCATTGCTTCCTGGATCAGGATCGGTTCCGTCTTTCCGGAACATATAGCGGTACCAGGCCACTTCCATACCATTTGGAAGACTTTCCATTTCGGCCGGAAGTTTCTGCTCGGTCTGGTCCCACAAATCGGACATGTCTTTTGGATAACACTCACTGGTTTTGCGAATGATCCATGGAATAGGGCTTGTATATATGGTAACGCCTACTGGAGTTCCAGAGCCATTTACTCTAAATTCATCACTCTGGCAGCTTGCAAATATGGTTTGCTTTTTATCAGTGTCCGGTTCCTCATTTCCCAGAAAATGTGACGTGACCGCGTTACACAGGGGAATGGTGATCATGCAGATCACAGCGACGCCAACCATGTATCCAATCCAGTCATCGCGGCTATCACCACTTCCATTATTCCGGATCCAGTTTCTTATAAAGAAGGAAATCGCTACAATGAGTACGGAAGAGATCATAAATCCGACAAAGGCACTCATGGAAGAAGAAAATGCCAGCGCCAGGACTCCCAGTATCAGCATGCCGTCAAATACAATGATGTGCTTTTTAAAGTTTACCTTCCGCTTAAGATCCATTTTCGGAAATGGTTTTCCATTTTTGAAAGCAGAGGTAGTCTTATGGACCCACCGGAAAATCCGTACATATGAAACGGTCCAGGACACAAAGATCCCAACCATAAGAAGATTAAGAAGAAGCAGCATGGAATCGGAAAACAGTTTCCCTGGATTTTGCAAGTATCGGTATACCGCCCATGCCTCCAATACGATCAGAACAGGGTAACAAAGCTTCACCGACCAGGTCCAGGAAAGTGACTTCTGGATCAGGAACTGCTTTTCTTCGGTCATGTCCCCTGTGCGCTCCACGGTATCATCCGTCGTATAAAAAATCTGCCAGAAAGTACCGCTGCATTCAAAATTCCAGCCGGCTTCCTGGCACTGCTTACGGAACTGTTCTGCTTTCCAGCTGTCCGCACCTGTAAGGGAAGAACTTTCTGGAACCAGAAGGGCTGCATATTGTCTCTTTTCCGGTTCCGCTCTATGAAACTTCATGACAGAACCGCCAACGCTCTCCAGAAACCAGCCCTGCGCTGCCATTTCTTCCAGGTACTGTTCAAAGGCATCCGCCTCCCATAAATTAAAGGACCACCACACTCGCTTCTTATGTTTCATCATGTCATCTCCTTTCCAGGAAACAGCCGAATTTTCAATTTTGTATCTACTTCCATTATAGAAATAATAGGAATATCTGACAAGAAAGAGGGGATTAACAATTTCTTACATATTTCTATTGATTGGACGGAATATTCAAATTTTTCATATACGGGCATTCGGAAAGCAAAAAGGTGTTGGAATGGGATCCTGCAGGAGCTCTTAAGAAACGGTCGCAGCAGTTAAATGTAAATGTATGGCCAGGCTGCAGCATATTCCAAACAAAGAAAAACATTCAAGTTTGAATGAGCAGAAAAATATAAGACCGGCGTGACGGACCGGTCTTATTTCGTGCTTCAGGCAGACACCTACAGCGTTTCTGCCCGATCTGCAATATGCTGTTTGAAATTGATTACCTCATGCTGGTAATCGCGGTTCATATAACAGGATGTGATCATAAAATCCGCAGTAGATTTATTGACGGCCATTGGAATATCGTAGACTTGGGAAATTCTCATCAGAGCCTTTACATCCGGATCATGAGGCTGCGCTGTCAGTGGATCCGAAAAGAAGATCACGAAGTCAATGACACCCTCCACAATCTTGGCGCCAATCTGCTGGTCTCCACCTAATGGGCCGCTGTTATAACCTTTTACAGTAAGGCCGGTCTGATCTGTGATCATGCGGGCCGTTGTGCCTGTTCCGTAAAGATTATGTTTCTCCAGCTCTGCTTTATGCTCTTTGCACCATGCAATCAGTTTCGGTTTTTCGTTGTCATGAGCGATCAGGGCAATATTCTTTTTTTGCCCGATTGTAAAGGTAATGTATTCCTGGGACATGCGCGCTTCTCCTTTTCTCTTATGTATGGATTATCTACAACGTAACACAGAATGCTTCATGATACAAGAGAATTATTTTCGATGTTGCAATAATAGAAATTTATCTTTTTAAGCGGCCCTTGAAATATATGGGAATGCAGAGCTCAGAAATTTCAGATACGTAGAGAAGTCATAGGATATGGAAATCAGACAAAAAAATTGATCGTCCCCGGTAAAGAGAACGATCAATTTTGAAATAGTATGAAAATTTGTGTGTCGCATTCATTCTACAACAATTGAGCCTGGAAAGCAAGGAAAAGAAGCGTATAAGGAGTAGTTTGAGAAAGTTTTTATCTTAAAATAATACCGATTTATCTAAAAGAGCAGCAGTAACACATAATACGTCATAATTTTCGCCATATGCAATTGGATAACCTCCCTTTTTTCCCTCTCTCCCACTACTTTTTTGACCTCCCGAAAGAAAATTGGCTTCGCTACGTTCCAGCTACCTTGTTCGCACGCCCTCAGGCGTTTGCCGCCATCAGGCGGCGCACTCAATGGATAAAAAGAAAGGAAAATGGAAAGGTAAGTGAAAACGGCGCTGATGCGCCGGCAAACAAGGAAAAGAAGCAAGAGACACCCTATCGGGAGGAGAAAAAAGTCGAGGGAGCAAAGAAAATTTGAGGATATCCGATTGCATATGGCGAAAATTACGACGCATTACGAAAAATTGCTCTTCCATATATAGGATTTGCACCAGAAAATTTATATCTTTATACCGTCTTAACACCGGGCAGAATACTTTTGTACCTTCTTAAATTCAACTTTTCTATAATGATAAGTAAGAAAACCGCAGCAAGGCAGCTTGCAAAGAATGGGAGTTTATCCATGAAATCTCCTGTAAAAAAACCATTAAACTCATTTCAGATTATTGTTCTAGGCTTCGCCGGAGTGATCCTGGCCGGTGCCCTGCTCCTGATGCTTCCTATATCTTCGAGCGGTCACCACGTCACCCCGTTCTTGGATGCCCTTTTTACCTCCACTACCTCTGTCTGCGTTACCAGCCTAGTCGTTGTGGATACCGGAACCTACTGGTCCTTCTTCGGGCAGACGGTGGATCAATCGGTTCTGGCCCTGCTGCGTAAAAATCATCTGCGCATGGAACAGCAGAGGCCAGATCCAGGCCGGAAAAACTGGAATCAGCGCCAGACTCTCCCCCGCAGATTCAAACCCACATCGGAGTTGGATACCGAATGCTGCGGTTATGATGTAATCATAGAAACACCTGTCAGCCAGATTAAAATAAAGAAAAACCGCTGCTACATGGTTTTGACTTCCACGCAGCAGCGGTTCATGCTGTAATCATCTGTCTGTGCCTTTTCACCATAAGCCGACCTGCCAGGCCTTATGAGGAGCTCCGGCAGCCCGTACTATGCTGGATCTTCTTGGGCTAGTATTCCTATTAATCTGCCTTTTCTACTGAAATAATGGTTCCGGTAAAAGCATCTACCTCACTGAGTTCTCCTGTATAGGTTACCGTTACCTGATCCCCTTCCTTTACATCTGCCAGACCTTCCGGTGCAGTATCAAATGTCATGGCATATGTGCCCTGATCATTCTCGATTGTAAACATAAAGTCCTTGATTTCTTCAATCTTTCCTGTAATCACTTCCGTTTTTGCTTCTGCTTCCTGAGATGCAGCCTGTGTTGTCTCTGTCTGGCTTGCTCCCGCCTGAGTTGTTGCTGCCTGGGTCGTTTCTGCCTGAGTTGCCGCAGTTGTGGTTGTATCAGATGCCTTAGCCCCGCATCCGGACGCCAAAGCAGCGGTCATCATTAAAATTGCAATAAGATTTCTTTTCATCATAATTAAGCCTCCAAACTATAGATCTTATTCTATTTTTATTACACTAATTAGACGTGTTAGCACCCGAAAAAGTTTCACAGGATTCAAAAATTTTTATTATTTTTTCATATAGATATGAAACCAATGCGTAACGTCACGCATCAGTATACGAACTGCCCTTTTCAGGGTGCAAAAAGATCTGGAAATCCCAGATTGTCTGGGATCCAGATCTTTTCATTTTCATAACCATACAACTAAATCAGGGATACTATACAGATGTCCAACCACCGTCAATATAGATTGTCTGACCTGTAGTATAAGCAGAATTTTCAGATGCAAATAACAGCAGCTGACCACACAATTCTTCTATTTTACCTGGTCTGGCAATCGGACACCTCTTTTTTAATTCTTCCAGAGCTGCATCATCAAATACCATCATTTCAGATGGAAACTCTCCTGGGCCAATGGCATTCACAGTAATACCGTACTGAGCCCATTCCTGCGCTAACCCTCTCGTAAAGTTTGGCACAGCACCCTTGGTAGTATTATAAGCCAAAATTGGATGATGGAAAGATGCAATCCGTCCATACATACTGGCAATGTTGATAATACGTCCGTAGTGATTTTTGATCATGCTCTTTGCACATTCTCTTGCCATTAAAAAATATCCCGTAATGGATAAGCGCACCACCTTATCCCAGGCTTCTAAGGTCAGTTCAGTAGTCGGACAATACGCCATAGAACCTGCATTATTTACAAGAATATCCACTTTTCCATATGTATCAATGACTTTCTGAACTCCTGCAATAATCTGATCTTCCTCCATTACATCACAGGGAACTGGAAGACATTCGCCGCCGGCTTCTTTAATCTCTGCTGCCAGCTTTTCCAGCTTTTCCTTTCTTCTGGCAAAGGCAGCCACTTTTGCACCATTCTCTGCCAATGCTTTGCAATATTCATATCCTAAGCCGGAAGAAGCACCTGTTACTATTGCCACCCGCCCAGTCAGATCCATATAATTTTTCATTCCAGATTACCGCCTTTCTTTTTGTTAAAATCATAACACATTCTCCATGTTTACTATAGAAATATATTTCGTTTTATAGTAATATATTTCTATAATTAAAAAAGGAATGATGATCTTTATGTATAATGAAACACACCTGGAAGAATTCATTCAACTGTTAAAACTTCCTGCCTATATCCTGAAATTACCTCTGGATGATCCAAAACAGGTAAATACAGACTGTCCATTAGAACTGGTAAGCCTCCTTAACCAGTTCTACCAGACCATGGATATTTCTGCCCTCCATGCCTCCCAGACTCCCTGCCATATCTGCTTTCCATTTAAGATTCATAATTTATTACTTCCACGTAAAGAAGATTATCTGCTAATCGGCCCTATCTTTACAGAAACATTATCAGAAACAGATTTTCGCCTTCTTCTGGCCGAATATGGTATAAAGCCCACAAAGGAGCTCCTGATTTATTTCCATTCTCTCACCCATATTGATGAGGAAACATTTAATAAACTGCTCAACTATCTTTCAGAGGAACTTGGAAAACCATTCACACCAATCACACCTGCCCGTATAAAGAAGTCACTGACCAGTTCGGAATCCTTTTTCCTGATTCATGAAGCTGACCAGGCCGCCCATAACTATGCGTGCCAGTACATGGACTGTGTCCGGGATTTTTCTCTTCAGGATCCAAAGGCTCTGACTCTCTCTTCCAAAACATGGGAACAGACACTTCTTTTGACTTCTTCTCCATTGTTTTCCTATATGAGGGAACTGGTATTTACAGAATTTCTGCTGCTTTCCTCCGTTCTTCACGAACACCTGAAAGAGCATTCCATACCTTCCATCCTCTATCAACGCCAACAATGGGAACGATGCCGAACATCAAAAGAATTGGCAGAATTCCACCGCGCTTTAATCTCGTCCTTTTTTAACAAGATACATTTGCAGACAGAAACCGGATTTTCTGAAGGAATCGCCACCGCACGCCGTTACATCCGTCTAAATTTTACTTCCAGTCTCCGTCTAAGTGATATTGCCGCCGCATGTCATTTATCCAGAACTTATCTTTGCTCCCGTTTCCATAAAGAATGCGATCAGACTATCTCCGATTATATTCTGTCCTGCCGCATGGAACATGCAAAAAAACTTCTTCAGTACAGTTCTCTTCCGATTTGCGAAATAGCAGATCAATGCGGTTTTGGAGATGCTAGTTATTTTACAAAATGTTTTGTAAAACAAATCGGTATAGGACCTGAAAAATGGAAGGAAACACTTATAAAAAAGAAATAATTCACAAAATACCGTTTTATATTCTGTTTTCGTAAATTTATTTTCTTATATCGAATATATGGCTTGATATTTTGATTTTTTGTGATTATACTATAAGGGAAAGGAGGCTTCTAATCATGTTATGCCAGTTTACTTTTCAAAATTTTAAGTCCTATAAAAATGAAACTACGTTAGATTACCAGGCTGCCGTACTGCCTGAATTCAAAGATACACTGATCACTGAGGCTTCTGCTTCTGATCTTCTGCCGGTTAATGTCGTCTACGGTCCAAATGGCGGCGGAAAGTCAAACCTGCTGCAGGCCCTTGCCTGCGTCATCTCTACGGTGGTAAAACCGGTGAATGAATTAGGAAAAAACAGACAGGGCTTCATTCTTCAGCAGAAAATTGATGCAGTTCCCTTTCTGTTCGATGAAACCTCCAAAAATGAACCGACCGAGTTCCGGATGTTTTTCCGGATCGGAAAAAATGAATACTGCTACTACCTCGCTTTAAAAAATGATGAGGTTATATCGGAATCCCTTTACAGAAAAGCAGTCACCGGAAAAAAAACTGCCATGATTTTTGAACGTGAGGCTGACAGCATTTCCCTTGGCTATACAATCAATAAAAAAAGCCTGAACACCAGCATCAACCCCAAAATGCCGTATCTGTCCTTCCTGGCCATTAACTATGACATTCCGGTCATCAGCGAGGTTATAACCTGGTTTGAAAGCTGCATTATCCGCAGCTATGCAAATCCCGTAGTGGAGCATCAGATCCTGCTGGCCAAAGATGCGCCATATAAGGAGCAGTTCATCCGCGCTTTAAATGATATGGATATTGATATCACCGGGTACCGCTATGATGAAGATACAAAACAGCTCTTTATGCAGCGCACGTTATCTTCCCATGAATATGAATTGCCGTTCTCCCAGGAGTCCGATGGAACCAAAAAGCTTATTGCTGCCCTTCCGGTGATCTTGCTTGCCCTGAGAGAAGGACGCATGGTGATCATTGATGAACTGGATGCAAAGCTTCATCCGAAGCTTTTGCGCTATGTCATTTTCCTGTTCAAAAATAAAGAGATCAACAAATACGGGGCCCAGCTTTTATTCACATCCCATGACATGTATACCTTAAAAAATACCATATTCCGCCGTGATGAGATCTGGTTTGCCGCGGAGAATGCTTCCCATGAAAGCGAGATCTACTCGTTGCATGAAATCCGCGGGGAAGATAACGACCGAATCAAAAATACTGCGGCCTATGATAAGCAGTATCTGGAGGGACGCTATGGAGCTGATCCATACCTTTCCAACATGCTCGGAGGTGATTTTGCATGAGCTTAAAACCTCCAAAGAAAAGCGATCTTGACAAAGGTTGGATGAAGGCCCGCCGCGATAAGCCGAAAAAAATTCAGCCGGAATATCATCTGATCGTTACGGAAGGAACCGATACGGAGCCGGCCTATTTCGGTGCCATGAAGGATATCATCAACAGTGCCTATCCTGATCGCATCCAGCTCAGTATCCACGGAGCCGGTGATAATACCTTAAACCTGTTTCAAAAGGCCCGGCAGCTTGCCAGCACCTCTGCCAATGGGTATAAACACGTTTGGGTCATTTATGATACCGATGACTTCCCGGCTGATCACATCAACAAAACGGCCGAACTTTGTATACAGGAATCTACGGAGGAAACCACCTATCATGCCATATGGTCAAACCAGTGCATTGAATTATGGTTCCTTCTCCATTTCAGTTTCTTGCAGTCCGATCTGCACCGAAGTTCCTACTGGCCGAAACTGACGGAACTTTTATCTTTTCAGGGGTTTGGTTCCTATGAGAAAAACCGCACCGACATGTTCAAAATCCTGGCACCATACCTGGATACCGCTATTGTAAATGCAGAAAAGTTGGAAAAGATCAATGCCGGGAAGCTGCCTTCCGACTCTGCTCCCGGAACCATGGTCCATGTACTGGTTAAGAAACTAAGGCCCTATCTCAAAATGGATTAAAAAAATGAGTAGCAGGTGGTTTTCCCGTCTGCTACTCATCTTTTTTCATCAGGTGGTTGGTAATCCATATTTTTCATCTATAAAAATCCATAATAATTCCTGTGTATCTGCAGTGCTCTGATCATATGCTGTGATCTTAAGTTCAACCCAGCTGTCATCCAGTTTTTCATAAGTCATCGTCACCATGCCTTCAGATGCTAACTTCTCTTGTATATAATGATAATCCAGGATTGTTTCAAACCGGTCATAGTATTCCGGACGGACGAGCGCATAGTAGTATTCTCTCATAGAAGGGATAAACGATCCTTTATTACGGTCCAGCATATCCTGAAAATATGGCGGAACATAAATATAACGGCACTGATCCGTCTTCGGGTTTACCATATAAACACCCTTATATCGTGGAGCAATTACGTCCAGAAAATGATTAGCATCCCGTTTTTTCAGCAGAAGCTGCTCCAGTTTGTAATTTAAAGAGCGCATCTGCCGCAGGCCACCGTTGTTGCGGTAAAAATCCGCTTTATCATAGCGCATGGCATTTTCCGCATAATTGATGATCTCATTTAACGTCTTTGTGTCCGTGCTCTCCCCTATTCCAATGGATACTTCGTAATCCTGCTGCCGAATTGCCTGTCTCAAAGAAGAAACTTTTTCAAGCACCTCTTCCTGTCCATGGTCTGGGCACAAAACGACAAATTCATCGCCGCCAATGCGGTAAGCCAGACTTTTAGGAAAATATTCCCGGATGGCATCCGAAATCATGCACAACATCTTATCTCCAGCCTCATGGCCCAGATGGTTATTCACTTCATGAAGTCCTACCACATCCATGTAAACACAGGTCAGCCGTTCATACCCTGTAGCCTGAAACATACGGATATCCCGTTCATACTTTCCCCGATTATACAGGCCCGTCAACGCATCAATGTTATAATAATCCGGTGTTTTCTCATGGCTTTGAAGAAGTTCCAATTCCTTTTCATCAAAATATACCGTCTGATCATTGTCCGGATATTCTTCCCCATCTTGATTTTTCAAAGAAATTTCTATCTCCAGATCCTCACCTATGAGCGGATATTCCAGACTCTTTTTCTCCATATATTCCGACACTATCTGCAATGCACTTTTTACGTTGCAGCCTTTTTTACATATTATTTTCATTCCATTTCACCTTCTAAATGGCACCGGCCACTTTCATATAGAAAGCATTATACCGCTTTTGAAAAATTTTCACAAGTTGCCTTATGATAAGCAAAACGGGTTTAGGATTAGACAGAACCGGTCTCCTGAGATATAATATCCTTAAGATTTCAAAAGGGGATTTTTATGAATTTAGATAAATATATGAGCCATGCCGTTGTATCACTTATTTCAGCCAAAGGTGGAGTTGGGACCTCCACACTAACCAAAGAGTTGGCCATTGCATTTAGTAAAAACGTTTCCGTCTGTCTGGTCGATATGGCCCTCTCCTGCCCTGCCCAGGAAACATTTTTCCGCATACTTCCAACACGAACAATGGAAGACCTGTTTCAGCACAATGCACGAGATCTATCCCCTCTGTCCTGGCAGGACCTGGACCCCTACCTTACGCCTGTCCCCGATCGGAATATCCATCTTTTATCCTCCAAACAGATGAAAAGAACATATCCTCTGCCCATTAATCGGATCATCCAGCTCATTTCTTCTTTGAAGACTTATTTTGACCTGGTTCTTATCGATACCGATATGGCATCCACGGATACTCCCGCAAAACTCATGGAATTGTCGGACCTAGCCCTGCTGATCACAGATGATACGGAGTGCTCAATTAAAAACAATCAGCGCTTCCGCCGGTTTCTGACCCAAAAGCAGATCAGTTATGATCATATGCATGTAATCGCAAATCAGATCAGGAAAGAACAGCGGATGTACTCGGATCAGGAAATAGAGGAACTTCTTCACATTCCTGTTCTCGTAACGCTACCTTACTATGACCAGGTCTGGAAATATAACAATTCCTACCTGTCGTTATACGAAGATTCGGAAAATCTGCTCCATCCTTCCCTTTCATCACTGGTGAACCGGCTTTCCAAACTTCTGGAGAAATAAATGATGCTTTTAAATAATGATCACGGTCATCCTCTCCCGGATGTCCCAGTGTTTTACAGTGTTCTTTCCAAAAACAAACAGGAGCTGCGGGCAGCAGCCAGGGCGAACCGTATGATGAAACGCTTCCACCTGACAATCCCCTATATCGTCGCCTGTTTCATAGCTTACTATGGATTTTTTCGCTACTATCCGCAGTTAAAAACCAGTTTTTTAGGCATATGTATCCTTTGTTATGCCGCGGCGTATTTTATCCGCTGGTGTTTGGAGCCACAATATGCCCTGTTCCTTTTGCGGCGCCGGACATACTATCTCTCAGAGTCGGATGCGTATCTCTTTTTCACCCTGTATGGGCTGGAAGATGAGGACGGTAACCTGACTCAGGCCAGAGATTTGGCTGTTCTTTCCTGGATCCAGCGATGTAAAAAGCAAATCCCGGATGACAGCCCGGTTCTGCGTATTATCCAAAACAGAACTTTTAAAGATCCAGAGGAAGAAAAATATATTCCGATCAGTTTATATGAACTGATTCTCCGGCAGCTTGCCTTTCAAAATCCAGATATTTTAAATGGACTGAAATATTACAACCGACAATGTGATAAATAGGAAGAGGATCTCCAACGCCCTAGAAGCGTCCAGAGATCCCCTTTACCTTTAAAATTTATTCTTTATTTCCCGTGATAAAATAGTCACAATATTCGCCGCCGTTCGCCAGCGTCTGTTTTCGGTGCAATATGCCATGCTGGAGTGAAATCATCACCTCATCCAGTTCGCAAAACAGCGGCATTAACTCTGGAATGCCCATTCTTTCCATATAAATACAAATAGGGCAGCGGGTGATGCGGTAGTAGCATGCTCCCTCATACGGCTGCCCATCAAAGTCCACCTTGAAGGAAGTCGGGTACTGCTTCTCCTTTTCCGGCGTATACCACTTTGCGTATCTGACGATACTCTTTTTGTTCTCAGCTTTGCCCTTGTCCGTGTTCAGATCCGTTTTCGCAAAATACCATTTGATGTGGTACAGAGACTGCCGCATCATTTCCTGCACCGTCTCTGGTGGAATTTTCTTCCCGCTTGCCACATACGGCGCCACAAAGGCCAGGGCAAACAGCTCATTGTATGCCATAGGATTATCATCGCCGATGTCATCCGCCTGCTCTACCAGTTCCCGGTAGACCTGCTTGCTCTTTTTCATGACCTCCAAAACATACGCTTTGCCGTATTTCTTTGCAAGAACCTTTTTCATAGGGCCCTTAAACATCCAGAAATAGAAGCCATTATATTTCATTGCCCAGTCCTCCATGCGGTTTAGGAACATGTCAATCATATCCCCATAGCATCAAATCAACACAACAGTTTCTATATCTCACTACAGCCTACTTTTTCTCTTGCATAAATACCCTCGGAACATCCGCGCTTGTCACCCAGCCACATATTATATCTGCCGTTCAATTCTGGATATTTGGCGCATTCAAGCCTGTACGGCGCCACGCACTTAGCTTCATGATCTCCTGCAGGCACATTCTTATATCTTTCCTTATCATTCTCCCGGGCGAAAGGAAAATGTGTAACACGGATGATCGCCTTATCGCCAGGTTCCAGCCTTACAAGCGGCTGATCGCTTTCATACTTTATATTTTTCATTCTTTTCCTCTACGATGCTGTCAAAATCATATATTATCAAATCAGACTATGTTTCACACAATAGCGGTACACTCCGTCTTCAGCCACATGGTCACAGGTATCTGCTGCCACTGCTTTCAGGTCATCGGATGCATTCTCCATGGCAACGCCCATATCTACCGCCTGGAACATTTCAATGTCGTTGTTTCCATCCCCAAAAGCCATGGCCTGTGACCGGTCAATGCCATAATACTCCAGCATCTTCGAAATGCCGGTTCCTTTTCCTCCGCCTGCCGGGATGATATCCACCGCGCGATCCCACCAGGACGTAATCTTAGCTTCTTGGGTATTCTGCAGCACCTGCGCATATTCTTCCTTGCGACAGGCCATTAAAAGCTGATAGACCTCTCCTCTGGAGACTTCATCAAACTCATCTGAAATCGTGACCTTCTGGTTTCCAAACGCATAGTACTCCTCCAGATCTGGATCCGTTCCATTGGAAATGAGCCTGTCCTTTGTTGCCACCGACAACGCCCGCTCCATGGAAGCCGCATTCTGTATGATTGTCTGAACATCTTCCAGAGACATTGGATTGCTGTAAATCGTTTTGCTGCCCTCATAGCAGTAACATCCGTTATAGGTCAGGTATGCATCAAATTCTACACCCTCAAACTTTGGCACTGCAAGAGGAGATCTGCCTGTGGCGATGCAGATACGGATGCCGTTTGCCCTTAGTTTCAACAAAGCTTCACGGGTTTTCGGTGAAAGATCTTTTTTCCCAAAATCCAGAAGCGTGCCGTCTATATCAAAAAAGATGATTGCCGGTCTGTTCATGTAATTTCCTCTTTTTTGCTTTATATGATTTCTGCTCTTATTATTTGATATACGATCAAAATCTTCCTTTAATGACCTGGTTTCTTCTAAAATAAGCACAGTTCATCCCCTCTATCAGTCCTGCTCCAGGAAAGATCAGCAGCGCAAACATAACTGTCATGGCTATCAGAATTTTACTGATTGCAGATCTCCCTTACCATTACTTTTTTATAAATCGCTCATATATGTATAATGCAATAATGATTGCGGGGGTGTATACAAAGACATTTGCAATAGCTTGAATAATTACTCCACCAAGATAAGTCAATATAAAACCTGATGTCATTCTTATCACCTCTCCTGTTTTTATAATTTCCGAGTATCTCTTTCGTTAAATAGCCTGTCTCAATGATTGCATTACTACATAAATGACAAATTCTTTTTATACAACAATTATATCATATACTCATTAATAATGTCATAAAAAGCATGGCTTTCATGAATGTTTAAGAATATTTACAAGACCCTAAATTTATTATTACGGCAATTCCCAATCACCTATGCTCAGCTCAAAATTCCCGCTATAAATAATAGGATTTCCCATCGCTGCCCTTTGATTGTACACCTCATAACGGCTCAGTGCTTCGGTTCCGCCCGGCATATACTTTGCCAGTGTATGAAACCGGTCAAAATTATAATACCGCGTGAGTGCAGCCGGTATCCCCTCATAGCGTTCGTTCTGATAGGTTTCAGCGATCCCGTTTATCTCACCTCCTGAATAAGTATATGCCAGGTCAGAATAGCCGGAAGAAACGCTGCGAAGCAGGCTGTTCGGATAATACCAGGTATATCTTCCACTGGTTGTGTCCGGGTCTCCGTAAATTTCGGTCTTATGCGGCAGGCTCTGGCAAGTTGCAAAATCATAATCGGATTTTTCGTCTGTCATCACATTAAAAGCATAATCATATTTCATCGCGATCTGATCAAATGCCGCATCCACATCTTTTACCGTGATCTCCCAGTCCCATACTCCCTCTGTTTCCCTGCGGTCTTCTCTTCCCATGGATGCCAGAATGGAATACATATAGAGCATCTGCCAGTCCAGCCGGAGCATACACTCCGTATCTTCGTTGCTGACCAGTATCTGCTTACTCACATATTCCTCAGCATCTTCATACCAACTTCCTTCTTCATCTTCATGCTCGATCTGGTACTCCCGTAATCCGTATACGGTGATAGAGCGTTGCAACATATACTGGGTCTCATAGTCATATGCTTTCTGCAGCAGGTACAGAAGCGTATCCCGGTCTATCTTTAAAATCCGGTAATCGCTCTCGGTCAAAACCACATCGTTTTTGATGGCATTCAACATCATGGCATTGGAAACACCGCCTGCTGCCGCACTCGTATTAAGTGAACCAATAAATGCACCGTCATAGTTTCCATCCAGGCCGCCCAGATGTGTGGCCCCATTCATAAATGCAAAGCAGGCCGCCAGCTGCTCCGTTTCCCAGCGGTTTCTCTGGGAAGGGTGCCGCCTCGCCTCTGCCTCATATATTTTGCTAAGCCATTCCCGCTCATCAATCCCTGGAGAATATGTACTCGTTGCGGACCGTAAACCATTCTTTGTATTATCCTTACTGACGGTTGCTCCGTTTCGGATGGCCAGGGACCAAATAGTACCCCGAAGGGCCGGGCTGTATTCTTTTATATTGATGCCATAATTGGATAGCATTCCACGCTGCGCCGGCAGATAATAAGCCTCGTAGGCAGTCCGGCTCTGCAGCCCTGCAAATTCATCCGGATAGTTCATATAAGCGGCGTGCCATGCATTAATCAGGGATGCACGGTTGGAATATAACGGCGGGTTTATCATACTCGGCTTTGTATCCGTCTCCTTTCGGTAGCCACTTTCAATGGAAGACATATCAATAAACTGCTGGAACGCTCCATAGTGCGCCTGATTATAGGAAACGCAAAATTTCAGGAAATCCACCAGGGAATACCCGATATCGAACTGGTAGCAGCCATATGCATATCCGCCATCGCTTCCTGCCAGGTTAAACCGTTCCCTTCCGGACTCAAATACCGTCCAGCCGGTCCAAACCGTCCCGCCCGGCACCTGCATGACGATCCCATTATCAGGCCCATACCCGGACGAATCCGCCAAAAAAGCATCATCCGAGGAATCATCGGCACTTTCATCAAGCAAATTTAGATAAGGCCGGAAAAAATATACCTGCCTTGCCGACCGGTAGCCGGTATTGGCCAATGGTTCATACACCGTGCCATATTTTTCCCCCTTTGCATGGATCACCTGTCCATTTCCCGCATACATCATCATGTGATTACCAGATGGCCGCCCATACCAGATCACATCTCCGGGCTGAAGATCCGCTTCTTCTATAAACTGTTTGTTCTTCGTCGCAAAATCCTTCCACCCAACCGTTGTCATGCACCACTGTGCTCCCATGATAGCCTTTAAGTCAAAGCCGGCCTCCTGGTAGCAACGTGCAACCATGGAAGAACAGTCCCAGGATCCCTCCAGAGTTCTCTTTGCCTGGCTGTAAGACCAGTTCAAACGTGATCGCGCTATCGCAACTGCCCGTTCCCCGATCTTATTATAGGAAGAGATGTCTCCATAAGACCAGGAATCATTTCCTGTGTTGAACTCCATATTGAACAGACTTTTCAGTGCATATTTCATGTGGTATACCGATGCAATACCAATTCCAACCGTTCCTAGTGCAACAAGCACCACACTGATTATCACAAGCCACTTTAATTTTTTTATCATTCGTCCGAACATCCGTTTTTTCATAACCGTCTCCTACCTCTAACACGCAGGAGCACCACCTCCAGTCCTTCAGTTTTCAGCCACCGCAAAGCAGATTGTCCTTTCATCCCTGCTTCCGTAACTGCAGGTCACCAATGCAAGCATTTTCTTTTGAATTTCTTCTTCCGGCAATCCTTTCCATGAATTACGGCACCATTCTTTAAAAAGCAGTTCCTCTTCCACCATTTGCGATGGTTCAAAATTTTTTGCTGAACAAACGATGGTTCCGATCACACTGTATCGCTCTTGCCTGTCTGAGAAAAATAAAGAGAGTGATTTATGGTCATTCAAAAAATCGGCATCCGTATACCTGACGATATCTTTAAACATCGTCCCATTGCGCATATGGTGCCCATATAGAACAACCAGATGCTCCTCTGCAGCAGAGGAATTGGCACCATCTAGCATAATGGCACCAAATGCCCGCCTCTCACCTTCTGCCGAATGCTTCATATAGTATTCGTTATCATTAGCCCGCCAGCAAACGGGATAATCGATCACTGTTCCAGGAATCTGTATCCATCCAACAATATCCGGATTAATACTCTTTAAGGCTTCAAAATCAATCGGTGAAGTATACGGCACCGTTTCCTCTCTGACCGGTTTCTTCACCTTACTCTCATTATCTGATCGGTTTTCTTCATTTCCGGGAAATGCCGCCTGTTTCAAATGCTCCTGTTCCATGCGCGCATCTATATAAGGAGCCGATCCCCGATAAGCACAGATACCAGCTGCCAGGATCAGCAATAGGACAACGGCCTTTCTAATCATTGCATAATCCCCTCCAGTCAATCGGCGTGCACTGCTTTTCTGTATGGAATGGAACTTTGAATGTTTCCTCTTCCTGATGTTCTCCTGTACGGTATATAAGGAATGGAATATAAGGCACCTTGTTTTGTTCCTTCACATACAGGTCCATTCGTATCCAGGGCCGTACCGGACTCTGAAGTGCCTGAAGAAATTCTGAATAGTGAAGCATGATATAATCCTGTGTGGAGTTCATCAGAAATGGAAGCGACTCAAAAGCATACCCGGTACCGAATGCTGACATTGTCGGTGCCACCTTTTTTGCAAGTAGAGCCATACCCATGGCTGCCTGATCCGTGATGTGCTCCTCACTCCCCCACTGGTTATATAACGTTCCTTCTTTCAGATAGCTCCCGTCAGCCATTTCCTCCCTGTCATTCATCAGCATGATCATAATGGTATTCTCTCTGGAAGCCGGAGGGAGCCGTACATAATCCCTTGCCCGGATAAGGCCGCCTATATCGAAACTCAAATTTTCAATCAGGACCGTAAGCTCACCCGCCATAAATACGCATCGGTAAACTGTGCCAATTCCTTCAACATCCTGTTCTTCAAACAACGGAAGGGCGTATACAGATGAAACTTTAACGCTTTCCTTGATAATCCCTAAATGAAATAGAAGCACGCCAAACTGATCGCGGAAGTATAGTTCCGGGAATAAAAATGGGATTTCCTGATCAAAATCCTGATGGGAATTACAGGAAAGGCTCATTCCATTCCTCAGCCCAGCCAACGCATAAGAATTATTCTTTCTAATCTGCTCAAACAGATCCATTCTCTTTTTCAGAGCATACTGTCTGCTGTACTCTGTTCTGGATGTTTCCAAATGATTTCTGCAAAAATCCGATATTTCTGCCATACAAGCTAAGATTTCTTTCTCTCCGGCCTGCTCCTGATTGCTGCACTGCTCCTTTAAAACATGCAAAAAGAATTCTGCATCCCGATAAAACTGTTTCTTTTCATATCCAAACGCATCACATTCTTTTACCTTTACCAGGGCCTGTTCCATTTTTCCCAAAGTTACAGAAGCCTCAAGATCCTGTTGCCGGCAGATAAAGGACAGAAATGGCAGCAGCGGCTGTTGATAACGCTTTATGGACTCAAATTTTAAAAGATCTGTCTGCTGAAGATCATCCCCAGGATCATTGCTGAAAACAAACATCACATTGATCGCCTGATGCAGGGAGATTTGCCGCATCCGGCGGTTTACCTCTGCATACGCATTGCATTTAAAAAGCAATCCTCCATGTGTACTTACCCGCTCGGTTCCCATGTCAATCTCTATACAGATCGGTCGTTCTTCCTGGTGATCCGTACATCGGTATGACAATTTTAAATCTGCAAAGACATCTCCCCGCTTCTTCGCTTGTCCGCCATACTCACGCATCGCTTCGACTGAATACGGAACCTCAAACTCCAGCTGCGTCCATTTCTCTCTATAATCTGAGAGTACCATTTTCAGCGCCGCTGCGATCTCTGCTTCCTTATGCTGGGATAATTCCATATTTGTCCTGCCTGCAGCATACGCATCCAGGACCGAAACCATGTTTTGAACGGTTTCTCCTTGAAAATATTCATTTATCAATTCGTAAAGATGCTTCTTTCCAGCCTGGGTAATGGAATACAGGCCCTCCTCCCGCGCTCCCCTTTGTTCCTGCATTTTTATCCAGCCCCGTTCAATACACGTTTTGACCGTCCGCTGCCCCATACTTCCAGTTTCCTGAATGCACGGATCAATATGCTGAATCAGGAATAGGATCATCTTCCGCCTGAGGCGCTTATATTTTAAGAGCAGGGCCAGAATTAAAATCACCCTTGCATCTGTTCGGCCGGGCCTGGAACTTGCAAATACATTACTTTTTAAAATCTCATCGTAAATCAATCGAAAATGTAACATGTACCACCTCATCTGTTCTCATTTATTTCTTATTTTTTCTCATACATATTTCATTGTGCCTGATCTCTGTTTTTCGGGCTCTAAAAAATATCCTTTATATGTATCCTTTTACAAGGATCAAAAACCGTTTGTTTCTGCATTTTATATGGTTCTTCCTCCTGTCTAAGCCCCATGCGCATGGCACAGTCTTTTCTGCTGTACATGGCACAACATAGTTATGCCATGCGCGGGACGTTTCTTTCCTCGCCTTAAGCACGCCCTGCACATGGCACAAAATTCCAAATATGTTCAGATCCAGTATCGTTTTAACACTGGCATCCTATATCCGCTTTCAGACAGCAAATGCGCATACCGGCTCATTAATATCTGATCCATTTCATCAATGATATGACGGTTTCTGGTATCGACTATCAACGAAAAACTGCTTGCGTCCAGCGCCACCAACTTTGCATTAGAACGTATAAAAATCGGTTCTGTTAATGCCTGCACAATGGTATATCTCGTTGCCAGAAGTATATCTGGTAGTGCATTTTGTGAGATCAAATCCTGAGAAATTTCGTAACATATAAAGGTCTGATCCTTCTTCTTTTCTTCCAAATCAAATGGCGAAAACTCGCATGACAGGAAGGTCTTTCGGCACAAAAAATCACCATTCTGGCATTTGTACGATGTGCCAAAAGCATATTCTACATTCACATAATGTCGGTACAGCTTTTTTATATCTTCAGATAACAGCAGAGGCTCTTTGCTAGTCACATAGCGCTTATATAGTGCTGTCACGGAATACACATTACTGTTATCGGAAGCAGTTTCTTTCACTATATCTGCCATTGGCTGCAGCTGATCTGTCCTCTGAACCGCATTATAAAGAGCCGACAATGAATAGATTTTTGCTTTTGGCCGGATATTTCCAAGACCATTCATGGAAAGGATACGCCACACAAGGTATACCGAATATGTATAAATTGGCCGCCGGATCACATGAAGCAGATACTCAAACACAAGTGGTTTGATCATATTTTTATTCAGAAAATAGGCACATCTTCGTGACGCAACCGTTATGAATAGCCCTTCCTGCCTTTCCCGCTTCGCATAATCCATGGTCAGCCATTCTTCCAAAGATACTACGGCGCAAAACGGCAAAAAGTCTTCGTTGTGTATGTCTATCACATCTCCGTCTTCCACAAGCAGAGCACCTTCATCCGTCATAAACGCCATTGAAACCTTCTTTAGTTCCTCTTTTTGCGCCGTATTTTTATCCGATCCTGTTTCTGTCCCACCCCCTGATGTCCGACTTATATGGTCAGAGTCTGGCAAAAAATCAAGCATATACTCTGTATTTTCTGGCATAGTTTCTACTGTTTTCAGTAACTGCATTGGAACTTTTTCGCCGGAAAATGCCTGGTTTTCTCGGATTTCAAAATGCGCCTGACGATCACTATTTAGCGAATCCAACGGCAATTTATGATTATTTTTATGGGCGTCTGGAGCGGACTTACTGAAATTTTCCGGGCAGTTCAGTCCCGAAGTTTTCCGTTCTTCCTTAGCTTCATGCCCTAAAAATCCTGCACTCATACTCGCCTGACTCATCAGCTCCTCCAGTGATAAAGCCGGCCTGTCGCTGTATGTAGGAACCAATATTTTCTTTTTATGAGCGGATTGTGCTTCTTCAGGACATAGCTGTCTATCATCTTTCTGACCAAATTCCACCGCTACTGCCTCAAAAAACAGATACGAAATCTCATCGTATATACAGATATCTTCAAAAAATTGTTGTCGTTCACGTCCCTGGTAAGCAGGCGCGGCGCGAAGCTTTTTCAAACAATCCTCATACCTTTTTGCTGAGCATACCTCATTCTCTATTAAAATTGCATCCAGTAAATTCCGCAGAATTTTCCTGGCTGCCAAGACATATTGCTCTGGCAGTATTCCCCGATTTTCATTTAATATATGATCCAGCAGCTTTTCTTTGTCATATAGGAATGAAGCAGAGGTACGCTTCCTGGCATCTTTGAACGCTTTATATAGCTGTTCTCCTAAGGGTAATAAATAACCCTTTATGTGCCCCATCTGCTCTAAAATGATGCAAACCTGCATGTGAAATACATTCCTCCGTATCATTGAAACAGTCGGATTATGATACATGTAGCGCAGCACCTGCAGTTCCGCGTTAAGCTGACAATTGCAAAAATCTTTCGAGAATTCACATATTTTGCAAAGATCTACTTCCTGACATTCCGGTTCAAAGTGAAAGTTTTTATCCACTTCTACGCACTGAAATGACAGTTCCCCATATGTCTGGTATAAATCAGAAATGTAGGCTGCTTCTGGCTTTGTGTCTACCATTTTCATGTTCTTTAACTCTTCAAACACATAATCACACTGCTCCTTCGTGTATCCACATGAAGCGCATTTCTGAATTACATAGATATTTTTAAGTGCATGATCTGCTATCCATGCCACCTTAAACAGGCATGGGCATCCTTTGATATAGTGCATTTATTTTCCTTTCTGCTGCATTCTTAAAACACATAATACTTTGGAATTTTGTCACATCCCGGAACTGGATAATGTGGCTTGATCACATGTTTCCCCTGCCGTATCAGTTCACTCACCTCTGCCAGTTCCTCCTCCTTTCCACCAATCAGACCATATTCATTCAGATAAAACAGGGTGAAGCTTGCAAATTCAAGGACACGTTTTGCATCCTGCTTTCCTGCAGTTGAGGTCTTCGTAATTTTGTCATAATGACCCTTTTTAAATGGCACGATTTCTTTCACCTGAACAAACCCGGCAATGCAACAGACCATACGGTCACTACGGTATACGGCAGAAGAGAGTTTCTCCCACTTCACGCGAGGAAGCGAAATATTAAAATTCCCATAATCATTCTCACAAATCAAATATATCTGAGCGCCATACTGATCGCTGATTTTACGCACCCTTCCACAAAAGAATGCCGTTTCTCCAATCTTTGTCCTATGGGTAAGTATAAGTGAACTGTTGATCGAGATCATCGCACCAGCTGGGTCCTCATACTGATATAAGCCATATTCGTACTCCATCTGGGAAAGCACAGCATCCGCCGTCATTTGCACTGTCTGTGCACACATTTCAAATGCTCTGGCCGCAATGACCGCATTTAGGATTGTTAGATCAAATCGCTTCCACTTGTACAGGTCAAGCACTTCTCCAGAGTATATGCCGGTTTCCTTTCTGGCCCCTTTTTTGCACTTAAAGGCAACCGGAATGGAAAATCCATGCCCATAGATGAACGGAATGATACCGGCGGCTTCCGAATACTTAGCAAGCTGCTGAACGTATTCTACGCATGCTGCTGCATGTCTGCCACGTAAAAACTGAAGTTCCAAATTTTCATTGATAGTCACTTCCGCCTCATCCTCTCTGCAGCAGCACCGCAGCACCTTTCCTGTTTCTAATTCTCTTTTGATCCTGGAACGAAGTGCTAAATGATATAATACCGTTGGATATAAATAGCGTCCTTCTTCTTTTTCACCTAATTTCAATACTAAAAAACCGATTTTCTGCTTCAATACAGCCTCCTTAAATTCTTTTTAAAAAAACTGCGCATGGCTGTGACACCATACGCAGCTAAATCTACCTTCTTCGTCCACGTTTCGGGCCGCGATGCCACCGACTTGAAACGTGCTCAGGCTCTTCGGCATCTTTCGTTCTGCGCCTGACAGCGAGATATAATATGATTGCGATAAACAATAGGAAAAATACAACCGCCGTAATGTACGGATGCTTTTTTACAGTTTCTGCTATCTGTTTCAGAAACTTTATCATCTCTTCCCATAGGTTTTTAAGCCAATCCCAGCGATTGGATCCCGATGATTTTGATGTGCTTTCCGGCATAACAGAGGCATCCTTTGGCAGCAGTTCATACTGTGCACGGATCTGATACCCCTCTTCTTCCGGCAGGGTAATCACATCTTCATATGAAATTTCCAGATCGTAAACCAGCTTTTTCCCATACGCAACTGCGTTCCGATACAGAATCCCATTCTGCTCATACATATTACCGGCCCAGGCCGTATGGTCGATCTGGTATGCGTCCTTTGGCACGCCGATCAGCTTTAACAAAAGCCCCTCATTGCCCGCAAACGGATCTGCTGTCTGATTGAGTGATATCACCTCATTTCCAATCTGGAATAGTCCTGAGTCCGCATGTTCTACGACAATATCAAACGTAAAGGAATCTTCCCAGCGTTCATTTACCCGCTTTGTCTCTGTAACCGGTAACGTATAATCGGTTACCGTTTGAAACGGATTATCTGCAATTTCTACCTTATAAGTTTCCGAGATCTCGTCAATTCCTTCATAATCTTTCAGCAGCAACGTATCCTGGATATGCTTTTTTCTTCCGGAAAGAGTTTGTTCCTGCACCTCATAATCCACTAATCGGTATGTATCATTGCCTTCCACATGTTCTTCCTCTGGCAGATATGGATCCTGATCCGCATCCTTTGGAAACACCTGAGAATAATATACATAACTTCCGTCGGTCTCTCCCGGACCATAATATGGCCGCTCTCCAAATACTTCTTCCACGGTGGTAATCGCATCATCTGCGTCGCTGACCTGCTTTTCCGTTTCAGAAGACACCGCTGCATTCATATCCTCTGTAGTATTCTGCGTCTGGTTTTCTGATACCTGACTCGCCATGGTTTTCCCGGCGGGACTGGCAAATACCAGTACCGCCGTAAACATCAGGGCGCTAAAATATCTACGCCTCATCATCTTTTTTCTTTCCTTTCCTTCGTCCGATAAGCACCAGTCCCCCTGCGCCTATCGCAAAGATGGTTGCCAGTACATACCATTTGAATGAATCTGTAGTATCTCCTGCCTTCGGTTGCTTCAGCCAGTCTGGAACACCCAATCCATAGGATCCGCTGCTTCCATTCGTGCTCTCATAATGCGCATAGATCCGCCCGATACCAACCTTTTTATCAGTTTTTTCATTATAAAGTGTTGTTTCCCCAGCGATGGTTCCGTCATATGAAACAAGGAACTGCCATGGTGCTTCGGACCGCTCATATCCGTTTGCCGGCTCGATCTCCACGATACGGTAAGTTCCTGCCTTACCGGCCAGAACCTTGCACTCTCCTGTTTCATCCGTTCTGCCATGAAATACCACCTGGCCGTCCGGATCAGTCACCTGAAGCAGCGTATCTGGAACCGCTGTGCCGTCTTCTGAATCTTTCTTTTCAAGTATCACCTCCACATTTGGATAATCATACAAGGTCCGATTTTCTGGATTGGTTACTTTACCATCCTTAATATACAGGTACTGCACGGTCGGGTTCAGGTAATATCCAGCCGGTGCCTCTGTTTCCTGATATGTATAGGTTCCGTCTGTCGGCATAGTAAATATCAGATATCCGCTCTCATCTGTAATCCCTTTTAAGTACAGGCTTCCATCCACACTGTAAACAGTAAGCTCTGCTCCGGCCACGCCGATCTGGTTTACTGGATCGTACTTGCGAATGGACAGTTGACGTTTTCCCGGAGTGGTGCCACCTCCGCCGCCACCGCTACTGATTGCATAATTCACGAATCGGATTTCTTTTGTTTCCTGACCCAGTGGCATAATAAACTCCTGATCCTCAGATACCCGGTATCCACCAGGGGCTGATACTTCATGAATGACATAGGTTTCTCCGGCCTTCAGTACACCGTCAATCCGGTAAACCGTACCGTCTGGCACGAAATCAACCAGAACATTTCCGTACAGATCCTTGATCTGTATCCGGCCACCACTAAGAAGCGTGCCATTTGGATTTACCTTGCCAAATTCTACATGGGTTACATCATCGAACATCTCCACCATATCAATGCTGCCATCTTTGGATACCGTAAATTCAATGTTCTCCGCAACCGAATAGCCATCTTCCGGTCGGATCTCAATAAGTGTATAAGTTTCTCCGGCAATCAGTTTTGCTACGATTTCGTGTGGTGTCGTCGAAGAGGTCCACTCATCCACATTTCCATTCTTATCCTTTATCACCAGATGACAGCCCGGAAGTTCTTCTTTTCCCGTAATTTTCTTCTTGGATACAACCACATGCGTCGGCTTATCCTCCATTTTGACCTGATCGACCGTTCCGTCATGGCTTACTTTAAACTGAATATCTTCCGCATAGGCCCAACCGTCTGCCGGACGAACCTCCCGTAGTGTATATTCCTCATCTGCGATCAGCTTCTCCTTAATTTCATGCGGCTGGTCCGTAGAAACCCACTCATCTACCACATTTCCATTCTTATCAATGACCTGAAGCGTACAGCCTGGCAGCTCTTTGCTTCCCGTAATCTCCTGTTTGGAAATTACAACATGCGTCGGCTTGTCTTCCATTTTGACATAATCGACCGTTCCGTCATGACTTACCTTAAACGGCACATCTTCCGCATAGGCCCAACCATCTGCCGGACGAACCTCTCGCAGCACATAACTCTCATCAACTACCAGTTTTGCAACGATTTCATGCGGCTGGTCCGTAGAGATCCACTCCTCTACTACGTTTCCGTCCTTATCTACGACCTGAAGCAGCGCACCCGGAAGTTCCTCACTGTTTGTGATCTTCTTTTTAGATAACACGATGTGAGTAGGCTTATCCACCATGATCACCCGGTCCACCGTACCATCCTCATTTACGGTAAAGGTAACATCTTCCGCATAGGAATATCCAGGTGCCGGGCTTTTTTCAACCAGTCTATAGGTCTTTCCCGGTTCCAGGAATTCTTCAAGGCTTTCCGCTACGTCAGAGCTGGTCCAGCTGTGAATCAAGTTATTTTCCTCATCGTATAATTCCATTTCACAGCCAGGAAGCTCTTTACCACCACCAATTTCCGTCTTTGAGATCATAACTTTGGTTTTCCGGTCCGCGGCTGCAATGCCCTCAACATTCACAGACTGGCCCAGAATTGTACTGATCTTATTTGTCGGAAGGCTGTCCCCATTTGCGAATACGGTTTCTTCCATAAGCACATAGGTTTCTCCCGGCTTAAATATCGTGCGTTTCGCCGTATCCTCAATATTTCTGGTAAATCTGGCTCCGTTTCCGCGAGTTGCATCTACACTTCCGGACGTCATTTTCTCCGTATGGTGCAGGCCATTCTCGATCTTTTCAATCTCATAGGTCACATTTTTATAGTAACCCGGATCGATCTTGACATATTCATTACCAGAGAGGCTGATGGTATCACCACTCTTTATCATGCCGGTCCTGCTGCCGCTGTATGAATATGTGCCTGAAAGTTCCCTTCCTGTCGATGTGTCATAGAGTTTTACCCTAAATGATGTTTTCTGATCTTTATACCTCTCCTTTCCGGATCCCGTAAGTTCGTTGAACAATACTACCTTTCCATAAGTTAATACCGGCACTGTCTTCTGGGTTTCCCTTACAATTCCGTTATATTCTGCTTTTGCCTTAATCGTAGATGCCTCACCACTTACCTGTGTTGTAAAAGCAGCGTATGCAGCTTCACCTGGCGCCACGCTCTCAAAACGGAATACCAGTTTTTCTCCGTCAAAAGTTCCTGTTCCTGGATCAATGATGCTTGTATCTGCATCGACAGTCACGGTTAATACCATATCCGCCTTTTTATGATCCGTGTTGATCACGCGGATTCTTTCAAAAATTGCCTGGTCCGGCGCTAATGCACTGGCGCCATCCGCAGACAGTCTGGTTATTACCAGATCATCTTTCTGCAGAGGATTTTTCACTTGCTTTTCCTGATTGTCCGCATCTGGAAGAAACGCAGTGATCTTGGTTCCGTCCGCATAAGATAAGGTCACATTTACACGGTCAATTTCTCTGGTTGGAATTTTAATCTCTTCATTTTCATCAAACCAGAATGTTTTGGTGAACCGATCCGTCACAAGAATGGTTCCGTCGGAATATCTGCAATACTCTGTAATGGTATAGGCCGATCCTTCTGACACGGAAGAAAGCGGTTTTCTTATCACATGTTTCTCGCCGACACCGATCCAGCTTTCTACCAGGTCTTTGTTTGCGTCCGTCAACTCATAATATATCTGGGTCACATAACGGCCCTTCAGTTTTACCTGCTCAATGCTTGTGGTATCACGATTAATCGTATCCAATTCATAATCATTCTTTGATACCCGTTGGATTTCAATACTCTCCATCTGGTTAGAAAGGCCCTGGATACTCCTTCCATCACTGGATACCGTAAACAGTACCGGCTTCATCAGATTCCACCCATTTGGCGCAGCATCTTCCACCAGAATATAGGTATGCCCTGCAATAAGTCCGATAACCTCATGCCTCTTCTCCGATTTTCTGGTGGTCCAGGTCGTAAACGGTGCATCTTTATCATATACAGGCTGATCGTGTTCATCTTTTCCTGTCACTTCATAAATGGAAAGAATTGCCCCATCTATAAAAGCACCTTCTGTATTGTCATCCCCTAAAGCGTCGAAGTCCTGCTTACTAAAATACAGCCTGGTCTTCTGATCCTTTACGCTTTCCTGATGAATTACTACCGTCTCATGGGCAAAGCTCTGGCCGTCACTCTGTTTCGGCTCAAACTGCCAGGTGATGATTTCCGGATTTACACTATAACCCTCCGGCGCTGCAATCTCCTGTAACGTATAGGTATAAGGAATGATGCTTCCATCTGGCTGCATCTCACCAACAGGAAGATCCTGCACGATGATGACTGCCTCTGTTCCATAGATCATGTTTGTGGAAACCGGCTCATCCAGTTCATCCCCTTTATAGGCTTTGATCTCAAATGTCGCTCCGGCAAGTCCCTGACCGTCTTCTCCAGTCTTGGTGATAGAAAGCGCACCTTTCACCGCTTCATTGACTGCCCGGATCGTCTGTACCGAATCATCCAGATGATACTCAAATCGTACCGGTTCTGCTAAGGTATAATAATCCGGTGCTGACAGTTCTACTAAATAATAGATACCTTCTGCCAGGCCCGTTTCAATATGAAGCCTTAAATCTCCCACCTGATATCCTTCCGGGATCCTGCCATTTACTTTATCTGTCACTGTATAAATGCCGTCCGCTCCGGTTACCCATTGGCTGACCAGATACTCCTCAGACTGGTTCAGATTTCCTGATAAATCTGCTCTATACAGGGCCATGACAGCACCAGCCAGTTCCCCGGTCACACCAACAGCAGATTTAGAAAGCCAGATCTGCCCCGCCAGATCTTCGATGTGATACTGCTGGATCTCCTTCCGGTTCTCCACTACGATCACCTGGGCATCTGCTTTTAAAAATCCATCGGGAGCCTTGGTTTCTACAAGGACATACTTTTTCCCTGCAGGCAGGCCATTGATCCTTCTGGTGCCTCTGTCCGTAAGGTAGGTATCCGCATAAGCATTTATATGCTCCAATTTCTGATAATCAAACTGGTAATCAAAGACGGTTTCCGGCAAATTGCCAGATACTGCCACGCGTATAGTCTCCCCGTCGCTTGTAATCATGGTAAGGAGTGCTTTCGTTGCAAATCGGTCATGACTTCCTCCGGCGCTTGCCGCATCCATTACTGTTTTAGCTGTGACGGTTGCAGATTTTTCCTGCCCATTCTCCTTCCAGCCAAATAGTGAAAGATCCACACCATAGGACGCATACGCTTTTTCAAATGCATCGCGGAAATTCTGATAATCCTCAACAGTGCCGCTCTTAAATGATGCCAGAACACGGGCATCATATACCGGCGTGCCATCCGCATCGTAAATAATTTCCCCTTCTGCATTGACCACTGCCTGATGAAGGCTAAATTCCGCCCCAGACAGCTGGACTTTCTCTCCGTGCTCATCTGTAAAGAATTTTTCAATCTCAACCTTTGTGGTATCATTCTTCATGCAGACGATTTCAACTTCTGACTGATCTCCAATCGTGATTTCCACCGGATCTGCTGTTACAAATCCTTCCGGTGTTTCAATCTCTTCCAACAGATAATCTCCCGCCGGGATCCTCTCGAAATAGGCCGGTTCATTTTCACTGTTCCACTCCGCGGTATTCCATACAGGGTTGGAAGCAGTACTATTTGAATCTTCCCAAACTAGCGGAGTATCCTGTGTTTTTACCAGATAATATCCCTTTGGATATTTCTCCGTATCCGCACTATATACTCGTCTGGCCGGATACAGTGCCAGTTTTGCTCCAGGAACAGAACTGTATGTATAGGAAGCAATATCGCCAGTCACTACTTCGCGCTCATACGGTTTCTCTCCCGTTTCCGGATGTTCATGGTCCATATCCAGAACCGGCATTTTGGTATCCTGCGGCGCATGGATCTTACTAATTTCAATCTTTGTGGTCCGATCAACCATCTGAACATGCTGAAGCTCTCCCGTCTCCGCTACAGAAATGCCACTAGGCAGCCCCTTTACATAGCCCTCCGGTGCCTTTAACTCCTCCAAAATATAGGTTCCGCTCGGAAGGCGTTTTAAAACATCTGCCTGTCCGTCTGTTTGAAATGTATCGAATGGATCATTCGGAGTCTTGTCAGAGCTTAACCAGGTGTTTTCAAGGATATATCCCTCACCCAGCCGGTGATGCAGATTTTTCCGCTCCGGTGTTTTCTTCTCCTGAGAAGCATCATACAGTTCATCGTGTTCATTGATACGATATGCGTTCAGATTGTATTCTTCCAGATTATCTGAATCCTGGTGTCGTACAAAATCTCCATTCCGGTCATAAAGATCCTCTCCCTTTTTGTAGGTTTCTGAACTTCTCTGGTAATACAAAACCAAACCATGGTCATCATAGACCGGATTGAGTTCATTTAGAAAATCACCATTATTGTCATCTACCAGGACAGAACCATTCATATCCTGATTAAAACGGTTCTGCTCAACGCTGCTCTCCTCGTGTGATTGCTCACCATTTCCTTTCCAGGTTCCGGTAATATGGCCAGACTCCGCATGGGTATACGACGGTTTATCCGCATCCGGTATCTCCGCGGTGGAATTATTTACCACATCCAGCGTTTCATCCTCTGCATATCCGTCCTTATTTTCTGCCACCGTAGCAATACGGGAAGTCGTGATCTTATCACGGGCAATCACATTTCCGAATTCATCTTTTCTTACATTAACTGGCCATACCAGAGTTCTTACCGTTCCGTCTGAACAGCCTTCTTCGATATATGCCATTCCTGTTGCCGGATCAACCAAAGTATCGCGGTACCCGTCTTTATCCAAATGATAAATTTTGGTGCCTGCCTCCACTTCAAGCTGCTTATCATTCTTTCGGTATTTTACCTTTGTAAAATCGCCTTCTGTAATCTCTAAATATGGGACTCCATCCTTAAAGACATACATCGAATGCTCTATATCAGTCTTTTCAAAGTTTCTGCGGTCCCGTTCTGCATCTTCCACAGGCGTCTGCTTATGCGTTTTATCATACACATAGGTAATGAACTGGCCGTCAATATACCGCTCCTGATATGGATCCAGGCCATCCAGATCATAATATAAGATATCTGTATCTGGCCGCTGTAACGTAACCGCAGACCATACTCCGCCGGTTGCCGAAATGGTGTTTCCGTCTTTATCAATACCGGCCGAAAAAGTCACTTCCAGTTCTTTACCCGCCTCGTCCTTTTCACGGACAAACTCTACTTTCTCTCCGGCATATCCCTGCTCGATATACATTCTGGTGATATTGTTCGTGAGATTTCTTTCAATCTTCAGTCCGTTATAAGCCTCATCTCCCTCAAATCCAGAACGCTCCACAGGGATTGCATCAAACAATGTCATCAATGCCCCTGCTACATAGCCATTTTCATCATCTGCAGTTTCAAGAGTCCTGGTAACATACCCATAGCCCGCAAATGTTCCGTGGGAATAAACGATTTCCACCTTTTCTCCTGCTGCCTTGCGTTCCTCTAAATACTCCAGGGTTCCTTTCTGCCATGCATATCCCAAATATTTTCCATCCCGATACGCATAAACCAGGTCCGGATTTTTTCCGATCTCGCTGTATTTTCCATCCACACGACCGGAAATCTTGTAGCTGACCGTCTTATCTGCCGTCGTATTGGCCTTTCCTACATAGGATTCTTTTACCTTTTCAACCTCCAGCCGGATCGGAGTATTCTCCACATAGACCTGCGCCACGTTTACCTTGTCTTCCGGTTTGTTTGCATTGGTTGTCTGGTGGTCCGCATCATCCTCATAAACGACTGCCAATACCCGGCTATCCTTTGTTCCTTCCTTATAATAAGTAATCTTGTCGCTGTAAACCTCGATCGCGATCGGCTTACTCCGCGCATATCCGGCCGGCGGATCTACTTCCGCCAGAACATAAACCCCCGCGCCCAAAGGCTGTGGCAGTTCCAGATAACCGACATTCTGGTCCTGATAGGACGCTCCCTGGTCTGTCATCTCATCCCGCATCAGGCTGTCCCTGGTTGTTGAATAGGTTTTAAAGGCCACGGTCTTATTCCCGTATTCATCTCCCAGGACAATCTGCTCATCCTCACTGCAGATCGGTGTACCCTCCGGCACGGTGCCGCTATACAGATCACCGATGCCATTCTCTTTTCCGGTAATACGATCAATCCACCTTGCAAGTCGGCCTTTTGCAATCGGCCGGATGTCGGTAGACCCCATTGCCGTTAAGAATTCTTTTGTTCCGGTAAACTGCGTGGGTTCTGTCGTAAATTTTACTGTTCCCTGACCACTCTCACTGTCATCACGGGATGCCGCATACAGATTGAAAAGTGCACCGTCGTGAAGGATATTCTCATGGGTTTCCGAGTCAATCTTCTCTATTCTAAGCTTTGCCGTAAAGAAGCGGTTCACAAACTTATCGTAAGCAAATCCCCGGTATGATGCACTTCCTCCCTGGCCCGGCTCTTCATCTGTCACCTCCGCCTGCTCATCCGTTGATGCAATCACGCTGTATGGAACCAGCATGGCAGCATATTTCCCCTCATAAGCTGTCTGCATTCCCGTCATTGTTGCAACATGATCCCGGTACTGGATTCCTAACCGGTTATCTGCAGTAATATCCGCACCCGGATATGGAACATCATCGGAAAGTCCCGCATCTTCAGACAGGGAACTATACCGGTAATTTTCCGAAATTCCTTTTCTACCGTTCTGCCCCTCCGTCAGATAATAGGTAACTTCGGCAGCAGAACGATCATTCTCCGGATTATAATAATTTTTCAGTGGCCGCCATGGGCTTTGCGTCAATGCAAAATAGTTACCTGCTTCTGCCCGAACCCCATTTGTGATCTCATTCAGATCAAGTCCATACTTATAAACTTCAAAATCCCCATGGTGATTATGGGCCTGGATTTTATGGTCCTCCTCACCAAACCGGATCTGATATTTCTGTTCCAGCTGCTGCATGGAATCAGAACAGTCATAATTATAGAAAGAATTGAGCGTTTCCGGAGTTTCCTGTGATGCATCATAAGATGCATACACACTCGGCAAGGTTACTTCCCTTGGCTGATCAATCTGATAATGTCGGTTTTTAAAATCCTTCAGTTCATCAACATGCGGCGGCTGCTCTGCCACCACATAGGTTCCATACGGTAAATATTTCGATAACCCATAGGCATACCCACCATCTTTTGAAAGATCTTTATCTCCATAAATCGTATTGGCAGCCAGTGTTGTTGTATCATGATCGTTGCCTCCGTTTGCCTCGCTATCCCAGTGAATTGCGTAAAGCTCATCAAGATCATACGCAAAGAATGGCTTCAAATAGTTTTCTGCCTTTATAATGGCCTGGCGGAGTGCCAGATCATACGTTTCTTCACTGTATGCTGTCGCACCGGCACTGGCCTCCTTCTCTCCAGTACCTGCGTCCACCTCCTGCACCAGTTTTTTTACCTCATTATCCAGGTACCAGCTGATTGCAAACTGACGCACCCGGTCAGATACCCTGGCATTATCCAGCTGCTCTTCGGTACGGTTCATGAGATTTCCAATCGGCTTATAACTTGTGTAGGTCGGATGATTTTCATCCCATTTATCTCCATTAGAAACGCTGATCGCATCAAAAAACTTCTCATAATTGTAATTTTTGACCGTTCTTGTGCTGTCACCGTCCTCAACCAGATAGTCTGCCGTTTCCAGCAGTCTCGTATAGCCCGTGTTTGCCTCATCACTGATCAGACCGTTATGATAATCATAAAGAGCCGTATTGGCAATCGCTGCATCATTGGATTTTTTAAACAGCGGATCCGTCTGATGAGGAACCTTTGTATAGATCTTATTGACCAGCATTGGAAATGCTTTATTTGCGGCAAGCTGCTCAGCATCCGTCCGGTCAGTTCCCATACGGTCCTGCCATACAATTTCTCCATTTTCATTCCGGTACAATGCTTCCAGATTTGACTTCAAATAGGTTTTGAAACGGAAATTATCAAGCTTCTGGGCCGAATGATCCGATGCTCCATTCCCTGCATGATTACCAAATAAGCGGCTCCACCAGTCCTCATGGACTTCACTGTAGGAGTTCGTATTGCGGTAACTCTTCTCATCAATCGTTTTTGTTACTTTGATCTGCTGACTGATGATCCTCTCTTCTACACCTACAGGTTCCTTTCTGGTGTTCGTACCCGGCCGCTCTGCACCATCCTGAAATACATAGTCCTGGCCCGGATAATCAAGAGCTACCGATTGTACATAAGAATTTTCCTGGCCTACTAAAAGGCTGCGATAGTTAAGGTATGCTTTTACACTGGAACCTTTTGCCAGATAATAGGAGGCGCTACCAACCTGAATGCCGGCAAGTTCTTTTGAAATTCCAAAATCTGTGCAATCCTGCTCAGTCAGTGAAATGAACCGGGATGGAAGTTTCAGCGTATACTCATAACGTGCTGCTGCCTCGTCATTATGCTCCGCTCCATATCCATCCGTATAATTACCAGTCTGATGGGCGATCCACACATTACCTTCCTTTGTGAGAGGGATCTCCGTCCACTTGCATTCATTTACTTCCACGGAAATCTTTTCTGTCCGCTCCACATAGGTTACCTTCGGAATTTTATTGCCATTTTTATCCAGAGGTGTTTCCCCGGTTTTATAAAATTCAGTTTCGGTTACGACACCATTCACGATATCCCCGTTCTCATCTGCCTGTACAGCGGGAGAAAGGATCGCATTGACGGTGCCGTCCTCGTTCGTGGAAAAATTCTTCATTTCACCGCGGGGATCATAAATGGCATCCTCGCCGTATGCAACATAAATAGCTCTTGGCCGCATGCTGTGGTCTGCCGGCATACTTGCTACCCGGTAAAATATCGCATCCCCTGAAGAACCGTCTGCCGGAACATAAAAGAGCATCGGATAATTGGTCCGGTTTGCGTATAAACCGACCGTCCAGCTGTCCGCATTTTCTTTGATATAATCTACTCCACCATAATTGTAATAATCATGGGTATTGTAATAATCCAGAATAGAAACAATCAGTGAAGATAACGATACTGCGTCTCCGTCTGTTCCTTCCTTATTGATCGTCAATGTTACAAGAGGAGAACCGCATACCGTTTTATCAGCTGCGCTTCCAGCGCTGACACCGGATATACCATAGGTATCTGTCTCACCTTCCCATACACCGCGGTCAAATACCAGCTCATCCATGCTCGAATAAGCTGCAACTCCGCTTCTTTTATAGTTCGGTGAGCTTTTTCCATTTGTGCGAAGCGCCTGCTCCACCTTGATTTTAAGCAGCGCAAAGTCATTATCCACATCTGGTACAGATGCTAGTCTTAAAAGAAGGTCATCATCGGACATTCCTGGCACAGATGCAAGGATTACATCCGTAACTTTCGCAGGATCCAACCCTTTTCTGGTCACACGGATTACGTTTTTCGCAGTAAAATTCACGTTGGTCGTTTTGGTTTTAATGCTTCCATCTGCATTATATTTCGGGTACTGATGATCGTTTTCTGCCACAACATACTCCGGCAGGCCAAAAATATTTTTGACTGGCACTTCATCATAGATACCCGTACCGGCCTCTACCTCTTTCGTCGTAGAAATACTGTCCTTCCGGTAAAGTTTTGCTCCCTCCGGCAGATTTCGGAATACAAGATCAAATCCCGAATCCCCTGTTTTTTCACTTTCAGCTGTAAAAAACAACTGGTTGTAGTCAGGATCTTCCACATCTCCGGTCGGTTCATCACTGATCTGCTCCTCCGCGGTAAGGATCCCCACAATTCCAGCATAACCGGTCAAATCGCCCGGAACTCCCGCATTTACATCCTGTCCCAGATTGGTCTGCTGCTGCATTCGGTTTCCAATCGACAATTCATATCCCTCAGAGCGAGTCAATTCCTTTACGTAATAGTCCCCCAGGATCAGCGGTCTTCCAATCCAACAGTTTCCATTCGCCAGTTTATAATCCGGATAAGTTCTTACCACATCTGCGTCTGCCGTATACTCATCGTATGTTTCTGCATGATCATAGAGATTTTGTGGAGATGCTGCATTCCAGCCCTGGCCGCGATCCACGATCTCACCCTCTTCATAGTCATAGATCATTCCTGGGGCTTCCGTAAAGGCCATAAACGAAGCATCGCCGTTTTTATCCGTTGTCGTGACTGCCACCAGATCATTTGCCATATAAACGGTTCCCGTTTTTCCGTCCGGATGAATGATATCCGCTGCTGCAAACAGGCCGTATACCGCTCCTTCTAAAGTGGCGTCTCCCTGAGAATCTCCATAGGAATCATATGCGTCGTTTGCCCCATTTTCCAGATCCAAATCCCGCTTATTGATATGGATTTCTCCCTCCGTCCGGTGGTCATAGATACGCCACATATTTCCGCAGCCATCTTCATCATTGCAGTGACTGAAATTGTCCGCCGAGCCTGGTGTAATAAGTACGCCCACACTCGGTGAACCTTTTGCCGTGCTGTAGGCACTTTCAAATAATTCTTTACCAGATCCTGAAAGCTGCGCATAAAGGGAAATGTCCGGTTCATCACTTCTGGATACAGTCAGACCACCCTCATCCCTCTGCTTTGTAAATTCCACATACGCCACATAGGTCGCATTGGAATCTGACGCAAGATCTACCTTCCTGCCGCCAAGAGCCTCTATCTCACTGATCCGTTCTTCATCCTCGATAAATTCCTGTTCATCTTCAATATCATCATCAAGGAATTCTTCTGAATCAATGTCTGCCAATTCTTCTTTTGATGGATTTTCCTCATTTTTTAAATCACGATTATCTTTTACAACATCCTGAATTGGCGTTTCTTCTTTAGACGGTCTTCTTTCCTCTTCATCAGAAACATCCTCAGAATCATCGTCCTTTGTTTCCCTGGCAGAAACCGACTCTTTTTCTATATCACTGCCTGCAGCATTCTCTGTTGTCTCTGCGTAAACAGTCATAATACCGAAAATTTTTTGAATGCCTTTTTCAATCCAGCCGGAAAATACCTTTCCTTCAAAGGTTTCCAATCTCGCAGACACATCTCCCACCGCGCTGTCCGGCTCTTTAGAAGCTGCGTCATCCACACTGTCTGAATTTTCCAGATCTCCAGAGTTATTACCAGTATCGGAATCTTTCTCTGCTACGTCCTCAGAGCCTGTTCCAGAATCATTTTTCTCGGACTCATCTTTTGAGTCCGTATCTGACATTCCGCCGTCAGGATTCTCTACCTCACCTTTATTCTCCTGATCTTCCTCATCCTTATCCGAAGCTTCCGTGGAATCCAAAATTTCACCATCGGAATCCGATGAGTTTTTATTATCAATGTCGTCGGAATCTGTTGTTTCATCCGCTCCGTCCACTGTCTCATGCTCCTGAAACTCCTCATCATCTGATTTTTTTGTATCCGCAGCTGAGCCGTCCACACGCTCCGGTGCCTTTGTTTCTTCAAGCTCCACTTCTTTTTCGATCTTAAATATTTTTGTAAAAAATGAAATGGCCTTTGAAAGAATTCCTTCTTTCTTCTCTTCCTCCAGTACCGGAACATCCAGATCTTCTCCCATCAGCTCCGCATATTCGGACTCCGTGATACTATGAACGGCGCCTTGCTCCACTCTACTCGTGAAAGAATCTGTCTCCGGAGCAGCATCTTCGTTGATCTGGATCTGATTGCTGTATTCATTCGCAAAAAATGAATTTGCACCATTTTCCGAAGAATCCGTTGTGATCACCTCGATTGGAAGGTCATCATTATGCAGATCATGGAGAATATACCCATTTCGCGCAGTATCTTCCTGATAGGTATAGCTGTATTTCAAGGCAATAAATTTATTGTATGTCGCCTCTGCATCCTGCTTACAGCCAGAATTCACATAGGAATCCTCCCCGGATGCCGAACTGGTCGGTCCTGCATTCGGAGTACTTCCCTCCTCGCCGCCGCTTGATGCAATGGAAGAGATTTCTCCCTGGCTGACTTCCGATATCAGCCAATGAAAGTGGACTCCCTCATAGGTACCTGCAGATGCAGTTTCGTCGCACGCATCAAAACATTCCAGCCAGCCACTTGCAAGTCTTCGGTTTTCTTCCTTTGCTTCATCAATTTCGTCCTGATTTGTAACTTCTCCTTCCTCATCTTCTTCCTCTTCCGGGACTTCGACAAAAGTCGGTGCCGGATGTCCATCACAGAAGGTTTTATCGTAATGATATTTATGCTCTACAGTATTGGATGCATAGCCTTCTTCATTGGTCGTAATGGTCGCAACAAACCGATAATCATCCCATACAACCGGATTATCCAGGTATTTTGACAGATACGTTTCATGATCTGTTCCACCATACAGTTCTACTGCTCCGTCACGTTCCAGATTGACCTGATCCTTATCATCAAAACGCTCATAAAGCCGGAAACTCGATCCCTCCAGAGTTTCCCCTGTTTCATGATCATACTTAGTCAGCTGTGTATTATATGTAGAAGTCCAGTCCTCCTCATGCCGATAACAGTTAAATTCAAGGCTGCCACTGCTGGATGTTCCAGAAGGATACGATGGCGTATTTCCACCATTCCCACCAAAACCTTGCTGGCCCCAGAAAATTCCCGTACCAAAAACGCCTGATGCTCCCACAGACGCATAATATACACTACTGGGAAGAGCCATTTCCACATATGCCAGTCTCTGATGCTGCTGGGCCGGCACTAACCCAATTCGCGGGAATTTCTTATGCTGACCAGCACACTGCTGAAGCACCCACAGCTGCAGGCACTGTTCAGACAAATCTCTGGCCGAAGCAAATGTTCCCATTGCCGTTTCATACCTTGTTCCTATTGGATCAAACTGCACATATAACGGAGTCGGACTGTTTCCAGGATTGGTAAAGATGATCTCCGTATCCGTTTTTACATACGTCCAACCATTCGGAATTTCAGATACGTAGGAGCCAGCCTCCCCCGTTGCAGAAAATTTCAGCGGTACCGACTGGATAAACCCAGCATCTGAGCCGTCCTGCGCAAACTTAATACTTAAGGTTCCATCTGCGGCTACCGCTGTTTCCGGAGTGGTATGGCCTGCCAGAGTTGCTGGCACCAGTCCACCCATTGTAGATCCGGAGGAACTGCTGCTTAGTAACCCAGCTGCCTCCAATAATTTGTCTGCATTATCACTCCAGACCTGTACCCACGGATATTTTGCCCTGGTGGCAGCGCTGTGCAAATATAGCTTTAAATCATCCTTTGACATAGTACGCCCCATAGGCGTCAATCCAATAGATGCTGCAGCCACATTTAGCTGATTTAACACTTTATTTATATCCTGGCTACCGCCTTGACTCACCTCTAATGATAGCAGTGCAAAAAATATCTGCCCAGCCTCTGCTTCGCTCAGCGATGCATACGGACTTACATACACATATCGGTCTGCCACTCCCAATGCATTATTTGGTGACATTCCATCAATACAATACTGGCGAAATCCAGAGTCCTTAATATAAGCCTGCATCGTATCACCATACGTTGCAGCTTCACTGGAAAGAAAAAATGATGGGATATCATTTAATATTGGCGATGCGCTAAGAACAAACGCTAATATTCCTGCACAAATTCGTTTTTTATTCTTCCGAAATTTTTTCATCTCTTTATACTCCATTTTCTGATTGTTTTATAAAAAGAAAAAAGCAAGCTACCTTGTTTGATAGCTTGCTTTCCTATATCCATTTATAAAGCACTTTCACTACTTGTAAAGTTGCTCATATTCATCATATGTCATTCCGAGCCACGCCTGTCTTTGCTCGTCAGAAACATCTGGCCATATGGTACGATAATATTCGCGCCATGATATTTCCCCATTTTCAGCTTTTTTCTGTAAATCTAACTGTTCCTGCAATTTTTGCGCTTCTTCTGATGCAAAATACTCGTTTTTATACCGATCTCTCTCCGCCGCATAATCAACGGCCTTGCAGTTCTTCACCCCATTATTGGTTGGATCAACCACGTACCAGATTTCTCCGATCTGTACCAAGCACCGCTTATGATAGGCCGAAGACTGATATGCTTCACATCTGACGCCTACCAGCTTACAAAGCTCTGCCAGTTCATTTGAAAACTGTTCACACATCCCATGTCTGGTACGAAGGATCAACCACCGCTCTTTACTGCGATTGTATCCCGCATCCGCATCATAGATATTTCCATGGTATGCTGCCCCGACTCTTTCAAAAGCTTTCTGGTATCTGGTATATTCATCTGCATGGATCCAGTCAAAACTATGAAGAAATTCCTGCAAAAGTGGATATGCCTCATCCATGTAATTGTTGTATGGTGTCTTATATTCTCCATGCGCATTTAAAATACTCTGTTCCCCTTCTTGCGGAGAATTGTACCATTCTTTTAAGTAATATTCCGGATCCGTAATTTCTGGATGCTGATCACTGAAAATAAAACCGCCGCCCATTACATCCGTTAAATCAGCTCCCGGTAAACATACAGTACCGGCACTGACTTCTGCTGCCACTTCTGAAGTTCCTGCGTATACTGACATATTCATAAACATCGCTGCGGTCAAAGCCGCACACAAAATGGTTAGTCTTTTCATAAAGCTTCTCCCCTCCTTCTCTGCTCTATAATCACTGTATACGATCCATGATGATATGTAAACTACCTACCTGATTCAAAAGCCCTTTTGAACAAAAATCATGACTATCGAACATCAATTATAGAAATTTCTTTCTCTTCCCATGCTGCGGAATATGAATATCTCAATCTGTTTGAATAAAAAAACAGGCCACCAAACGATAGCCTGTTTCTCCCATAGCCTAATTTACATGCACCATGCTCTTTAAATACTCAGCGAGCATATATAATGGAACATTAATAAGCCAGTCTTCTTTTTTATAATTTGCCATGCTGCTTCGAACCGCCATGTCCGGCTGATATTTATCACAAAAAGCTTTCAGGCTCTTTGCACGAAGATTTTGTTCCGCTTTTACTTCAATCGGGATACAATCAAGATCTCCCTGCAGCATGAAATCAATTTCACCCGTTGAACGTTCTGTCGCAAAATAATAAAGTGGATATCCAGCTGCATGCAACTCCTGCGCGACATACTGCTCTGTGAGCGCCCCTTTGAACTCTTCAAAAATACGGCTGCCGTCAAGCAACAATCTGGCCGATAAACCGGCCTTCGCTGTTAATAATCCCACATCAAACATGAACATCTTGAAACTGTTCATCTCCATATATGCAATAAGTGGAATATCCGGCTTTGATACCCTGTAGCTTCTCAAAATCAATCCTGCATCTTCGAGCCATTGTATTGCCAGTTCAAAATCTTTAGCCCGTGCTCCTTCACGCAGCGCACCATACATGAACTTTCGGTTTTCCTTCGCCAGTTGGGACGGAATGGAATTCCAGACCATCATAATACGCGGAACAACCTCTTTGGGAGCATGCTTGCTGAAATCTTCCTCATAGTACGTGAGAAGATTGTTCTGGATCTCACGAACTTCATACAGATCATCGGAATCAATATAAGTCTGTACCACCTCTGGCATTCCGCCCACATAGTAATACTTCTTTAATAGATCCACGTATTTTCCTGCATATGCATTGATCAGCTCATAGTCCTGGGTCTTTAGTGTTTCATACAGCCCATTTTCACCAACCGCCAAAAGAAATTCACTAAAACTCATTGGACAGAGTTTCAAAAAATCCACCTTTCCCACTGGAAAGGATGTTCCCTGATGCAATGCAACACCGAGCAATGAACCGGCTGCAATAATAGAATACTGTGGCGCGTTCTCATAAAAATACTTTAATGATGCCAGAGCCTTTGGCGCTTCCTGAATCTCGTCAAAAATAATCAGGGTATTCTCTGCCTGAAAACTTTTTCCGTATTCTATTTTAATTGCCGACAAGATCCTCTTTAAATCAAAATCCAGTTCAAATACGTCCTTCATCGCCTTATTATTATCAAAATTGATATAGACTGTATTTTCATAGAATCTGGCACCAAATTCCTTCATGATCCATGTTTTACCGACCTGTCTTGCCCCCTGTATGATCAAAGGCTTTCTATTCTTTTTTCTCATCCACCGTTCCAACTTAGTAAACAGTTCTCTTTCCATAAAAAACCTCCTCCAAAACGCATATGTTTCCTACCGCCGTTTTAATTATAACATTTTTTCGGCTGTAATTCTAATTATTTTGACATTTTTTCGGACATTATTTTATAAATCTTAATATTTTTTCGGATGTTAATCTGGAATATAAAACACTTTTTTCGGCGCTTCCAGTATTTCAATTATAATCAAGAAACGTTATTCATATTCCGCAGCATGGGAATTTTCCATACTGCATATTCTTTTGCTATCATACTATTCAGTTTTCAAGGTACACACCGCACCTGCGGAAACTAAACCGTATCCCTTTGACAGCATACGATTCTCTGCATTGTTATTGCTGCTCATCCTTATTCTTTTCTTTCTCTGTCAAGCCAACTTTTCTTACATAATCCCGCATCTTTTCTTCCCTGGCATCAACCCTCTTTTTTAGAATTTCATACAATTCAAAAAGTAATTTCCAATCTTCCTCAAATTCTTCATCTTGCTTGTTTCCCGGCTTTTCCAACAGCAGCTCCCCCTGTGTATGGTCACTTATTTTTTAATGGCGGTGCCCTTAACAGGGCACCACCAAAATAATAAATACACCTGGTATATTTATTTTGTCTGAACTACTCCATTCACAACCCAGATACCATCTGCATTTAACTGATATCCGTCAATTTCACAATTTCTTTTCATGGCTCCTCTGGTTCCATCAGAGACTGGGTTAAAGTAATAACACATTCCGTCGATCCAGTACCATCCGGTTACCATACGTCCCTGTGTGCCATCCGATACCGGGTTCAAATAGTATCTGTTTCCATCGACATCTGTAAACCAGCCTGTCACCATATAACCGGATTCATCAAACCGGAACCAGTCATATTCCTGCTGATCTTTGGTTTTATCCGCATATGGATTATAAATTGCTGCCCATTCAGATGCATAAGTACGAGTATCATCGCAGAACGTCCATTTGTGCTGCTCTGTTTCTGTCCATGTTCCTCGCACAACATATTCCGGCAGACTGCTGGCAGCAGGTGTTGTTCCAGAAGTGGCTACTGTCTTTGAGCTGTGGCTTCCGCCACCGCCACCACCTCCACCGCCGCTGCTGGAGGATGATGAATAGGTTGTCTGGTCGGATACTGTAATTTTTAATGTCACAACGGTGCTGTCTGAACCAGTCGCATCCGTTCCGGTAATAACCGCCTGAATTGTTCCCGTATACGGACTTACACATGCCTTTTTGATCCACTCCAGACCAGCATCCTGAACTGGCCTGATCGTTCCATCGGCAGATACCTGCAACACAGACGAATTGGAAGAACTGTAAGTAATCGGTCGATTTTCCTGATATGTTGTTGCAATCACCTGTTTCTCCGGCATATCGCCAAATGTATAGGTTGGAGCGTTTCTTCTTCCGGTCATCGTGAGTACCAAATCCAGTGTTTCTGTTTCCGGCATCTCAATACATCTTGCAGCATAATTTAAAACCACCGTGGTTTCTCCCACCTTCTGACCGTCAACGGTTGTCGCAATCGCTTTGATCATCTTGGTTCCGGTATACGGCGCTACATGCTCAGCATCCTTAATCCACTGTGCATTTGGGTTCGGTGCCAGAAGACCGGTCTGGGAAATACTTGCCACATCCGTATCCGATACGGACCAGATCACCTCACGGTTATATGGCGTATGTAAAGCATCGGAATTGCAATCCGGCAATACGGTACAACTAAGCTGTACCGGCTCAAATCCAGTCCGCGTTTTCACTGCTGAATTAACATCACCCTCTTTAGTTGCTTGAAGATCAAATTTCACCTGCTTCTGGCCCATTCGAACACTTTCCGGGTGAATGGCGGTCTCATCCACAGTGACAAATTTCAACGTTACCTCGCAGTCTGCTGTCTGGTGTCCGTTCGTCGCATCCTCACTGGTAACGGTCACATGCTCTACTTGCGTTGCTGTTCCGGTAAGCTTCTCATAAGGATCCGCATCCCGCTTCTGATTATCTGCATTGATGACGTTCTGGATCCATGCCGGATTGTCAGCACCATTCGTATCATACTTTGCTTCCACTTTCAGCTCATGCTCAAAGCTTCCCTGCGGAGTGATCTTTAAATACTGTTTTGGATTCTCATCCTCCCAACGCACATTCTGGGTAAAACTCTGAGCCGGTCTGAGACTTGCCGCCAGGATCTGAGGTTCATCTGCAAAAATGGTTTCTGTCGGATTCTTCCGGTCTCCAGTGAGTTTTCTGGTAATGGTATAGGTAATATTGTTCTTGTTTAATTCCACTCCCTCAACGCGAAGCGTTGTCTCATCCACAATCTTAAAATCAACCGTAACGGTCACATTTCCGTAAACAGATTTATGATCCGGTGAGGTGTCTGCATTGGTTGAAGCTGTCAAAATTGCATTTTTGCTGGTTACCGTGGCCGGAATTGCGCTTAAGTAATTGTTATCCTGCTGCGCTTTTACCGCTTTATTTAGCAAGCCATTAATCCAACTACCAGCCATATTCGGTTTGATCTTTGCAGCCGTCTCCACATAACCTGCATCGGATGCATTTACTACAAGATCAGAATCGTCAATGCTCCAGCTGTGTGTTTTATCCGTACTTGCTCCGGTATCATTGTGTACAGCATTTACAGTAACCGGATTAACATTGATCGCGGAAAGATCATTTCCGGTATAAGTTGCAAGCTGATTGTTGTTGCCATCCAATACTACGGTCTGCACCGTCGGATTTTTCCGGTCCCCGGTCCGGGTCTGTACCACATGGAACGTCACATTAGCCGGATCCATGGAAAGTTTTGAGGTTGTTCTGATGTACTCTACATCCAGCTCTGTGCTATGCTCTGGCATTTCAAACGTATATCCTCCACCGGTCTGATACGTCATATCCTGCGGATTTCCGTCCTCATCCGTATAGGTTGGTGGCTTTACGCCACCAGGTTCATTTTCATCCGTTACCATCTGATAAATGCTTCCATTTGTATTCTTGGCTGCGGTCGTTACATGGACCGTTTCTCCCGGTCTGACAGCAGCAGAACTATCTTTATCGATGATCCGGTAAAAACTGTTGGCACCTCCCGGATATGCCGTAAAAGTAGCCACATCCTGATCAAATGTGCCATTGGAATTTGCTACATCTACACGGCTAACCGATAATAAATAGCCTTTCACCGGCTGCCCATACGTTCCCGGTGCATAATGATCAATGGAAAATGGCAGGCCATTCTCGTAATCAGCTACCGTAAAATCCCGGTCCAGCCTGGTAACTACAATATTGCGGATTCCGTCTTCCAGTTCTTCATAGAAATATCTGCTGGCATCATAGGTTTCATTGGCTCCATTTTTCAAATAGTAGTGAACTTCATTATCATTCCAATATCCGATGTGGGCCGCATCGGTAACGGTCGTATCTGATGATTTTCCACTTCCGACAATCGCTTTTGTCTTATTGGCTACGGTCGTGAACCAGTACGCCAGGTTCTTCCCAGAGGTTGTGCCATATTTCATATCAACGGAATCTTTGCGGGTACCGATAAAGATGCCTTCTCTTGCTGTTCCCGCATTTGTCTTTCCGATCTCTCCAAACATGCGGGCAACAACAATTTCTCCGCCTTCATAATAACCAGTGATACCGCCAACCGCATAGGCACCGTTTCCGCCAATTGTTCCGTCCACGGACACATTGTAAAGGGATGTACCGCTGCTCATTGCTCCGACGATACCGCCTACATAATATCTGCCCAGGATATTATTTCCGGTCGCGGATACACTGGTATCAACGATATAGGCATTGCTCACCTCACCGGCAATACCGCCCGTTTTACTGGTAGCACCGAGGTTCACTGTATTCACGGTTGCTGTTACATTTTCGATCGTAGCCCTGGAGCCAGAACTGCTTCCGAAAATTTTTCCAGCCAGACCACCTACCGCTGCATCAGAAGCATAACCACCAGATGATGTATTGGCAGCAGCAGTTCCTTCAACTGTCACGTCCGTGATTACGGACTCCCCTTTTATCTGGCCGGCCAGAATGCCAACATGGTTATATCCATATACACGGGCATCTTCGATGACCAGATTTTTTACAACCGCGCCATCCAAGACTCCAAAAAGGCCAACATTCTGAAGATTTTTTGAAATATTTACAATTTTCAGGCCACTGATTGTATGGCCATCTCCGTCAAAAGTACCCTTAAAACTATTGGATACATTACCGGATAACTGTGCTGCATTCTGATACCAGCCAATTGGGTTCCAGTTTCCATTATTAATGGTAAAGGAAAGATCAATATCATCCATTAACCGATAATGGGCAGTATCATAATTACCTGTACCAGCTGCAATCGCCTGTGTCATGATCATCAGATCTTCCAGATCTTCAATCTGATACGGATTGCTCTCTGTTCCGTCTCCAGTAAGATCAAAATTCCCATCGATCCAGTTATTCCAAAGATCTCCTACACTGCTTGCCATAAGTGCCGGTGCATTTGTCCCCAACTGCTTTGCAATTTGCTCCTGATTTTTTTCATACCAGGAATACAGTGCGCTGTAATCTTCGTTGGTATCATCCTCCATAACACCGTAAAACCAGTCCCACAGAGTTTCTTCTTCCAAATATGTAAAAAACCACTCTGAAAATGCATCACTACCAATATCCTTCGGCCGACTCTCTTCAACCAGCTTTGTATTGAAGTCCTGATAATCTTCCGTGAGTTCCTGCAGTGGCATCGCAAGCGCGGTAGAAACATTGCAGGCACTGAACATCGCGGCAGTCAGCACCGCAAACAGTCTTCGATATCTACGTTTTTTCATGTCAGTTCCTCCACCTCTTCATCCAGTACGGCCATGTTCTCTTCTGTTTCTGCATCTACCTCGGAAGATATTTTTTCATCTGGCTGCCCGTCTTTCTCCAGGATCTTCTGATAGGATTTAAACGCTTTATAATACAGCTTATCGTGTTCTACCGCCCAAGTAAAAAATGTGTCATCCTCTACATGCTCTGCCAGCATCTCCCATAAAAAATCTTCATTACAGTTTTTCTTAAACCATGCTGTAAATTCTTCCGTTCCGATTTCCGGCATATCCCCGGATTCCTCTTCTGGCGCTTTTGACGGTTCTTTCTGGAGTTCATCCGCCAGCTCCGTCTCATCCACTACCTCCTTCTCTTCAGTCTCTTCTGTGTCTTCGTCCTCTAACTCATCTTCGTTCGATTCCAATCCCTCTGAGGCAGCATCTTCATTTTCTGATTCACTGCTCTCATCAGATTTTTCTGATTCCTTTACCTCTTCCTCTGACTCTTCGGGTTCCGATTCTTCCGTTCCTGCTTCTGCCTCATCCGTCTCCTCCAAACCCGCGTTCTCCGACTCTTCATGGTTTTCATCCTCTGCTTCTTCTGTCTGATCCATGTCCACCGGACTTTCCTCATCAACAACATCTTCCGAAGCAGCCTCCCCATTCAAAGCTATCTGACCGGCAAACTGATCAGCCAGCGCGGTTGCCGGAACAGAAGCGGTAAGTGCAGCTGCCATTAAGATCACAACGCCTCGTTTCCTCATTCAAATTCCTCCTACTAATTTTCTATGATCATCCCTGCGGTACCGCAAAGGCTGGTCTTACACCAATCGAAGTAGTTACCCTTAACTCTTCATCAGTACTACTGCCATCCGGTTTCACTGCCTCTGGCCGGATCATTCCATTGACCAGATCCACGATATAGGCATATCCACTGTCAGCAGCTGTATTCCCCATAGGAGAACGCAGCCAATATCCATTGCAGAAATTATCGGTTACCGCTTCCGGATTATCCGAATCCGTATCACCTAATTTCCAAAGATAATCTTTATACTTTAATGCCTCTTCCACCGATAAGCTAAAAAGTCTGGCTGTCAGTCTCTGATATCCGATACTATGCACAGTCAAATCCTGGTCACTTAATTCACTGAACCGCCCCTTACCTGTGCTTCCGGTAAATGCACTGTCCACGCCAATATGACAGTTAAAGCTCTGAAAAATTCCATTCTGATGCTCGCTCAGCCAACTATGTATCTTGGAATACTTATAATCACTTTCATCACCAAAATTTACTACGGGTCCCGGGAGAAATACCTGGCTCATATCACCCTCTCCATCTGGCAAATATGAATACTCACTTCCATAATTTGCCGGAATCACCTCATCACAAAGGAACAATGCCAGTTTCTGATGATTTTCGGATTTATCATAATAATTGGTATCTACACACCGAAATTCATAAGTTTTCTGATCGATCACTACTTTCTGTACATCTCCCACTGACCAATAGATTGGATCCGCGGTACCGGCATCCGGAGCACTGAGTACTACAGCCGGGCGAAGCAGCATATCATCCGTAGGTGTCACGAGACTTGTTGATCCATTCTCATGCACAACCACAAGTTGTCCATTTTCTACGGTTCTTGTAATGTAATCACCCTCTATCTGTCCTCGGTATGCAAGCACTTCTTCCTTTGACAGAATAGCTGCATACGCAAGTGCACCATCCGCATCAATCGGCAGCAGCGCCTGTCCTTTAATACTGAAACAGTCCGCAAATGTACCAACAAAATCCTGGTAGGGGTTAGAAAGCATATAATCAAGGGGGCCATAACCTCCAAATTCACTTGCCGGTATTCCTGTATCTGAAATGTAAAGATAGCCATTCTGGAAGTTTTCACTCACACAGACAAACTGCATCTGATATTCACTCCGGGATGGCCTATACGTTGCCGTGATCCGGTCCCCGCCATTTTGTTCCTCTGTACGCTTACCACATCGGTCACATGAGGAGTCACCATTTTCATCCACATGCCCCAGAGCCGGTAACGTTTTTACTTCTGTCTTACTGCAGATACTGCAAACATATTTCTCTGATCCTGATGACAGGCATGTTGCTTCTGTTCGCTTCTCCAGCTTCCAGTTATGGCTACAAGTTTCTCCAAATTTTTTATTTACGAGAAATACGTAAATTCTATATTCCGCTCCATCCAGCTGAATCGTATCCAGAAGATTTGCGCTGTACTCCACAGAAGTACTGTATAATTCCTTCAAAATTATCCCTGTTGCCGCACAGTCTTTTGCAATCACATAAACAGGAGTGGCAACCGTATTTTTTATCTGTGCAGACAGGCTTCGCAGACGATAAGAACATTTGGCGTTGCTTTCACAAATAATCTGGTCGTCCAGAATCTCCTCTGCTTCTTTGCCAACGATTGCCGCATCCGCTTTTTTAGCCCTTTCAAGATACATTTCAAAGCGTTCCCGTTCCGATGCCTCCGGATCGTCTACGTCCCCGACAGATCCTTCATCCGAATAAGTGATATAGATGATTTTTTCACCCGGTCCATATACATTTACCCGATATGGTGAGTCCTCATTTGCCAACCAGCGATGCCCATTTACAATCAGACTGTTCGCATATGGTATAACCAGCTCCTCACCCTCTAAAATCGTTCCACTACGCATTACAGATAACTGGATTTGTCTGCTCTCTTCATCTACAAAATAAACCTTCCAGGAAACCAGTTCCCTCGGATCAGCTTCCGCTGTTGCATTCTGTCCTGCAACCTCTAAAATATTTCCATATGCAGAAAGCTCAAATTCTATCGGCTGTTTTATCGTATAACCATAAGACAGGACCGGTTCCGACATAATCACGATTCCCAAAAGAAAAACCGCATAACGGCTAATTAATTTTCTTTTATTCATTGCAATTCTCCATCATTTCATCAATAAATTCTGTTTTCCCGGCAGCAATTAAAAAATGACATAATGAATTCTCTACCATACGGTCTTTTCTGCTTTTCTAACTGTCAAAGATCATCCCTTGTGATCTTTCTTCATGTCAGCTGCAGCAGTCGAAACCGTAAACTATAACAAGATAATTTACTCAATATCATCTCCAATTCCCGTCCCCATCAATGCCGATTCATCCGCTTCCAGTTCAATGCGATATTTTTTACAGAGGTTATTTATTTTCTTCTGCAGATCAGTTTGAACCGTTGCAATCATACTAACCAGATAGTTTTCTGAAATTGGAAGGCGCTGCATTCTTCCACCGCCAACACGATAGGTACAGCTCAGCGAAGATTCTGGATTTTTTGTACTGTTATCCAATATTTTAAGCTGCTGAAGCAGGTCAGCCACTTCCAAAAGAGCCTGTTCCTGCGCCGTGTCCTTCATTATTTTTGCCATAAATTTTCCTGCCTAAGTCTGCTGCCAGGCAGTCCACTCCCTCCCTTCTTATGCTTCCAGGAAATAAAAACCTGTCGCCCCAACGATCTGCCACCGGGCCTTCTCTGAATTGAATACCGGCTCTACAAAACATCCTGGTAAGACATCTGCTTTTGAAAGTGCACTCCGTGATATCAATACCGTTCCTGTCGTAAAAATGCAATGCTTCATCAGCGGCTCATCAATACTCTGTATCATTGAAATTACTTTTTGTATGCCTTTAGCATCCTCGCATATGATGGCCGCAAACGTAGATCCATTTCCTGTAGTCTCATGGATTACCGCACGCAGCGCCGTACAAAAGCCTCTAACCTTTGAATTTATATAATATGAATGATCTTTTTCGGTTACGATCCTCTCATTCGTATAAAAATTGACTGCAAAGATTACCAGACGAGTGGGCATAACACCTTCTTTCTTAAAATCAATAATTGCTGGCAACTCATCTATACCCTTCACATTTTTCAGGCGATAAGAAAATATATATTTTGACATATACTTCTGCTTCAAAAAAACCGCCGCAAGTAACCCCGCATTAGCCCGCTCCATTTTTGTCATTTCATTAAGCCATATTGTTTTTGAATCAAACCTTAATTGCTGATCTGCCTCCAGCATGGTCCGAAAAGCGTATGTTGCATGGGCAGTAAGAGAATACATCTGCCTGGTCTGATGTGCTTCCGATTTTGCACTCTTCAAATATGCGTATACAGTTTCGTTGATCTGAAACTTTTCAACAATAACCAAACCACTCATTGCTAACGTATCAAGGCGTTCTTTCAGGGATCGTCGATCCAACTTTGGAATACAACGTATCGGCCGATTTTCTTCCTTAGCTTTTCGTTCTTCCTTTTCACGTTCTGCCATCAGCACTGTACAAATTGATAGCAGATCCGCATGCCCAAGCATTCGGATCACACGTAAAATATACATATCAGAAACGGTGAATGCTTTCTTTACCAATAACGCCTGCATTTCCGCCAATGACTGCGGATTTGTAACGCCCGCGACCTCAAATTTCATTTTGCCGGGATCCCATACAGAATAAGGAGATGAAAGAACCAATTCCGGCTTCAAATCTTCCAAAATCTGCTTTGCCAACACCTGTGTATCATGTTCCAATGCCACATTTCCCCCTACTTTCTACATAATTCGATTTATGAAACCATGTAGGTCCAAAAATAGCAACAATTTTAGTAATTTAATCAACAATATTTAAAATTTAATAAAATTATTAATAGTATCACAGTCAAAAACTTGAATCCACGTTGTTTTTAAGAAAAAATAATTGTAAAATAATGTCATAAATCGAATTATGTCATTATTTTGATATTCCATTATAAAATACCATATTAGGTTTGGGCATTTTCCCCAAAAAACGACCATTATAAAAGCAAAACAAAAGCAAAACTTCCATTCATTTATTTTCTGAACAAGAAGTTTTGCTTTTGTTTTCTTTGACATCAAACGCACGTTCGCTATATAATCGAACTATCCAATAAAACGGAAAGCGTATGAATGGAGTAATATGATGAATACAGTCGGTTCCACTACTGTTGATATAAAAAAAACCTTATTGCACTATATAAAAGCAGAATTTAAAGAAAAAGATCTCGATATGCTGAAGTCCTTACTTGGCAGCATTTATAAAGAATTAACGAATACACCAGATATTCTGCCCCACTTAGAAAGCCCGAATTTTGCAGCTGATCCTCTGGATTGCTGTGACAGAACAAATTCTGATACCATTACTGACACGCCCTCTTTCTCTCCAGATAATTTGAAACCTTATCAGGATTTTTTAATAGCAAATGAGCGGTCCAAGAATACAATTAGCAAATACATTTCTGATGTAACTGGCTTCATAACTTTTTTATCCGGTGCAGAAATTTCGAAAGAACAATGCCTAGATTATAAAAAATATCTATTAAAACAAAACTATGCCGTTTCCACGGTAAATTCAAAATTGTGTTCCATTCATTCTTTTTTGACCTTTTTGGATCGCGCTGATTGTTTTGTTCAATTAGAAAAAGTTCAAAAGAAAGAATTAAAAGCTACCTATGCTATTCTTACCCCGGAAGATTACCATAAACTCCTGGAAGAAAGCAGTCGCCCTCAAAAAAGAAAGGTTAACCTTATGATCCGCGCCTTCGGACAAACTGGTATCCGTGTTTCAGAATTGCAGTTTATTACCGTTGAATCCATACAGCAACAGGAAATCACAATTAGAAATAAGAATAAAAACAGAAAAGTTCCTTTAATCCGGGAACTTCAGGAAATGCTTAATGATTATGTCATTGAAAAAAACATCCCATCTGGCCCTATTTTCACTGATAAAAATAAAAAACCATTGGAACGGCAAAATATTTATAATATGCTCCAGACCATTGCTGCCAATGCTGGCATTGATAAAAGGAAGGCACATCCCCATGCACTTCGCCACTTTTTCGCCAAATCCTTTTATGACAAGACGCATGATTTGGTCATGCTCTCAAATATTTTAGGACATTCCGATATCAGCACCACAAAAAACTATGTTACCGGTACGTTCGAAGAATTATGCAACGAAATGGAAGAAATAGGTATCTTATAATTTCCAAATCCGCCATTTGCATTAAGGGCAGCTCCGAGATATAGCTGCTCTCCGCATAATCTATCCCCAATATTTCATATTTTTCTGCACCATATAATTCACTATTCAATTTTGGGAAAAATGATACCCTACTACATAGATCAGGTATCATTTTCCTCAGTGACATGCTCCCACCACTTAGCTAACGCTTGAAGTGGGGGCTTCTCGTTCGATTGCCCGATAGGGCAAAGCATAAGCGAGCTATCCCCGTGTGTCCCACGGTTTTATCAGAATGATATTGTTGGAATTTTTGCTGCAAAGATCAGGAAATTTTCTTTTCTATATCAAGCATCATTCCGGATATTCGAATCCCTTCTCTGCATATATTGATTGCTGCGTTTTCGTCCCGATCCATTCGATTTCCGCATACACACTCATAAATGCGATCGCTCAGCTGCAAATCTTCTTTTACCTTTCCACAGCAGCTGCATGTTTTGGAACTGGGATACCAGCGATCAATGCGGATCAGTTTCTTACCTGCACGTTCCATTTTATATGTCAGAAAATCAGTAAACATTCCCCAGCTATTGTCATGAACACTCTTTCCCAAATGCATATCCTGGCTCATCTCTTTCATATTCAGATTTTCGATGCACACGATATCGTAGGAATTGGCTATCTTCTTTGATTCTTTATGCAAAAAATCCTTTCGCTGGTGTGCGATACGGGTATGAATTCGTGCCACTTTCTTCTTTTGTTTTTTATAACGGTTGCTCCCCTGTTCACAGCGGCTCAGTCTACGCTGCTCCCTTGCCAGCTTCTGCCGGGCTTTTTGAAAAAAATGAGGATATGTTGCATGATTTCCATTGGAATCTACATACAACTCCTTCATGGAAAAATCAAGACCAATTGCGGTTTCTGCTTTCCTGGTTTCATGCACCGGTTCCTCGCAGGAATATAACAGAGCAACGTAATATCGTTCATCTGCTTCCTGACTAATTGTTGCACCTTTCAGCTGGTAACATTCATCAATCTTCCGATGTTGTCTGATTCGGACCCAGCCAGCTTTTGGAAGTTTCAGTTTTCCATTTTGTAAGACGATGTTTCCATTCACATAATTGGTTGTATAACTTTTCACAGATTTCTTTTTTGATTTGAATTTCGGAAACCCAACTGAGGCATCACGAAAGAAATTTTTGTATGCAGTCTGCAAATGCAGCTGCGCATTACACAGTGCCAGACTGTCTACTTCCTTTAACCATGGAAACTCCGATTTATACCTGGCTGGTGTCAAGCTTAAGTTCTTCCCGGTTTTCTCATAATGCGCTTTTTTCTCAGCAAGCATCCGGTTATAAACAAGACGAACGCAGCCAAACGTTTTTGCAAATAATTCCCTTTGTGCTTTATTCGGATAAATCCGAAAACGGTACACGGTGTTCACTTTTACCCTCTCCCTGTGTTTCAATGTACTGACGGATGACCTCAATTGGGGCACCGCCAGCACTCAGCAGACAAAAACTCTGGCTCCAGAATGTTTCTTTCCAGAGCTTTTGCCGGACTTCCGGATACTCCTTTTTAATCAGGCGGCTGCTTGCGCTTTTATATGCATTGATGAACTTGCTCAGTTCTGATTTGGGATGAGCACGGAACATGATATGCACATGGTCCTGATCATGATTCCATTCTTCCAGAGTAATGTGATAGTTCGGAGCAATATGCTCAAATATTTCTCTCGCCCGATTTGAAATCGGATCATTCAAAACCTTTTTTCGGTATTTTATAACCAGAATCAAATGGTAATATAATAAAAATACCGAGTGTGCATTGCTATCCAATTTTCTCATAATAATCAGCCTTCCCTATTATCTCGACTGATTATATTGTACCATATATTTTTCTATATGTCCATGTTTTATCGAACGTAAGTTCTCTTTATCCGTGCAGCTATGTGCAATATAGAATCATGCCAGTTATTGCAATATCAGAAATCAAAAGCAGGCAATTCCTCCCACCCCCTAAAGAGGATGGGGGAATTCTTGCAGTGTTTAGTTAAAAGTCCAGTAATCCGCTTGATTTTATTGCACATTTTGAATGACCAAACCCCAAATGTTTCACCCATCTTGGATAGCAGAAAAATTTGGGGTTGTTTCCGATATAAATGAGGTATCATTTTCACACTGTAAGTAAGGTATCATTTTGCCTAAATCTGTTCTCCTTTCACCGTCTGATATGGAGCAGTCAATTCATCTAATATTTCTTTTTCCCGCTTAATTCTATTCCTAATATACAGTGTGGCTCTTGCGTCTTCCAAGGAATCATGCGCTTTATAGTTATACCCAAAATGTGCGGCGGCCGCTTCTAACGTCTGCCATCGTCGGGTTCCGTAGCGCTTATCATAATTCCCACAAATTTCGGCAAAATCATACATCACATCTTCTAATTCGGTATTCGTACCTGGTTCAATACCTACAAAAAATAAAAATCCGAGATCGAAATCACAATTATACGCGATCCATGTTTTCCCTGATGCAAAAACGCCCTTTATCTTCCCTATCAGTTCTCTGATGGTCTTACATTTTCTTACCCGCTCTGGTGTAATACCATTCACCAGTTCCGCGTCTGGCCATGACCTGATCAGCTCTGGTCGGACATACTCATTAAGAAGTAAATCCCCGTTTCCATCAACCGCACTGATCTGTAAAATTTCATTATCGTTACTGTTCAACCCCGTAGTCTCCAGATCAAACACAACAATTCCAGATGGATTATCACATGGTTCTGGGGCTACTTTCAGTGCATACTCTCGCAATTCCCAGAAGTATGTATAAATTTTTAAATGATCGGCCTCTCTTTCCCGGATTCATTTTTCTCTGCACGCGCTGCAGCAAAACTGCCCCAGCAGGGATTTGCTTCCTACAGAGCGCATGGCCCAATATGGCGATTTGTAATTATATGTTTCTTCCAACTTTTTACAGCCGCCAATTTCTTCAAAATTTTTCTGTTCATCTTTATTAGAAAAATACCGGCACTCTGCGTGCTCATCCAAAAAAGCCTGTAATTCCTGCTGATCATTGCCCTCGTAGCTTAATGCCTCATTTAAAATCAGTATTGGTGCTCCACACTGATCGCACATGCCATGATTCCAATAATAATAAAGCTGATATTTCTCATTCACGCGTTCTGCCCTCTCTCTGTATCTTCTGAACAGTTTTTCATAGCCATCAATACCAATTTTTCCATAGACTGAAAAAATCTTTCATCATCTGCATCGGTGCGCTTTCTCGGCCCCTTTATATGATTCTTCTGGCTGCTCCGCCGCGCTTTTTTGTTTAAGTGCCGTTCCATCAGCATCTGGTCAATATTTTCATTTGTATACCATTTGCCTGACTGATGAATCGCATAAGCCCCTTTGCCGAGAGCCATAGCTGCTACTCCATAATCCTGCGATACCACGATGTCTCCTTTATGGCAAATACTGATCAGCTTATAATCTACAGCATCCGCGCCGGCTCCAACAACCACTACCTCACTATAATCAGAATACAATATGTGATTTGTATCGCATAACAGCGTTACCGCCACCCCATATTTTCTCGCAACTGCTTCCACAATGAAAACCACCGGACAAGCATCTGCATCTACAAAAATCTGCATAGTACCACCCTTTATCTTATTTAGTATATGGATTATACCACAAGTATATCATATACACGAAAAATAGGTATAATCTGGCATTCAATAACAAATAAAGATTACTGCTATATCAGATATTTGGGAATTGTATGTTGT
>ERZ773186.192-NODE-192-length-61484-cov-27.408602_pt1 | contig 61484 bp, 62 predicted proteins | sample MGYA00581000_ERZ773186 | MGnify/ENA primary metagenome ERZ773186 (study PRJEB29015, sample SAMEA2737752) | human gut metagenome | biome: human gut; feature: human-associated habitat; material: faeces | place: China | collected 2012 ...
GCAGAACAAGGCCGATGAGGATATGGCCGGTATGGCAGATGATATTCTTGAGTATCAGAAGCTGGCGAGAGAAGCCGGTATCAAGCAGGAGATTTACAACAATCTCACCAAGCAGATCGAGCAGGCCAAAATCCAGCAGACCATGGAATCCATGGATATTCAGGTGGTAGACCCAGCCAATCTGCCAGAAGAAAAAAAGCCATCAGGGCCCAAGAAGAAGTTAATCACCCTAGCAGGTATGGTGGTAGGTATAGTTGTGTCCTTGGGATATAGTTTGCTTATTTATAGAAGAATATATTAAAAATAAGGAAAGATTTGTGGTATGGAGAATAAAGAACCAACCCGCGTATTGCAGATTGTGGGCATTGCCTGTAATGGTGGTGTAGAAGCAGTGGTGCTTAACTACTATCGCCATATGGATAAAAGCAAGGTACAGTTTGACTTTGTGGTGCATAAGAATCCAGCAGAAAATTTCGTGGCTGAAGTAAAAAAAGGTGGCGGACGATTATATGAGGTAACGCCTTATAACAAAAATATTTTTGCTTTTACCCATGAAATATATCGGATTATCAAGGATGGTAATTATGATATCGTTCACTCAAATATGAATTCCATGAGTGGATTTCCATTATTTGCGGCATGGCTGGCTGGAGCAAAGGTTAGGATTCTTCATAATCATACTACTGATGCTAAAACCGAGGGCCTGCGTACCATATTGAAGCGAGTATTGCGGCCCTTTGCTAAGATGTTTGCCAACAGGTATTGGGCATGCAGTAATTTAGCTGGAGAGTGGATGTACGGGAAAAAAGCTGTTCAAAGCGGAAAAATAACAATTATCCCCAATGCCATTGATTTAGAAAAATTCGCTTTCAATCCAGACAAACGGAAATTGCTGCGTCAAAAACTAGGCTTAGATGGAAATTTTGTTTTAGGTCATATTGGTCGCTTTGCCTATCAAAAAAATCATTCGTTTCTTATTGATGTATTTGCAGAGGTAGTCAGAGTGAAACCAGAAACCAGGTTGATGCTTGTAGGTGATGGCGAGCTTAGAAAAAATATTGAAGAAAAGGTAGTAAGCTTAGGCTTGCAGGACAAAGTGTTATTTTTAGGTAACCGCGATGATGTAGCAGACTTATACAATGCAATGGATATATTTTTATTACCATCGCATTATGAAGGATTGCCAGTAGTAGGCGTAGAAGCTCAGGCAAATGGATTGAAGTGTTTTTTTTCAGATAAAGTTACATATGAGAGTACTTTGATTCCAACGACAGAATTTATCGTTTTAGATTTTAAGAGATGGAAGAATATTATTTTGTCATTAACAACTTATAAACGATACGATGGTATGGACAATAATTCAGAATTGATGAAGTTTGATTTGAGTGCAGTTGGTGTATCGTTGCAGTTCAAGTATAGAAGAGAATTGAATGGAGAATTAACGTGATAAGCGTAATAGTGCCAGTATATAACGTTGATAAATATTTGGAACGATGTATTTTGTCAATTGTTCAGCAGACATATAGGAATTTGGAAATTATTTTAATAGACGATGGTTCAACGGATGATTCAGGAAAGATTTGCGATAGCTGGGCTGAAAGAGATGAGAGAATTGTCGTTAAACATATACAAAATAGTGGTGTCAGTGTTGCAAGAAATACGGCATTGGATATGGCAAATGGCGAATATATAGCGTTTGTAGATGCTGATGATTGGATAGACTTGGATATGTATGAGCTTATGGTAAAAGCTATTCAAGAAAGTAAGGCTGATATTTGTGCTGGTGGATATGTTTTATCAACAGATAAAAATAAAGCAATACAATTAAAACATAAAACTAAAAATTATGATCGTAAAGAAGTAATATTAATGGTTTTTGCTCCAAATAGGAATACCAAAATGGGTTGGGAATTATGTGATAAATTATTTCGTGCTAATTTGTTTAAAACCTGTAGATTGAGAAATGGATGTGTTTGTGCTGAGGATAAATTAATTTTTTGGCAGCTTATGAAAAGAACAAATAAGGTGTGTCATATAGCGTTACACAAGTACCATTATTTTATGCGGGAAGGCAGTACAGTACATAAAATAACACTAAAACATATCCAGGATGATGTTGCAGTAGCAAAATTTATCTATAAGGATTCTCTAAAAGAGGATGAGTATATAATGCGTGTAGTTCGGCTTAGATACTATATGACTATAATTTCAACAATTAGAAAGCTTATGCTTTTTAATAACGATAGTGTTGATAAAGAAGAATATATTGAGCGTTATGTAAAAACTATTAGAGAAAATTTAGTTCATATATTGGTAAGCAATTGTGATTTTGCATATAAGCTTGGGGCTATATATGCTGTTATGCCATATGCTTGCAAGCTGGCGTGTTTAAGTCTGATTAAAAATTTCAAGACAAGAGCAGATGAGGTATAAATTTATCACATTGCATTGTATGCCTAGGAGAGGGTTATATTGTTAATTTTTGACAGATTCCATATATATATAGCAAAACTGTCTGTTGTTTTATGTTCGTGTATATCTCTTTATGCACAAGCTCCATCGTTTTTAGGTGGTCTAGGAATGGAACTGGCTTTTTACCCATTGCTATTGGGAATTATGATTTGGCTAGTTGGATGCTTGATTTTAGATGATAGGATTTATTGGCCAAGAAGAAAAAGTTTCTATTTGTTGTGTCTGTTTTTGGTTTGGTTGATGATAACTGGAATAGTTAATATTGCAAATATCACAGATAGTGTGTTTAAAGGTGTTACAGGCTCAAATCGTTTTATAGTTCAGTATGGCACGATGCTGTTTTATTGGCTATCAACATTGTATATATATAATGGATTCAGGAAAATAAGGTTTTACGAACAAAATACATTGCGTGTCTGGGAAAATCTAATTGTTTTTTCTGCATATGTTTTGGGTTTGTACTCGTTTTTTGAAATTACAAGTTTGCTAGGACAGCAGAGTTTGCGAGAAATAGTTAATTTTATTGATGGTGTATTTCGCAGCCAGGAAGTTACAGGTGATGTTTTCGCTTATGTGAGAATACGTTCTCTTACAGCAGAGGCATCTTATTTTGGTATGTACTGTGGTGTTGCTATACCCTGGCTGATAGTACATGCGATAAAATGCACAGATAATACAGCAACTAAAATATTCAATGTAATATTTGTTTTATATTATTTTGTCCTCCTTGTGTTTTCTTTATCAAGAACTGCATATTTTATGTTGGCGATAGAATTGATATTTATGGTGTTTTTATATAGACATTATATAGCTAGAAGATGGATTAAATTTTTTAGTTATGGTGTTCTAATATTGTTACTGTTGATGTTTGCTTTGCTATATTTTATATCAATTTCTGATGTAGTAGATATTGATATTTTATCAGTATTTCTTTCTTTTACAAGTGGCAATGGAGGTGCTTATGATTTATCTAATATAGCAAGGATTGGTTCACAGTGGGCTGGATTTTATATGTTTTTGGATAATCCATTTTTTGGAGTAGGTTATGGACAGTATCCATATTATTATGTGCAGTACGTTCCTAGTTGGGCTTGGATAAGCTCTGAAGTACAAATTTGGGGAAGTAACGTCATTGGTAGTGTGATGACTCCATCTCATGGTTTGTATACTCGCCTACTAGGAGAGACGGGTTTTGTTGGATTGATTATATGGATTTCAATATTGTGCTGTATGTGTAAAGAAATTTATGAAGTCGCAAGACGTGATAGTGATATAAGAGTTAGATGCTGTTTGGTTACATTGCTAGCGATCTGCTTATTCGGATTTAATTTGGATGGATTTAGAGTGTTCTATTATTGGATATTTTTTGGCTTAATATGGACACTTAGAGCACAGTATGCAGGAGATGATCATATTGAATAAACAAAAAATATTGATAGTATCTCGATGGTATTCGCCAGTCAATAATCCAAGAGCATTTAGAACAACAGAACTATTGGATGAATTAATAAAACGCAATAAATATGATGTTTCGGCTATTTTACCAAGTTTTGCAGATATTAGTAAAGATAAATTAGAAGCTGTATTTTTGCCAGCTTTCAGTATGCCGTCAAAGGTAGATGATGAAGGAAGAATCGAATGGCGTTACAGATTAACAGATTTGATTAGACAGATTATTAGATTTTTTTTTGGAGAATCACTAGGCAATATGATTTATGCAGTGCGTGTCTACTTTGCACTGAAAAAGTTGTTAAAAAAAAATAAATATGATGCAGTGATATCGATTAGCTATCCATTTTTTGTCAATATTTCTGTGGCTTTGGCAACAATGAAATTTAACGCAAATCTTGTCAAAATTGCTGATTGTGGAGATCCTTTTTATGACAATCCAGCTTATAGAAAAGCGTCATATTTAAAATGGGTAGAGAAAAAAATCCTGCAATGTTTTGATTATGTGGTAATTCCAATAAAAGAGGCTCAAAAAAGTTATGTCGATTATGAAATTAGTAAAAAAATCAAAATTATACCGCAAGGATTTGCCATAGAAAACATTGCTGCAAGAACATATAAGCAAAATATTGTACCTACATTCTGCTTTGCAGGGGTTTTTTATGAAAAAATTCGTAATCCTGAATACTTTTTGGAATACCTGTCAGGTATAAAGAATAATTTTTTGTTTATAGTCTACGCTTTGCCAGATGCTTTTACGCAGGAAATATTGACTACATATAAGAAAAAACTAGGAAATAAACTGGAAATTAGAAAAGCTGTGCCTAGGAAAGGCTTGATTCATATTATGGCCAAGATGGATTTTGTGTTAAATTTTGACAATGAAAATAACAATCAAAGGCCAAGCAAGTTAATAGATTACGCTATGTCCAAACGACCAATTTTGAGTTTTAATAGCAAAACATTCGAGCCTGCTATTTTTGAGGAGTTTTTGCGAGGTAATTACAGTAGAAAAGAGCAGATAGATTTAACTCAATATGATATACGAAATGTTGTAGACAAATTTGAAATTTTGTTTAACAGAAATGATTATAAAAGGGGAGAATTGATATGAAATCAGTCAGCGTAATAGGGTTGGGATATATAGGTTTACCAACGGCAACGTTAATAGCTAATAATGGTTTTCAGGTTTATGGCATGGATCCTGTTCAGAGAGTAGTAGATACCATCAATCAAGGGCGGATTCATATTGTGGAGCCGGGACTGGAGGACTTTGTCAAAAAAGCGGTAAACAGCGGTCGGCTGATAGCTGATGTACATCCTCATGAAGCTGATGTATTTATTTTGGCTGTGCCTACGCCGTTCAAGGGAGAAAAGATGCCGGATTTGTCCTATGTGGAAGCGGCTTCAAGGGAAATTGCACCGTATTTGCAGGAGGGAAATCTGGTTATTCTTGAATCCACCAGCCCTGTGGGGACTACGGAAAAGGTGCGGGAGTGGATAATTGATGAGCGTCCTGAGCTGTCCGGCAGGGAAATGTATTTTGCTCATTGTCCGGAGCGGGTTCTGCCTGGGAAAATTGTGCAGGAGCTTTCCGCCAATGACAGGATTATTGGCGGCGTGGATGAGGCTTCTACCAAAAAAACTGTGGAATTTTACAGTCATTTTGTCAAGGGGGATTTACTGGAAACAGATGCCAGAACTGCGGAGCTGTCAAAGCTGACGGAAAATTCCTTCCGTGATGTGAATATTGCCTTTGCCAACGAATTGTCTATCATTTGCGAAAAGTTGGGCATAAATGTATGGGAGCTGATTCGTCTGGCCAACAGGCATCCGAGGGTAAACATTCTTCAGCCTGGGCCGGGGGTAGGCGGTCACTGCATCGCTGTTGACCCGTGGTTTATCGTGGATTCTGCACCGGCAGAGGCAAGGCTCATCCGCACCGCCCGTCAGGTAAATGATAACAAGCCACATTATGTTATGGCAAAGGTGTTTGACAGTATCAAGGAAGTTGCAGGGGGAACTGGCACGCCGAAGGTTGCCTGCCTGGGGCTTGCCTTTAAGCCGGATATTGATGATTTGCGTGAAAGTCCGGCACTGCAGATTACGGCTGAGCTTGCTGCTGACTCGAAGGCACAGATTTTGGCGGTGGAGCCTAATGTGCATGAGCTGCCACAGGTACTTTCCGGTATGAAGAATGTAGTTTTTATGGATTATATGGAGGCAATCAGGCAGGCGGATATAGTGCTTCTTTTGGTTGACCACAAGGAATTCAAGGCTATGGACACCGTTGCTTTGCAGGGGAAAATAGTGATTGATACAAGGGGGATTTGGGCGTGAAGCAGGTACTTATAAAGCGTGGGCAAGCGATAGTGGCAGATGTGCCCCGTCCGGAGGTCAGCGATGACAATATTTTGGTTCAGGTCAAATGCTCCTGTATTTCTATCGGCACGGAAATGAGCGGTGTGCGTGGGAGCGGTGTTCCCCTGTGGAAAAAGGCGCTGCAGCAGCCTGACAAGGTGAAAAAGGTGCTGAATATGGCCATGACGGAGGGCATTGGCAAGACGCGGGAGGCCGTGCGGGGCAAGCTTGAAGCAGGTGCGCCTACGGGATATTCAGCTTCCGGTGTGGTGGTTGCTGTGGGGAAAAATATCCGTGATATAAAGGCCGGGGACAGGGTGGCCTGTGCAGGTGCCCAATGCGCCCATCATGCAGAAATGATTTCTGTGCCACGCAATCTGGCGGTGCCAATCCCGGAGGGGGTGTCTTATGGTGAGGCTGCGCCCGTTACTTTGGGGGCTATTGCTATGCAGGGTGTGCGCCGTGCCAATACTACATTGGGTGAGTGTTTTGTGGTTATCGGCTTGGGCGTTATCGGGCAGATTACGGTGCAGCTTTTGAAGGCCAGCGGCTGTAAGGTTATTGCCAGTGATTTAGATAAATCGCGCATAGAGATGGCTATGAAGCATGGTGCTGATATGGGGCTTCATCCTGATGATGGCGTGGATGTGGAGCAGGTTTATCGCCTTACCGGAGGTATTGGAGCTGATGGCGTGATTATTACTGCGGCCTCGCCATCGGATGCGATAGTTTCTACGGCTTTCAATATGTGCCGCCGCAAAGGGCGCGTGGTGCTGGTAGGAGATGTGGGACTAAACCTGAAGCGGGCTGATTTTTATGCCAAGGAACTGGACTTTTTGATTTCAACCTCTTATGGGCCGGGACGATATGACAGCCTTTATGAAGAAAAAGGCCTTGAGTATCCTGTTGCTTACGTGCGCTGGACGGAAAATCGCAACCTGCAGGAAGTGCTGGCACTGGTAAAGGCCGGGAAGCTGGATTTTTCCGATATGGTGCAGGAGGTTTATGATATTGACAAGGCGCACGAGGCGTATGAAAGGCTTAAAACTGCGGTGCCAAAGCCATTGATGGTTCTTTTGAAATATCCTGATAGTGAGGCGGCTGGTGAAACCGTTGTGGAGCTGAAGCCTGATAGACCGCATACTGGCAAAATTGGCGTAGCTGTTGTGGGGGCAGGTGGTTTTGCCAAGGGAATGCACCTGCCAAATTTGCAGAAGCTGAGTAAGTTGTATTCTTTGCAGGCGGTTGTAAGCCGTACCGGGCATAATGCGGAGGCTGTTGCCAGGCAGTTTGGTGCAGTTTATGCGACTACGGATTATGACAGGGTGCTGGAAGATGAAAATGTTGATATGGTGCTGATTGCAACACGGCATAATCTTCATGCTGATATGGTACTCAGGGCGTTGCAGGCTGGCAAGCATGTATTGGTGGAAAAACCGTTGGCTGTTAGCGAATGTGAGCTGGCTGAGATTGAGGCTTATATGGAAGCGCATCCTGATGCGCCATTATTGCTGACAGGATTTAACAGGCGCCATTCAAAGTATTTGCAGGAGATTGCACGGCATACCTCCAAACGCAGCAATCCGATGGTTATCAACTACAAGATGAATGCAGGCTATATTCCGTTGGAGCATTGGGTGCATAATGAGGAAGGTGCCGGACGGAATATTGGCGAGGCCTGTCATATTTATGATTTGTTTAATTTTTTGACTGGGGCAAAGGCTGTCAGCGTCAGTGCTTCATCTGTTGCCAGAACCAATGGATATTACAGCCCGAAGGATAATTTTGTGGCAACTATCCAATATGAGGATGGTTCTGTGGCTAACCTGATTTATACGGCTATGGGAAGCAAGGAATATCCAAAGGAAACAATGGAGATATTTTTTGACGGCAAGATGATTTTGCTGGATGATTATAAATCCATGCGCGGCTATGGCATAAAGCTGGCTAATATCAAGAGTGCCGCCAGTGAAAAAGGACAGCTTGAGGAAATTAAGGCCTTTGCAGAGGCTATTCGGGATGGTAAGGAAAGCTCTATACCGCTGTGGCAGCAGTGCCAGGCGATGCGGATTGCTTTTGCGGTGGAGGAGCAGATTTAAAGTCTGTTTATAGGTGTTTTTGTATGGATTTGCAATGCAAGGTAAATGGAAAAATACATATAGGAGTATTGCCACCGCCTTTAGGTGGAGTTTCGGTGTATTTGTATAGATTAAGAAAATTACATCCGGAAGATGATTTTATAGATCCACGTTTCATATCAATATGCGCTCTTATAAACATAATGCTCACGACAACAAGGGAAATTGTTCTGGAAGGAATAAATTGGAGGCAGCTTTTTCTTTTAAGGCTGGTTAAGTGTTTTAGAAGTAATAAATATTCTGTGGTTTTGCACGGCAGAGGATGGCTGAACGATATCAATTTGGCCGGATTTTTTAAGAAAAAGATAATGATATTTTCCCTAAAGGGATGTTGTTCGATTCGTGTAGTGGGTAACCACATGAAAGATGAGCTGGTTGAGGTTTTGCCTTTATATGAAGGGGAGATTATTGTAAGGGATGCGTTCTTGCCACCGCCACTGGAAGATGAGCCTAAGATATTGGCTACCTATCCCGATGAGATGCGGAATTTTATGGAAGTACAACGTCCGTTGATTGTAGCGAATGCATTTCAGCTGGCAGATTGGAATGGTATAGATTTGTATGGTCTGGATATGTGTATTGAACTTATACACAGGTTAAAGAAGGAGTATCCCAGCGTGGGATTGCTGTTTGCCCTGGCAAATGAGCAATACAGGCCGGATTATTATGCGAAGATGAGAGGCTTGATTGTTGATTATGGTTTACAGAGGAATGTTTATTTTTTGACTGACCAGCATGAATTGTGGCCAATATTGAAAGATTGTGATGTTATGGTACGCCCTACATGCACAGATGGCTATGGCGTTTCTGTAGCAGAGGCACTGTATTTCAATCGTCCTGCTGTAGCCAGCGATGTTTGTAAACGTTCGGATGGTTGTGTCGTGTTCAGAAATAGGGATATGTATGATTTTGAGGTGAAGGTACGTCAGGTTTTGGAAAGAGGTAAATGATTAAAGATGGAAATATGTAAATACTATCATAACGCTCAAGCACCAGTAATTTTATCCATTGATGATTTGTCATTTACAGCAATCCTTTCTAATGGAAAGTTGAGAGCGGCTGATGATTGGGGATATGGCTTAAATGAAGCAAACGGTATATGGCGTTATTTGGAAGATACTTTATTTAAGTTTTATCCAGAAGTTAGAGGGACAATATTTTTTCCGTTAAATATAAGACACGGTGTTCAAAATCTTAATGCCGGGTATGATGTTGTATTTAGAGAAAACAAGGAGGAAATTGCTGAGTTTTTTAAATGCATACAGCAGCGTTTTGAAATTGCTTTTCATGGTACTAATCACGGAAGATATAAAGATGTTCAAAATCCTCAAATTGCAGATAATTGGCAACAGGAATTTGAATATCTTACCTTATCTGATGTGGCGTATTTAAAAGAAGTAATTAAGAATTTTGAGCATGAATATAATATAAATTTTACTGGAGGGAAATATCCAGGCTATAGGGGTTCCGATGTATCAGAGGAACTTATACAAGCCATAGGATTTTCCTGGTGGATGCGCAAAGCAGATATGTGTGGCAAGCGGTGCAAAGATAATGATTATTCATATTTTGGTCAAAATGGACAAATTTTAGATATACCTACAAATGTGGACAGCAGTATTTTTCGTAGACAATTAGATGTGAGGATGATAGATTCTTTAAAAATAAGGCTGAAGCAAAAAATTCCATTTATTGCCAGTATGTGGGCTACTCTAAAAAAATGTGAAAAGGAAATGTATATAGAGTACCTTTATGATAATAGTTTACCTATAACGATACAATCACATTTTGTAAGCATGAGAACAGATGGATACCGACAGACACCGGCGTTGTATGATGATATGGAATCATTATTAGGGATTTATGCGTTAATTCGTGGTGCTAATGTGTGGTATACAACGTGTGGGGATTTGTCCGAATACATACACAGTTATAATCAGGCCGTATTGCTTCATATGAACAACAAATATAAGTTGAGTTTCCGGGATGGTGATACAAGCAGAAAGGTTACAATTTCTAGCAATTACCGTCGATTGAAACGGGAAGAGGATGGGCGTGTAATATTTGGTTGTTATCATAGGGGGAAATGGTTATATGATGATTTAGGAGCAGGAATATATGTGGAGATATAATGGTTGTAGTATATAGTGGTAATAAATATAAAAACTAATTTAAAATAGTTATATATGTCTTATTCAGTTAAGATTACATATTGGCGTAGGAAGGCAGTTTTATAATGGATTTTGCAATTTATTATAGTTTTAATGATATGGTGGTTAGAAAAGCATATGATGATTTGGAGAGTTGTGAGGGGAATACAGGAACGCTAAATACTGCTAGGATATGGAATGAAAATTGGTGGAATGTATTTTCTAAGCGCGAGGATGAAGAATTTGGATATAAACCAAAACTATATATTATTTTAGGCAGAGATAAGAATGGCGTGACAAAGCTAATTTTGCCTTTGATCTGTAGAACCAAGAAATTGGTATTATTGGGAATAAGCATAAATTTTAAAGTATTAAGTATTTGCGGTGATTATTGGGGGGCTACTTTTGAGGATATATTAGCTTGTGATATTACCAGTGATGATGTATGTGCTTTATATGATTTTTTAGAAAAAAATATAGGGTATGATTGGCTGTGGTTTACACATGTTAGGCAAGGCTCTATGCTTTTGGGACACAAATATGATGTGGTACAGTCTGCATGCCCATATATGCCTTTGAATGACTATGATAGCTATGTTCAATACAGAAAACAAAGGTATTCAAAAAAACTAAAATACAATACTAATGGGTTGAGAAATAAAGTTAATAAAGAGTTTGGAGAAGTTGTAACTTGTTATGTTTGTGGTTCCAATGAAGAGTTTCCTTGGCAAGATATTATTGATACTTCAAATAGTAAATTGTTAAGTGGTAAGCATTCTTTGTATCAAGATGTCGATAAAGTAAAATTCATAAAAAGTGTTGTGTCTGATATGGATAGTGAAGCTGTTTTAGTATATTTAAATGATGAATGTGCTGCATATAGATTGTTGTTTCATTATAAGGGGTGGACATATGATATGGATGCGGCGTATAATCGCAAATTTCCTCAAGGTTTGGGTATTTTTTCGTATGATGATTCAATTAAAAAAAGTTTTGACGCTGGAGCGGTTGTTCATTGTGGTGGTACTGGTGTTGATGAATATAAATTAAAGTTTTTGAATAAAATAATGCCCATCTATCATATAATGTGTTCAGGAAAAACTTGGTTAGGACGCATAACTTTACCAATAAAATTAAAAAAATTACGTTTTTCAGAACAGCATTTTTTCTCCATTTTAAAAGAGAGGAAAGAAAAGTATCATGTATTCTAGGTTACTAAGTACGATTTCTTTATATTTTGGAGCAAATTTTTTATCAAAAGGCATAAATTTTTTGTTTTTTATTTGGCTTAGTAGAAATATAACCATTGAAGAAATGGGCGCGTTTTCATTGTTGAGTATGGTTATTACGATAATTTCACTGATTATGATATTAGAACTTCCTAGTGGTTTTAATCGCTACTATATGGAGCAACAAGAAGCTGATCGTGATGAATTTGAATACTCTATAATTAGTTTTTTATTACTAATAAATGTTGTTTTTGCAATATTGTGTGTAGTTTTCTATATTTTTATACCAGAATTGGTAGAATTTTTGCCACAAGATAATTTAGCGTTATTGCTTGTGTTGTTTGTTCCTTTTGGAAATGCAGTAATTAATATATACCAAACCAAAATGCGGCTTACGCAACGTAGAAAAAGCGTAGCTTTGGTTTTGCTATGCCAATCTATTGGGTATGTTGCTTTTTTTGCGGTGTTGCTGAATTTAGGTCTTAGCAAGCTGTCCTCGTTAATGGGGGCATTTATAGGACAGAATATAGTGCCATTTTTTCTTTATTTTAAAGCTTTACCAAAGTGGAGATTCTATATTAACTGGAATAAAATTAAAGAGTGTTTTCGGTTTTCTATATGGTTAATTCCTTCAAGTATAGGGGCATATTTTTCTTTACTTTCAGGAAAATACTTCTTAGGATCGTTGGGCATGCTTAAAGAACTTGGCATTTATGAAGGAAACTATAAGGTGTCCAATACTTTTCAATTATTAATGGAACCTGTGTATATGGCAGTGGCTCCAATTTATTTTACAAAATACAAAGAAAAAGATTATGTTTGTTTTTATTTTCAAATATTAAGGTATATGATTTTGTTTCTAGCAATATTAGTTGTTCTGGTGGAGGTATTTGCACATGAAGTTGTAGCAATTATTTTAGGAAGCCAATATGTAGAATTCAGTTTGTATTTGTATTTTTTCATTTTATTGTCAATTTTCCAATTTTTCTCAAACGTATTTGCGATTAATATACATTTAGCTAAAAAAAGTTATTATGATACGGTCATTGAATTTGTATCTGGTGTGGTAAATTGTTTTTTGTGTTATTGGGTCCTCGTTGTGTATCACGGGGCATTGTTAGAGTTAATTATAGTAGTGTGTATGTGTTATTTGTTGCGTTTGTTCTTGTATGTATGGATTGCCAATAAAAGCTTTCCTAAAACTGCTTTATCCATTAAGTATTTTTGGGGGATTATATTTTGTGTTTTTTTTGTCAGTTTTTTAAATTTTGTTTTTTATTCCGAATTATTACTGATAAGGCTTGTTATAGGATGTATAGAAATTTTGATAATTTTTGCTATAGGTAATTATGTGTTCGATGCAACGATGAGTATCAAAGGATTTGTGAAATATATCAGGTAAGGAGTTGTTTGATTGTGAATGATAGTATTAAAGTTTTTAGAAAAGACAAAATTGTGGAATTGTGTACTGGAAAGAAGGTTTTGCATCTCGGTTTTATACAGCATCATGATTTGTACGAAAAAAGATATCTGAGGGTGATTGGTTACATGAAAAAATAAATTCAGTGGCATCGTATTTAGTTGGTGTTGATTATTTACAAGACGATGTTGCTGTAATTAGGGAGAAATATGGATATGAGGTGTATTTTGCTGATGTAACTAATATTGAAGACATGAGGCGGGTAAAAGATAGTATTGGAAATACTGTTGACGTTGTAGTCTGTGGTGAATTGATAGAACATGTCGATAATCCCGGACTTATGCTAGATAATTTGAAGTGCTTTATGGAAGAAAATACAATTCTGATTATTACTACACCAAACCCATTTAGTTATCAAAGGATGAAATTGATGACGAAGGGAAAATATGAAAGTGAGTGGTTAAACAAAGAACATGTAAGCTGGTATAGTTATCAGACATTAAAGCAGCTTTTAAGCAGGAAAGGATATGCAGAAGTTGATTATGGTTACTATGATGGTGAAGTGCAGGATAAGGAGGAGTTTAAATTGAAATGCCTGATAAAAAATATTGTTCCTTTATCTAAATGGCATTATAGTCAGGAACTCTATGATGGATTATTTTTTGTAGCTTCTATACACAGAACAAAAATTCGGGGGGGGCGGAGCTGATTCCCGCTATTTTTTAGTATTTTACGGCTTTACTATTGATGATATATTAGTTTTAAAAGTTGATAATCTGCAATTTCGTCGAGCGGCTTGAACAAATATTTATATATGTTTGAGTAGTAAGGAGTGCAGATTATGAGTACATGCAAATTTTGTGGCAATGGTGATGTTATTGGTCTTAGGAAATTACAAAGTCCTCATTCCAAGGTTTCGTATACTTTGTATGAATGCAAAAAGTGCAGGTAACGTTTTTTTATGTTGGAGGAGCATGAGATTTCTCGAAGTATTTTAAAGAAATTATATGATAGTCAAGCTAAACAAAACAGAAATGTCTACACAGCAGAATTTGTGCCAGGAAGATATTGGGCAGGGGAAGTAAAGAGAATTAGAGGTATTAATGGGAAGGTGAATAGTGTTCTTGATATAGGTTGTCGCACGGGTGATTTTCTTATGCATTGGGACAATGGTGTGGAGCGCGTGGGTGTAGAAACGGCGGAATTGTCTGCAGATATTGCGGAAGCCAGAGGACTGCATATTATAAGGGATTTTGTTGAGAATGTGTCATTTGAGCATGATTTTGATGTGATTTCCTGTTATGCTCTTTTAGAACATATAGAAAAGACGAAACAGATTATTGATAAGATTAAGTCTGTTTGTGCTATAAATGGTGTAGTAGCTATTTTGGTGCCTGCTTTTGATACCTGGAAGTAACGTTATATCTGGCAACATAGAGAGAAGCAGTAGCATATGTATAGTCCGCCAGAGCATCTCAATTTTTTTACGCAGGAATGGCTGACTGAGTATATGTCGGATAGTTTTGAATTGGTTGATTATAGATATACATCAGGTGGAATGGTAAATCCGGTTAGGAATATTCCTGTTTTGTCAGGGATCGGGAGTAGGATGTTTTGGTAGCTGGATAATGCTAGCTGCGTTTATCACATGAAGATTTTTGATCACTTATATATGTATTTTAGGAAAATAAGGTGAGAATATGAGGGCAGTTTTTTGCTGAAATTAAAATAAGCCGCAGAAGTCTGCGGCTTATTTGCGGGATTGCAGTGTTAGAGCATGGCGAGGTATCTGGTATAGTCTGCTTTTGGGATGCCGATGGCACACATAGCTTCTTCAGGCGACCAGTGCATATTTTTCATGAGATTCTTAATTGAATCGAGTTTGCTTGTCGCAGCTTTGGCTTCAGCTTCAGCTCTGGCTTCAGCTTCAGCTCTGGCAGCTTCGGATTCCGCTAATCTCTCGGCAACGTATTCTTCTACAATATTGCACATTTTGTTTACCTCCTCGTCCGTAGATTTTAAATATTTCATTTTATCTGCTAATAGTTTGGAGTGCATTTTTGCCGTGTCGGCGTTCTTGAAGTCCTGCATGAGCAAATCAAGTGATGTGGGGGATGTGTTTTCACCATTGACATTCAAGCATATCGTTGTTGTATCTGGCTCTCTTTGGAGAAGCTCCTCTTCCATGAATCAGTTAAAGAAAATATTTTGATAATAGTTAGTTAGGACAAAGATATAAGATACAAGTGTATCATAAAGAAATATGTTTATATATATGGGGTGGTTCTCTTGTTGTTTAATTCTTATGAATTCATTTTAGGTTTTCTTCCTGTGACGATATGTGGGTATTTTTCTTTGAACAAATATTCTTCAATATGGGGACAATACTGGCTGGTTTTGGCTAGCCTGTTTTTCTATGGATATTGGAATCCGGCTTATCTGGGGCTGATTGGATTTTCTATCTGTGCAAATTTTTGTTTTGGCAAATATCTTATTCATAAGAAACATAGCAAATGTTCACTTTGGTTGGGGATTGTGTTTAATCTCATGTTGTTAGGGTATTACAAATACACAGATTTCTTTATAAGTAATATAAATCAGTTATTTGGTCTTCAATATGCTATGCAAAATATTGTTCTTCCGTTAGGAATATCGTTTTTTACGTTTACGCAGATTGCTTATTTGGTAGAAACTTACAAAGGAAAAGTGGAAAATCATCATTTTGCCAGCTATGTGCTTTTTGTGACATATTTTCCCCATTTATTGGCCGGGCCGATTATTCATTATGAGAATGTAATGCCGCAGTTTTTGGACACAAGGTTAAAAAATATAAATTGGGAAAACATGTCGCGTGGTATGTTTTTGTTCTCTTTGGGTCTGTTTAAGAAAGTGATTATAGCTGATGGCTTAGCTGTCTGGGCTGATGCCGGATATATGGCAATTGACAAGATGGACTTGAATATGATTGCTGCCTGGGGAACGGCCTTGGCATATACTTTTCAGCTGTATTATGATTTTTCGGGATATACGGATATGGCAATAGGCGTTTCCATGATGCTGAACATAAAATTGCCAATAAACTTTAATTCTCCATATAAGGCGGCCTCTATTATTGAGTTTTGGAGGCGTTGGCATATAACCTTGTCGTTATTTCTTCGTGATTATCTGTATATACCACTGGGAGGCAATAGAAAGGGGTTATTTCGTAAATGCATTAATATCGTTGTGACTATGCTTTTAGGCGGTTTATGGCATGGAGCGAATTGGACATTTGTCTTATGGGGGGGTACACACGGCGTTGGTATAATGTGCAATCACTTGTTTAGAGCATTGAAGCTTTCAGTGAGTAAGTGGATTGGCATACCTTTGACGTTTTTATTTGTGAATTTTGCGTGGGTCTTATTTCGGGCTTCAGACTGCGCCCAGGCTGTCAAGATGTATAGCAATATGCTTGTATGGAGAGGTTATGAGTTGTCTTTGGGGGCTGTGCCTGCCGCTATGCCGGGAGGGCGCAAGGAGATTGTTGTTGAAGCTATGCTGTTTTTGCTGGCGGTATTTCTCCCCAATAGCTTGGAAGTCGCAAGCTATATGAAGAACAATAAAAAATGGGCTGTGACTGCTGGTGTGATTTTGACGATGGCATTATGCTACCTAACAAAAAATACAACGTTTTTATACTATCAATTTTAGGAGGCAGGAATGAAAAATTATAGGTCTTTTTTCTGCACAATGATTTGTTTGCCGATTTGTATAATATTAATCGGCTTTTGTATGAATTATCTGGTTGATCCATATAATGTGAATAGGCAGTATGATTTCGGCCTGGATAAAAAAATAATATCGTATAAAGGTAATTATCGGTTGTATAAACTGCAAGCTTTTGTAAATGATCCATGTGAGAATATTTATCTGGGGGATTCACGAATGGATGGCTTGGATAACAACAGAATAGTAAATATAACGGGAGAGAAATGGTTTAATTTTGCTTATGGTGGTGGCACTGCCTACGAGATTGTAGGAAGCTTTTGGTATGCGGCTGAACACATAAAGCTAAAAAAAGTGGTCATAGGTATGAATTTTAATTTGTACAATATGTATAACAGAATGAATTTGGTTAATGAGGCCCAGAATACATTGTCATCAAAATCAAGTTATTATCTTGGAAGTTTTGTTAGCAAGATGTCCGTTTATAATCTTATTTATTTTTTATCTGGCAATAAGCTAAATATGTTATCGGAAAAGCCGGAAATGGATAAAGAGCAATTTTGGCAGGTACAATTGAACAAGACCACAGAAAATTTTTATGGAAGATATCAATATCCGAAGGACTTATATGATGAGTTGAGTAAAATTGTTGCTTATTGTCAGGTGAAGAATATAGAGCTGGTTTTTGTTGTTCCGCCGACCCATGTAGATTTGCAGAGAAGGGTAGAGGATTTTGGTCTTAAAGAGGAGCATGAGAGATTTTTACACGATCTGAGGAGTTTTGGCGTTCCGGTTTACGATTTTGATGTGCCTGGTGAATTGACAACGGATAAGGCTCTGTACAAGGATCCGTATCATGCAGATGAAGAGGTTAAAGCAAAAGTTGTTGATATAGTTTGGGGAGAAGGTTTATAACAAAAATACAAAAGTTATCCATCAAACAAAACTTATATTTCATTTATTTCTATTAAATTTCCTTTGCTATAATTTGAAAATTGATTTGTGTTAAGCATAGGATTAATATCCTGTAAGATACATACTCGTTATAGGAGGTCTTTATGTTGATGCATTATATAAACAAGGCTCGTAGGATGCCGCCAGGGGAATTGCTGCGGAAGAGTGCTAAATTTGCCCTGCGGCGGCTGGCAGGCAAGGGGCTGAAATGTCGTGATAAATATCGTAGTACATATATAAAGAATACGGGCATAACACTTCAGCCTGTCTTTTATAAGGGGCTGGATGAGTGCAGTGTGCCTTCTTATAGCTGTGATTTGGCGGACTTTTATATGAGGCATTATTTTGATTTGCTGGGGTCAGGCTGGGTGCATAATGGTTTTGGCGAAGTGTATGCCGGCTGTGAGGGCTATCGCTATGATATGCAGGTGGTATCAGGCGCTGATGAGGATGGCGCGTGGCTGGGCAATATAGTTCCGGGGAAATGCCTGGAGGATGCCCAAAAGATATGGCGGAAGGTTTCGGCCGGTTATCAGCCTATTGACTGGCAGGCTGATTTCAAGTCCGGTTATCGCTGGTCGGCCAAGACCTGGTATATGGATGTGGAATATGGGCATAAACCGGGAGTGGATGTAAAGGTTCCCTGGGAGCTGGCCAGAATGCAGCATCTGGTGCAGTATTTTTTTGCCTATATGATGGCAGAAAATGATAATAAGGAAAAATATGTGCAGGAGTTTCAGAATGAAATTCTTGATTTTATTGCGCAAAATCCGCCCCGCTATGGTGTTAACTGGCGATGTACCATGGATGTGGGGATACGTGTTGCAAACTGGCTGATGGCCTATGATTTGTTTTGCTCCCTCGGCGTTAGGTTTAGTGCGGAATTCAATAGGATACTTGCGGATTCGGTATATGCTCACGGGGTGCATATACTTCACAACCTGGAGTATTCGCCCTGTCTGACATCAAATCATTATTTGTCGGATATTGGCGGCTTGCTGTTTGCAGCTATGCATCTGGAATCCACGCCGGAAACGGATACATGGCTGGCCTTTGCCATACAGGAATTGTCAGTGGAGATGGGGAAGCAGTTTCATGCTGATGGAAGCAATTTTGAAGCCTCTACCAGCTATCATTGTTTGTCAACAGAAATTATGTTGTACTCTGCTTGTTTATGTAGAAATATTACCGTAGAGCGCAGGCAGAATCTTAAAAAATATAAAAAGAAATATATAAAGAATGCACCTTATTTGCAAGATTATGATAGACAAAAATTCAATATGGATAATGAAGATATTTTCCCTGTTCAGTTTTGGCAAAGATTGGTTAAGGCTTTGCAATTTGTAAAGGATATTTCTGATACAGATGGTCGTATACAGCAAATAGGAGATATGGATAGCGGAAGATTTTTGAAATTGTCTCCTTCTTTTGTAAAAATTAGTGGCATTGATTTGAGAAATAAATATTTGCATCTGGTTCGTAAAACGATATTTGACAAGAAAATGTATTTTGACGAAGATATGTTGAATTTTTCGCATTTGATACAGTCTTTGCATAATTTTCAATCTTATTGCAATGTAGATAATAGTATTAATGGCATGATTATACACCAGAGACGCAAATTACCATATGTCACTTTGTGTAAAGAAAGTAGCAATAGTCATGACCTTGTGAGAATAAAGGAAGACATATTGTGTAAGCTATCAAATGATTACACAAGTATATCTTATGATTTTCCTAGTAATGGAACTTTATTGGATGGTTTGCAAATAACAAAATATCCAGGAATGGGAATATATATTTTTACATCAAACAAAATGAAATTAATTGTACGTTGTGGTGAGGTAGGTCAAAATGGCAATGGTGGACACTGTCATAATGATCAGTTATCAGTATGTTTAAATATTGATGGCAAACAAATTATTAAGGATGCAGGAAGTTATTTGTATACGGCTGCACCAGATAAGCGAAATGAATTTCGTTCTACATATACACATTTTACACCTCAAGTTATAGGAAAGGAACAAAACCTATGGGATGAAGGCTTGCAAGGTTTATTTTCATTGAAAGAAGATAGAACTAAAGCTGCTGTACTGTATATAGGCATGGATGGTATAATCATGGTTCATTATGGATTTGGGAAACCCGTGTATAGAATCATACAGTTAAATAATGACAAGGTGTCTATTGTAGATTATGGTGTAGAATTAGTGAAGTGTAATCGAAGTAAAATATTTTCAAATGGTTATGGAAAATTACTAAGGTATTGAATTTGCATTAGGTGGTTAATATGACTAGATTTCGAGAGCTGCGACTGCAGCTAGGGTTGTCTCAAGAGCAGTTATGTAAGCAGTATAATGAAAAATATAATAGAAATTATACTGCAGCGGCTATGTCTCTTATTGAAAATGACAAAAGGTCTCCAGAATTGGGTGCATTGCTGGATTTTGCAGATTTTTATGGTGTTTCCTTGGACTATTTGCTCGGAAGAGATCGGCTAGGGGTGGATGATGAGGAACAGGGAATGGGATCATATGGAAGAAGTTGGCATCTGTCAGAGCAGCTGCGCAATATTGTATTGGGACTGTACAGTGGCAAAAAAGCTGGTACTTGGTTAAGTGATGGCACCGTAATGGAACCGCCATCTCTGTCAAGTTCAAATGCTGGAAAAGTTCAGGATTCGTCAGAAGGCGAGAGTGCATCGGATCAAATCGGTGATGCAGGACGTCAGTATGCTATGAAGGAGTTAAAAAGACTGGACAGCATGAGTGATGCAGAAGAAAATCTGGAGATGTTGCGCTACTTGCTAAAGCAGTCTGTAATATTGGCAAAACGAGTTGAGAAGAGCAACAAATCTTGGTATAGGTATTAAAATAGCGGTCAGCATACTTGCAGGTATACTGACCGCTATTTTTCACAGACTCCGTTCTTTTCTTTTGGAAAGTAATATTTTTATGTTTGGGATTATATATAGTCAGTTAGGGCATGTAGTAAGGAGTAGCTACGGAATAGACGTAAAGGAAGCAATGTATGTGGTCTCATTACTTATGTGACAGAAAAGATTTAGGTTGAAAAAAAGGAAAGGATGATTATAATAATATATTATTCGAAGGTGTTACAAATTTACTATACCACTATAGATAGACATATAGTGGCAGAATACGGTATCACGGACTTTTCTGTTTGTCATAAAATCCCACCTCTGTGTAAGAAAATACGTTGTTAATCGTATAATAGCATAGCTATTATTCATGGTCAATCGCTGAGAGATAGTGATTGACCTCTAGGGGGCTATAAATTGTGCATTTTTGTAGGTTTTTTGTTTATAGCATCATAAGGTATTTCTGATACTCTGATGGGGCAATGCCTAGCGCCTTCATAGCAGCTTCGGCAGACCAATTGGTACTTTTCATTAAATTCTTTATGTTGTTTATAGTGGCATTAAAACTTCCTTTAGCTTCGCCTCGAGCCTCCCCTCGAGCTTCCCCTCGGGCTTCACCGCGAGCTTCGCCAGCTTTGAGTAGAGCTTCCCGGGCTTCTTGTTCATTCCATTCAAATCCAAACATATCAATGACCTCCTCTTGGTGGTTTTTCAGATATTCTGTCATGACATTATGTTCCAAACAATAATGGACAGATTTGTGAACAGCCTCATCAATGGACAAGTTTTGCTTTCTGTAGAATTTGTAACGGTTGGAAAAAATACTATATTCCAATAATGACTGACATTTATCCTTCAACTTTTGACTCTTGCCATCAGCAAGGTTGTATACATGGGCAATCAATTCAAGATTTTCAGATGGAGTTTCAAATGCATCACTCAATTTTAACAGTTTATGGTCGAATGATATATCGTCACCATCATAGAACACATAAAATTCAGGCGCAGGTACCTTGATTAGCATGCTGCCATAAATTTTTGCAGATTGTGAACTGGTAAGCCTGCGGTACAGTTCGTCAAGATAACTGAGAAAACGCAACGGCATATTAGGATTAATAGTAGTTTGATGTTCAATGAGCACAATGATGATTCCATCCAATAGAAAGGAAATATCATTCTTTAGATTGCTGTAGAAACTTCCTTCAAGGGTGTTGATATTTATATTTTTTGAATCAGTATAACTAGTTCCATTAAGGGCATTGAACAATTCTAACAAGTGAGGTTCGGTAGACATATAGTGGCAGAATACGGTATCACGAATTTTTCTATTTGTCATAAAATCCCACCTCTGTGTAAGAAAATACGTTGTTAATCGTATAATAGCATAGCTATTATTCATGGTCAATCGCTGAGAGATAGTGATTGACCTCTAGGGGGCTATAAATTGTGCATTTTTGTAGGTTTTTTGTTTATAGCATCATAAGGTATTTCTGATACTCTGATGGGGCAATGCCTAGCGCCTTCATAGCAGCTTCGGCAGACCAATTGGTACTTTTCATTAAATTCTTTATGTTGTTTATAGTGGCATTAAAACTTCCTTTAGCTTCGCCTCGAGCCTCCCCTCGAGCTTCCCCTCGGGCTTCACCGCGAGCTTCGCCAGCTTTGAGTAGAGCTTCCCGGGCTTCTTGTTCATTCCATTCAAATCCAAACATATCAATGACCTCCTCTTGGTGGTTTTTCAGATATTCTGTCATGACATTATGTTCCAAACAATAATGGACAGATTTGTGAACAGCCTCATCAATGGACAAGTTTTGCTTTCTGTAGAATTTGTAAGAAAATACTCCCCCATACGATAACAGTATGCTTTCTAGTGCAAATCATCATATAGAGGAGTATCAAATCATGTTCTGTTAATAATTACATCTGGCGATACATGCCGATAACCTTACCCAGAATGGTTACGTCCTTCTCATAGAAAGGCTCCATAGAATCATTCTCAGGCTGGAGGCGGATGCAATCTGCTTCCTTGAAGAAACGCTTTACAGTAGCGCCTTCGCCATCTACCAGGGCTACAACAATATCGCTGTCCTCGGCAGTGTTCTGCTGACGAACCATCAGATAGTCGCCATCGTAGATGCCTGCCTTAATCATGCTTTCACCAGCAACCTTTAGCATGAAACATTCGCTGGAAGTACCCATCAGATGAGTAGGGAAAGCAAAGGTATCCTCAATATTCTCCTGTGCCAGAATAGGAACACCTGCAGTAACAGTGCCTACCAAAGGTACGTTTACAGTACGCTCCCAAGGCTTGTCCTCCAGCAGATCAATAGCACGAGGCTTGGTTGGATCCCTGCGGATAAGGCCGGCAGCCTCCAGCTGATTCAGATAGCCGTGTACAGTAGAGCTGGATTTCAAGCCTACTTCTTTACCAATCTCGCGTACAGAAGGTGGATAACCCTTCTTCATCAACTGTTCCTTAATAACCTTGTAGATTTGTTCCATTCTTTTATCAGCGCAACGCTTACGTCCCATATTAATACATCCTTTCAACATTATTGTAGAATAAGCAGATTCCCATTAGTTGAAATAATTGTACCACATAAATGTTTGTTTGTAAAGTGTTCCGCAAACAAAAGTGTTAAGGAATTTCTGTTTTCTAAAAGCTAATTTAGAGAAAATATGTTGCAGATAACCTGTCTTTATGCTACAATGAATTCAGAAATACAGAGACAGTCTTTGGGGCAGGGTGAGATTCCCTACCGGCGGTATAGCCCGCGAGCCTGATGAGTCAGAGTAATTCTGCAGCAGATAGGCAGGATTCGGTGAGATTCCGAAGCCGACAGTATAGTCTGGATGAGAAAAGACATGTTGTGTGCATCTTTTTATGTGTTGTCAATGGCTGTTGAGGATTATTTCCTGACGGCTTTTTTTATTTGCAAGAACCGAAAGGTAATCAGCAGTATACATAGGCTGCTTCTGTACTTCAGATATTATGTATCAGAGGTGATAGGATGCAAGAAGATTTTGATGAGCAAATGATGAGGCGGGCCATTGAGCTGGCCAGAAATGCTACAGGCCGTACCTCCCCTAATCCCTTGGTGGGAGCTGTGGTAGTCAAAGAGGGACGGATTGTGGCTGAGGGCTGGCATCGACAGGCTGGTACTCCTCATGCAGAGGTTCATGCTCTGAATATGGCTGGTGAGCTGGCTAAGGGGGCTACAGTGTATGTGTCGTTAGAGCCTTGTGCTCATTACGGCAGAACAGGTCCTTGCGCCAAAGCACTGGTGGAGGCTGGGGTAAGCCGGGTAGTTATAGCTATGACAGATCCCAATCCTAAAGTAGCAGGCAAGGGCATCCAGATTCTCCGGGAGGCTGGCGTAGAGGTTGTTACAGGAGTACTGGAAAAGGAAGCCCATGAGCTGAATGAGGTTTTCCTGAAGTGGATAACCACAGGCAAGCCCTTTGTGGCCCTGAAAACTGCCATGTCTCTGGATGGCAAGATTGCTACTGCTGGGGGAGAATCTCAGTGGATAACCAATGAAAAATCCCGTTGTGAGGGACACCGTCTCAGGGATATTTATGATGGTATTCTGGTAGGGATTAATACTGTATTGCAGGACAATCCCAGTCTGACCACAAGATTGCGGGAGTATCAGGGACAGAATCCTGTAAGGATTGTCTTGGATAGTCAGGCCAGATTGCCACTGGATAGCAAGCTGGCTACAGATGGCGCAGCTAGAACCATTGTGGCTGTATCGGCCCAGGCTCCTGCTACCCGTAAGGCTGCTTTGGAGGCAGCAGGCTTGGAGGTTCTAGTGGCAGGAACTGATAAGGTTGATGTGGTGGAGCTGATGAACCAGTTAGGGGCTATGCGCATTACCTCCATATTGGTGGAGGGCGGCGGCAGGGTGAATTTCTCCTTGCTGGAAGCTGGCTTGGTGGACAGAGTATATGCCTTTGTGGCTCCCAAGCTTATAGGTGGCAGTCAGGCATTGACTCCAGTAGAGGGAGAGGGCTTCGCTCAGCTGGCTCAGGCTGTGGAGCTGGAGAATATCCAGACCAGTTTGCTGGACAATGATGTGATGATTACTGGCAGGGTTCGTAGACCGGAATGTGAATAAAGGGGTATACTATGTTTACAGGAATTGTTGAAGAAGTGGGCCAGGTGAAAGCCATAGGCAATGGAACTCTCCAGATTCAGGCTGCCAAGGTATTGGAGGATGTTAAGCTGGGAGATAGTATTGCTGTCAATGGCATTTGTCTTACGGTAACAGGCTTTAACAGCCATAGCTTTCAGGCAGATGTTATGCCTGAAACCATTAAGCGAACCTCCTTGGGGGAGTTGAAGCTGGGCAGTCCAGTAAATCTGGAGCGGGCCTTAACCTTAAGCAGTCGTCTGGGGGGCCATATTGTCAGTGGTCATATTGATGGCACTGGGCGGATCGTTTCTCTTAAGGAGGACAAAAACGCTATCCTTATGAAGATACAGACTGATGGTGCTATTCTGCGGTATATTGTGGAAAAGGGCTCTGTGGCTTTGGATGGTATCAGTCTAACAGTGGCTCAGGTTGGTACTAGGGATTTTACAGTATCCCTGATACCCCATACTAGGCAGGTAACAAATCTATCTGCCAAGGGAGAGGGTTCTCTCATTAATATTGAAAATGATGTGGTGGGCAAATATGTGGCCAAGCTGCTACAGCCTGCTGATGAGTCTGTGGATGCAGCTGACCAGTCCAGTATTACCATGGATTTTCTTAAGGAAAACGGATTTTAAAAAGTATGCCCTATAAAGGGTTAGAGATAAAGGAGCATAGATATGGCAAAATTTGCAACAGTTGAGGAAGCAATTGACGAAATCAGAAACGGCAATATGATTATTGTAGTGGATGATGAGGATCGTGAAAACGAGGGCGATATTATTGTAGCGGCAGAGAAGTGTACTGCTGACCATGTTAATTTTATGGCAACTTATGCCAAGGGCCTGATTTGTACTCCAGTAGAGGGGTATATTCTGGATAGATTAAAGATTGGCCAGATGGTTACCAACAATACTGATAATCACGAAACAGCTTTTACTGTTTCTGTAGATGCAGTTAGCACCACCACTGGTATTTCTGCCTATGAGAGATGGGAAACCGTTAAGAAGATTATAGATCCAGAGGCAAGACCAGAGGATTTCCGCCGTCCAGGCCATGTATTCCCTCTGCGCTCTGTTCCAGGTGGTGTATTGCGCCGTGCAGGCCATACTGAAACCACCACTGACCTGGCTCGCTTGGCTGGCCTGATTCCTGCTGGCTGGTGCTGTGAGATTATGGATGATGATGGCCATATGATGCGTACACCAAAGCTGATGGAGTTTGCAGATAAGCATGGCTTGAAGATTATTACCGTTAAGTCCCTTATTGAGTATCGCAAGAAAACTGAGTGCTTTGTGGAGAAGATTGCCGAGGCAGATCTGCCAAGCAAATATGGTCACTTTAGAATCCATGCTTATGAAAGCAAGCTGGATGGCAAGTGTCATTTGGCTATTATGAAGGGTGATGTTCGAGGCAAGAAGGATGTGCTGGTAAGAGTGCATTCCGAGTGCCTGACTGGTGATGCTTTGGGCTCCATGCGCTGTGACTGCGGTGAGCAGCTGGCTACTGCCCTGAAAAAGATTGAGGCTGAGGGCTGCGGTGTGGTTCTTTATATGCGTCAGGAGGGCAGAGGTATTGGTCTGGCCAACAAGATGCGTGCCTACGAGCTGCAGGATCAGGGCAAGGATACTGTAGAGGCTAATGTATTGCTGGGCTTTGCTCCTGATGAGCGGGATTATGGCATTGGTGCTCAGATTTTGTCTGACTTGGGTCTCAGCAGCATTCGTCTTATGACTAACAATCCTGCCAAGAGAGCTGGTTTGGAGGGCTACGGCCTTAGCATTACTGAGCGGGTGCCTTTGGTTATGCCAGTAAATGAATATGATAGGAATTATATGAAGGTAAAAAGTGCCAAGATGGGACATATTCTGGGCTAAGCTGTTGAATATTAAGGAGGATTTTTCATGAAAGAGGTAAAGGTTTTGGAGGGCATGCTGAATGCCCAGGGTTTGCGTTTTGGTATTGTAGTATCCCGTTTTAATGAGTTCTTTACATCTAAGCTGCTGGGGGGGGCACTGGACACCCTGCATCGTCATGGTGCCAACGAGGATGATATTACTGTAGCTTGGGTACCTGGTGCCTTTGAGCTGCCATTGGTATCCAAGAAGATGGCTGAGTCTGGCAAATATGATGCTATTATTGCTTTGGGTACTGTTATCCGTGGATCTACCACTCATTATGATTATGTTTGCAATGAGGCTGCCAAGGGTATTGCTCAGGCTAGCATGGCTACCGGTGTACCTGTTGCCTTTAGTGTAGTAACCACTGAGAATTTGGATCAGGCTATTGAGCGTTCTGGTACCAAGGCTGGCAACAAGGGTGCTGATGGTGCTATGACTGCCATTGAAATGGCCAATCTGCTGCGTCAGATTTGATAGGAGGCGGCAGGCTATATGAAAATCGGTGTAATTAGTGACACTCATGGTTGCCGTGACCATTGGGCCAAGGCCTATGACAAGTTTTTCAAGGATGCGGATTTGATTATTCATTCTGGAGATGTGCTTTATCATGGGCCTCGGAATCCTATGCTGGAGGATTATAATCCAGCGGAGCTGGCAGAAAAAATCAATGGCTGTAGTCAGCCGGTGCTGATTTGCAAGGGAAATTGTGATTCAGAGGTGGATCAGCTGGTGCTGAATACACCTATTCAGTCCCCTTATGTCCATGCCTTTGCGGATGGGCGTCATATTGTGGCTACTCATGGTCATATGGTAGAGTCTGACGAGGCAAAGGAGGCTATGGCTGCTGCCATTAAGGCGGATATTTTTATCAGCGGTCATGTGCATTATACAGTGCTGGAGAAAAGGGGCAATACTGTGTTCCTGAATCCTGGTTCTCCATCCCTTTCCAAGCGAGAAGATGGTCGCCAGACCTGTGCGGTGATTTCTGATGTTGATATTAAGGTGTATGATGTCAATACTGCTGAGGTATTGGCTGAGTTTAAATTCTGAGTTTAGGGGCTATCCACCATTGGTGGGCAGCCCTTAAAATTTTGAAATTTAGTTAGGAAGTGAAAATATGTCTGATACATTAGTAAAAGCTATAACCAAGGGCGTTCGTGTCTATGCGGCAGTTACTACGGATCTGGTTAATGAAGCCATCAAGCGCCATGATTGCTATCCAGTAGCAGCAGCAGCCTTGGGTAGAACCATGACTGGTGCCCTGCTTATGGCAGCTAATTTGAAAAACAAGGAAGCTATTACCATAAACATCAGAGGTAATGGCCCCTTGGCCAATATAACAGCAGATGCTGTACCAGAAGGCTATGTCCGGGGCTATGTAGCCAATCCTCATGTGGAGCTGCCTCTGAATGCTCAGGGCAAGCTGGATGTAGGCGGCGGTGTAGGTCAGGGCTTGGTAACTGTTACCAGATTTACTGGTCTGAGAGAGCCAATGCGAGGCAGCAGTGAGATTGTTAGCGGTGAAATCGCTGAGGATTTAACCAACTATCTCTATGTTTCTGAGCAGACTCCTTCCAGTATAGGTTTAGGTGTTTTGGTGGATACTGATTACACAGCCAAGGCTGCAGGTGGCTTTATGATTCAGCCTATGCCAGATGCAGACGAGGAGATTATTACCAAATTGGAAGAAAATCTTAAAAATCTGCGTCCAGTAACCACCATGATTGCCGAGGGCAAAGGCCCCAAGGAAATTATAGAGGAAATTATGACAGGCTTCCAGATGGAGTTCCTTACTACAACAGAGTTGGGCTTCAAATGCCAGTGCTCCAAGGAACGCCTGGAGGATGTACTGCTAAATCTCAATAGAGATGATATGCTGTCTTTGATAGAGGATGGTCAGGCAGAGGTTTGTTGCCAGTTCTGCGGAGCGAAATATAACTTTACCAAGGCAGAATTAGAGCATCTTTTAAAATTAGCCGACTCTGTAAAGTAAAAATACTTTACAAGAATATTTTTTTCTGCTATAATGACTAACGCAATGTGTAAATAGATGTTATCAGTTCACTGGGTAATTTTTATTTGGATTGTTGCAATTGATAATGAGCGTGTGTTATAATATTCATATTGTGTGTGAAGAGCGTACACACTCATAGATACTACAAGGAGGTGTGTTACATGGCAAGTGTATGTGAAGTATGCGGTAAGGGCGAGCTGAGCGGTAACAATGTCAGCCATTCTCATCTGAAGACTAAGCGTTCTTGGAAGCCAAACATCCAGCGCGTTCGCGCCAATGTTGAGGGCGAAGTTAAGCGCGTTAATGTTTGCACCCGTTGCCTGCGTTCTGGCAAGGTTGAGAGAGCTATCTAATTTGCGCAAAATATCTCAAATGATATATCATAAGAAAAGCTGGTTATTGTAATAACCAGCTTTTCTTATACCCAGCATGGCAGGGATGTAAACGCCGCAAGGAATATTTTAAGAAAAGCCTTGAGAATCCTCTGCCTTGAGGCATGGAGAGTGTCAAGAGCTGCAGAAAATCGTGATTCCTAAATAATTATGTGCTGACAAGGAAAAATACTTGACAACATAGTTACAGCTAGTTATAATAACTATGGTCGGATAAAGGTGTGTCTTGAAAGCAGGTGGTTATATGCTGGAACAGAGATTGTATCTGGCGCAGCTATATGATATATATGGGCCATTGCTGACAGACAAGCAGCAGCGTTGCTTAGAGATGCATCTACTGGAGGATTTCTCCATGTCAGAGATAGGAGAGAGCCTACAGGTATCACGACAGGCAGTATATGATATACTGCATCGCTCGGAGCAGATCATGGCTGAGTATGAAACAAAGCTAGGGCTGGCTCAGAGAATTGCCAGACAGCGTCATGAACTGACAGAAATTTATGATGAGCTTTCTTCTCTGGAGACAGAGGGAACCCAACAGCAGATAGCTGGTATATTGCAAAAGCTTGCACCATATACCGGAGAAGCTGGCCAGGAGGAATAGATTTGATTTTTGAAGGTTTGGCAGATCGTCTGCAGGAAACATTTAAAAAGCTTCGGGGACATGGCAAGCTGACAGAGGACGATGTAAAGTCTGCTATGAAGGAAGTACGGATGGCTCTTTTAGAGGCAGACGTAAACTTCAAGGTAGTTAAGGACTTTGTCAAGCGGGTAACCGAAAGAGCTATCGGACAGGATGTAATGGAGGCATTGACTCCGGCACAGGTTGTCATCAAGATAGTAAATGAGGAGCTTACCGAATTAATGGGTGGCTCCCAGAGTAAGATTAATATGTCATCACAGCCACCTACCATTATTATGATGGCAGGTCTGCAGGGTGCTGGTAAAACCACCTCTGCTGGTAAGCTGGGATTGGCTCTGAAGAAACAGGGCAAGCGTCCAGTGCTGGTGGCTGCAGATATATATAGACCAGCGGCTGTTACTCAGCTGCAGGTTATAGGTAAGCAGTTGGATATTCCGGTATTCTCTATGGAGCCGGGAACCGATGCTGTTACCATTGCAAAATCCTCTTTGAATTATGCCTTTACTCATGCTAACGATGTTGTTATCATTGATACAGCAGGTCGACTTCACATTAATGAGGAGCTGATGCAGGAGCTGAAAGACATTAAGCAGGAGGTTAAGCCTCATGAGATTCTGCTGGTTGTAGATGCTATGACTGGTCAGGATGCAGTCAATGTGGCTGAGAGCTTCAATAAGGATCTGGAGCTGACAGGCTTGATTCTCACCAAGATGGATGGTGATTCAAGAGGCGGTGCTGCACTGTCTGTAAAGGCAGTAACAGGCTGTCCAATCAAATTCATCGGTGTTGGTGAGAAGCTGGAGCCGTTGCAGCCATTCTATCCAGACCGTATGGCTTCCCGTATTCTGGGTATGGGCGATGTGCTTTCCCTGATTGAGAAGGCTCAGGATGCCTTTGACCTTAAAGAGGCTGAGGAGCTTAAGCAGAAGCTGCGTAAGGATGAATTCACTTTGGATGATTTCCTGAAGCAGATGAAGCAGGTTCGCAAGCTAGGATCCTTTGAGCAGATTCTGGGCATGATTCCTGGTTTAGGCAGTCAGGTCAAGGATGCACTGAAGGATAAGGATATAGATCTGAATGGCAAGGAAATGCGTCAGATTGAAGCCATTATACTGGCTATGACTCCAGAGGAGAGAGCCAAAACCAAGATCATCAATGGCAGCCGCCGCAAGCGTATAGCCAAGGGCAGCGGCACCAGGGTGCAGGATGTCAACAAGCTTCTTAAGCAGTTTGACGAAATGCAGAAGATGGTAAAACGTATGAAGAAAATGCAAAATGGCAAAAAAGGCGGTCTTTTCGGCGGCATGAAATTACCATTTATGCATTGATTATATAAGAAAGTATATCTTCTATAAAATAGAGTTTAGATATACCATATCTAAGGAGGTGAATTTTCACATGGCAGTAAAGATTCGTTTGAACCGTATGGGTGCTAAGAAGAGCCCTTTCTATCGTATTGTTGTAGCTGATTCCCGTGCACCACGCGATGGCCGTTTCATCGAGGTAGTTGGCAACTACGACTCCACTAAGGAGCCTGCAGTAGTTAACATCGACGAGGAGAAGGCACTGGAGTGGATGTCCAAGGGTGCACAGCCTACTGATACAGTTCGTTCTTTGTTCTCCAAGCAGGGCATCATGGCTAAGTTTGATGCAGCTAAGCATGCTAAAGACTAAGAAAGAGGCATAGCATGAAAGAGATCGTTGAGATTATCGCGAGGTCTCTGGTAGACAATCCTGATCAGGTTGTAGTAAAGGAGAAGCAGGATGAGGGTATCGTCCTCTTCGAACTTCATGTAGCTGACGAGGATATGGGCAAGGTAATTGGCAAATCAGGACGTATTGCGAAAGCTTTACGTACTGTTGTCAAGGCCGCAGCTACTCGTGAGAATAAAAAAGTGAATGTAGAAATAGTTAGCTGATAACCTCAGCCGAAACTGCGGCAGATTTTTCTGCCGCAATTTCTATATATATGAGAATTTTTTTAGAGAAAATGGGGGCTTGTAAAATGGATAAGGTATTGGTAAAATTCCCACTCACCATTAAAGCAAAAATGACCGATAAATTGAAGGCAAAAATGCTGGATGAATTGGAAAAGGGCATGCAGCAGGCAGAGCTGGAAATTTCCCAGATTAATATTGAAGAAAACAAGGCTATTCAGCAGGAAAGCGCCAATGGTCAGGAGCCAGCTCAGGAAACCATGGCTATGATTCATCAGCATTTTGGTGTAGAGCGCCAGAAGCGCCAGGAATATGTAGCCAAGGCTCAGGCTCGTCATGATGAGCTGGAGAAGCTTGGACCTGGTGCAGAGATTGTACAGGGAACCACTGAGCGTTTTGTGGAGCTGAAGGTTGGAGATAATATTCGTGATCAGTTCAATGTGGAAGTAGTGGTGGAAGATGATAAGATCATCGCAATCCGCAGCTAAGACGGCCAAAGTTTCCCACAAAAACCATATTGTCATTGGCAAAATCGGTGCTCCCCACGGCGTTCATGGTGAGATGCGGGTAATTCCTCTGACAGATTTTCCTGAGCGGTTCCAGACTTTGTCTCAGGTTTATGCCGGGGATGAACTGATGGATGTGGAGGATTGCTGGTATCACAAGCAGTTTGTTATTATGAAGCTGAAGCAGTGCCCTCATAGGGAAGCAGCTGCAGAGCTGACAGGCAGATTGCTATATGTGGACAAAGCTGATGCCATGCCTTTGGAAGAGGGAGAATACTATACCTTTGACATTATTGGCTTGGAAGTATTTGACCTGGAGGGAAATTCTCTTGGTCATATTACCGAGGTGCTGAAAACCGGCAGCAATGATGTTTATGTAGCCTCCCGAAAGGGACAGGCCAAGCAGCTGATGATACCTGCCCTAAAGGCTGTGGTCAAGGAAATTGATGTGCCAGGTGGCCGTATGGTAGTAGATATGCCGGAGGAAGCCTGATGAGGATAGATATTCTCTCGCTCTTTCCAGCCATGTTTGCCGGCCCCTTTGGGGATAGTATTACCAAAAGGGCGGTGGCCAATGGTATTCTGGATATTCATCTCATGAATCCCAGAGATTTTGCTTTAGGACGTCACAAGCAGGTAGATGACAGTCCCTTTGGAGGGGGCAGCGGCATGGTGCTAAAGCCTGAGCCTATGTTTAAGGCTGTGAACTTCATTAAGGATACCACAGATTATGCAAACCGCAGGGTGCTTTTAATGAGTCCCGAAGGAGCTGTATTCAATCAAGCCAAGGCTAGGGAGCTGGCTCAATATGATCAGTTGATTTTTATCTGCGGTCATTATGAGGGCTTTGATGCCAGAATCAGTGAGAATCTGGCGGATGAGATTATCTCCATTGGTGATTTTGTCCTTACCGGGGGAGAGCTGCCAGCTATGATGATTGTAGATGCAGTGTCCCGTATGTTGCCTGGGGTACTAGGCTCCGAGGAATCTGCTCCTACAGATTCCTTCTATAACGGACTGTTGGAACATCCTCAATATACCAGACCAAGGGAATATGAGGGGTTGGCAGTGCCGGAGGTTTTGTTTTCTGGAGATCATGCCAAAATAGCTAAATGGCGCCGGGAAAAATCCTTGGAGATAACTCTCAGAAACCGTCCAGATTTACTAGAAAAGGCAGAGCTGAGCAAAGCAGATATAGAGTATCTGGCTAAGTTAAAAGCTCAGGAAAATCAAGTATAAAAATAAGCTGTCCATAGTGTACCAGCTTTTCAGAGTTAGACCAAAATTTAACTATGAGAAGCAGATACAGTGGACAGCTTTTTCTTTTGTCAAAATATGTAATTGTAAATACTTTTATTTATCCTGCTGCTTCATCTGGCCAATATAATGGGTAACAAACTGGCGGGCAGTACGTCCGGAACGGCCAGAATGGTTCATATACCAGCGATTGCCCTCAATGCGCAATTCCTCTGGCTCCATTTCAATGCCCTCCTGCCGCAGGAAGTGGTCAATAATAGCCAGATATTCCTGCTGATTTGGCTCAATATAATTGATAATCAAGCCGAAGCGGTCAGATAGGGAAATGGTTTCATTAATACTGTCGTTGCGGAACATTTCATCCTGTTCGCTATTTCTATCATGCCAGGTTTCCTTAATCAGATGACGGCGATTGGAGGTAGCATAGATAAGCACATTCTCTGGCTTGGACTCTACACCGCCCTCAATGGCAGATTTCAGATATTTGTAATCACTGTCAGATTCTTCAAAGGAAAGATCATCAAAGAAGATAATAAATCTCTTGCTGGCGAATTGCCGCAGGTTGGCCATAATGCCTGGCAAATCGCTAAGCTGTGATTTTTGCATCTGAATCAGCCGCAGACCATCACTGTAATAGGCCTTGGCCAGAGCCTTAACTCCAGAGGATTTGCCTGTACCTCTGGCACCCACCAGCAGTACATTGTTGGCAGGACGATGGTTGATAAAGGCTAGGGTATTGTTAATAAGCTGTTCCTTCTGGAAATCATAGCCTATTAAATCAGCAAAATCCATAGCCTCGAAATGGCGGATGCCCTGCAGCTTCTGCCTCTTGGAGTTCCAGCAAAAAGCAGGGTAGGAGGCAATTTCTCCATAGCCGTATTTAGTATAATAATTGACAAATACCTGAGTGATTTCCTCTGGGGTATTTTTGCCTTCCAGTTTTTTCTCCAAATATGCTGTAGCTTCCAGCTTGTGAGGCAGGGATGGCATATAATCATCCAGCAGATTTACATTGACAATCTCACTGGCTCTTTCTGTTAAAGCAGGCAGCAGCTTTTTCATATCATGGATAAAGGCTTGATGCAGGCTGGCACCAATCTGTCCCTGAGAAGCCTCTGCCATTTTGGCAGCCAGACAGCCTTCCTGACTAAGGAGATTCAGAAAGAGATCTCGAATCAGATTGCCACTCCAGCCCTCTTCTTCAGCCTTTTCCAAAAGATGACCAGCAAAACGATGGGCCAAGGCCAAATCCTCTGGAGAGGAAACCGCCGCATCCAGCTCCTGTATCAGCTTGTCCTTTAAGATATTTCTGCATACCAGCAGATTTTGCAAATCCAATGTAACCATAGAAGAAATCCTCCTTACACACAAACAGAGGCTGTGGCATTTATAGCTAATGCAACAGCCTCTATTATTGTATCTATTCCTATATTAGACTGTCAAGACTTTAGAACTTCAGATTGTTACGGATTCTCTCCACAGCCTCAATGGTTTTTTCCCGATTGCCAAAGGATGTAAGGCGGAAATATCCCTCGCCACATGGGCCAAAGCCAGCGCCAGGAGTACCGACAATATGTACATCATGAAGGAGCTTGTCAAAGAAATCCCAGGAAGGCATATTATCCGGAGTCTGGAGCCAGATATATGGTGCATTAACACCGCCAAAGGCCTTGACACCAATAGCCTGTAAGCCCTCTCGAATAATGCGGGCGTTTTCCATATAGTAGCCAATCATTTCCTTAACCTGCTGCTGGCCCTCTGGGCTAAAGACAGCCTCAGCACCACGCTGAACAATATAGGCTGTACCATTGAATTTGGTAGTATGGCGGCGGTTCCACAGAGGATTTAGAGCCTGTCGTTTGCCCTCAGCAGTTTTGCCGGTTACAGTCTTAGGCAGGACTATATAGCCACAGCGGGTACCAGTAAAGCCAGCGGTTTTGGAGAAGGAGCGAAATTCAATAGCGCACTCCTTGGCTCCAGGAATCTCAAAAATACTGCGAGGTACATCATCCTCAGTAATATAGGCATTGTAGGCAGCATCAAAGAGAATGATGGAGTCGTTTTCCAGAGCATAGTCCACCCATTTCTTCAGCTGTTCCCTAGTGAGGGTAGTACCGGTAGGATTGTTAGGGCAGCAGAGATAAATTAGATCAACCCGCTTCTCTGGCAGCTCAGGACAGAAATTATTTTCTGCATTGCAAGGCAGATAGGTAACGCCTTCATAACGGCCATCTGGCTGCAAAGTGCCAGTGCGGCCTGCCATAACATTGGTGTCCAGATATACAGGATAAACAGGATCTGTAATAGCAATGGTATTGTCTACGCTGAAAATTTCCTGTATATTGCCACAGTCACTTTTGGCGCCATCAGAAACAAAAATCTCATCTGCAGCAATGCCCAGATCCTTATAATTGTGCTCAATGATTTTGTCTACAAGGAAGCTGTAGCCCTGCTCTGGGCCGTAGCCCCGGAAGGTATCTGGGGAGGCCATTTCGTCAACAGCCTTGTGCATAGCCTGAATACAAGCCTGGGGCAAAGGCAGGGTAACATCACCAATGCCTAGAGAAATCACATCAGCCTCTGGATGAGCCTCTATAAAAGCAGCTCTACGATGGGCGGTTTCCCGAAAAAGATAGCTGCCAGCCAGTTTGAGATAGTTGTCATTTATATTTGCCATAAATTCTCCTCCTTATAGCGGGTAAATAAAAACAGGCAACACAGAGCCAGGGAATGTAGTATATCATCCTAGCTTCTCTGTCACCTGCGTTGGTGTCTAAAATTACTTTTTTCAGTTTGTAGTGTAGCAGAATGAGGAACTTTTGTAAAGAATTTCCCCAAAAGTTTTAGCCATTCTGCATAGTAGTACGACAGAAATCAATAAAGGACTGAGCTGCATTGCTGATATATCTGTCCTTCTTCCAGGCCAGGCCCAAATCAACATAAAGAGGCTCATCAAAAGGTACAGCCTTGATGCCAGGCGCTCCCTTGGCAATAAAGTCCAAAAGGAAAGCAATACCTACATTGGAAGCAATCAGTCCTTTGACGGTTTCAATCTGATTGGATTCCAACACGATTTCCGGCGCAATATTAGCTCTTTTTATTTTGCTCAACACCAGCTGACGCAGGAAGGAGCCTTCCTTCAGCATAATCAAATCCGCGTTGGCAATATCATTAATAGAAATGGACTGGTGGGCGGCCAAAGGATGCTTTTCAGGAATACAGGCCATAATCTGATTCTTGGACATAGGCAAAAGCTGTAGGCTGGCAGAGGCATCAGAAATAATGACGATACCAAAATCCAGCTCGTCCCGTTCTAGCTTTTCACGAATGGCCATAGAGCCCTCCTCATAAAGGTAAATATCCAAATGAGGGTAAAGATGCTGGAAGCTGGAGAAAATCTTCGGGAACAGATAGGCACCAATCATGGAAGGAATACCGATTTTGATAGTTCCCTTCTGCAGCTGCTTGTAATCATTAACTTCAAGAACGGCATCGTTAATACTGCGGAGAGCCAGCTCTATGCGATTCAGAAAAATATGCCCCTCCGGAGTAAGGGATAGCTGCTTCTGACTGCGGTCAAAAAGCTTGATTCCCAATTCAGATTCCAGTTTTTTGATAGCAACTGTAATATTCGGCTGGGAAACATTGAGGCGCTCGGCAGCTCGGGTAATGTTTTTCAGACGGCTAGCCATCTGAAAATATTCTAATTGCCGTAACTCCATAGATTGTATCACTCCAATGCAAAAATACGTTATAATAAATTCGAATTATTTAGCTATTATTATATCATATGCAAGAGAAATAGTTAAGATTTTTTATGATATTATAAAGAAAAATTATTTACATCCTGCTTTGGTTGTGCAAAATTAATTGCATCTTAGGGATGAGAATAGTATACATATATTTAAGAAAAAATTATGTTTAGTACAATAGTCTGAAAATCAGCTTATTAGCAGAGAAATATAAGGAAGTGTTTGTTTTTCACGGGGAAATTTTGTATAATGAAGTTAATTATGTAGTACCAGAATTTTGCCTTGTGGTGTAGGGGCAAAAAACATAGAATAGGGGGATTTATTTTGGAATTAGCTACAGTCATTGGCCTGGTATTAGGCTTGATATCCATCTTTGTAGGTATGATTTTGAAGGGTGCACCTTTGTCAGCTATGAATAATCCAGCGGCTTTTTTGATTATCATAGGTGGTACCTTTTCCTGTTTGTTTATCGGTTTCCGCATGGATCAGCTGAAGAACTTTCCTACATTATTTAAAAAGACCTTTTTCAAGAATAACCTCCAGTCACCTGTGGAATTGCGTAATACCTTTGTGGAGCTTTCCCAGCTAGCTCGGCGTGAAGGTCTGCTGGCTCTGGAAAGCAGGATTCAGGAGATTGATGATCCATTCTTTCGCAACGGTCTTAGCATGGTAGTTGATGGTTTGGAGCAGGAATTTGTTAGTGATGTATTGGATGCAGAGCTGGCCATTATGCAGGCTCGTCACGCCGAGAACCGTTCTATGTTTTCTCAGGCAGGTACCTACGCCCCAACTTTGGGTGTACTTGGTGCCGTAGTAGGTCTGATTGCTGCTCTGGGTAATCTGAACGACATTGAGAAGCTGGGACATTCCATTGCCGCAGCTTTTGTTGCTACCATTCTGGGTATTTTCACAGGTTATGTACTGTGGCTGCCTTTGTGTAACAAGCTGAAGATTCTCTCTGAGCAGGAAATTGGTCAGAAGCGTATGATTATTGAGGGTATTCTTTCCCTGCAGGCTGGTGATTCTCCTTCTGCTATTGAGGCTAAGCTGATGGTATTTATTCCTCAGTCTGTACGTGAAACCTTGAAGGAGGAATAAGCTATGGCAAGAAAGAAAAGACCGGCTCCCCATGAAGAGGAAGCCAGTGAGGCATGGCTGTTGCCTTATTCTGATTTGATGACCTTGCTCTTGGCATTGTTTATTTGCCTATTTGCTATTTCTCAGACTGATGAAACCAAGCTGACGCAGATGGCTCAGGCCTTTAGCTCAGCCTTTAACATGGGCGGACCTTCCTTTTTTCAGGGAGCAGGCCCAGCTATGAACAGCTCCCGGGATTTGACTTCCGCTGATGATGGCGGCATGGAGGCCTATTTGGCAGAAAACAGCCAGATGGAAGCTGTCAAGAGACAGATGGATGCCTATATTGAGCAGAATAATTTGCAGGATGAAATTTCCACCCAAATGACAGAGGATGGCCTGATGATTCGAATTGAGGAAAAGGCGCTGTTTCCATCTGGCTCAGCGGAGCTGACTGCTGGCGTACAGAAAATCGGTCCTGTAATTGCCGCTTTGGTGGCACCAATTCCTCAAAGGATTCTGGTAACAGGCCATACAGATAATGTACCGATTCACAGTGCAGGTTATCCATCTAACTGGGAACTAAGCTCAGCCAGAGCTATTAATTTTATGAAGTATATCATTGCTCAGGATGGCAGAATGAATCCAGCCAGATTCAGTGCTATGGGCAGAAGCGAGTATAAGCCTATTGCAGATAATTCCACTCCGGAGGGCAGGGCGCAGAACCGCCGTGTTGAGGTATTGATTGAAAGATCTGTACATGTGGACAAATCTGAATATCAGGTGGCTCGTAACTAAATAAGTTATAAGGACTGCTGCAGCAGTTAGAGCCTGGGCATTGCCTAGGCTCTTTTTGGTAGGTGAGGATATGATTATAGGTATAGGAACAGATATAGTGGAAATAGACAGAGTGGCCAAGGCTATTAAGGGAGAGGCTTTTGTGAAGCGGGTATTTACTCCTGCCGAGGCTGAATACTGCCGCAGCCGCAAGGCTGGCATGACTGCCTCCTTTGCAGGGCGATTTGCAGCCAAGGAAGCCATTATGAAGGCCTTGGGCACAGGCTTGCGAGAGGGAAGTCTTACAGAGCTGGAAATTCTTAATGACCAGCTAGGTTGTCCACAGGTTAGGCTAACTGGCAGATTTGGGGAAATAGCCAAAGAAAAGGGTATGATAAGCTGTCATATTAGTATTAGTCATTCTATGGCCTATGCCACAGCTCAATGTGTTATGGAGGGCCAGGAGCAGGGTAAAGGGGAGGAAAAATCATGAAGCTGACCACAGTAGCTGAAATGAGGCAGATTGACAAGAGGGCCATTGAGGAAATAGGCATACCAGAAATTGTGCTTATGGAGAATGCGGCTAGAGAAATATATAGCGCTCTCAGTTCTCTTTTGCAGGGGGTAGCCAACAAGCGTATCTGCATTATAGCAGGAGTGGGCAATAACGGTGGTGATGCCTTTGCAGCAGCCAGACATATTGTCAATGCCGGGGGACGTCCCAAGGTTTTTGTTCTAGGCAGTCAGGATAGAATGAGCCAATCTGCAGCGGTGAATTTCAATGTAATTTGCAATATGGGGATTCAGGTTTTCCAGTTGCAGGAGCAGCGGGATTGGGACAAGCTTATGGCTGTGCTGAAAACCGCTGATGGAGTATTAGACGGCCTGTTGGGCACTGGCTTCCACGGTCAGTTGCGGGAAAGCTCCGCCAAGTTGATTAATATTGTTAATAATGCCGGTGTGCCAATCCTGTCCATTGATGTGCCTAGCGGGGTTAATGCAGAAAATGGTCAGGTAGATTCCGTAGCCATTCAGGCCGATGCTACCATTACTCTGGGAGAGCCTAAATGGGGGATGCTATTTGCGCCTGGTTCTGTTCATTGTGGACATTTGTTAACTGATGGCATAGGTATTCCCAGCAATTTGCTAAATGACAGCCATATTCAGCAGGAGCTGCTGCAGGAGCAGGATGTGAAGCAGTGGCTGGTGCCTAGAGCAACAGACTGTCACAAGGGAAGTTGCGGCAGGATTCTGGTGGTGGCAGGCTCCAGAGGTATGACAGGAGCAGCCTCACTAGCTTCCTTGGCAGCTCTTCGCATGGGGGCAGGGATTGTAACACTGGCCTGTCCAGCCAGTCTTAACGATATACTTGAGGTGAAGCTAACAGAGGTTATGACCTTGCCTTTGGAGGACAAGGGCTGTGGTTATTTGACTTTGGACAATTTGGCAGAGCTTTTGCAGAAATCTGCTGATTACGATTTGTTGTTAATTGGCCCAGGTTTGGGGCGGCAGGCTACTACAGGAGAACTGGTACGGGCCTTGGTTACCAAGGTAAAAAAGCCAGTGGTGCTGGATGCTGATGGTATTTATGCCTTTAGGGAGCAGGGGGATTTGTTGGCAAATTGCAACTATCCGCCAGTGCTTACTCCTCATATGGGGGAAATGGCTACCCTGCTTGGAATCACAGTACCGGAGCTGAAGGAGGAGCTTTTGGAGCTGGCTCGGGATGCGGCCAAGGAATATAAGGCCATTATGGTTATAAAAAGTGAAACCACAATTGTGGTTTATCCTGATGGTATGGCTTATGTGGCCAATACAGGCAATCCGGGTATGGCTACCGCAGGCTGTGGTGATGTACTGGCTGGTACCATTGCTGGCTTGTATCGTCAGACTGTACAGGACAAGTCACCTTTAGCTGGTGTATACATTCATGGCCGGGCAGGGGATTTGGCTTATGGCACTCTGGGCAATTGCCTGTTAGCCCATGATATTATTGACAAGCTGCCAGAGGTGGCCAAGGAATTGACAAAATAGAAATTTCTTTTTTCTCTTGATTTATTTTCTTAAAAAGCATACAATAAAACCGTTACACAGTAATGTTACAATGTTACAACAAAAAATGTAATTTGTTAGGAGATGTATTTTTATGGCAGATATTCGATTTGTACAGGCAGATACCCTGAAGGAAAAACCTGCAGATGTAAGCAAGGTAGGTTTCGGCCGTGTATTTACTGATTATATGTTTGAGATGGACTACAACCCTGAGGAGGGCTGGCATGATGCCAGAATCGTTCCTTATCAGGATGTTCCACTGAGCCCTGCCAATGCTACCCTCCATTATGGTCAGGCTATTTTTGAGGGCTGTAAGGCATATCGCTATGAAGGAGGCAAGGCTGTTGTATTCCGTGCCAAGGATCATATTGCCCGCCTGAATCGTTCTGCCAAGATTTTGGATATTCCAGAGGTTGATGAAAAGCTGGTTTATGATGCTTTGATGAAGCTGATTGATTTGGAAAAGGATTGGATTCCTGATGGTCCTGGTCAGAGCCTCTACATCCGTCCATTTATTTTCTCCACAGATCCATATCTGGGGGTAAGTGTGGGCCAGTACTACAAGATGATGATTATCCTTTCCCCAGTTGGTGCATACTATGCCAATGGCTTTGCTCCAGTAAAGATCATGGTGGAGGATACCTATGTAAGAGCACCAAAGGGTGGCTTAGGCGCAGCCAAGACTCCTGCTAACTATGCAGCTTCTCTCCACGGTGGCTTGATTGCTCATGAAAAGGGTTATGACCAGACTCTGTGGACTGATGGTATTGAGCACAAGTACATTGGTGAGGTTGGTTCCATGAACATCCTCTTTAAGATTGATGGCAAGGTTGTTACTCCAGAGCTGGATGGCACTATTCTGGACGGCATTACCCGCCGTACTGTCCTCCGGGTTTGCAAGGAGTGGGGTATTCCTACTGAGGAACGCCGTATTTCCATTGACGAGCTGATTGAGGATTATGAGAACGGCAAGCTGGAGGAGGTATTTGGCTCCGGTACAGCAGCTGTTATTTCCCCTGTTAGCGTGTTGGGCTACAAGGGCCAGGATCGTGTTATCAGCGGTGGCAAGATTGGTGAATTTGCCCAGAAGCTGTATGATTATATTGATGATCTGCACACTGGCAAGGCTGAGGATGTTTATGGCTTTATTGATGTAGCCGGTCAGTATTAATAATATTAATAATTTACGGTAACGGATAGAGAGGTTGGAGAGATTTTAGGCTCTTCAGCCTCTTTTTTCATGGAAAATTCACAAAAAAGCTCTATATTTTTTGTGCTCATGCAGGATTTAACATTTTTTTAGCGAATAAAATAATATAGAAGATTTTTTTGCGGAAAATGTAGAGATTTTTGGTGAAATAGAGTAAAGTATTATTAGGAATAATGTGTAGTTTATGTTGGGGAGTATGTATATGCCATTTGATCTGTCTGTACCGTTGCAATATCATGGCCTTTTATCCACTGTAGGCATTCGGGATGTAGTGGATATTCTACTGGTTGCTGTTATTTTGTACAAATCCTATGAAATGCTGAAAGATACCAGAGCTATTACCTTGGCCAAGGGACTTTTTGTTATGATGGGTGTTGCATTGGCGGCATATATTCTGGAGCTTCATGCTATTTATTGGCTTCTCTCCAAAAGCATATATCTCTTGTTTATGGCTTTGCCTATTGTTTTTCAGCCAGAACTGCGTAGAGCCTTGGAGCGTATAGGTCAGGGCAGGTTCCTGGGTTCTGCTGTTCATTTGAACGCAGAGGAGGCTGACAGTCTGGTTAATGAGATTGACAAGGCCGTATTCAGTATGTCGGCCAAGAAAATCGGTGCTCTGCTGGTTTTGGAGCGGGATATTGGCATCAATGAGATTATTGATACCGGCATTAGAATAGATGGACTGGTTACAGCCCCTTTCATGATGAATGTCTTTATTCCCAATACTCCCTTGCATGATGGAGCGGCGGTTATACGAGGTAACCGGATGATAGCCGCAGGCTGTCTGCTGCCTCTGACGGAGAATAGAGGCCTTAGTACAGAACTGGGTACCCGTCATAGGGCTGCTCTTGGCCTGTCAGAGCAATGTGATGCTGTGGTGGTTGTGGTCAGCGAGGAAACCGGTATTGTGTCCATTGCCGAAAATGGCCGTATTAGCAGGCGACTGACTCCTGATCAGCTAAGGAGCAGGCTGCGTCCTTTGTTTACCAAGGTAGATACTGCTATCAAGGTACAGGATATTCGCAATGCTATTGATTCCTGGAGGAAAAACAAGTGATGATAAATTTGCAGAACTTATTTCGGAAAAACCTTCCAGTAAAAATATTGGCCTTAATAGCTTCCATTATTATGTGGGGCTATGTTATGAATGAGGAAAATCCTTCGGTTAATGGCCGTTATACGGTGCCGGTGGAAATAGTTAATGCTCCAGAGGGCTATGATGTAAATATGGGTGTCAGGGAGGTTACCTTAAAGGTAAGGGCACCTAGATCCCTGATGGCAGCCGCCCATGAATCAGATTTCAAAGCCGTTATTGACCTGTCAGGAGATACTGAGGGGGAATATGATGAAAAAATCAGGACAGTAATTCCTCAGGGCTTCGAACTGCTGGGGATGTCTGATGATACAGTTCATGTAACTATGGAAGCTTTGATTGCTCACGGTGTGCCAGTGGATATTGTGGTTAACGGTAAGGCAGCTCATGGCATGGAGCTGGGGGAGATAACGCCGTCCCAGCAATATGTTAATGTCTATGGCCCAAGGCATTTGGTGGATTCCATAGTCAAGGCTTCTGGTAAAATCAAGCTGGCGGACAACAATTCGGACTTTACCATGCGAGTAAAGCTGACAGCGGTAACAGCTGATGGAGAGAATATCAACAATCTGGCAGTATTGCCTGGAGAGCTGGATGTTACAGTGCAGCTGGTGCCTGGAGAAGGTAAAAAGATAGTGCCGGTAAAGCCAACGGTTACCGGTATTCTGCCAGAGGGTTATGTACTGGGAGAGGTTACAGTACAGCCTAACCAGGTAGAGCTGGCTGGTGCCAACAAAACATTGGCGGATATAAAAAATGTTGATACCGTCCCAGTATCTCTGCATGGTATAACCTCCACCTTTGATAAGGATGTGGAGCTGTCCCTGCCAGAGGGAATTGCTTCCACCGTCAAAAAGGTAACCTTGCATATTGTGATAAAGAGTAAATAGAATATAGGAGATTGACAGTGATTCGTATATTGAATTTCAACGTTGCTTTTAACGATAAGAGTTCTTTGCAGGAATTGGCTGCCAAGCGTTTGAATTTAGCACCTCAGGATATTCGTGAGGTGCTAATTGTGCGTAAGGCTATTGATGCCAGAAGATTTCATGGTGCCCCTATCCGCTTTGTGTATATGCTGGATGTGGCCTTAGAGGGCAATGAAAAGAAGGTTTTGGCCCGGTTCAAAAAGGATAAGAATATTCAGCCTGCTAAGGCCCCAATACAGGAAAAGCTGATAGTACCACCATTGGCAGGAGTGGAAAAGCCCCCTGTGGTAGTAGGCTTTGGTCCAGCAGGTATGTTTGCGGCCCTTACCTTGGCTCGTCATGGCTACAGGCCTCTGGTGCTGGAACGGGGCAGAGATGTAGATAGCAGACATAGAGATATAGAGAGATTTTGGCAGGGGGGAGCCTTTGACGAAGTTTCTAATGTGCAATTTGGGGAAGGTGGCGCAGGTACCTTTTCTGATGGCAAGCTAACCACCAGAGTAAATGATCCTCTTATGAGCCAGGTGCTGGAGGATTTTGTTACCGCTGGTGCTCCTCCCGAGATAAAATATCTCCACAAACCTCATATTGGCACAGACCTTTTGCGGCAGGTGGTCAAAAATATCCGCCTGGAGATTATCCGTCTAGGAGGAGAAATCCGCTTTGAATCCAGAGTAACCGGTATAAGGACGGGAGTTGCCGGAGAAATTCAGGCTGTAGAGGTTAATAATCAGGACAGTATTCCTGCCAGCGCTGTTTTTATGGGTATTGGTCATTCTGCTAGAGACACCTATGAAATGCTATGGGAAAAGGGTGTGTCTATGGAGGCTAAGGCCTTTGCCATTGGGGTGCGTATCGAGCATCCCCAGGAATGGATTGACAGAGCCCAATATGGAGAGGATGCAGGGAATCCACTGCTGCCTGTGGCTGATTATGCTCTTACCTACAATGACCGTAGTACCGGTAGAGGCGCGTATTCCTTTTGTATGTGTCCCGGTGGCCAGGTGGTGGCTGCTGCCTCGGAGAATGGTGGCGTAGTAACTAATGGTATGAGTAATTATCACCGGGATAGCGGTGTGGCCAATGCAGCCATTTTGGTTACGGTAAATACAGGGGATTTTGCAAACCATGTGCTAGGGGGGATTCAATTCCAGCGGCAGTGGGAAAGGCTGGCCTATGAGCTGGCAGGAAAAAATTATTATGCCCCTGTTCAAACGGTGGGAGATTTTTTGACGGGCCAAAGTGGTTCAAGGGATTTCCTGACTAGGCCTAGCTATCAGCCTGGGGTAAAGGCGGTGGATTTGCACCAATGTCTCCCAGGCTTTGTTACTCAGATGATGGAGGCGGCTTTGCCTTTCTGGGAAAGAAAGATAAAGGGCTTTGCCGACAAGGGGGCAGTAATGACTGGTGTAGAAACCCGTTCCTCATCTCCTTGCCGTATTATTAGAGATAAAGGAAGCTATCAGTCTCTTAGCACTCCTGGACTTTACCCTATGGGTGAGGGAGCAGGCTATGCCGGAGGTATTATGAGTGCAGCTTTGGATGGAATGAACAGCGCCCTTGCATTTTTGCGGGAAAAAGGGCATAATATATAAGTTAATGTAAATAAAACTGGAAGGTTTATTTTTAGATTTGGGTTTTGGGAGGTTTTGAATTTATGTCAAGATTGTTTGGAACTGATGGCGTTCGTGGCGAGGCTAATTTGGAGCTGACACCGGAGCTTGCTTATCGTATGGGCCGGGCGGCAACCTTGTATTTTGGTGAGTCCTGTGGTGATGAGCAGCCGGTAATCCTGATTGGCAGGGATACCCGTATTTCTGGTCAGATGTTCGAATCTGCCCTGATGGCAGGTATTTGCTCTGCTGGAGGCAAGGCCATATCTGCAGGTATTATTCCTACACCGGCTATTGCTTTTCTCACCAAGAAGCATAAGGCTCAGGCAGGTATTGTTATTTCTGCTTCTCACAATCCATTCCATGACAACGGTATCAAATTCTTTGGTGGCAATGGTTACAAGCTGCCAGATGCAGTAGAGGATGAGCTGGAGAATATTGTGCGGACTATTCAGCATGATGATAATCTATATCGTGCTTCTGGTGCCCAGATGGGTACTGTGGAATATCATCATGATATGCTGGAGGAGTACATTGAATTTGTTCTCTCCACCACCAAGGAGCGTTTTGAGGGTATGAAGATTGTGCTGGACTGTGCCAATGGTGCAGCCTATGAGGCTATGCCTACCATTTTGAAATCCTTGGGAGCAGATGTTACTGTTATTAATGACAAGTCAAATGGTATAAATATTAACGATAACTGTGGTTCTACTCATTTGGAGGTTCTCCAGAAGAAGGTAGTAGAGCTGGGGGCAGATTTTGGTATTGCTCATGATGGGGATGCTGATCGTTGCCTCTGTGTAGATGAAAAGGGTAATGTAATTGACGGAGATCATATGCTGGTAATGTGTGCCAAGGAAATGATTGCTAATGGCACCTTGAAGAACAATACTGTTGTTACCACTGTTATGGCTAATATTGGCTTCCATAAGGCTGTAAAGGAGCTAAATGGCCGGGCTGAGATTACCAAGGTAGGAGACAGATATGTACTGGAAAATATGCTGGCCAACGGCTACAATTTAGGCGGTGAGCAGTCTGGACATATTATCTTCTCTGATTTCAGCACTACTGGTGATGGCCCTGTTACTGCTTTGCAGACTCTTAGCTCCATTAAGAGAAGCGGTAAAAAGGCCTCTGAGTTGAACGAGCTGATGATTAGCTATCCACAGCTTTTAGTTAATGTTGTGGTAAAGTCCAAGGATGGCTGGGAGCAGAATCCAAATATTGCAGCTGCTATTAAGGCTGGGGAGGAAGAACTGGGGGCAGATGGCCGTATTCTGGTTCGTCCTTCTGGTACAGAGCCATTGATTCGTGTTATGGCTGAAGGACCAGATCAGGCTCAGCTGGAGGTTATCTGTCAGAAAATCGCCAATGTAGTAGTAAACGAGCAGGGTGGCAAATAATGAAGCAGGCAATTGTGGTTGTAGGCTTTGGCGTAGGTGATGCCCAGGTAAAAAAGCGTTGTATCGACAGTCTATTAGATGATTTGCATCGCAGCTTTGGTGATGCCTATGATATCTATGAGGCCTGGACCAGTGATTTTCTCCGTCGCAAAATGGCCAAGGAGGGATATATTTATTCTAATTTGGCAGGTGTGTTGGAGGATTTAAAGGCTCAGGGCTATGAAAGAGTGGCAGTAATGCCAACCCATTTGACACCGGGAGAGGAATGGCAAAAGAAAATAATGCCTGTCCTTAAGGAGTATGAAGGAGTATTTCAGCGGTTGGGCTTTATGGAACCGGTGCTGACTGTAGCTTCTCCAGAGGAATTTGCTTTTATAGCAGAAGATATTCAGGCTTTTTTCCAGTTGGATGATTTGGCAGATGGGGAAGAGCTGGTGTTGATGGGCCACGGTTCCCCTCATTACCACAATCCAATATATGAGTATTTGCAGAGCTTTGCTGATAAGCAGAAATGGCCTGTTCATATTGGCGTGGTAGAGTCAGAGGATTATCCCAACCAGCAGGATGTAATTGATAGATTGCTGGCTAAAGGCTGTCAAAAAGTATATCTGCGGCCTTTGCTTCTGGCTGGCGGCAACCATGCTACCTATGATTTAGCAGGAGAGCAGGAGGATTCCTGGAAAAACCGCCTCAGTCAGGCCGGTTTGGAAGTTCGCTATTCCACCCAGGGATTAGGGGAGTATAAAGCTTTCCGCAGCTTGTATGTCAAGAAGCTGTCAGCTTTCCTTCAAAGTAATATGAAATAAAGCAATAACAATACTATTAATTGTGGAAACATCCATTATTACTGGTAATTTATTTTAGAATATAGTATAATTTCCAGACATTATAGAAAAAAGTTATGAAAATTATTCTTATATCCTACTTTTATATGTGTTAATTTTCTGTTATAATATACAAAGGTATTGTTAGAAAGCTGTGGAGCATCGGCGTGGAACAAGGGAGATGCTAATAACAGCGGATGTTTTTTACTATAATTTAAGGCGGTGTCTATATGGAAAATGAGATGACAAATCCAGCTGTCATAATGTTAATCAATATGACAATTGTATTTGCGGTATTGGCTCTCCTGAACCTTTTTATCCGGTTGATTCATTTTATTGATCCAACCAAGGAAAAGAAGGCTCCAGCAGCTGCACCAAAGGCAGCACCAAGGAAGGCGGCTCCTGCAAAGGCAGCAGCGCCAGCTCCAGTGGTGGCAGCAGGTGTAAGCGGAGAGACTGTGGCGGCTATTGCTGGTGCATTGGCAGCCTATGGTATTGGTTTTTCTCAAATCAGAGCTATTCGTCCTGCAGCAAGAAACAGCTGGACTGGGGCAGCTCGTATTGATGGGTTGAGAAATAACAAGTGATGTTTATTTTTTAGACGAATGAGGAGGCAATTATTATGGCAGTAACAAATGGTGTAAACAAGGACACAGTAGCAGTAATCGCAGGGGCATTGGCCGCAATGGGAATTGGGTTTTCCCGTATCAAGGCAATTCGTCCAGCGGCACGCCAGAATTGGGCTGACTCTGCCAAGGTGATTGCCCTGAGAAAATTTTAATAATCTTTGACACAAGGGGTGCATTAATTAATGGAAATTTTTGATGCGTTTGCGATTTCCTTGCAGTCCGTATGGCTGGACAGTGGCTTTGCTTCCTTTACCTTAGGTAATCTGGCAATGATCATTGTAGGTATTATCCTGCTGTACATGGCTATTGGCAAGGAGTACGAGCCACTGCTTCTGGCTCCTATTGCATTTGGTTGTATTATGGCTAACTTTCCTGCTACTGGCTTCCTGGAGGAGCCTGGTGTTATGCAGGTAATCAATTATGGTATTAAGTACGAGATTTTCCCACCATTGATTTTCCTTGGTGTAGGTGCTATGACGGACTTTGGCCCGCTTTTGGCTAATCCCAATACCCTGTTCATGGGCGCAGCTGCTCAGTTCGGTGTATTTATTTCCTTGGCTGGTGCTATGTGCTTGGGCTTTACTGCTCAGGAGGCATCTGCAATCGGTATCATCGGCGGTGCTGATGGCCCTACTGCTATCTACATGGCATCCAAGATGGCTCCAAATCTTCTGGGAGCTATTGCTGTAGCGGCATATTCTTATATGTCCTTGGTACCATTGATTCAGCCACCTATTATGAAGCTCTGTACTAGCCAGAAGGAGCGGGAGATCAAGATGGATCAGCTCCGCAAGGTTACTCATTTTGAGAAGGTAGTTTTCCCAATCGCGGCCGCAATCTTGATTTCCTTATTGTTACCGCCTGTAGCTGCTTTGATCAGCATGCTGATGCTGGGTAATCTGTTCCGTGAATCCGGCGTAACTGAGCGCTTGTCTGATACTTCTCAGAACGCTCTGTGTAACATTGTTACCATCTTCCTGGCAACTGGTACTGGTATGACCATGAGTGCTGAGCACTTCCTGACCATTCAGACTTTGGAGATTATAGGTCTTGGTCTGGTGGCCTTCGCTGGTGGTACTGCTGCTGGCGTTTTGCTGGGCAAGATTATGTGCCGTCTCTCCGGTTGGAAGATTAATCCTTTGATTGGTTCCGCCGGTGTATCTGCTGTTCCTATGGCTGCCCGTGTATCTCAGATTGTGGGTCAGAAGGCAAATCCTTCCAACTTCCTGCTGATGCATGCAATGGGCCCTAATGTGGCAGGTGTCATCGGTACAGCTGTAGCAGCTGGTACTATGCTGGCTATGCTGGGATCAAAATAATAGTAAATTTGTATATGTAATTTCGAGCCATCCTTAAGGGTGGCTCTTTTTTTGCACAAAAATAACTGCCCAGCTCTTAAAAGAAGCTGGACAGATGTTTAAATATCAATGTTTAATTTGTTTTAGCCACGAAGATTATGGAGCAGGGACATTTTCATATCATAATAATCAGGACTCATATCCAGATAGTGCTTATGAGGGTTCTCAAAGCGCTGCTCCTCCTGCCAGATTTCGGAAGCAAGCTGTTCCTTTACATAGCTGCGAATCTCCTCCAGACTCCGTGGAGGCTGGGTTCTTTTGCCATCCTTAATAACCAGCTGCTGCAGTTCCTTGCAGGTGCAGTTTTCGAAGAAGCGGTTTTTCCAAGGCTTTTCTGGATCTACATAGCGATACGGTTCATCCATATTAACCTCTTCCTCAAAGCTGGTAATCAAATCAGCTACAGCATAGCCTTCCTCGCCGTAGATGCGATATACCCGCTTGAAGCCAGGATTGGTAATCTTCTCTACAGTCTCAGAGACCTTGATACGAGGTTCATAGCTGCCATCCTTTTCCACAGCAGAAATTTTGTATACTGCACCAAAGACAGGATCACTTTTGGCGGTAATCAACCGCTCCCCAACGCCAAAGGCATCAATCTGCCCGCCCTGATTGAGAATGGAAGTGATGGTATATTCATCCAGACTGTTGGATACCACAATCTTGCAGTCCTCCAGACCAGCCTCATCCAGCATTTTTCGTACCCGCTTAGACAGATAGGCCAAGTCACCGGAATCAATGCGGATGCCCTTCAGACGTTTACCCATAGGCTCCAGAACCTCCTTGGCTACTCGAATAGCAGCAGGAATACCAGAGCGGATAACATCATAGGTATCCACCAGCAGAACAGTGGCGTCAGGATATACCTGGGCATATTTCTTAAAGGCCTCATATTCATCCTTGTAGTACATTACCCAGCTATGGGCCATAGTCCCTCCAACAGGAATGTTGAACTTCTGGCCAGCCAGAACGGTGGCTGTACCAGCGGCACCGGCAATATAGGCAGCTCTGGCACCATAGACCGCAGCATCCATATTATGAGCACGGCGGGCACCAAAGTCCGATACAGCTCTATTGCCAGCAGCCCGGACAATACGGCTGGTTTTGGTAGCAATCAGGGACTGATGGTTGAACAGAGCCAGCAGGGCAGTTTCCACCAGCTGAGCATCTATCAGAGGGGCTACTACTGTTACGCAAGGCTCATTAGGATACATAATAGTTCCCTCTGGGAAAGCATATATATCACCGGTAAAACGGAAATCTTTTAGATAATTCAGAAATTCCTGAGAAAAAAGCTTCAAAGAGGCAAAATATTCAATATCCTGCTCTGTGAAATGCATATTTTCAATGTATTCCAGAATCTGTTCCAAGCCGGCAAAAATAGCAAAGCCACCGCCATCAGGATTTTTGCGATAGAAAATGTCAAAAATTACTCTAGGCTGGGTGTCGCTGCTGGCAAAATAACCATTAGCCATAGTCATTTCGTACAAATCCATCATCATGCTAATATTGCGAGTGGAAAATTGTGTCATAAAGTTCGCCTCAAATCATAATACTTAAAAAATCGTTATACCTTTTTACTATACACTTTCACAGGAAAACTTGCAATATTTTACTATGAAAAAAGCACCGCTTTGCGGTGCTAAATTTCTATCTGGTCGGGATGACAGGATTTGAACCTGCGGCCTCTTCGTCCCGAACGAAGCGCGCTACCAAGCTGTGCTACATCCCGACTACAACTAATTATACCCCTGCCAATACTATTTGACAAGCAAAAATAAAGGCAGAGGTATAGAGTTTCAGGTCAAATTATTAGCAAACGCCCTGAGCCAGCATAGCATCAGCAACCTTCAGGAAGCCCGCAATATTGCAGCCTACCAGCAGATTGCCCTCATGGCCATACTCCTTGGCACAGCGCTTGGAGTTCTCATAGATATCAGCCATAATGGTCTTAAGCTTGTTATCAACCTCTTCAAAGGTCCAGCTATAACGCATGGAGTTCTGAGCCATCTCCAGAGCGGAAACAGCAACACCGCCAGCATTAGCAGCCTTGGCAGGAGCAAAGAGAACCTTGCTGTTCTGGATGTACTCAATAGCATCCAGAGTACATGGCATGTTGGCACCTTCACCTACAGCCTTAACGCCATTAGCAACCAGAGCCTTGGCAGCATCCAGATCCAGCTCCTGCTGGGTAGCACATGGCAGAGCAATATCGCAAGGAATAGTCCAAATACCCTTGCAACCTTCATGGTACTCAGCAGATGGCTTAGCATCTACATACTCCTTGATACGGCCACGGCGAACTTCCTTAATCTCCTTAACAATGTTCAGGTCAATGCCATCCTTGTCATAGACATAGCCGTTGGAATCGGAGCAAGCCACAACTTTGGCACCAAATTCCTGAGCCTTCTGAATAGCATAGGTAGCAACATTACCGGAGCCGGAAACAACTACAGTCTGATCCTTGTAGTCAATACCAGCATCAGCCAGCATCAGCTTAGTGAAGTAGAGGAGACCATAACCGGTAGCCTCAGTACGCGCCAGGCTGCCGCCGTAGTTCAAGCCCTTGCCGGTAAGAACACCAGCATCATAAGCATTGCGGATACGCTTGTACTGACCATAGAGATAACCAATCTCACGGCCGCCAACACCGATATCACCGGCAGGTACGTCAGTGTTCAGACCAATATGACGGCAAAGCTCAGTCATAAAGCTCTGGCAGAAGCGCATGATTTCAGCATCGGACTTGCCCTTTGGATCAAAGTTGGAGCCACCCTTACCACCGCCGATAGGCAGGGTAGTCAGAGCGTTTTTGAAAATCTGCTCAAAGCCTAGGAACTTGATGATGCTGAGGTTTACAGATGGATGGAGGCGGAGGCCACCTTTGTATGGGCCAATGGCACTGTTAAACTGTACACGATACCCCTTGTTTACATGTACCTTGCCAGCATCGTCAGTCCAAGGAACACGGAACATAACAACGCGCTCAGGCTCAACAATGCGCTCCAGAATAGCCTGCTGCTGATACTTAGGATTCTTATCCAGTACAGGAGCAATAGAAGTCAGAACTTCCTTTACAGTATTATGGAACTCGGTTTCACCAGGATTCTCAGCCTGAACCTTTGCAATAATTTCTTCAACATAAGTAGCCAATTTAGTATACCTCCAATGAATACAAATTTCGTATATGCGATATACATTATTTATATATCACATATATCACACAGCGATTTAATTATACTATAAATTTACACAATTACAATATTTTGCAACTATGTATACATTATTCTCTTTAGCTGTTGACTAATATATTAAGCAAATTGAAATACTTTGCAGTAAAAGATTATCATGATTGCAAAATACAATATTTTTAAGCACTTTATTTAGATAATAAAAAAGCATATCTCCTTAGCTGCCAAAGGATTGACAGGGCAAGGCTTGCATTAGACTTCATAATTTAATATAATGAAAATGCTATACCCATGAAATCTATGGGTTGTTGCTAGTAAAAAGTGTTATATTTTTGCAGAGGAAGTGGAAATTTTGGATACCCCCTATCCGTTATGGTTGTTTGTAATAGGTTTTTTGATTTTGGTGAATGTGTTTTTTGCTTTAGCAGAAACCTCCCTTAATGAAAGTCACAAAAGCAAGCTGGAAAAAATGCAGGATGATGGCAACGAGGAGGCCAAGAAAGCCCTGAAGCTTCTGGAAAAGCCAGAGCGGGCCTTGGCAGTTATTCAGCTGGGTATTACCTTTGTTAGTATTTTGATTGGTGTATGCACCAGTGTGATTCTAGCACCTTGTATTCACAAATATTTATATTTGATGCCCTATTCCCAGGAGCTGTCCCTGTTGATAAGTATCCTGCTGATAACCTATCTAACCTTGATGTTAGGTGATTTTTTGCCTACCAGAATCGCTATGGAGAATCCAGAGGAAACGCTGATACAGTGCCAGAAGCATCTAAGAAGATTGATATTTATCACCAAGCCAGCAGTATCTCTGCTGTCCAATTCAGCCCGCATTTTGCTGGTAACTCTTGGCATGAATACCAGAATTGATGATACCGTTACCGAGGATGAGGTTAAGGATCTGATAGAGCAGGCCACTGAGGATGGCACCTTTGAAAAAAAGGAGCAGAATCTGGTAGACCGGGTTTTTCATATGGGAGATCAGACAGCTTATTCTTTAATGACTCCCCGCACTCAAATGTTGTGGATAGATTTGGAGGATAGTCTGGAACAGAACCTAGCCTTAATACGAGCCACCTCTGAGGCTATTATTCCTGTAGGTAAGGAAAGTCTGGATAATTTCTGTGGTGTTATTTATATCAAGGACATATTTAATGCAGCTTTGGATAATAAGCCACTTGATTTAGCACAGTTTATCCGCAAGCCTGTGTACATTCCCCGCTCTATGGAAAGCTTCCGTATCTTGGAGAAATTTCAGGTAACAGGTATTCATGAGGCGGCTGTATTGGATGAATATGGCGGTGTTATCGGCTTTATTACTTTGCAGGATATTCTATTGGAGCTGATAGGGGAAACCAACAATGTGAACGAGCCTGAATCTGCTCAGATTACCTCTAGGGAAGATAATGCCTGGAATATTGAGGGGCTGTGCTCCATTGATGATTTCAAGGAAAAATTCGGCATTGAGGAACTGCCAGAGGAGGAGCAGGATCACTATCAGACTATGGGCGGCTTTGTTACAGCTCTCTTTGGCTATATCCCTAAAAAGGGAGAAACCATTCAGTGGGAGAATTTTGTCTTTGAAATAGAGTCCTTGGATAGATATCGAATTGACAAGATTATCTGCCGCAAGCAGGAAAAAGAGCCTGAACAGCCTAAGGATGATTAATATTGAGTTGCATATTTTTAGCCGGGGTGTTGTAGCCCCGGTTTTTTTATGATATAATTTTAGAGAACTTATTTTCTTATAGATAACAGGAATTGGCCAGCCATTAATAAATTAAGTGATGTGGTGGAGGCTATTAAAAGGATAGATAATTAGATAGGAGAATTTATTTTTATGAAAGATTATAGAGCTTTAAGACAACAGCCACCGGGACAGGCAGTGACAGAGCAGGCAATACCAAATGTACAGTGGTTCCCAGGGCATATGAAGAAAGCCAAGGATATTATTGTCAACAATCTGAAGCTGGTGGATGTAGTTATTGAGTTATTAGATGCCCGCATTCCTTATAGCAGTGCCAATCCTATGCTGCAGGAGATTATTGCTGGCAAGCCAAGGCTGGTGGCTTTGAACAAATCTGATTTGGCAGATAGAGCCGTAACCAAGCAATGGGTGGAGTATTTCAAAAAGCAGGGGATTCCTGCCGTAGCAGTGGATGCACCCCAGGGCAGGGGCATTAAGCAGCTAGTGGCCATGACAGAGGAGCTGGCTCGTCCTATGACGGATAAGCTGGTATCCAAGGGAGTCAAGGCCAGAGCAGCCAGAGTAATGATATTGGGTATTCCTAATGTAGGCAAATCCTCCTTGATTAACCGTCTGGCAGGCTCCAACAAGGCCAAGACTGCTGACAAGCCTGGCGTTACCAGAGCCAAGCAGTGGATTCGCCTAGGGGGCAATCTGGAGCTTTTGGATACCCCGGGTATTCTTTGGCCAAAGTTTGAGGATATGACTGCTGGCTTAAAGCTGGCCTTTACAGGGGCTATTAACGACGAGGTAGTGGATAGAGAGCTGATAACTGGTGTATTCCTACAGACTATGGCCTCCATGTATCCAGAGAGATTGCAGGAGCGCTACAAGCTGACAGGAGATCTGCCTACAGAGCCTCATGAGCTGTTGGAGCTGATTGGACGGAAGCGAGGCTGTCTGGTTAAGGGCGGTCTGGTGGATACGGAAAAGGCTCAACGCATTGTGATGACAGATTTTCGCAGTGGCAAGCTGGGAACTGTTAGTCTGGATATGCCACCAGAGGTTCCTGAGACTTCCCAGACGAAATAATATTAGTAAGATAAGCTAGGCAGATTGGTGAAATATATGGATATAAGCAAATTGAAAATAAAGGAGCTGGAGGCGTTGTTGGCAGAAAATCCAGCATCAGAGCTTTTGGCAGCTCTCCAGCAGGATGCCAGAGCCTCAGCTAGAAAGCTGGCGGAAAGCTATCAGAAAAGACAGGCCAAAAAGCTGGCAGAGGAAGCTAGGTTGCAAGCCATGTATCAGTATGAGGAGCAGCCTGCCAGTCAGGGATATAGAGCTGTGGCAGGTGTAGACGAGGCTGGGCGGGGGCCTTTGGCAGGCCCGGTATCTGTAGCGGCAGTTATCCTGCCAGATCATCTGTTACTGCCTCGTTTGAACGATTCCAAGAAGCTTAGTGCCAAGGTAAGAGATGAGCTATATGATGAAATTATGGCCAAGGCCTTGGCTGTAAAGCAGATTTTTATATCACCAGAGGAAATTGACCGTATCAATATTTTGCAGGCAACTATGGAGGGTATGTGTCAGGCGGTACAGCAGTTGTCCCAGCCAGCAGATTATGTGCTGATAGATGCAGTAAAACTCAAAAATCTGCCTTTGCCACAGCTTTCCTTAATTAAAGGAGATGCCAAATCAGCTTCCATTGCTGCAGCTTCTATTATTGCCAAGGTCACAAGAGACAGGCTGATGGAAGAATATGACCGCCAGTATCCAGAATATGGCTTTGGCAGTCACAAGGGATATGGTACAGCAGAGCATATTGCTGCTGTAGAAAAATACGGTCCCTGTCCTATTCACAGAATGACCTTTGAGCCTATACGAACTATCAAGGCTAAATGGCAATGTAGATGAAGTAATTGATGTTTGAGGGGGAATCCATTATGGCTACCAATGTAAATCCGGCGGCGCCGTCTATACAGCCTGCGTCCCGCAGCTCAGAGACAAAAACGGACAAAATTGCTGTCAGCAGGGATGGAGGCTCCAGCTCTGGCTTTGCCAAGCAGACAGATGTGAAATTTACCAATTCAGTGGATAATATGTCAGCTGTCTTGGAAAAAATTTCTACCGCTAAATTAGGTAATGATAATGGACTACCACAACAGCTGCGGGAGATGATAAATAATATTGTCACCAAGGCTTTTTCCTTGGAAAGCTCTCTGGGGGAGGGACTGGGCAGTGCGATGGCCAGTGAAAGATACTCTGTAGAGCAGCTAACCTCTCTGGGGCGGATTTTTCAGCAGCTGGGCAATATGGCAGAGGCCAATGCTGTAGCAGGGCAGGCTAGTGGTGAAACTACAGCAGGACAGCTAAGCGATGCCTTGCAGACCATGATGGCCAATGTGAAAACCTTGCTGGCTAATAATGCTCTGGGTGGAAATACAGCGGATTTGGAGCTGGTACAGCTCACCAAGCTGGCCTTTCAGGTGTTGAATAATGGCAATACTGGCAATATGCCACAGAAGCTGGAGGCACTGCTGCAAATGTTGGCAGGACAGCAGATGGGGCAGACACCAGCTGGAGGAACAGCCTCTCAAACCACAGATAAGTTATGGCAAAATACTGCCAGTCAGACAGTAAGTAGTGGCAATGGAGTTGTTAGTCAGACAGTAAGCAGTGATAATGGTGGTATTAGTCAGGCCGTAAGCAACGGCAATGGATCTGTTGGTCAGTCTCATGCTCAGGAGAGAACTGTTAAACAGCTGGTGGATTTGCTATTTCCTAAGCTGTCTGCCAACAACAGCTCTCAGGCCCCGGCTAATCCTCAGCCCTCTCAGGGACAGTCAGCCAGCAATACTGCCGGTCAAAATCCTCAGATGAATACTGCCGGTACAGCAGAGTCAGCCACGGTTGGAGCCAAGGCTTCCCAGACCAATGTTAGCAGTGAAACCATCATTAAGACTGGTTCTCAGTCTACTGGCCAGACCAATGTCGTCACTAGTGAAACACCAGCCAAGACTGGGGCTCAGCCTGCTGGGGAGAATATTCAGCAGAATCAGCAAAATCAGCAGGCAGGCGTATTTCCCAAGGTGCTCCATCAGGCAGCAGAATTGGAGAACAACCCTCTGTTCAAGCAGATATTCAGTCGTTATGGCTATAGTCAGGAAACCGGAGTGGTACGCCAGCCAGCCCAAACGGCACAGCAGGAAATTCCCCAGCTGCCTAATAATCAGCAGGTGGTGGATTCCTTCCGCAATCTGGCAGAGCTTTTGCTGAAGGATAGTAATTTAACCGCCAAGGATATGGCCTTACTAAAGAATTTTGTCAATAGCAGTCAGACACAGCTTTCACAGCAGGATGCCAAGCAGCTGAATCTTCTGCTCAAAATGGTGCAAAGCAATGTACCAGCAGCCATTCAGCAGGCTGGACAACAGCCTGGCATGGAGAGCTTACCTAAGCTATGGGCCTTTTTGCAGTTGGCAGATTTGGGCAGTCTAAAGGATCTGAAGGCAAAGGATTTTAAGAACGCCAATAAAGAAATCAAGACTGTTGTATCCTCTTTGAAAAGCTCCATTAGCAGTGAGGGCAGTTATCAGGCCGATGGTCAAAAATCCATTAGCTTTGTGATGCCTCTCTATATTGGAGAGGGTGGACATAGCTATCCTGCCTATATCAATCTTTATGATGAACCAGAGCATGAGGATGAATGTGGCCGTAAGCGAAAGGATACCTGGTTCCGGGTATGTGTATTAACGGACAATATTGGTGCTGTAGACATTGTTTGTCAGCTATTTGAGGGCAATAATCTGAATTTACGCATCAATTTTTCGGATAATGAAATAGTAAAGGATTTTGGTGAGTACTTGCCGGATATTCGCAAGGCCCTTTATAATACATCTATTCATTTAAATGATTTGCGTGTAGGGACGGTGAACTAATTGCTAAAGGATAGAAGAACTCCTCATCAGGAGCCAGAGCTGGATCCTACTGCAGAGAAGAAGGCTGTTGCCCTGAAATATGATGTGGAAAACAACAAGGCTCCAAAGCTGGTAGCCAAGGGCAGGGGCCATGTGGCGGAAAATATTATGGAGGCAGCCCGCAAGGGCCAGGTGCCGGTATATCAAAACAAATCTCTGGTCAATATGTTGATGGCTCTGGAGCTGGACAAAGAAATACCAACAGAGCTGTATACAACTGTGGCGGAGATTTTGGCCTATGTATATAGAATAGACAAGCGGCGGCATGGAGATAGGGAAAAAGCAGTTATGGAATCTCCTATTAAGCTACTCTAGGGTGGGAGATTTTTACTGTGGATAATATCAGTTTGGGACGTCAGGGTGAGACTATGGCAGCCAGCTATCTGTCGGCTCATGGATATACAGTGCTGCAGCGGAATTATAGCTGTCCTATGGGAGAGCTGGACATTGTGGCTAGGCAGGGAGATGTGGTGGCCTTTGTGGAGGTTAAGACCCGGCGCAGTCTACGCTATGGCCGTCCCTGTGAGGCGGTGAATTTTCGCAAAAAGCAGCATATTATCCAATCCGCCAAATGGTATATCAGCCAGCACAGGCTATCTGGCCTGCATTATAGGTTTGACATAGTGGAGGTATTGGCAAGGCCTGGGGGAAGTGCCAATATTAATCATATTCGGAATGCCTTTGAGGTGAAGTAACAGGGCCGTAATCAGCTGGAGAAATCTGGCGTGTGTATATGAATGAAAATTAGGGAGGCAAGGCCATGAAAATAATAGTGGGAATTACCGGGGCCAGTGGCAGTATCTATGGATTGAAGCTGATAGAGGTACTGAAAAATGCAGGCCATCAAGTTCATGTGGTTATATCTGACAGCGGACTGGGAGTAATACAGTACGAGTGTGATACTACTTTGGAGGATATTGCTCTGGTGGCAGACAAAATTTACAATGTGCATAATGTAGGGGCGGCTATTGCCAGTGGTTCCTTTCAGGCAGATGCTATGGTTATAGCACCTTGCTCCATGAACACCTGCGGCTGTCTGGCTAACGGTATTACCGAAAACCTTTTGACCAGAGCAGCAGATGTAATGCTTAAAGAGGGGCGGAAGCTGGTTATAGTGCCTAGAGAAGCACCTATGCATGCAGGACATTTGGAAAACCTGTTGAAGTTAAGCCGTATGGGTGCAACCATTATACCTGCCAGCCCTGGCTTCTACCATCGTCCAGACACCATTATGGATTTGGTCAATATGCTGGTAGGCAAGATTTGCGACAACCTGGGGGTAAAAACCAATCTATTCCAGCGCTGGGACGGTAGTATGCAGAAATAAAATTAGAATATTTTTCGAACAAAAAAGGCAACAGATTTTTGAGTCTGTTGCCTTTTATAGTGGTGTGCCCAGCATGGCGTATCTCGTTATAACCCCTGTAATTAGTACAGCATTACGCCAACTGTAGAGGTGGTGAACATCGAGTAAGGTAACGGCTAAACCATGACATTATTCTCCAGACAATATTTAATGGCTGCATCGACAGCATGGTCAATTTCAATTTTCTGTTGACGGAAATGCTTATAAGCGTTGGAGAATATGCTGTATTCCCCTATAGGCAGGCATTTTCTTTTCAACGCATCATTCATGCCATCCGCCAGATTATATACATGGACAGTAAGTTCTAATTTGTCTGACTGCGTTTTAAAGGCATCGCTTAGCTTCAATGTTTGCTGCTCAAAGGATGTATTGTTTCCATCGTAGAATACATAAAACTCCGGTGCAGGAATCTTGAGTAAATCATCGCCATAAATCTTTTTATGGGAGGTGCTGGTATAACGTTTGTACAGTTCATCAACATAACTGAGAAAATGCAAGGGCATATTGGGATTAATGGTGGTTTGATGTTCAATATAGATTAATCTTTTCAAGTACAGTAGTGAAGATAGGCCTTAATATGTATACTGCCATTCTTAGAAGAGTTCTCAGTACGTATACTATCATACTGAGAAGAGTTAACAGAATGAAAATCTTTATCTTTGTCTTTGTCTATATTAGGCGACTGGGAAGCCTTGTGGCACAAAGGTTTGGGGGATTATACCGTTCCTGTTTTGGTACTCGAAACAGGAACGATAACAGGAACGGTGTCGGCGGTAGGGGAGTTTGCTGTTCCTGCTTGGGCACCCCAAACAGGAACGGTACTGCGGGGAAAATTAGGTGGATTAAAGAATATGGATTTTGTTGAAGAAGTTTTATTTTTTGGCAGGAAATAGACAAAATATGTCGAATACTGTAAACGTAGAGTTTTTGTTTGTAATTTAAACTTCCCACACCGTAAAATGGTGTAGTTCCTTGAAAACTGTATATTTCAG
>ERZ773186.200-NODE-200-length-60256-cov-8.999186_pt1 | contig 60256 bp, 57 predicted proteins | sample MGYA00581000_ERZ773186 | MGnify/ENA primary metagenome ERZ773186 (study PRJEB29015, sample SAMEA2737752) | human gut metagenome | biome: human gut; feature: human-associated habitat; material: faeces | place: China | collected 2012 ...
GCTATATCGCCATTACAGACGGAGTGGACAGCCTGACCCGTCAGGAAATGGACATTACGCCGTTTAAGAATATCCTGAACGATATGTACAGCCGGGATATTTCCAAAAAGGTGCTGGCAGGGCGTATGACCCGTTCCCGGCAGGGGAAGTTTTGTGGTGGGCAGCCGCCCCTCGGTTTGATGCGTGACCCGGAGGATAAGGGACATTTGATCCGTGACCCTGAGACAGCACCGGTAATCCGAAAAATCTATGATATGGCGCTGGATGGCTGGGGATGCATGCGGATTGCAAAGCAGCTCATGGATGATAAAGTCCCGATCACCAGAGTAAAAAGCAACACAGAATGTGATGTAAATTACTATTCATGGGGAAGTGCAAGAATCAGCCATATTCTGCGGAATCCCTTTTATAAGGGCGCACATCTGGTCTGCCGGACACATCAGAAAGGGATTCGCTCCAACACCTATGACATTATCCCTCGTGAGGACTGGGAAATTATCGAGGATTGCCATGAAGCAATCATCTCCCCGGAAGAATGGGAGCAGGTACAGGAAATCATTGACCGCAGACCAACCATTATGAAGGGCAACTCCTGCCCCTTTTATAACCTGTTCCACGGTATCATTTATTGTGCGACTTGCGGAAAGTCCATGCAGGTGCGGTATGAAAAGGTTGGCAGAACCGGAAAGAACCGTTTTACCGGCGAACAGCGGGAACCGATTGATAAGGCGTATTATATCTGCCAGACCTACAACAGGCTGGGCAAGAACGCCTGTACCAGCCACAAGATCGAAGCCAGAGATTTGTACAACCTTGTGCTGAAAGATATTCAGGAACTGGCAAAGACTGCGCTCAAAGATGCCGATGCTTTTTATCAGCGGCTGAGCAGCCGGATGGAGCGCCGGTATCTTCTGGACGCTTCCCAGACACAGAAGGAATGTCAACGACTGGAAAGCAGGAATTGTGAAATTGATGAGATGTTTCTGAGCCTATATACCGATAAGGCAAAAGGAATCCTGACTGAGCAGCGTTTTATGAAGCTGACAGCAACACTGGAACAAGAGCAGGAAGCCAACCAGAAGCGCCTGCAAGACCTACTGTTGATGATGCGCCACTCTGACGAACAGGAAAATGAAGTCCGCACCTTTATCAAAGAAATCCGGCGTTATGCAGCCATTGAAGAACTGGATGAAGCGGTGCTGAACCGGCTCATCAGCAAAATTTTGGTGGGCGAAGTCAAGAAGATTGACGGACAGAAGGTGCAGGAAGTCAGAATCGTCTATAACTTTGTCGGAGAAATCCCGGAGATTACAGCATAATCATTTCGCCTCATCTCTCAATCAGCGAGGGATGAGGCTTTTCTTTTTGTAAAATTGCGATAGATATATTCACAATTTTTTTACCATTAAATTCTTAGTCAGACAGTAGAAAAATGATGACGACTCCCCCTACAGATGCTATAATGTTCGCATATAGATATGGCAATTTGACAATTACTTTTTCTTATTGGTATCTGTCTTTTTCTTATTAACGGAGGTACTGAAATGACATTTTATGAACAGATGGTTCCTGCACTTTCCATATTGCTGGAAATAGGCGAGACCTTAAAAGCACCGATTTACGGCACACTATTGCAAAAAAAACGAAATTACACATTTGGATATTTAGGATTGAGCGAAAGTGCGCTATTGGTATCCCTACTTCAAGGTGATTCGAAAAAATTAAAGGGAAGCAGCCGTATCCCTTTCAGCAATATCCAGAAAACAAAAGTGCGAAAAAGTCTGTTTCCGCTTCAATATATTCTCAAAATCTATTTAACAGATGGAGATATGATAAAGTTCCGAATATCTAAAAAAGTCTATGGATTTACTACACAGGAAGAAAATCTGGACATCTTCCTGAACAAAATGAAAACTTATATATAACCAGAAACATTAACAGCAGAAATGCTGATTAAAATCTTAACCCCTTACTTGAAGGAGATTACCTATGTATCAAGAAAACGAACTTAAAAAATTGTATGAGCGTCTAAAAGCGCAATATCCTCAGTATCAGTTGGAACTTTCAGGAGACAGTCTGACTCTGAATCGGCTCTACTGCAAGATTGAGGTAAACCGATCTGGCGTAAAGCTGTATGTAAATGAAAAACTGTACGACCAATTTACTAGTGAAGATGTAAACGATACGGACGATCTGTATGAACTGATTGAGGCATTTTTACTGGATATTCAGCACGCAGGTATGAAGCAGGGAAACGAAACCTACATTTTTGCAACAAGGCAGGCCGCCAAGATGGGAAGCCGCTTTCTGATGGGAATGGCTATATGCTTTACTATTTTGATGATTGGTCTAATCACTGCGAACAGCCCTTGGCTATTCCTGCTGATTTTCCTTCTTCCGGCAGCGTCGCTCCTGATACTAAAACAAATGCAAAAAAAGATCTTCCAACGCTGCTGGTTCTGCCCTGCCTGCGGTCAGTCCTTGCCAATGGGCGGGAAAGGTCATAGTTGTGAGATGGAGTATGTATCCCAATGTCCTCACTGCGCCCATGTGCTGGAACAACCGCCGGAGTTAGAGGTCGTTCAGAGGGAATATGCTACTCAAAAGCCTCTGGAACCGCCCCATGACCTGCCTGTGCAGGGCAGTAAGCTGCCTTGCATTATTTGTGGTAGCTTTACGATTGCTTTTTCTCTGATTCTGCTGCCGCTGATTTTTGTTTCGGACGGGAATGAGCCTCTGGACATGGTGGGCGTGTGGACTGGTGTGGGGATGCTTCTGTACCTGCTTGGATTCGGTTTGGCGCTGCTGCTGTGCCGCCACGCTGAACGGGAAGAAACCCAGCAGCCGGTGGTAATCGTGCGAGAGCGGATGGTAGTCACGGTTCTTGGCGTAATTGTCTGGGTGCTTGGATTTGTTCTGACCATCATGGGTGTCATCGTGGCTGGGACGCCACCCTTTGCACCAGATGTCACCGCCTTTGTAGCCATTCCCGGTGTGTTACTCTTCCTGCTGGGCATATGGATGCTTTTGGCTGGACGCAACCGGTCTTTGTTTGTGTTCCAGGATAACTCTATTTTGTATATTAGCAGTTGGGGCAGGAAACGAAAATTTGCACCGGGACAGGTGGCTTCGGTACGGCTGACGGCCAACCGCTCCATCCATTTACTGAACAGTGAGGGAAAAAAATTAGCCTCTATCGAAACCAATATGTTGGGAATTCCACGGTTTGCAGAGTGGCTCGAAAGTACCAATCTTGCTGCGACATTGACTCCTACGATGGAAAAACAAACCAGACAAGAGGAACAGCAAGAGAACACCGTCCAATGGCGGGAGGAGTACCACACCCACTGGCATGACCATATCAAAAGTATCCGGATTGGATTGTGGGTTGTTATTGTATTGTTTGCCGTTGGCGTTCTTATTCCTATTCCACTATATCTTTTCGCTGACGCAAAGTTTACTACTGTTATGAAAATTGGTGCATTTGCTCCTATTCCATTTCTTTTATTTTGTTTGGTGTTTGCTCCAGTACTCTCCTTTGGAGACAAGCCTCAGAACGCCACCCCAGAGTGGAGAGCCATGCACATCCATGTCCCGCTGATTATTTGTTTGTTAATAGGATATACTTATTTCTGGCAAGTTAGTGACATTTGGGGCGATTTGGTGCTTCGGGAGGAAGATGGCAACTGGGGATGGCTAATTCGGATACTTTCCATCACCATAGTGTTGATTGTGCTGCAAGTTCTTCGTTCACCGAAGCGGAATCGGGTAGCCGCAGGGTTGTACATGGGAGTGGTTGGACTGTCCATTGCTTGTGGACTTCATTACTGTGTAAATGCAGCTCTTATTGGACCAGCCCAACATTATCCAGCTATTATTGTGGATAGCCATGCAGAAGATCCAGATGTAGATGATGATGATTACAAATTGACTATTGTGATGGATAACGGGGAAGAAACAGACCTTGTAGTTACTGAAAAAGTATATGAGATGGCTATGAATGGTGAACCACTGGAAATTTGTCATAGAGAAAGTCCTTTTGGCGTGGTTTTTCTGGGTATTCATATGCCGTCAACAGAATAAGGTAGTCCAGAATAATTGAATTTCATAAAAGATAGAATTATTTAAGGATGTATGACAAGCGTTCTAAATTAAAAGAACTTCACAGTTTTACTAAGCGGGAAATCTGAAAAGGTTTCCTGCTTTTTTTTGTCCCAAATTAAAGGTAATACCGTAAATAATATCAAAACAAAACAAGAAGGCAAGCGATATAAAAGATGGATTTCTTTTATGCCGCTTGCCTTTTGGGAATTCACCACTTGACTTTGTGGCAAAGAGTTGCCACTGACATAAAGGGTAGAGGCTATTTTTCCTTTGTACTGAAACCAGTCAACGCCTTTCACGGTATCGGTGCCATCATCCTGCAGAGAATTATTTCGAAGGATCTCCATGTGCTCTGTGCTCTTTAAAAGATCCTCGATAGTTCCATAATCAAACATTGCTTACCTCCAGTTCTGTTATTTCGGTCATGTTCTGAAGCCCAAGTGAAAATGCGGCAAGCCGTCCCCGGTCGATCTCCTGGTCCTGACCAGAAATACGTGTGCTGAAAGATTTCTTCAGCTTTACGGCACCATCGGTAAGCTCAGTAAAGCTATTCAGCGGGAGGTCAGCAGCAAACAAAATCTTCATATTGATAAAGGGAAGCGTATCAAAAGGTAGAATTGCAAGGTCAGTCAGACTATCAAAGTTTCCAGTCGGAATCACAAGCTTCAGCATCCGACCACGATCAAGGCGAACATTGCTATTTCCAGAGAGGACGTAGTCCTTACGCAGCTTGAATACCTCATCATCAAGGACATATTCTTTCTGGTAATGCATCTTCTTTTTATCCGCGGTTTCTACCACATCATGTACAATCGGTGCAAAGAGTCGAAGCGAATCCTTCACGGACCGCATCGGCATTCCGGTTAAGGAGATAGATGTCACGTGGTCATTTAATCCTGTCTTTTTCGGAGCAAGGAAATGTACCGTAACAGCGTCACGCAGCGTATGCGTTGGCATAGCGGAAAGAAGAATCTTCTTCAGGGTATCGTCTGCCGTGATCCGGCCGTCCCAGCGCTCCTGCACACCAAGTCCCTGGCCGGCGATGGTCGCCATGATATTTTGTGCCTCGATATGCCCGGTTCCATTTTTCATGGAGATCAGCACCTCGAAGGTATGGAGCTGATTTGCCGTAAGGCCGATGATCGGGTAATAGAGCGTCAGGATATGCTTGCCGCTGAGCCACGATTCCTTCGGGTGGAATTCCTCAACCTCATGACCATCCAGCACATAGAAAACGGAGAGTGCAGTTTTCCCGTCCTCGTTCCAGGAGAGTGGAAAGGAAATCACTTTCTTGTTTTCAACTTCGTTCCCCTCGTCATCTGTGGTTGTTCCAAGGTCAATGGTCGTTTCTGCAGTAAGTGTTCTCGTATCAGGATTGCTTTCCACTTCCATGATCGCCTGGGCATGAAATTCAGCATTAGTCTCGTCACCAGATGCAAACTCCATGTTGATGATGGACAGCTTTTCTTCTCCGGCATCCAGTGCCAAGGCATTGGTGAAGGTGTAGATGCTGAGCTTTGTTTCACCAATGGAGCTGATCAGGCCACTGATGTTTTTGTCGTTCTTACTTTTTGCTGCAGCAAGCCTTGGATTTTTGCCGACGCATTTCACAGTTTGCTTTCCATTGATTTTTGTGTAGATAGAAGTGATTGCAGACTGTTTGGTTTCATCTGCATGGCCGCCGGTAAAGCGGAGCACATCTCCTAGGTCCAGTGCAGGATTGCCGATGGTTTCTGAATCAAAGGGTACATACTCTACCGAAGAAACCACATCCAGTATGGCATTTATAATCCGCTTTCTGGTTTCTTCCAAGCCAAACTGCAGAAGCGGATTTACACCAAGATTCATAGTCAGCCCATCATCCGGATCCTTCGCATAGTATTCTGCCGTTTCCGTCTTTTTGTTGGTGGAGCTGACCGCTGTGTAGCGAGTAACAAAATCGGAAAAGCTGCTGCTGAACCGATGACGAATATCAATGGCCATGACTGGCGTGCTCCCGTAAGAGGTCAGACAGAGCTTTCCATAACGATCAATGATTGCAAAGCAGCTAAGCGTCTGGGCAAGGTAATAGAGAAAATCACGCCACGATTCGATGTCATTATCCTGATAGATACCAAGCAGCTCCGTGCCATTTGGCAAAGCCTCGATTTCTTCCTTTGTCTGCGCAAGCTCCACATGACAGGCCTTCGATAACAGAGAAAGAAATTCATAGGGAGCTGCACTGGAAAGGCCCTTGTTGAAAGATTTATCCAGGTTCAGCATTCCATCATAGGCTTTCAGCTCCAGTGTTTTGATACGGCGATTGGCTTCGGCCACATAGAACACACCCATCGGAATGCTCTCTGTACTGCCATCGTCAAGCAGCAGATGGAACCAGAGCTTGATTTCTGCGCCGTCCAGGGTGTATCGGTCGATATCACAGAACAGGCTGATGCCAAGCTCTGCGGCATACACTGAGCCAAGCTCAATTTCAGAGTTTCCGCAGCACTGCCTCGAAATATATCCGCTGCCTTTTACGATATCCTCATTTTCAAATTCATAGGTTTTCTTATCACTGGTGGTGATCGTGCCGGTCCAGTAATATTTTCTTGTGTTACTTTTGATTGCCTGCATAAAGGCATTCGATACTGGATACACAGCACCACCTCCATTAAAATTCGTTCAGGGTAAAGCTCACTGTCCACAGTCCCTTATAGGAGGTGTCTTTTTTGAGCTTCGCCTTAAACCCGCTGATATACATTTCTGCTTCTTTCTGTGATAAATCTTCGGTATCAAAATACTGAACCGTCAGCTTTGGCTGCTTGGAATAGGCTGTCAGCTGTTTCAGCCATTTCGGGGATACAGAGAAAGAGACGGATATCTTTACGACACCCGACCTTACGACATCCCGCTGCGTAGTACCTGCTTCAGTTTCACCACTGGAATCCGCCTCTACATCAGAAAGATCGAGGTCATAGGAATCCGGAAGTGGGAGGGCAGTACCATTGAAATTCAAATATTGTATAAATGCCATCGTTACCGACCTCCGCTTCTGAGATTTGCCCCCTGCTGGGCATTGACAATGACTTCATCTAACATCGTGCCGCCAAGGTATACCGGAATTACGATGTCTCCTGACTGACCAGTTACACCAGCGAGACCTTCACGGATTGCAGCAGTGATACCAGTGAGGGTATCAGCTGTTCCGGCAGATGTAGTGGCTGTGGCAGTTTCCATTTTTCCAATCTGCGGGTTGATCACCATGCTGGTTGCAACACCATTCATGGCCTTTGCCACAAGACTCTTGCTCTGCTCGATGCCTTTTGCAAGGCCAGCCATGAAGTCTGGCATCCAGGATTCATAATCCGTGAGTGGTCCTTCGTCCGGTACGGAGAAGTGCAGTACGGAACGAATCTTGTTTGCTACACCATTTACCGCATCGGTAACTGCGCCAACAGCCGACTTGATACCATTCACGATACCCATGATGAGGTCGCGTCCCCAGCTGAATGCCTGAGAAGCAAGACCTTTAACGTAGCTGACGGCACGTTCAAATCCAGAATGGATCACGTTATAAATCTGACCAATGATGCTGCCGACAGCCGACTTTACGCTATTCCAGATGGAAGAAACCGTGTTCTTAATGGTATTCATCACACCAGAGATATAGCCGCTGATGCTGTTCCAGATACTTGTCACCACACCCTTGATGGCATTTAGCACAGACGTTACTACCGATTTGATGGCATTCCAGACCGTCGTAAAGATGGACTGGATCGTGGTCAACACCGTAGTTACCACAGTCTGAATGGCCGTCCAGATTGTCTGGAAAAAGCTCTGCAATGCAGTGAGAAGCGGAGTCAGGAAGGCAACGATGGCATTCCAAATCTCCTGGATTTTTGTGCTGATTGCATCCATCGCCATGCCGATCAAGATTTGAATAGCCTGAAAGATGGTTTCAAACAGATACCGGAAGGCTTCTAGCAGCGGGCCGAAAACCGACACAAATCCGTTCCAGATATTCGTGATTGTATCGACAATGTTCTGTACAATACCACCGACGGTCGTGCTGATTGCAGCCCAGATGGAAGAAGCGGTTGTAGCAATGCTTGTCCAAATACCGGAAAGAAACGTTGCAATTCCTGAGACGATGATTCCAATCGTATCAGAGATTGCCTGCCACACCATACCAGCAAGTGTTTTGATGTTCTCCCACAGGCCAGAAAGGAAGGTTCCGATTTCCGTCCAGTGTTCTTTGATCACAATGACAAGATTTGCCACTGCAAAGACAATCGCGGCCACCACGCCTGCAACCAGTGCCGGAGCACCAAGAATAACCGCTCCAACAGCAGCAAGGGCAATGCCAACGCCCATCAGGATATCCTTTACTACGGAGAATCCGTTCTGGAACATATCGATGAAGTTTTTCACAGCGGTGATAGCACCACCGATCACAAGACCAATGCCGGAGAATACCTTCAGCACAGCGCTAATTCCGGATGTCGCTGCACCGATGCCCTTGATGGCTCCTGTGACCGTATTCACGGCACCTGCAATCTTCGGTGCCATCGTCATGATAGAGCCGACTGCACTCATGATTTTTCCAACAAAGATAAGTACAGGACCAAGAGCAGCGACCAGAAGTGCTACCACGAGGATAATCTGCTTTACTGGCTCCGGCAGTTTATTCAGGAAGTCCACCAAGCCCTGCAAAGCCGATACCAGAGAACGGATTGCAGGCATCATGAGATCTGCAAAGGAAATGGCGAGCTCCTGAAGCTGCGATTTTAGAATCGTAAGCTGACCACTTAAGTTGTCCTGCATGGTTTCTGCCATCTTCTCAGATGTGCCATCACAGTTCTTGATTGCACCTTCGAGCTTTGAAATATCTCCAGGTGCGGAGTTCATAAGAGCAAGGAAGCCGGACATGGCATTCTTACCGACGAGTGCCTCTGCATTCGATGCTTTCTCAGAATCCGAAAGCTGCCCGAAGGCGGACCGGCAGTCTGCAAGGATTGCCGTGAGACTTCGCATCGATCCATCGGCATTGGTGGTTGCAATCGTCACATCCCCGATGGATTTGCCGGAGAGCTTCACCTCGCCAGTAAGATTATTCATGATGGTGCGAAGAGCGGTACCGGCCTGTGAAGATTTGATGCCAGCATTCGCCATAAGGCCGATGGCTTCTGCGGTATCCTCTGCGGAAAAGCCAAGTGCACCTGCAATCGGTGCACAGTATTTGAAGGTTTCACCCATCATACTGACATTCGTATTTGCGTTAGAGCTTGCCGCTGCAAGGATGTCCGCGAAATGCCCAGAGTCCTTGGCGGTGAGCCCAAATGCAGTCAGTGCATCGGTTACGATATCTGATGTGGTGGCAAGGTCCTCACCAGATGCCGCAGCAAGGTTCATGATGCCTTCGATACCATCCAGCATGTCGGAGGTTTTCCATCCGGCCATCGCCATATAGTTCATGGCATCCGCAGCTTCAGATGCTGAGAACTTGGTTTTCGCACCCATCTCACGAGCCTTTGCGCGGAGCTTGTCGAAGTCCTCTCCGGTTGCACCAGACACGGCGGCTACCTGGCTCATAGAAGAATCGAAGTCGGAGGCTGTTTTTACAGCAGCAACGCCAAGAGCTGTAACTGCTGCAGAGGCAGGAAGGAGCTTTTCACCGGCGGAGGAAACCTTATCGCCTGCAGACTTCAGGCTTTCACCAGCAGTAGCAATCTTCTGCACAGCAGTGGCAGACTGATTTGCCTGAGCTTCCAGCTTTTTGAGATCTTCTTCCGTTTCGATGATCTCCCTCTGAAGAGCATCATACTGTTCTTTAGAAATGTCACCATTCGCAAGCGCCTGATTTGCCTGCTCTGCAGCAGTCTTGAGAGTAGCGAGCTTTTCCTTTGTTTCACTGACAGCGCTGGAAAGGAGCTTCTGCTTCTGGGCAAGCAGCTCGGTGTTGCCTGGATCCAGTTTCAGGAGCTTTTCGACATCCTTGAGCTGACTCTGTGTATTCTTGATTTCTGAATTGACACCCTTTAAGGCTGTCTGAAGTTTTGTGGTATCCCCGCCGATTTCAACAGTGATACCCTTGATTCTACTTCCCGCCATAGGCTCCTCCTTTCCTGAATTTGGGCATAAGAAAAGCACCTACCATTTCTGATAGATGCTTAAGGCCAGTTCGTTGAGATGTGATTGTTAAGCCATATAATTTCGGTCTATTTCTACAACAACCCCATTCTGAACCGTAATGCAAGCATTGTCTGGATAAAATCCAGTTAAATACAATGCATTATTACCTGCAAGTTCAGTGATAGAATATTGCTTCGACCCTAACTCCACATAATTTGCTTCATCCACAAAAACAGTATTTGAAGCAACTGGAAGCGTAACCTGATTTAATGTGTTCCATTCGTAATACCCCCCATCTTCATACGAAAGAGTATAAAGATCATTTGCCCCCTGAACTTTTGTGAACCAGCAAGGTTCACCAAAACCATCATTGACAGAGACAGAATCACTATCCCGCGATATGGTATTGACTTTAATTCCTTCTACAGTATCGCCAACCTTCAGTCCCATAACATATGCCTTTGAATATGTCTTTTCGCTATATATTGTAACCGTTATTGTATACTGCCCACCGTTTTGTTTGATGTCTGACTGGTTGAAAGATACACGGTAATACCCATCTGCAATGCTCGCTGTCGTATTGCTTCCCATAGAGGACGCTCCTACAGCCTTTGTCTGAATAATTCCATTTACAGTCCACGCGCCATCGGCATTTACAATATAGCCATCCGGAGTCGTTGTATTCGTAAGGCAGTAACCACTTGGGTTGAAATAATAGCTTTCTGCAATACCATCATTATTTCCATCGATCCACTGCCATGTGCTCGCTGGCCACGTGCCATTTCCATTGTCATACCACCACCCTTGTGCGTTCTTAGCCCAAGCTCCTGCATACGCAGACATGCTTGCCAATCCTGCTAAGGCAAGTGTTATCATTGTAATACTAATTTTTTTCATCATCGTCTCCCAATGATGCAGATAACAGTATGAAGCTGTTATCTGCATCGAGAATAATGCTTTATTTCAACTTGATGTTCTTCATCAGAGCATAATAATTTCCTAATCTTTCGCTAGACCAACGAATTGTCACATACTCCTGGCCGCTAACATTCACTTCAATGTTTTTAGATTTCTTTATATTATCCAAAAGGTTATACGATGCTAAAATTTCATCATTATCGCCTATAAATGATAAGGTGTATTCATCTCCAGCTTGAGCGAATGTCGAATTTATCCATCCCGCAATAGCAGTCATGCTTAATTTATTGTATTTTTTATCAAGTTTAAATTCAGCATGTCCATTGTCCACCAGGAGATAGCCATCATTCCATATTGATCCTGAAGCAGTTTCCTCCGAATCGAAATGGTTCCACGCCCATTCATGTACAAGCTCCACCTCACTTATATCCGCTTCTTTGACATTATTCTGTTGTATATTTGTTACCGTGTTCGTAGTTACTGCACCTACATTTTTTCTTTGAACTACTCCATTTATTGTCCAAGCACCATTAGCATCAACGGTATATCCGTCCGGAGCCACAGCATTCATCAGACAATACCCATATTGATCGAAATAATAACACTCGGCTACTCCATCCCCGTTTCCATCGATCCACTGCCATGTGCTCGCTGGCCACGTGCCATTTCCATTGTCGTACCACCACCCCTGCGTGTTCTTAGCCCAAGAACCCGCATACACAGACATGCTCGTAAGACATGCGAGTGAAACAGCTGCCGCAACAATTCCAATTTTTTTCATTGATTGCCCCTCTCACATGCAAATCACTGTAATTTGGTCGCATTATCATACTGGAAAACAGAAGGAGTCAAAGCACCTACCAACTGATTCCTATAATTTTCCGCATTTGCTTTCGTCGTATTTACACCCTTAATGCGGAACTCATCATACTCTGTGGTGGTGCCATTACCAAGATCATCTCCAGTATTATAGTTTGTATAACATACCTCTTGGGCCATTGTTCCCTGCTGAAGATATAGCTCATCCCACTCATAACCCATATGGGCATCATCAGCCTCGAAATAGCCTGTACCAGGGTAGTAAGTAATTGAACCATAGCCACCGAATACATCTCCGCCGTTTGCCGTAATAGAATATACTTTTCCGTTTTGGTAGGTACATATCCGTACACCTTCTGCATGATAGTTTCCAGTTGAATAAATCAGCTCCGGAATGTTATCTCCATCGAGGTATACAAGTGAATAGCGAATCGGATTGTATTTGTCTGTGTTCTTCTTACGCATATAAGTCTGATATGCTTTCAGCACTTCTTCATAAGAAACATTGGACTGGTTTGCTTGCTGAAAAGCGGTTGTATTCGTTGTCATACCAACTGCTTTTGTCTGAACGATTCCATTTATGGTCCATGCACCATCGGCATTTACAATATAGCCATCCGGAGTCGTTGTATTCATAAGGCAGTAACCACTTGGGTTGAAATAATAGCTTTCTGCAATACCATCATTATTTCCATCGATCCACTGCCATGTGCTCGCTGGCCACGTGCCATTTCCATTGTCATACCACCACCCTTGTGCGTTCTTAGCCCAAGCTCCTGCATACGCAGACATGCTTGCCAATCCTGCTAAGGCAAGTGTTATCATTGTAATACTAATTTTTTTCATCATCGTCTCCCAATGATGCAGATAACAGTATGAAGCTGTTATCTGCATCGAGAATAATGCTTTATTTCAACTTGATGTTCTTCATCAGAGCATAATAATTTCCTAATCTTTCGCTAGACCAACGAATTGTCACATACTCCTGGCCGCTAACATTCACTTCAATGTTTTTAGATTTCTTTATATTATCCAAAAGGTTATACGATGCTAAAATTTCATCATTATCGCCTATAAATGATAAGGTGTATTCATCTCCAGCTTGAGCGAATGTCGAATTTATCCATCCCGCAATAGCAGTCATGCTTAATTTATTGTATTTTTTATCAAGTTTAAATTCAGCATGTCCATTGTCCACCAGGAGATAGCCATCATTCCATATTGATCCTGAAGCAGTTTCCTCCGAATCGAAATGGTTCCACGCCCATTCATGTACAAGCTCCACCTCACTTATATCCGCTTCTTTGACATTATTCTGTTGTATATTTGTTACCGTGTTCGTAGTTACTGCACCTACATTTTTTCTTTGAACTACTCCATTTATTGTCCAAGCACCATTAGCATCAACGGTATATCCGTCCGGAGCCACAGCATTCATCAGACAATACCCATATTGATCGAAATAATAACACTCGGCTACTCCATCCCCGTTTCCATCGATCCACTGCCATGTGCTCGCTGGCCACGTGCCATTTCCATTGTCGTACCACCACCCTTGTGCGTTCTTAGCCCAAGCTCCTGCATACGCGGACATGCTTGCCAATCCTGCTAAGGCAAGTGTTATCATTGCAATTTTTAGCTTCTTCATATCTGGTCTCCTTTCGATGAAGCCAACTGTTTCTGTCCGCTATTTTACATCGAAAAATACGAAACTTCAGTAGTTTTCAGATAATTTAACCTTTTTATTAAAATGCATCAAAATCTTCCTGTGTTGCGATCTGCGAATATCCCTTGTACTCATCATTGCTGCTTTCTGCGTACATATCGTTCACCATTCCGATTGTGAGAAGATCAAGGTCGCGGATGGAGATGCCGAGCTGCACGCAACGAAGCAGAAACAATGGTGTGGTCATCGGGCGGTCAGTTGCGTGAAGTTTTTTTTAGACTCCACATCCGTCTGGACATTCAGTCCCCACAGCTCGATAATCTTCGGAAGCACCTGGTAGATGGAGAAGGTGCTGAATTCATCCAGCCACTCCTCAGGGCTATCCGGGATGGAAGGATCTGCGTGCTTTGCCATAATGTAGGCGATGTTCTCGAACATCTCAAGGGAGAACATATCGAGGTGAGAGGAATCCTCATCACCGTTTCCGACTGCCTTTCCGAGCGCATCGAGATCCTTGTAGATATCCCGGTGGAACTTGATGCGGTAAATACGCGGAATGGCGGCAGATGCCTTGAAGGGCACCTGCTTTCCGTCAATCTCAATCATCTTTGTCATACCCATACGATCACTCCTTTACTGACTTTGCAGGCTTCGCTGCAGACTGCGTTGCGGCATCGTTCTCTGCCACAGGCACATATACCGCCTTGTACCAATCAGCATAGGTGGTAGCATCCGTGGTATTTCCGGTCTTTGCTTTCACCATACCATTAGTAAGCGGCACCGCCTTCAGAGAAAGCTTCTCCGTCTGTACCTCCTTGGAATCCTCATTCGTCTTTCCTTCGATGCCGGGACGGGAAGCGGAGCAGTTATACAACACATGACGGATGTGCTTCTGGTCGCCATCAAACTCAAAAAGAAGCGCAAATGCTGCAAGTTCCACCTCCGAGTTTTCAATCAGCACACCCTTGGAATCTAATGTTTCCTTCAGTACGTCCGTGCGGAAGGACTCTGGAATCAGAGCAAGCTCCAGATCACCGTCGTAGCCACAGTTATTATTTATCACGTAATACACACCGCCATCCGCGTAAAAGTTTTCCGGCTCGCCATTGGCATCCAGTGAGATCGATACGGAGCCCGGCATTGGAACCGGCGTTCCAAAGGTGGGTGTGCCACCCTCACCAATGGTAAGGAGCGCATAGTGCGTATTTTTCAGATTGAATTTCACCTTGTTTGCTTTTTCAGCCATCGTTAATTTACCTCCATTTCAAATGAATACAGGACTTCGTAAAGCTTCTCCGATTCGATCCAAGTCTCGGATTTTTCATAAAAAATACCATGCTGATCGAGCACGGCTTCTATACGATGTTCTGCCGACAAGTCCTTACAGTCGGTATACAGTTCGATATGAATCTCATTGACCTTATAGTAGACCTTCCCGTCCGCGGCGAAGTTGTCGCTGTTCGGGGAAAGATAACAAATAAACGGCGGATCCGGGCTTTCTCCCTCTGCAAAGTGGTCATAGGCAAAGGGAAGGCCTATTTTATTCATGATTTCGATTAACTTCTCCATGTGTTATCCTTTCAGGGCCTTTTCAATTTCACGCTCCAGTGTATCAATCGCTTTTTCTTCCGCTGGTGCGATATGGGGCCTTGCAGCGACACGGCCACCACCTCTCTTGGCATGACCAAATTCCAGAAGGTGGGCCAGCTGATAGCGGTTTTTAGAATGAACCACAAGATCCAGAGAATTGGATGTTTCCCTTTGCGTTTTCACGGCCCAGCTCTTTGCGTATTTTCCGGTGTCCTTGGGAGCAGTTGCAGCAATCTCATCCTTGACGGTTTTACCAGCCTTGCGGACCGATGCTTTTAGGTCATCTGTTGCAAGGTTGGCATATTCCTCCAGCCCATCCATAATCGCATCCGCCATCTGGCCAATGCTTACACGATCAGTTGCCATCGTTAGCGCCTCACTTTCTGACAGGAGAGTTTGATGCATTTTTTCTTGTAATTCATGTGGTCGATGGCTGTGATGTCATAAAGCGTATCGTTAAACTCCACACGATAATGCGTGGAATCTAAGGCGGCAGCCTTCTTGCACCACCGGGTAGTAAAATCGACCTTCGTATTGTCTACAATCATTCCAGCATCCGTATCCTCCTTGCCTGCTTCAGCACTTACCGTTGCATAGCAGCTGTAGTAGGGTACCCAGCTTGTTTTATGGTTTCCGATGGCATCCACAGTTACTTCATTTTTGGTAATGAAGATGCGGACATTTAAAAGTTCAATGTTCATCAGAAGACCTCCTTTCTGGCACCGAATAGCAGAGAGCGCAGTGTAAGCGTCAGTGCGTGATGATCTGCCTCCTCTCGGTGCTCGTACAGGTATGCAGTGGTATAAAAAATGGCAGCCTTGGCATTCTCACAAGCAGACAGCTCGTCAAGATTCTCTGTACGGAGAATATCCATGCAGATCCTTGTTGCAGCGGTGATTAGAGTTTCGATGAGAGCGTCGTCATCATCAAAATCCACTCGCAGATAGTTCTTCATTTCTTCCAGTGTAATGAGCATTTCTCATCGCCTCCATTCTTAAGGATATGGGAAGGGCAGCGCCATTCATCACAAATGACGCCACCTTTCACTCAGACTACCTTAGGCCTTGGCAGCTTTTGCACTACCGGTGATGGTAAGAATCTGTACCGCCTCCGGAAGGATGAGCTTACCATCCACACGTTCCTTGGCAACATAGCCGATCATGCCGTTTCCAGCAAAGAGCTCTGTGAGCTGCTTGAAGGAACGAGTACCACGATCTCCGATGTTGTAGTAGCTGTAATCACCGAAGGCAATCTTTCCAGCAGGGCAGAACGGAGAAGTGTAGACATCATAGCCCAGGAGCTTATCCGGCTCACCAGCCACCAGAGAAGGCTGCCACATATAGGCACCATTGTTGTCCTTGAGCTGGCGGATAGAAGCGATGGTCTGATCGTTCATGATGAATTTTGCGTTCTTACGGTAAGGACGCTTCAATGCATACACAAGCTTAATCACATCATCGGCGGTAAGAGAAGCCGTGGAAATAGCTGCCGTTCCACCACCGGTTGCAGCAAAAAGTCCCAGAGGCTGACCAACACCGGAACCATTCAGGAAGGCATCCTCCTCAGCATTAGCAAGAGCCTTACCGAACATGTCGATGATATAGCTCTCCAGATTAAAGGCATTGTCGTAAAGAAGCTCCTCAGTTACCTTGATTGCAACATGCAGCTTATGGGCATCCAGCAAAATCTGGTCGAAGGTTGCATCACCAAAGCTGAGTGCGCCACCCTCCTCGATCCAAGCAGCTGCAGGCTTAGTTGCTGCGATGTTGATCTTATGCTCACCGGATGTAGTAATCTTGTGACCAAGCTTACGCAGGATGTTCTCCTCAGTAAGGACATCCACCAGGCGATGGTCATACTCATCTGGCACCAGATAACCACCATCTGCGTCCACACCTTCCTGCAGCACGTTAGAAATCTGCTTGAAGTTAGAACGAAGGGCAGTGAGCATTCCGGCCTTATAGGCATCGGATGCACGTCCGGTCTTTGTGTTAGAGGAAGCGATAGAGGCAGGCTTAGAAGTAAGTGGAGTATTTACCGGCTTAGAAAGCTCGGCATCCAGTGCCTCCTGGCGCTCCAGACGAGCGATTTCCTTACCAAGGTCTGCGATATCCTGTTCCATCCTGGTATAGGTTGCATCGTCCTCTGCAGTGAGGGTACCCTTCTCGGTACGATGAGAATCCAGAAATGCCTTAGCAGCATTCCATGCGTTGTTACGCTTTTCGCGAAGTTCATTAATCGTCATAGTAGTATTACCTCCATTAAATGTGTTGTTTGATAAGGTTTAGGCGCTCCATGAGACTGTCTACAGAGCGCTCCGAAATAGCAGGTTCAGCAGGTCTTGTCGGGATATGACATTTGGCTGCCAGCTTCTCGATAAGAGAGTTGGTGACAGCTGCGCGAGAGAAAGAAGCAGAGGCTGCAGGAAGAGAAACAGCTTCATCCTGCGTATCACGCTTCATAATTTCATCTGCAAAGCCAAGCTCAATGGCCATATTGGCATTCATCCAGGTTTCGGCATCCATCAGACGAGAGATTTTTGCTCGACTCAGACCGGTCTTAATCTCATAGGCATTGATGATGGATTCCTTGACTTCCTCCAGCATGGCGATGGCCTTTTGCATCTCTGCTGAATCACCGAAGGCCATCGTGGCCGGGTTATGAATCATTAGCATGGATACAGGAGATACCATTATCTTGGTACCGGCCATTGCAATAACCGATGCAGCAGAGGCGGCAATACCATCAATCTTGACGGTAACGTTGCCTTTATAATCCATCAGCATGTTATAGATCTGGGCAGCAGCCACGCAGTCGCCACCTGGTGAATTGATCCAGACAGTAATATCGCCAGAGCCACTTAAGAGCTCCTCCTTAAAAAGGGCCGGTGTGATATCGTCATCAAACCAGCTTTCCTCGGCGATGGTTCCGTTCAGGAACAGTGTTCTTGTTGTCACTGTTTCCTGCGTCTCTTGATTCGTCTGTGTCTGATTTTTCCAGTTCCAGAATTTCTTCATTGGAATCGTTCTCCTTTCCAGCAGCAGAAGAGGCTGCAAATATTCCTGCATCTTCGAGCTTGGTCATGTTGCCGTTGATGAGATATAAGTCACCACCAAGCTCCGCTGGGATGCGGTCCAGGTTTTCAAGCTCACGGATATCATTTGCAGACATCCAGCCATTTTGACGGGCTGTAGCGTAGCCGTTCATACGACTTTGATAATCGCCGCGAAGCAGGCCATCTACATTGAACTTGACAAAATAAGCAGCCTTCTCGGAATCTGATAGAAGGGCACGGTTTAGCGCCTGCTCCCATCGAACAATCCAGGGCTCCAGGGTGTACTTCACATATTCCAGAGATTGCTGCTCAATATTAGAAAAGCTCGACTTCTCCAGGTCTCCTACCATATGAGGAGGAACTCTGAAGATTCGAGCGATTTCATCAATTTGAAATTTACGTGTTTCAAGAAACTGCGCTTCATTCGGGCTGATAGAGATTGGCGTGTAGTGCATGCCTTCCTCTAAAATGGCAATCTTATGAGAATTGTTGCCGGAGAAACCCTTGTTCCAGCTTTCGCGGATGGCATCTGGATTCTTGACGGTGCCAGGAAATTCCAGCAGGCCTCCGGGAGTAGCTCCATTTGCGAAAAACTTAGCGCCGTATTCCTCTGTGGCGATGGAAAGGCCGATGGCATTCTTAGCCATGGCAATCGGCGAGTAACCAACCAGTCCATCAAAGCCGAGGCCTGGTACATGAAGCACATCGGATGGCCTGAGCGTCACCGTTCCAGCTTTCATGGTTTGGGCATCCGACTCCTGCATCTGATATTGATAGTAGAGGTGCCCGTGCTCATCACGATCCACGGTCATGCGGTTAGGCATCAGCGGATAGAGCCCAATGACCTGACCTTTACCGTTGCGAATAATCTGTGCATAGGCATTGCCATACAGTAACAAGTGTGTCATCAGCGTTTCGCGAAAGACAAAGGAGGTCATTTCCGGGTTGGGCTCATCATGCAGGATTTTATACAGTGGATGAGAGAGGGCCTTTTCCTTGCTGCCGGAATCCTTATATTGGTAAAGATGTACCGGCAAGCATGCGATGGATTCCGATAGAATTCTTACGCAGGCATATACAGCAGTCATCTGCATGGCAGATCGTTCGTTGACGGCCTTGCCAGAGGTGGTGCCACCAAAGAAAAAACGATAGCCGGAGCCATTTAGGCTGTTTGTCGGCTTATCGCGGGATTTAAAAAGTCCACTAAGTATATTCATCAAAACCTCCAATTCCCTGATTGATGCCTTCACGCAGCACAATCAGCCCAAGCAATAGTAGAGTGATCATCGTTTTCCTCAGATAAACAAAATGCCTCTGTCATCGTAGACAGAAGCACCGGTGTCATTGCCGCAGCGAATCGCGCGGTCCAGTCCCATGATGGTGGCAATCGCACCATCAATCTTTTCTGTAGATTTTTCTTTGTCGGCCTTAATATTCCCGGCCGGGTCTGTACGTATATAGATGTTATCCATCATCCAGCGAAGCACTGGATGACCGCCATGCGCCAGACGTTCCTCCAGAGTTAGCTTCATGAGTTCCTTGGTAGGAGGGCTCATATCCTTAAAGCCCTGGCCGAAGGGAACCACCGTAAAGCCCATGCTCTCCAGGTTTTGTACCATTTGGACGGCTCCCCAGCGGTCGAAGGCAATCTCTCGGATGTTGTATTTCTCACCCAGGCGCTCGATGAATTTTTCGATGTAGCCGTAGTGGACGACGTTACCCTCCGTGGTTTGCAGGAAGCCCTGTCTCTCCCAGACATCGTATGGCACGTGATCACGGCGAACTCGCAGCTCCAGCGTATCTTCAGGCACCCAAAAGTATGGGAGAATGGCGTATTTGTCATCCTCATCCTGGGGGGGAAATACCAGCACAAAGGCGGTGATATCCGTAGTGGAAGAGAGGTCCAGACCACCATAGCAGACACGGCCTTCTAGCTCATCCGGGTAGACTGCATAGGAGCAGGCATCCCATTTCTCCATCGGCATCCAGCGGACCGCCTGCTTCACCCATTGATTTAAACGAAGCTGTCGGAAGGAGTTCTCTTCTCCAGGATTTTGCTTGGCTGACTCACAGGCGGCCTTCACCTTATCAATGCCGACTGTAATGCCGAGAGAGGGATTTGCTTTCTTCCAGACCTTCGGATCCGTCCAATCATCAGATTCGTCTGCACCATAAATCACTGGATAGAAGGTAGGATCAATCTTCCTGCCTTCCAGGATGTCCTTGGCTTTCTGATGGGTTTCATAACAGATGCTGTTGGTGTCTGTTCCAGCAGTGGTGATGAGAAAATACAGTGGCTGCATTCTGGCATCTCCGGAGCCTTTTGTCATAACATCAAAGAGCTTACGATTTGGCTGGGTATGCAACTCATCAAATACAACGCCGTGAATATTGAAGCCGTGCTTGGAGTAGGCCTCTGCGGATAGTACCTGATAGAAGCTGTTGGTTGGTGTGTAGATGATACGCTTCTGAGAGGCAAGAATCTTCACACGCTTATTGAGCGCCGGACACATACGTACCATATCTGCAGCAACATCAAAAACAATGGTTGCCTGTTGACGGTCAGCGGCACAGCCGTAAACCTCAGCACGCTCCTCACCATCACCGCAGGTAAGAAGCAGGGCCACGGCAGCTGCAAGCTCAGATTTCCCCATCTTTTTAGGAATTTCCACATAGGCAGTATTGAACTGGCGGTATCCATTTGGTTTCAGTGTGCCGAAGAGATCACGGATGATCTGCTCTTGCCAGTCAATCAGCTCGAAGGGCTTACCGGCCCAGGTGCCCTTGGTGTGGCAAAGACATTCGATAAAGCTCACAGCATAATCCGCAGCATCCACATCATAATGAGAGTCCTTTGCTTTGAATTTGGTCGGTTTATATTTCTTTAATTTACGCACATGCTTCACCTCAGGGCATAAAAATAAGTCGTTACCGTATTGGCACGACCATCATCAATAAATATCGTATAACGAGGAACACACCCTTGAGGGTGGTCCTTCGGGAATGTTCTTAGTTGTATTCCTTCATCAGAATGGCAAGTGCCATTTTGGTTTCTTCGTCGACCGGCTCGATGTCCTGGCCTCTGTCGTAGTTGTAGGCGATCTCACCGTTTCTCTTCAGCATGAGCTTTGAAATCCTACCGCCGTCAATGCCGTAGTCCTCGCTCGGCTCTTCATAATGCTTCACCCAGTAATGAAAAATGCTGTTTTCAATCTTGATGCTTCCTTCTGCCCACATGGTTTTGCCCTCCTTAGTTCAGCTTGAAAAGGTATCCGTGTGCCTTTTCATACTCATCGCTCATGAAGGCTTTGTGCTGGCTGTTGATCTCAATCAGGCCCGCCAAGGTGCATCCGGCTTTTTGGAAAAGCCATGCGGTTTCAACTGCGCTGCTCCAGGTGGAAGAGAAGGTGAAGGCTTCAATGCCGTATTTCTTCATGCAGGCCACCAGGCCTTCGACTTCGTCATCGCGGATGGTGTCGTTCAGGTCGATGTACTCGTTGCCACAGTCCTTGGCGGTTTCATAAGCGCTCCAGATACGCTGCTCTGTGTTGCTTAAGCCATCAAGCTTTGCGGTTGCCTGCTTGTAAATGGCTCTTGCTGCATCCTGCTCAGCCGTGTTAGTTGCTGTGGCGTAAGCCTTTTTTGCTTCCTGGATTCCTCTGTAAGCTTCTTCAAAAATGTTCATCATGGTGTGTGCCTCCTTGTTTTCTTTTGGTAGTACATATATCACTCTGAAGGCACATAATAGCAAGCTGATTACGGACAATATATGTACCAAAGATCGGCTGCTATATGGAGGAGAAAACTGTGTATATTACAGCTTTTTCACTCGGTCAATACCATAGATTACATTCAGTCCGGAGCCATTATCCCAGTCCACCAGGAGGCTGCCGGTATCATCCACACCGGTTACCGTTCCCTGGGTGCCAATGGGCGGTGCCTGAGCATCGTCCATCTCTACAAGCTCCACTCTGGTTACGATGGGATAGCGGAGGCGCAGGCGTTCAACCTGCGCTCTGTTAGCGAATAACATGGCCTTCACCTCCTGCGTAGGAGCTGTTGCCGCAAAGGTATCGGCAGAGGATCCTGCGGCTTTGCTTGTATTCGTCTCCGATGAAGCCGAGGCGAAGAAGAAAGCAGCGGAAGGCGTATTTTTCATTATCTATCGGCTTTGCCTTAGCTGTGATACGCTTCTGCTCCTTACTCATCTTGCAGAGGGCAGAAAGGAAAGCAGTGTAGGCGGTGATGGCATCGAAGTCCGGCATGCTAGGCCACCAAGGGAAGCTGACCTGATCATCGTGTTCCTCAATCGGGAAGGCTTCAACCTCCAGGGCCTTCTTGATGAGGTCTGATTTGCTCTCCAGAAGCTTTCGCAGATTTTCTAGGTTGACCTTGTCAGCCGGGAAGGAAATCACCAGGCCGATGTCCTTTGCAGCCGCTGAAATGCTTGCTTCTGTTGTGGCGGGTGCTTCTGGTATCTCAGTGGCCGGTGCTTCATCTAACTCTGCGGTAAAACCTGCAGTAGCAGTCTGTTCAAGGATTGCCTTGATGGTGTTTTCCTCTGTTCGCTCGTCGTAGCTTACGGTGCCATCCTTGCTGATGGTAATGTCTGCAACTTCGTAGGCGGCACTTGGCATTCCTTTATAAAATTGCTTGCATCCGGTTACCTGTGAAATAATCCCTACCAGCTCTTTTCTGGCGCTTCCTGTTACGTTAAATCTGATCTCCATAGTGGAATCCTCCTTTGTTTTGGTAGTACATATATCACTCTGAAGGCACATATTATCAAGCGATTCAGAGCGAATATATGTACCAAAGATCCGCTGGAGTGTTGCAGCAAATCGTGTGTATTATGCCTGCAGGGATTCTTCGGAGATAGCGACTTCATCGTATTGGTAAGTCAGACCATCACGGATAACAGAAACGCCATCGGAAGAGCCTACCTGTTCGATGTAGCGCTTCACGATGACGTCTGCGTATTTCTCGTCTAATTCAACTGTGTGGCAGATGCGACCGGTCTGTTCGCAGGCAATCAGCGTGCTGCCGGAGCCTCCGAAGGGATCAAGCACGATGCAGTTTGTAAGACTTGAATTCATGATCGGGTAGGCAATCAATGCCACCGGCTTCATAGTCGGATGATCTGCATTTTTCTTAGGCTTTTCAAATTCCCAGATCGTGGTTTCCTTGCGACCGGAGTACCATTGATGCTTGCCATTTTTCTTCCAGCCAAAGAGGCAAGGCTCATGCTGCCATTGATATGGTGAACGGCCCAGCACCAGGGAGGACTTCTTCCAGATACAACAGCCGGAAAGATAGAAGCCTGCATCAGAGAAAGCTTTTCTAAAATTCAGGCCTTCTGTATCTGCATGGAACACATAGATGGATGCGTCATCGGCCATGACTGCTTCCATATTGGTGAAGGCATCCAGCAAGAACTGATAGAAGGAGTCATTATCCATATTGTCATTCTGGATCTTACCAGCGGAGCCTTCATAGTTTACATTGTAAGGCGGATCCGTGACCACCAGATTTGCCTTCTTGCCAGCCATCAAAAGCTCATAGCTTTCAGCCTTTGTGCTGTCGCCACAGAGAAGTCTGTGCGGACCAAGGCACCAGAGGTCACCGGACTTAGTTATGGTAGGCTTTGCAAGCTCAGCATCGACGTCAAAATCATCTTCCTTGATGCCATCCTTCACATCCTCCTTAAACAGGTCGTCAAGCTCAGCAGGCTCAAAACCGGTGAGAGAGACATCGAAGTCAGCACCTTGCAGGTCGGCGATTAACAGTGCTAATTTGTCGTTGTCCCATTCGCCGCTGATTTTATTGAGCGCAACATTCAGTGCCTTTTCGTGTTCCTCATCAAGCTCTACAACGACGCAGTCAACTTCCGTCATACCCATGTCCTGGAGAACCTTTAAGCGCTGATGCCCGCCAATCACGCGACCGGTAGTGGAATTCCAGATGACGGGTTCCACATATCCGAACTGCTCGATGGAGCGTTTCAACTTTTCATATTCTGGATCGCCAGGCCTTAAATCCTTACGAGGATTGTAATCAGCAGGAAGTAGCTCAGTGACATTTTTCTTTTCAATTAGCATGGTGCGTTCCTCCTGAGTATTTTCTGTAGGCCCTTGTAGGCGGCATCAATATCACCGGCCTTAGCTTGACCACGAAGTGTGCTGAACTGCTGAAAGCTCAGCTGCTTGCGATAGCTTTTCAGTAGATTCATAAATTCACGATAGTCCATATCAGTTTCCTTTCCTTGCACGGAGCAGGCGCTCCATCGCATCATCCATAGGCGTTTCGCCCTTGTACTCCGTCGCGCAATTTTCTTTTACGATTTGATAGATTTCCATCCAGAGCCGGTTTGTCTGGCTCATAAAATTCTGGCTCATGGCTACGTAGGGAGATTGCATGGCATTTCCCGTTGTAGGGTGCTTGGCGAGAAAACCGTAGTCTGTGATTGCTTCCTCACACTGAATCCACCTGGCAACACTCATGGCATAGCGTTCCAGAAGCTGGGGAGAAACAAGCGATGCACACCTGCGCTCTGCCAGCCATTCCCAGGTTGCCTTATATACTTCTTCAGCCACCAGTGGCTTGCCGTCTTTCTGTGTGGCGGATAAGAGCTTGGATGGTTTGGGCATTTGCTGACCTTCTAAATCTGCAGCTTGATCTTCAAACTCGATGACAGTCAGCTTTCGCTTGCCCGGATTACCCTCAGTGATTTTGTCAGCTAAGGGCTTTTTCTTGGCTCCGGCACCGATACGAGCGCCGCCACGGTTGGTTCCGTCCTTAGCCAAAATGATTCACCTCCTTGTCCGGGGCCTATTACCCCGTTTGAAAACGCGTTTTTGTGCGTGAGACCCCACGCCCGTTCCACGGCAGCTGCGCCGTAGAGATTCAGACCGCCCCTGGGGGAGTGATGCACAAAGAAAATGCATCCGCTTTATGCGTTGTGCCAGCGGTCACCGCGTTCTGCATGAATGCGTGCATGGCAGGCCTTGCACAAGGCTTTCAGGTTCTCACGGTCATGGGTTCCGCCCTGAGAGAGCGGAAGCATGTGATGAATCTCCTCGGTTGGTGTATAAACACCCTTCGCAAGGCACTCTTCACAAAGCGGATGAGCAGCGGCATAGCTGTCACGGATGCGTTTCCATGCACGACCGTAGCGACGCTTGGTGGCTGGGTCTCTATCATAATGTTCGTAGCGTCTGGCTTCCTCCTTGGCATGCTCCTCACAGAAGCGACCGTCCGTGAGATTAGGACAGCCTGGATAAGAACAGGGACGCTTCGGTTTTCTCGGCATCAGTTTCACCTCCTTGCGGCATAAGAAAAGCCCTGCAGGAAGTAGATCCTACAAGGCTTCTGTGATTATCTTTTTTGCTAGTCTAATACTATCAGAAGTTGATGGTGTCATTCTATGTCTTTTCGTGCCCATCTTCGGTTGGCTCAGGAATTTTTATTTCCTGCAGCGCACGGCTGTGGAGCTTGTGAATATAGCGAAGCTCGTAGTTCATATCCACGGCGATCTTTTCCCAGGATTCACAGCAGATGTAGCGCTTTGCCAGAAGATCCTGATATTCAGGATTGGAAACGGACTGGATTGCATGAGTGATTTCTTTCTTCAAATTCACCAGCTTTTCCATATCTTCTGTAATCTGTTCCTCCAGGTCGATGATCTTCATGACACATTCCTCCAGACGGGAGTTACCACGGTTTGGGCTCTTAGGCATATCCGAATAAGTAGCGGTGCAGCGGGTAGCCAGATCGTTTAAGGAGTCAATCATCTGGTTTTTTGTGATAATGCGCTGATCCAGGTTACGGGCCTGGGATAAATATTCTTTTGCATTCATAGCGTACCTCCGAATAATGAAATTCCCTCGGATTGACCTATGTTGTCGTAGATTGTCATAGATTTGCTTTTACCGCATCAATTAATGCGTTTTGTGTGACTTCCTTCAGGGACAGCGCCTTTAAGATACGTTCATCAATAGTGCCTTTGGTAATGATATGTTCTATCACCACGGTTCCGGAGGTCTGTCCCTGTCTCCAGAGACGAGCGTTGGTCTGCTGATATAATTCCAGTGACCAGGTCAGCCCAAACCAGATAAGGGTAGAACCGCCAGCCTGCAGGTTGAGTCCATGACCGGCGGATGCAGGATGAATGACAGCAACAGGAATATCGCCATTGTTCCAATCAGTGATATCCTTGCTGGATTTTATCTCACGGACATTAAAGCGCTTCTTGATTCGCTGCAGGTCGTGCTTGAACCAGTAAGCTACCAGGAGCGGTTTGCCATTGGCGGCTTCGATAAGATCCTCTAAGGCATCCAGCTTCCGATCATGGAACTCGATGATATTACCGGCATCATCATAAATGGCACCGTTGGCCAGCTGGGAGAGTTTACCGGTAAGAGAAGCCGCGTTGGCAGCAGTGATCTCTCCTTCTGGGAGCTCCAATATAAAGTCTGCCTTGAGTTCCTCGTATCGCTGAGTTTCTTCCTCAGACAGCTGCACTTCGTATTGCGATGTGATTAACTCCGGCATCTGCAGGTGATCGGTAGATTTCATGGAAATCGTAATATCCGATATTCTCCGGTAGATGGCATCCTCCGCATAAGGCATTGGTTTGTAGGAGTAGATGATTTCGCCATTTCGCTTGTCCGGGATAAAGTAGTTGTTACGGTAGTGGGTGATGAAGCGTCCTAAACGTTCTCCAAAATCCAGAAGCTTGAATTCGGCCCACAGATCCATAAGACCATTGGAAGAAGGTGTGCCGGTAAGACCGATGATTCGTTTTACTTTAGGTCTGACCTTCATCAGAGCTTGAAATCGCTTGGACTTGTGATTCTTGAAGGAAGAGAGCTCATCAATGATGACCATATCGTAATCAAAGTCAAAGCCACTGGAATCAATCAGCCAGCCAAGGTTCTCACGGTTAATGATGGTGATGTCGGCTCCGGACAAAAGCGCCATGTGTCGTTCCTTCGGTGTCCCCACGCAGACGGCGTAGGTCAGATGCTGCAGGTGCTCCCATTTTGCAATTTCCGCAGGCCAGGTATCACGGGCTACTCGAAGAGGAGCGACCACCAGGATACGATGTGCCTCAAAGCTGTCAAACAGCAGGTCTGCGATGGCAGTCAGGGAAATGACCGTTTTGCCAAGACCCATATCGAGGAGAACTGCAGCGATAGGATGCGTTTCGATATAGTTGATGGCATAGGACTGATAATTATGGGGTGAGAAGTTCATGAAGCATTCCTCCAATCTGTTCCACGCCATCAATCATATAGACCTGAAAGCCAAGTGAACGTAGCAGCCTGTGTCTGGCTAACTGAAGCGGGCGAGGCTTTTTCCCAGGAGCCTTCAGCTCTACGAAGGCGATGATCCCATCAGGTAATAAGACGAGACGGTCCGGCATTCCCGCAAAGCTCGGAGACACGAATTTTACAGCGATGCCTCCATGCTGCTTTACCATCCGGGTTAACTTGTTTTCTATCTGTTTTTCTAACATTGTCATTCTCCAATCAGTGAATAATTTTCTGATGTGCAAGGTGTATCAATGGTATTTACATAACTTTTCTATATATGATTTTTTATAGCCTATAGAAAAGTTTATACAGAGACATTGATACACATTGTCGTTAGGTTCAATCAGTCTAAAAATTCCTCATCAAAATCGTCCTCAGTCCGCAGGCGTAGTCCCTTAAAATAGCGCTTTCGACTCAAGGTGACACGCTCGTATCCGGCATTTTCCATAGCAAAGTAGAAGTCCGCTGTGGAGCGTACATACTCATTGCAATCGATGCAGTGATTGCGGTAGGCCTGATATAGGTTAGAGGAGTTTTCTTTATACGCATCACCTATGATGCACTTATCTTCTAAGAAATGCCCGAACCAGTCATTCTGGCTGCGGTAATCATCGATGGCATTCTGCACGCAGACCGGAACCGGGATGTGGTAGTCAGCATCGATAACCTTCTTGCTGCCTTCGATGATCCAGGAGAGGATCGCGCCGCCAGCATTGTCATAGAGATACTCACTGTAATTCTTGACGTCGCTGCTTCCGGTGATCTTGGCATTAAAAGGAATAACGATCAGTCGCCTCCAGATACCATCATCAGAGGCACTGACGCGAGGCAGGTGGTTGGTATACAGCACCAGTGTGTGGCAGGGCTTGAAGGAAAAAGGATCCTTGTACTTTTTCTCAGCAAAGACATCATCGGTAGAGCAGAGCTGCTTGACGGTAGAATCATTGAGCCTTGCACCTTCCTGCATCTCGGCAGCAATGAGAAGTCGCTTACCCTTGACCTCTGCCATTTCCGGTTTGATGTTTCTGCGACAACCTACGGTCAGGGTATCCGCAGAAATGTTCCCGGAGTAAAGGCCCAGCACGCGGGAGATGGCATTCCAGAAGGTAGACTTACCGTTGCGGCCATCACCATAGGCGATGATCAGCGCCTCCACGTAAACCTTACCGATTGCAGCAAGCCCACAGATCATCTGGACGTAATCGATGAGCTCCTGATTGTGCTGGAAGATGAGATTTAAGCTGTCCAGCCAAATCTGCATGCCTTTCTGGTTTGGTGAAACGCTGGTAATCTTGGTGATAAAGTCCTCCGGCGAATGCTCCCTGGCTCCGGACATACCCTGACGAAGATCAAAGGTTGCCTCTGGGGTACAGAGCGCAAAGCAGTCTGCGTCCAGGTCACGGGGAGAAATCTCCAGCATCGGATGGGATTCCTTCAAAGTAGAAGTCACATTCTTTGAATCACGGCGCTTGATGGCAAATGTTTGATAAGCCTTGGCCGCCAAAAGTTCACGATAGACCTCCAGTTGCTGATCGTTCATAAGCTGTTCTGCCTTGGCCTTTGATGTGCTGTCGAGGATATTTTGGGCACCGCAATTCTTCATCTTATCCAGTGATTCCATGAGGTCTCGATTTGCTTCCTTCAGCTGTCTGCGGGTAAGCTCATGAGCCACGGCCTGAGCCCCCGGCTCTGATTCCTGCCAGTAGTGGTCAGAGTAGCGGATAAAGTGGGTAGCAGGAGAATAGCGGAGCTCGTTTGAGAAGTACTTCGCCAATACTTCGGCCTGCCCTACATCGGAGTAATCCTCTGGTTTATAACAGGAAGGATCGTTGTAGAGCTCCGGTGCAACATAGCCCTCCTGCTGCTGAACACGTGCATAGAAGCGCTGGGCACTGTGCCAGATGGTGGCAAGTTCAGCGGCATCCAGTGGCGGATCGCATTTATCTGCTTCTTCCAGAAATGCCTGATAAGCCGTGTCACCGTCACCATATTTCTTGATGACCTTTCCGGCAAAACGAGACATGGTTGCATTACGACTGCCTTCGGGAATCGTTGCGCCATCATATTGACCTTCCGGCATATCCTCATCGAAAATATCCTCATTGAGATATTCAGTTAGATTCATGCGTCCCGGATATAAAGCAACCTCCGCAGCAGTAGTGCCAAAGAAGAAGCGAGCTGCATCCAGGGCCTTCGTATCGAAATAGGGAAAGATGGAATTGACTAGCTTTTTCATGTTGCTGTAAAAGGCAGCGTCTGTCACATAATCAATCGGAAAGAGAATGTGAAACTTGGGCCTTGCGGGCTTACCGTTTTTTACTCTGTTATTGAAGCGGCTGTAATGGACTGCGAAGGTCACACCTGGAAAGGCCTGCAAGACATCTTCTGGAGTGATCCAGTCTTCCGGATTCTCAGAATGATCATTATCACAGTCAACTGGAAGACAGTCACTGCCGATGAAGTTGTCGCCATTACGATAGCTGTTCTTATATTCTGCGCACACATAGTCATGACTGACGGCGGTCTTCAGGCTATCTTCATCCAGGATGATGTGTTTATGAGGGTAGGAGCAGTTACCGGGATTGCCGGTAACGTCCGCGCTGTAAATGGTAAACATCAGTCGTACACCTCCTGAGCTTCTTCCTCTAGAACCTTTGTGATGAATTTGAGCGCGCGGATCATGGTTTCAAGCTCACAATCACCACCCAGCATGACCTCGAAGCCTTCTGCATCACCAAAGCGATCTCGCATAACATGGACATCCATATCGGTGCAGGCCGCATCCTTGATGCGAAAATAGGTGCGTCCGCCGTGACCAGTGTCGCCACCCCTATAGCCTGTGGTACCAGCTTCCACTTCAAGAATGTTGCAGCTCACAACATCACGGGTGTAGGTAGAGATTTCTGTTCCATCCTTCAATCTGCGTCTGTTTTCTTTGATTTCATACATAGCTTTAAGCCTCCTGACATTCTTCTGTATTCAGGCAGATGCTAAGAAAGCGTCCACCTCTAGTTTTCACTGGAGATGAACGCCTGAGTTGAGCGGATCTTTTTAATCTTTTTTGTAAAAAGGGGTAGCATAGCCATCTGCACGAAGGAGAAGTCCCTTCGCCCATGAAGGTGTGCGGCCCATCTGTTCACAGACGGCATCCAAGGACATGCGGGGATCCGCTTCGATGACTACTTCATCATGGATATGCATAACGATGGAGCAGTTGCGGAGGGTTCTCATGGCATAGAGGAGAATATCACGGGAGGTGGCCTGGACAATATTTTCCACAAACTTTGGTCCGTAGGAATCAAGACGTTCCCATTTCTTGGTTGGGCCGATGCCTTCATAGGTGATGCAGGTGCCGCCGAACTTGTTCGTACCGAGCTTCGGCTTCACATAGGCCAGGTTTCTGCCGGAAGGAAGCGTGATAAAAAGCATGCCACTGCGGCAGGAGAAGGTAAGACCGTATTCGGTTGTCGTGTGCTTATATTTCACGGCTTCTGTGACAGCATGATCTACAGCCCACCAGAATCGCACAATGTGTGGGTTTGACTGACGCCAGGCATCTACAAGGGTAGGAAGTTCATCTTCAGTTAGACCCATATCGATAGCACCCATCGCCTTCAGCGCACCGATGGAGCCGCCATAGCCAAGCGCCAGCTCTGCGATTTTACCCTTTTGACGCAAATGTCCATTGATGCCGTGTTTTTCCACAGGGACCTTGAACATCTGGCTGGCAGAAGCACAGTAGATATCCCCACCCTTAGCAAATACCTTCTGTCGCCATTCTTCCCCAGCAAACCAGGCGATGACGCGGGCTTCGATGGCGGAAAAGTCTGCAACCAGAAACTGTGTGCCCTCACGTGGAATGAATGCAGTTCGGATCAGCTGCGATAGGGCATCCGGCACATCTTCATACAAAAGAGAGACTGCATCAAAGTCTCCGGAGCGTACCAATGCGCGAGCATCAGCAAGGTCTGGTAGATGATTCTGAGGGAGATTTTGTAATTGAATGTTTCGACCGGAAAAGCGACCGGTACGATTGGCTCCATAAAACTGAAACATGCCACGGGCTCGGCCATCGGCACAAACCGTCTTTTCCATCGCCTGATATTTACGTACTGAGGATTTGGCAAGCTGCTGACGAAGAATGAGAACAGAGGCAAGCTTGTCAGGAGCGTTCTTTAGGAGCTTGGCCACCGCTTTTTTATCAAGGCTGTCGGTTTCTACACCATTGGCAGAGAGCCACTGCTTCATCTGCAGCACAGAGTTCGGGTTTTCCAGCTTCGTGATGTCCTTGATGGCAGCAGTCAGCTCTTCACGGGAGCGAGCATCCATTGCGATGGCCTGCTGTACAAGCTCCATATCCAAACGGACACCACGATCATTGATTTCCTGGTCAATGTGATACTCCTCCCAGACTGATTCAGGTACAGGGAATTTGCGAAGCTTATGCTGGATGCCCATTTCGGTTTCCACATCACGGATGTTATAGCGCTTGAAGGCTTCCCATTTCTCTGGCGCATGAAAAGGGCGATTTCTCGTCCTGCCACCATTGGATTTTGTAGCAGCACAGGGCTGGCAGAAATATTTGATGAGGTCCTTGCCTTCTGTGAGTTTCTGCTTCTCCAGTCCCAGCACGGTACCGACGCCTTCCAGGGAAAGCGGTAAGCCCATGGTTGCTGCCCAGATCATGGAGCAGCGCCAGCTTTCCGGATCAAGATATTCACCAGTTGGATAGCCTAGGAACCGGGAAAGACAGATACGTTCGAAGGATGCATTGAAGGCCCATTTGATGACAGATTCATCTTCAAGTGCAACAATAATCTCCGCTGGTATCTTCTCGCCACACGCAAGGTCCACCACCTGAACAGGGCCGGAGTCGACACTATAGCCAAAGAGCAATATTTCAAAATCAGGAGACTCGCAGTATCGATACACGCCGGTTTTCGGAAGCGGCACATCGCTGTAGGTCTCAATATCAATCGATAAGGTTTTCATAGATTGTCCTTTCTACCAAAAAGGTGGTGAGATTGCTCCCACCACCACCTCGGATTTATTTTGATGAGCTTAATCCAGGAAATCGTCCTCTTCATCAGATGCGAAATCAGACTCAGCAGATGCCTTGCCACCAAGAGGCTCACCGTCACGAATCTTCTGCAGATTGTTAAGTCCACAGGCGATACCCTTGTTACCGGAGCTGTTGAATGCATAGAAGCTGATGCTGGCGCGACCATACACACCGGAGTAAACCTCGGAGCGAGTAAGAATTGGATTGCGATCTGCATCCACGATGCCAGGAGCAGAGGTTGCATTGGCATTTACGAAATAAGCATTGGCGTAGGCCGGATCGTCCGGACGCTCCATGTCGCCATCACGAAGCGGCGTCTTGATGACAGAGAGGGCAGGTACAGACTTGCCGTTGCCTTTGAGCTTGGCCTCGCCCTCCTTGTAAGCGGCCTCGATAGCAGCTTCAATCTTGGCGATGGTCTTGGTATCAGACTTCGGGATGATCAGAGACACGCTGTACTTCGGAGTACCTCCATTGATGGATTTCGGCTCCCAGACGTTCGCATAAGACCAACGAGTGTCAGGACCAGTGATTACCTTCATAGGATTGTTGATTTTTACATTCTTGTTCATTTAATTTTCCTCCATAAAATCAGTTCTTGCATTGTTCATTGCCGGACGTTTATCGCTCTCCGGCACGAGCGTCGGTTTACCTTGGGGCTTTTCGATATAGGCGGTAAGCAGCTCATCGAATCTGGATTTGCCAAGACGCTTCTGCATGGCCGTGATGCCAAGGAGCTTCTTTTCATATGGATCAAATCCGGCATCCGTAACTGCCTGGATGACCGCTTCCTCATTGGAATACTTGCGGTTGGATCTTCCTTCGACTAACTTCCAGCCGTTCCATTCCTTACCGCTGATGGCTTGCTGCAGAGCATATTCCTTGATATCGGATGCCCAGGCAACCAGCTCATCTGCGCGGGAGAGGATATATTCAATCTCCGAATCTTCTAAAAGAGGTGGAAGCTTGAAATCGTACTGAGCCAGTGTGAGATTGGCCTCGGCTCTGGCACGGCATTCGTGCTTGGCCTTGCAGAAACCACACCATTCGCCGCAGAGGAAGTTCCCATCTCCTGCAAAGGCAAGATCAGCGGTCGGCTTCAACACCTCATCTGCCCACTTGTACAGCTCGTCCTTGGAAATCTCAAAGGTGGAGATGTTCTGACGCCTTGGCTGGTAGATGGTCATGCTGACATTATCAATGTCGTAGATGTCATCAAAGAGCTCCAGGGCCCCGAGCGCGTAGCACTTCATTTGCGGATTATCGGTCGCATCTACGAGGACTCCAAGACCGTGCTTGTAATCGCATATTCTCAAGGTGCCATCTGCAATGATGATGCAGTCGGCGGTTCCGAAGCCCTGTTCTACCCAGCGAGAGAAATCTACACGCTGTTCAATCAGTACCTTCGGGTCAGCGCAGCTTTCCTTGGCGGCCTCTACCATTTCAAGGATGTAGGCGGCATAGCCATTGGCACAGTCCTCCATTTCCTCGTTGTACCAGGTGAGGTTTTCTGTTGGATCACTGGCATCCATCCCCAGGGCCCTCTTTAGCTTGTACTCACAAAGTTCGTGGGCATCGGTGCCTTCCGCAGCATAATCGCTACCTTTATCTTCGTAGGTCTCGCAGAGCCTTGCAGAAGGCGGGCAATGGAGCCAGCGGTCCGAAGAGGAAGCGGATAAGATAGCATGTCCTTTAGGTGGCATCGTCAAGTACCTCCGCATCCTTTAACAAGGCTTCATAGTGCTTCGGATCAACAGCAGATAGCTTGGAAGCACCATACTTCTGAAGTAATGTACGGATAGCAGCGGTATGCCCGGCACGGGACTTTTCTGCTAAGACAGCTCGTACATCCTCAAGCTTCAGATCCGGTTTCTTTTCTTCCTTGGCAGCAGGCTCTTTGGCAGGTGCTTCATCAGCAGTGCCACCAAACTGTGCTGCTAACCAGTTGGCTGCTTCGTTAATAGCAGCGGCTGCACTGCGCAGCTCTTCGATGGTCATAGCCATATCGCTCATTTTGCTCATAGCGACGATCTCCTTTCTCTGATTGTCTTTGCTGTGCGAGGATTGTCATGTTTCTCGCCATTCTTGCGGATACGTGGGAGATTGCATTCAGTACTGCAATCAGCTCCGTGTCGTTACCGCCGGAATCGAAGTAGGACTTCTTCATGTGCTTCACCTCCGTTTCTGTGATGGTTAAGGCTTGTTGTTTCGTGCCTTACACCTTCCACTGGAGATGAGTGGCGGATTTGAGCGGAGAAAAGTTGAAAAAATATAAAAACCCTCTGGGCATCGGTTGATGGATGCCAGAGGGATGAATTGCTACATATGATATGTAGGATTAATAGCCACGGATTTTACGGAGCTCCGTGCGGATCTTCTTCATCTGATCAGCGAAGGTACGCTGAGGACGACCGAGCTTCTCGGCGATTGCACGATCTGAGATCTTGTAATCATCAAGCCAGCACTGAATGATGGTATCAGCATCCGGATCGAGCTCACGCAGTCTGGCAAAAAGCTGCTCCAACAGCATACGGTCGGAGATGATTTCTTCCATAGACTTGCTACGGTCGGGCATATAGTCACCGAGGGTGCCATTGCCATCTGAGAGAGGCTGATCCAGAGAGGTGAGGTCTCCAGCTGCGTGATATTCACAGTCAAGGCAGTCGCCATCGCATCTCCATATGAAGCGATATGGGCACATGCACCTGCCGTGGTTCTGCTCCTTGTGGCGAATGCGGTCGGCTTCCTTATAGAAGGAGTCGTGCTGTTCCTTTGTGACAGAGATCTTTTCTCCTGTAGAGCGAAGATAGATGAATGGTGTACTGAGATTTTCATGATTTGCCATAAATTTTCCTCCTATGATTGGCTTGTATTTGCGACAGTCACAGGACGGAAAAGAAAAGCCCTTGTGACTGATCACAAGAGCTATCCAAACGTTTGCTAGGTTGTTTGCACCTAGTTCGTAAGGTTCATATGGTTTTTTAGGTTCATCTTAAAAAAATTCAAAGATTACCAGATACAATTTGACGTACCCAATTGAAGAATCTGAAGATGTGTGATATTCTATAATTAACTATGAATAACTTGTAATAAGATAGAAACGGCTCATAGCCGTATCGATAAAGCAGGAGGATGATGAATGAAAGAGAGTACATGTCCTCGTCTTTGCGGTGGTACCTTTTTCACGCTGGTACTTCAAGGTTTAAAACAACGAACAAAGGCTAGAGAGCACTATAGGGGTGAACGCGATGGATTGTCTGATCCAGAAGTCCTTGTGGGACTAATTCGCGTAATAAACCCGGATTACAAAGCTCCAGAATTAAACATAATTAAATCAAAGACGAACGAATATAAATCGTGTAGTACCTCTACTGGGAAGTATTTTCCTTTTGGAAACACAGCTGAGATGAGTGAGTTTGCTCGAAGAATTCAAACTAATTATTCATCTGCTCTTGAAGCAATGACGGAATTTGTCTACGAATTTCTTGAAATTGACACTGCTAGTAAGCGCGACATGAGGCTTGCTGCAGCTCTAATCGAATTAGTCATAGATGATGACAGCATTGAACCGGATGAAGAATTCTTTGTGATTGAAGATGGAAGTAAAATAAAAAAGGCCACTTTTAGTGACCTTAATGAAGTGTGTCTGCCAGCTCTCCTTTTGGGAATTTGGCATTATGCAGTTACTAAGAGAAAAGATAACAAAGTTGGAAAACAAACCTATGATAACTGGTGCCCGCCAGCAGGAGGAGGACCAAGAGTATATCAGGGGGACATTGGAGAAAGAGTGAGGTCTAATATTTCCAGGGTATTCGTGCCTACTCGCAATCTCCATACAGGACATGCATCGAAGAATTCTGAAAAAACGATACAGAATACTCTGGATGAATCAAAAAAGACATTTACGGCCTACATTGAGAAAGCTACTGAACGATACAATGTGATGAGATTGATTGGTGGAAAAGAGGTCTCACTAAAAGATTTTTTTGTCTGTAACACTATTGGCGAAAAAGAACGCGTATTTGCTGATAAAAAGAAAATAAAATGCTTGTATTTAGATAATCCGCGGATGAATACCATTAGAAATATGTATTTAAAGCAGCGCGGGTATGACAACAAAAGAACACTTTTAATTGGTAGCGGAGGATGTGGAAAGTCTCTCATGCTGCAGCATCTTTTCCTTGAAGCTGCGGAGGATTACACAACAACAGGAATTCTCCCTATTTTTCTCGAACTCAGATACTTTACTCAAGAAACTGAAATGCTACAGTTTATAGTTGAGACGGTATCATCAAAGGATGAAAGTTTTACATCTGAGGAAGCAGAGAAAGCCTTATACGAAGGACGTTGCCAACTTTTGATGGATGGATTTGATGAGATTGATCCATCTGATATTGATTCATTTTTAAAGAAGATAAATAGTTTTCTAGATAGATATCAGAACGTGCAGGTGATAATTACTTCTAGAGAAAATGAGTATCTTACCGGGCTGAATCAATTTGTACATTTATATGTGTGGCCATTTGATACAGATCAATCTATGCAGTTAATTGATAGGATACTTACGTATCAAAACCAACCAGACGAACGGGATGCAATTGTAGATTACATTGGTAAGGGCTTTTTAAAGAAAGATGGAATTTTTGCGTCAAACCCACTGCTTTTAACTTACGTGTCTATGCTTTATCCAAACTATAGACGCTTTAATGAAAACCATCAACTTTTCTATAAACTGACGTATGAGGCACTTTTATCTGGCCATGATGATAATAAAAAGCCTTATGATCGGGTATTTAAAAGTGTAGATGACGCTTCCCAGTTTTCCAAGGTATTTGAACAATTTTGTGCTTTAAGCTATCAGGAGGGCGTTCTTGAGTTTGATGCGAATACTTTTGAAAAGTATTTCAACTTAATAACGGTACATAAAGAATTTGAAAATCCGCACAAAATGAATATCAAAAACTTCAAACATGATGTGTGCTCAACAGCTTGTATGATGTATGAACAGGAATGTGATGTTTTTTATATAGATCCAGGATTCCAGGAATATCTTTTTTCAGAGTATTATGTGAAAGCTGATATTCCTGATATGGATCAGTTGTTGAATTCGTTAAAAAACCTGCCTTATAAAAAATTGTTAAAGCTTGATGCACTGGAGATGCTGTATTCACAGTGTGAGGATAAATTCAAGGAATACTTACTCATCCCTTTTTTGAGTAGTGTATTTACAAAAAAAGATACGGATGCATTTGAAAGGTTTCTGGGACAATATTTTGATGAAGTGTACATATGTGTTCATGACAAAAAGCAGGAAGTTTCCACATCAGCTATTTGTGATGTAGAAAAGGTTATTTATTCAGACGTTGAGAATTATCCATCAAGTGTTCTTATGAATTTTGTATTGAAAATGGTTGGAGAACACATTGATTACTCATTTGCACTCCATTCATCGTTAGTAGAATCAATTCCAGAGAATACAGAAGAAACGGGAAAACTCATAGCAACAGTAAAAGAGATTGAGAGAAAGAAAATTATTCAAATTGAGAATAAGGCATCAGACTTATATGAAGCAATAAGAATATCCCATAAGCAAGGATATGATCATTCATGGATTACAGACACAGACCAGAATCTGATTTGCTTCGGGAAAACAGTTAAAGTTGATAGCTATGACCTTTGCGAGTCTCCGGAGAGTTTTATGGAGATAGCAAATGATATTGCAAGGCAAAGTAACAACACATATAACGTATTTTTAAATATTGAGAATTATTATAAGCAACTTAAACGTGAGCAGCATAGACGGAGACGCTAAGAGGAGGAACGATGGAAGATTTAGAAAGATGGCTTAACCTGGAAGAAATCGCCCAGTATATTGGGTGTAGTAAAGATACCATCCGAGGATGGATCAGAAAAAAGACAATTCCATTTTACAAGGTTGGAAGACAATATAAATTTAAAGTGTCTGAAATTGATCACTGGATTCAAAGCGGCAAAAGTGCTGATGCAGATAAATGAAAGGGGATGCAATTATGCCAATAGATAATAAGAAAGAACAAGAACGAGAAGAACTGCATCGTGCAATCTGGGCCATTGCAGATGAACTCCGTGGTGCCGTAGATGGATGGGACTTTAAAAATTATGTCCTTGGTACAATGTTTTATCGTTACATTTCTGAAAATCTCACTGCTTATGTAAATGAAGGTGAGTGGGAAGCAGGAGACGAGACATTTGATTATACGCGTATGAGCGATGAAGAAGCAGAAGAGGCTCGTGAAGGTCTTGTAGAGGAGAAAGGATTCTTTATTCTCCCCAGTGAGCTTTTTTGTAATGTTCATGCAAAATGCAACAATGAAAAAGCTACATTCAAGGATCGAGAAGGTAAGATCAAAAATATAAAAGATAACTTGAATGAGCTTCTGGAAATGGTATTCCAACATATAGAAGAATCCGCACAAGGCAGCGAGTCAGAAAATAGTTTTTCGGGGTTATTTGATGATTTTGATGTAAACAGCAACAAACTGGGAAGCACGGTCGCGAAAAGAAACGAGCGTCTTGCAAAGTTGCTTGATGGTATTGCTACCATGAACCTCGGCTCTGTCAAGGATCATGATATCGATGCGTTCGGTGATGCCTATGAATATCTGATGACGATGTATGCCAGCAATGCGGGTAAATCTGGTGGTGAGTTCTTTACGCCTGCAGACGTTTCAGAACTTCTTACTCGTTTGGGAACGGTTGGAAAGAAGAAGGTAAACAAGGTTTATGACCCGGCATGTGGATCAGGTTCTCTGCTTCTTAAGGCTGTAAAAATTCTTGGAAAAGACGCAGTTACAACTGGATTCTTTGGACAGGAAATAAATATTACAACCTATAACCTTTGTCGTATCAATATGTTCCTTCATGACATCGGATTCGACAAATTTGATATTGAGTGTGAGGACACATTAATTAATCCACAGCACTGGGATGATGAGCCATTTGAACTGATCGTTTCAAATCCTCCTTATTCTATTAAATGGGCTGGAGATGATAACCCTCTGCTTATCAATGATCCTCGCTTTGCTCCGGCTGGAGTTCTGGCACCTAAGAGTAAAGCGGATATGGCTTTTATCATGCATAGTCTTTCATGGCTTGCGTCAAACGGAACAGCAGCAATTGTATGCTTCCCCGGTATTATGTATCGCGGTGGCGCAGAACAAAAAATCCGTAAATATTTGATAGACAATAACTACGTTGATTGCATTATTCAATTACCAAGTAACCTTTTCTTTGGAACTTCCATTGCAACCTGCATCATGGTAATGAAGAAGAATAAAGTGGATAATAAAACCTTATTTATCGATGCAACAAATGAGTGCATTAAGGTTACGAATAACAATAAGTTGACACCAAAGAACATTGATCATATTGTCGATGTCTTTGCAAAGAGAGACGAAGTTGAGCATTTCTCACATTTAGCAAGTTATGAAGAAGTATCAGGCAATGATTATAATTTATCAGTATCCACCTATGTTGCAGCTGAAGATACCAGAGAGAAAATTGATATTGTGAAGCTGAATGCAGAAATTAAAGAAATTGTTGCTCGTGAACAAGTGCTTCGTGATGAGATTGACAAAATCATTGCAGAAATCGAGGTGAACGCATGAGCAGGTTAGATGAGCTGATTGCAGAACTTTGCCCAGATGGAGTGGAATACAGGAAAGTTGGAGATATAGCAAATATTAGTCGCGGTAAAGTCATGTCAAAAGATTTTCTAAAAGAAAATGCTGGAGAATATCCTGTGTATTCATCGCAAACGGAAAATGAGGGCAAGCTAGGATCTATAACCACATACATGTTTGATGGAGAGTATTTAACATGGACTACAGACGGTGCAAATGCGGGGACTGTATTTTACAGGAGTGGCAAGTTCAGTGTCACAAATGTCTGTGGGGTTATAGATAATGTATCCGAAGATGTGAATACAAAATATCTTTATTATGTTCTGAATAGAGTGGCACCAACCTATGTTAATTCCGGGATGGGTAATCCTAAATTGATGAGTAATGTGATGGCAAGAATAAGTTTGCCTGTACCTCCTCTGGAGGTACAACGTGAAATAGTCCACGTGCTGGACTCTTTCACGTTACTTACAGCCGAGCTTACAGCCGAGCTTACAGCTCGGAAGAAACAATATGATTTTTATAGAGATGAATTGTTAAAACCTAAGGCCGATATTCCTTTGGTCACATTAAAGGAGATTGCCACTGATATATATCGAGGTTCCGGGATTAAGCGTGACCAAGTAACTGAAGAAGGAATTCCATGTGTTCGTTACGGAGAAATCTATACCACCTACAATACATGGTTTGATAATTGCGTATCACATACACAGCTTGAATATGTTTCCAGTCCGAAATATTTTGAGCATGGTGATATTCTCTTTGCCATTACGGGTGAAAGCGTGGAAGATATTGCAAAATCTGTAGCATATGTAGGCCACGAAAGGTGTCTTGCAGGTGGAGATATTGTTGTATTGAAGCATAAGCAAAATCCGAGATATTTGGCTCATGTACTTTCAACACAACAAGCGAGAGAACAGAAAAGCAAAGGAAAAGTAAAAAGTAAGGTGGTTCACTCTAATGTTCCATCTATCGAGCAAATTACTATACCATTGCCGCCACTTGATATTCAGAAACGCTATGCAGATGTCTTGGATAACTTCGAGAAAATCTGTACCGACCTGAATATCGGTCTTCCAGCCGAAATTGAAGCACGCCAGAAGCAATACGAATATTATCGTGATTTACTCTTGACATTTGCTGAAACCGGCAGCACGCTCGTGACAGACAGACAGACAGACAGACAGACAGACAGACAGACAGACAGAACTGAACGCAATTAAGCTCATTCAGTATGTGTTTGGATATGCCATAGCTTCGGTTGGAACATTGTTTGAAATAAAAAACGGACTTAACAAAGGAAAAGAAGCATTTGGCAAGGGAACGCCAATTATAAACTTCACAGATGTGTATAATCATCGATATTTGAATCACAACTTTATAAAAGGATTAGTCGATGTAACAGATGATGAAATCAAAAGATATAGTGCTAAAAAAGGAGATGTATTTTTTACACGAACATCAGAAACAAAAGAAGATATTGGAATGTCCAGCACTTTGATTGAAGATATACCAGATTGTGTCTTTAGCGGCTTTGTATTGAGGGCAAGACCAATAACAGATTATTTGCTTCCTAAGTTTTGCTCATATTATTTTTCAACGACAGCTGTGAGAAATGTCATTATAAGGTACGCTTCAGTTACTACACGCGCAACAACTACTGGTCCGAAATTGTCTAAAATCATGGTTCCAATATTACCAATTGAGGAACAAGAAAGAATTGTATCTATTCTCGACCGCTTCGACAAACTTTGCAACGACCTGTCTACGGGACTTCCAGCAGAAATCGAAGCACGTCAGAAGCAATATGAATATTACAGGGATAAGCTTCTAACCTTCAAAGAGAAGCAATAGAAACAGAGAGGAGTGATGGTATGCCATACTTCAACATCGTTGCTGAAACCAACGAAAATACAGTAGTTACAGAGTATGAGCCTGTCAAAAAACGTTCTGATGCGTATCAGAGTGAAGCAGAACTGGAGCAGGAATTTATTCGTCTACTCTGTGAACAGGGGTATGAGTATCTTCCAATTCATACAGAGGAAGATTTAATTCAGAATCTACGTACTCGACTTGAAGACTTGAATGATTACAAGTTTTCCGATACTGAGTGGGAACGTTTCTTCACTGAGAAGATTGCAAATAAGAATGAAGGCATTGTAGATAAGACACGGAAAATTCAAGAAGATTCTGTACAGGTATTAAAACGTGATGATGCCATGTCCAAGAACATCATGCTGATTGATAAAAAACAGGTTCATAACAATCGCCTGCAAGTAATCAACCAGTATGTTATCGGGCAGGAACAAGGGGCAAAACATGATAACCGTTATGATGTGACTATTCTTGTAAATGGCTTGCCTCTTGTTCATATTGAATTGAAACGTCGCGGTGTTGCGATTCGAGAAGCGTTCAACCAGATCAACCGTTACCAGAGGGATTCCTTCTGGGCTGGTTCTGGCTTATTTGAGTATGTTCAGATTTTTGTGATCTCCAATGGAACGAATACAAAGTACTATTCAAACAGCACTAGGTGGAACGCAATTAAAGATGCAAACTCTGGAAAGACAAAGAAGGAAAAGACAAGCAATAGCTTTGAATTTACTTCCTTCTGGGCGGATGCCAGCAATAAAGTAATCCCGGATCTGATTGACTTTACGAAAACCTTTTTTGCAAAGCATTCTATTCTGAATATCTTGACAAAGTATTGTATTTTCACATCTGAAAATATGTTGATGGTTATGCGTCCGTATCAGATCACGGCAACAGAACGAATATTGAATCGAATAGAGATCGCTCATAATTATAAGAAGTATGGCACCATAGCAGCTGGCGGATATATTTGGCATACCACAGGATCTGGTAAAACTCTGACCTCATTTAAAACAGCAAGGCTCGCTTCACAGCTTCCGTACATTGATAAAGTCTTGTTCGTCGTAGATAGAAAAGATCTTGATTACCAGACAATGAAGGAATATGACAGGTTTGAGAAAGGTGCCGCCAATAGTAACACCTCTACTTCAATTCTTGCAAAGCAGCTCAGTGATCGGAAGTCTCATATCATTATTACGACGATCCAGAAACTGTCAACTTTTATCAAGAAAAATAAAGAGCATCCGGTTTATAACAAGCAAGTAGTCATTATTTTTGATGAGTGCCATCGTAGCCAGTTTGGTGACATGCATACAGCAATTGCTGGCGGCGTCGATAAGAACGGAAACAAGAAGAGTGGTGCATTTCAAAAGTATTATATGTTTGGTTTTACTGGCACTCCGATCTTTTCTGTTAATGCCAACACTTCATCAAAATCCATGCTTTTCACGACAGCACAGACGTTTGGTGATCAGCTGCATGAGTATACAATTGTAGATGCCATCAATGATAAGAATGTTCTTCCTTTCCGCGTTGATTATATTAAAACCATGGATTCCGATAAGGATATTGATGATGAACAGGTCTGGGATATTAATCGTGAAAAAGCATTTATGGCTCCGCAACGTATTTCACAGGTCACCAAGTACATACTGGATCATTTCGACCAGAAGACGTATCGAGGAGATAAGACTTATATTTACAATCAGCTCACCAATATTTCAGATGTTGCATCTGCAGAGCGCGGTGCGGTAGAAGAAATTAAAAAGAAGCAAAGAGTGAGTGGTTTTAATTCTATCTTTGCAGTAGCGTCTGTTCCAATGGCGAAACTGTATTACAATGAATTCCGAAAACAGATTGCCGAAGATCCTACAAAAGCACTGAAAATCGCGGTTATCTACAGCTATGCCCCAAATGAGGAGGAAGCTGACGGACTTCTGGAAGAGGAGAATCCAGAGGATACATCTGCACTCGATAAGAGCTCACGAGACTTCCTTGATGATGCCATCAAAGATTACAATGTGATGTTCCATACGAACTATTCGACGGATAGTGATCAGTTCCAGAATTATTATAAAGATGTTTCTCTCCGTATGAAGAATAAAGAACTGGACCTTCTGATTGTCGTAAATATGTTTTTAACCGGGTTTGATGCAACAACTCTGAATACACTATGGGTAGATAAGAATTTGAAAATGCATGGTCTGATTCAGGCATTTAGCAGAACGAATCGTATCTTGAACAGCATCAAGACCTTCGGTAATATTGTTTGCTTCCGCAATCTGCAAAAGCGTGTTGACGCAGCAATTTCCTTATTTGGAGATAAGAACGCCGGTGGAATCGTCTTATTGCAGAGCTTTAAAGACTATTACTACGGCTATGAGTCTGTTGATGGAAAACAGATGCCTGGTTATGTAGATATGATCGAGGATTTGCAGAATAAGTTCCCGTTATCAGAGACACAGATTGTGGGTGAGCAGAATCAGAAGGATTTCATTGCTTTGTTTGGCGCGCTCCTTCGTATGCGGAACTTGCTTGTTTCCTTTGATGAGTTTGTAGGTAAGGAAATGATCTCTGAGAGAGATCTTCAGGACTATCTTGGTAGATATCAGGATCTGAGAGATGAATGGAAATGCAAGCGAGAAAATGGTGAGAGCACTGACATCATTGACGACATTGTTTTTGAAGTTGAGCTTATTAAACAGATCGAAATCAATATTGACTACATTCTGATGCTGGTGAAAAAGTATCACGATACGCACTGCGAAGATAAGGAAGTGCTGATAACGATTCATAAAGCAATTGATGCCAGCCCAGAGCTTCGCAGTAAAAAACAACTGATTGAAAACTTTATTGCAGGGATCAACGATGTCGATGATGTAATGACCGAATGGAACGGCTATGTTGCTGAACAGCGTGAAGCAGATTTGGAAGCTATCATTAAAGATGAAAAGCTCAAGCCGGAAGAAACCCGTAAGTTCTTAGAGAATTCTTTCCGAGAGGGAGAAGTTAAAACTGTCGGCACAGATATTGATACAATTATGCCACCGGTCAGCCGCTTTGGGGGTGGTAATCGTGCAAAAAAGAAGCAGACGGTTATTGATAAGCTAAAAACTTTCTTTGAAAAATATTTTGGAATTGGCGGTCCGGTAAAGTTCATAAATACGGAGGATGGGAATCAGTCAGACATATAGAGTGTTGTATTCGACAGGAGGTGTGACGTAGATGCAATATGATTGGATAGATTTTTACACAGAGTTTGCAACGAAACTCCTGCCTTTCAAAGCTGACAGAAAGGCACTAATTCAGAAACTATATGCGGTGTATAACATGGCAGGAATGAGCGTTCCTAAGCTTGAGAGTGGCGATGAGATTATTGACATCGACCCATTTACTATCTTTGGAACCTTTAATAAGGGAATAACAAATGCTAATAGAATCGCGATTCTTAATGGGATTGCGTCAGAGTTCGAAATTTCTGCAACAGTTCCGAGCAATTTTGATGGAATTCCGGTTCTCAATAATCTGAAAGCTACATTCTATGGATTTAAGGATGATAGAAAAACAGATGATATTGATAATCTGTGGAGTTTGTTTGAGATTGCTCTTGTACTTGCCGATAATGACACAGCAGATAACCGCCGGAAATTTTCTGAAGTATATGATATGGTACATGATCAGCTTTGCATTCGCTGGAATATTACGATGGGTCTGTATTGGATTCGCCCTTATGCATTTATCAATCTGGATTCCAGAAATCGCTGGTTTATAGCTGATACCAAGAACATGCCTGGCGAGGTTGTGGTCGCAGCTGAGAAGACCTTTAAGAAAGTGCCGTATGCCGCAGACTATCTTGGGATAAAAGATTTGTGTAAGAAAGTTCTGGATACGGGCGAATATGAGTACAAGAGCTTCCCGGATTTGTCCTATACAGCATGGATTATTTCTGAGAAGGTGAATCAGGAAAAATCAGTTGAAAAAGGAAAAAAGACATCGAAAGCAGAATTTCTCAAATGGTTCATGCCATTATTACAGGCACTACGTGATTTGGGAGGATCTGCAACACCGGTAGAAGCAAGAAAGAAAATTATAGAAAATGAGCACTTGTCGGATGAGGTAGTAAACGAAACTAGAGGTAAAACGAAGGTTAACAAATTTGAAAATGAAGTTGCTTTTGCAAGAAATTATCTCGTTGGATCTGGATACATTGATAAGAGTGTAAGAGGTGTGTGGACACTTACCGAAGCAGGTAAGACAGTGGAATTAACAGCGGAGATGGCATCGGATATTTTCAAAAAAGGTGTTTCTGATGCAAAGAGCAATAAAACGAATGATAGCGATGCTCTTGCAGACAATGATGTCGATACTGTTCGTTATTGGCTCTATGCTCCGGGACAGGGTGCTGATAAATGGGAAGAGTGCTATAGGAATGGCTATATGCTGCTGGGCTGGGGTGAAATTGGAGATCTTGGAGTATTCAGCTCTAAAGATGAAATGAAACAGCAGATGAAGCAGGAATATGGCGATAGCAGCTCTTATAGGAATTCAGCTCATGCCACATGGCAGTTCGTCCATGATATAAAGATTGGTGATGTTGTATTTGTGAAGAAAGGAAACAATGGAATTCTTGGTAAAGGAATCGTTGAGTCTGACTACGAATACGATGCTGATCGTGCAGACGAGTATTCAAATATCAGAAAAGTTAACTGGACTAATAAGGGTAATTGGACAATTAATCATCAGGCACCACAGAAAACATTGACTGATATTACTCCATATAGTGACTTTGTGCAGGAAATCAAAGACTTATTTGAAGACGATGATATGGTTGACGACGAGCAGGAAGTTACCTATCCAGAGTACACAGCGGAAAATTTCCTTGATGATGTCTATATGTCTGAAGAAGACTATTCCAGATTGGTTGGCCTGCTTAGAAACAAGAAAAACATTATTTTGCAGGGAGCTCCAGGCGTGGGAAAAACTTATGCTGCTAAGCGCCTAGCATATTCCATGATGGGTGTAAAAGATGTAGAGCGTGTGATGATGGTGCAGTTCCATCAGAGCTATTCCTATGAAGACTTTATTATGGGTTTCCGCCCATCTGCTACAGGATTTGAACTGAAGAAGGGAGCATTCTATAACTTCTGTAAGAAGGCCGAGATAGACAGTGATAACGAGTATTTCTTTATCATAGATGAAATCAATCGTGGCAATCTGAGTAAGATCTTCGGTGAGCTGTTTATGCTGATTGAAAACGATAAACGCGGAAATGCTCTGCAGCTTCTGTATTCCGATGAGAAATTTGCGGTTCCGAAAAATGTCTATATCGTCGGTATGATGAATACTGCAGACAGAAGCCTTGCTATGTTGGATTATGCACTTCGCAGAAGATTTGCTTTCTTTGATATCAAGCCAGGGTTTGAGACTCCGGGTTTCAGAGAGTATCGCATGGCATTAGACAATGAGAAGTTTAACAAGCTGATTAGTTGCGTAGAAAATTTGAATGGTGTGATTGCTTCTGATGAATCTTTGGGTGAGGGATTCTGCATTGGACACAGTTACTTCTGTAATTTACAGCCTGACACAATCGACGATGATTGGCTTTATGGTGTTGTGGAGTATGAGCTGATACCGATGTTGAAAGAATACTGGTTTGATGAACCTATGAAGGTAAAAGATTGGAGCGAAAATCTAAGGAGCGCGATTAAGTGATACCGATACAAAACGTCTACTATATGCTGTCCTATGCATTTCAGGTATTGAATGAGCAAGGCTATAAGAATATAGCCACAGAACAATTTCATAATACTGGCGAGCTGATGGCGGCTATCTTAGAAAAAGGTATTGCGATTCAGCTAAAGCGAGGACTTGGTAAAGAATATATTCCGCAGACGGAGGCGCTCTCTTCTCTGCGAGGAAAGATTGATATTGCAGAGTCCATCAAGACACAATCAATGTTACGGAAACAGCTAATCTGTACATACGATGAGTTTTCGGTTAACAGTACCATGAACAGAATCATCAAATCTACAGTTGCGCTTCTTCTTCGGTCAAATATATCGAAGCAACGCAAGAAGAATCTCAGAAAGCTGATGATGTATTTTGGAGAGGTGAATTTTATTGATTTGCACACAGTAAATTGGAATGTTCAGTACAATCGAAATAATCAGACATATCGCATGCTGATTTCAGTCTGTTATCTGGTAGTGAAGGGCCTGCTTCAGACTCAGTCAGATGGAAGTACTCAACTGATGGATTTTCTGGACGAGCAGCGTATGTGCCGATTGTATGAGAAGTTTATACTGGAATACTACAGGAAAGAGTATAAAGACCAGATTACTGCGAATGCATCACAGATTCCGTGGCAACTGGACAATGAAGAAAATACCATGCTACCGGTGATGCAGAGTGATATTATGCTTCAGCATGATAATAGAGTGCTAATCATTGATGCAAAATATTATGAGCATAGCACACAGGTGCAGTTTGACAAGCATACGCTTCATTCGAGCAATCTCTATCAGATTTTCACCTATGTAAAAAACAAGGAATACGAGCTGAGGGATAGGGAACACAAAGTCTCAGGAATGTTACTGTATGCAAAGACTAAAGAAGAGGTGTATCCGAATAATGTTTACCAGATGAGTGGTAACCAGATTACCGTCAGAACATTGGACTTGAATTTGCCATTTTCGGATATTGCTAAGCAACTGAATACCATTGCGGCAACGCACTTTGATTTACCGGAGAGGAGCAAGGGATGACAAACGAAGAAAAGATAATGAAGTTTAGGCAGTTGCTCTCAAATATAAATGTTACCAATAGCTATGAGGTGCTTGAAGAGACTGGTGACCTAAAAACAAACTACTGGGATTACATGACCACAGAGCCTATAAATTGCAATGAAGAGTTAAAGCGATTGGAACATGCTGATTATGATTTATGTTCAGCTTTGTTAACGATGCTATTACGAGAAGATCATTTTTGTAATGGTGCTTTTGATCAGAGAGTGGAATCCGGGCAGGTTGAACGTATTGTTCAGCGGATGATAAAATTGCTTGAAAAATAAGAAAAGGTTTATTTATAGCATTTATCTGCAACAGGATTCAGTTATTCGAAAAAATCGAATAACTCATAATTACAAGAGGGTTCAGTTATCTGATAATTTTGGATGACTGCTGGTAGTGGTTATTCACAGGACGAAATTGGAAAAACAGTATTTACCCAATTCGCAAATTAGTTTAAATGAACTATTCGGAATTTCCGGATAGTTCAAATCTAATGGAAACTAGGGCATATGTGATACAGATAAAATGATGACCGGATATCAGGTCGAGACGGTGAAATCCGGCAACTCAACTCCCTGCGAGTGTATGGCCAACTTGTGGTTAGAGCGGAAGGATTGTGTAGAAGTTTAGAGGCATTCACTGTCTCGACGGTCGAGACAGTGGCAGGCGGCAGCAGTGTAAACTTGCCTTGTATTATATAGGTAGAAAAGGCCTTATACTGACTTGTTCCCATAGACTGTGGTGGTCAAGACCGTGATATGGATGTCATTTTTGCCACAGATTGCATCTGTTTGTAGTTGTGAATGCGCGGTTTCAGAAGGCGTGGACCTGTTTCCGTTTTGACAGGATATGTTTCCGAGAACGGGCAGAATACCTGACATCAATCAGAAGGTATCGTGCCATGTGGAAACAGTCACTCTTCTGACGAGAAAAGCCAGGTAAATCAAAGGGTTGCGCCGATTTGTGGCAAAAATGGTTGTGTGTTTCAGTTTCCGCAGAAGACACATGCGGAAACTGATTTACCCCAGGGGTAAGATTTTCGGAATTGTTGATATACATTTTGGCAAAAGGCAAAGTGTAGGGAGGATACATATGAATTTAAGTATTTTATTAACTGACTTTATTGATACGAAAGGAATGCTTAAAACATATAGGTTTATACCCATTAATCAATATAATAGAATAGTGGTTGATAGATTATCTGATATTTGTACAGATGTAAAGGAAAATACAGATAAGGATGTGGGATTGCTAAGAGTATATAATTCTGACAAATGTCAGTTGCTTTCTACTACTTGTAAAATTAAAGATTTTACAGACAGTTATGGTAAGATTTTTTTCTGTTTTGAGCATATGTTTATACCTGTTGAGAGTTCTAGATATGGAAGCTGTGGTATTTATAATTTTATTTTACCTGTAGACTATAGATTGACAGAATTACATATTGTAGATCCTTTTGATAATAATAAAAATTTAAAAAAGAAAAAGCACTTTAAATATGATGTTTTTTATGATTGCGAAAGCCATATTCAAGTTGTACAAATGCAGTTACGTTCGGCAAGAGGTAATTTTTCTTTTATTCTTACAGGAGAAGCATGTATTGATGATGGTAAGAACAAATTTATAGACTGTAAAGAGCAAAACATATACTTAGATGAGGATATTCGAGAATTCTTTTTTGATGATGGTATAAAGAAGTCATTTTGGAAAAATTTGAAAGAATCAATATTATTAGAGCCTAATTTTAATGGGATCGGGATAGATTTAAAGAAATTATTTCAAAAATAGTATAAGATTGGAGGGTAAAGATTGAGAACAGCGAATGAATATGAGATTGCAATTTTTAAGAAAGAATATTGTAAAAATGGAGAGGATAGAATCAGTATAGGAAAAGATTTTGAAGTTGATGTAGAGTCTTTTGAAGAATTATTGCCTGGGAAAATTGTCAGCAGTTATGCAACGGGTAATCGTAATATTGAAAATTCTTTCATAATGTTTAGAGTTTGTGACGTAATCAAGGATATCCAATATTTCCCGGTTTTTTCAGAGACAATTGGAAGGAAAATGCTTAAGAGTTGGAATAAACCAGTACCAAAGAAGCGAAGTATCTTCATAGAAGATAACAATGGTGTAGGAAGAGGTAATGGTGGAACTGGAAATGGGAATAAAAACAATGTAGAAAATTCTAAATTAAGAAGTTTGATTTTGTTTGCACGTTCATTAATGATTTTACATATTAATGATCCGCAACCAATGAATGGAATGCTAAAAGAAATATATGAAAAATTAGAATTGCAACGGTGTACAAAGGGAACATAATAAAAAACTTAATAATGGACTGCCAATCTTACACAAAGTACCGCCCAAACGAGACTACGGGCGGTATTTTTGTATCATGGCGGAGAAAGGAGGAACTTCCCACGGGGGCTTGACTGAAAAGTTGAGCCCCTTTTTTCATGCCAAAAAACAGGAGGTAAATGCTTATGGCAGATGATAAAACCACAAAAACGCCGGAACAGCCGGTAACGGATAGCGGGCCGGGCAAGGAAACGCCTCCCGCTCCCCCAAAAGAGCCGGAGAAGGTTTCCGTTTCTCCGGAGCCGGAAAAAAAGACGGAACCGGAGGTAAAGAACCCGCAGGTTTCCGTCTATAACTTCGCTGAAATTATGAAGGAAAAGAAGGTCGAGGAACGGGCGGCAGCTCCCAGCGGGGAAAAGCCTGCCCCGGCAAAAACGGAAAAACCGGAAAAGCAGCCGGAGGCTCCGAAGAAAGCGGAGGAAAAACCCAAAGAGCCGGAACAGCCGAAGCGCCGGGGCCGTCCCCCGAAAGCAGATAAGGACAAGGACGCAGCCCCGAAGCCCAAAGCTCCCGCACAGAAACCGGAAAAGGCGGTCAAAAAGGAACCGGAGAAAAAAACGGCTCCAACGGTGCAGACTGCTCCCACTCCGAAGGAACCCGAAAAGCCGAAGGATGCACCACGCCGGGGCAAGGAGCAGATCGTCTATATCAAGCTGAACGAGCTCTACGCCTTCAAGAACCATCCCTTTGAAGTCCGGGACGATGAAGAAATGCGGGCTATGGTGTCCAGCGTCAAGGACAAGGGCGTGACCCAGCCCGCTATCGTCCGTCCCCGTGAGGATGGCGGCTATGAGATCGTGTCCGGCCACCGCCGCCAGAAGGCCAGCGAGCTTGCCGGATATGCGGATATGCCCTGTATTGTTCGCAATCTGACGGACGATGAAGCCATCACGCAGATGGTCGAGGACAATCTCAACCAGCGTGAAGAAATCCTCCCCAGTGAGCGGGCCAAAGCCTTGAAAATGCAGCTTGAGGCCATCAAGCACCAGGGCTCCCGCACTTCGGGCCAGATTGACCCGAAGGACGCAGGAAAACGCTCCAACGAAATTGTAGCCGAGCGCAATAAGATGGCGGTCAAGCAGGTGCAGCGGTATATCCGGCTCAATGAGCTGGTTCCCGACCTGATGAAGCTGATGGATGAAAAAAAGCTGGGCTTTACTACGGCGGTGGAGCTTTCCTATATCGGCAAGAAGAACCAGAACTATATCGCCGTCGCCATTGACAGCCAGCAGTCCTCGCCTTCACAGGCGCAGGCAAAGCGTATGCGTGAGCTGGACGAAAAGAAGCTGCTCAACGGGGATGTGATCGACGGCATTATGATGGAGGACAAAAAGGAGGTAGACAAAGTGATTTTGACAGGTGCGGAACTGAGCAAGTATTTCGGCAAGGAAACTACGCCGAGGGAAATGAAGGACCAGATCATCAAGCTGCTGGACGACTGGAAGGGTCAGCAGAAGGAACATGAAAAGCCGGAGAAGAAAACCGAACAGGAAAAGTAAGCCCAAACTTCGGGTCAGCATGGCCCGAGGATTGCGGGGCTCTGCCCCGCGCCCCGAAGCTCTGGAGATATAAATGATTCCCCGTCGCCAGTTATTCCGTAGCATAGCCGGGAAAATCAGTCAAGGGCAGCGCCGCCGCAGGCGGTGCCAGAGGCACCCTTGACGGATTTCTCCCGGTTATGCTTTTTCCCGGTCAAGCGACGGGGATATAAATTCTCCAGAGCCGTTCCCCTTCCCGGGGGAAGGGGCGGAGGGGTTGGGCGAACTCTTGCTTTTCCCTAAACCAAAACAGAAATGGAGGCTCAACCAATGAAACGACCTTTAGCGTACCTGACCGCCGCATGGAGCGGCGAGCCGGATGTTGATATGGAGCTGGCGGCCCACTACTGCCGTCTTGCTTATGAGGCGGGCTTTTCCCCGATCTGCCCGCTCTTGTATCTGCCGCTGTTTTTGAATGACAGCGTTCCCGAGGAACACAAGGCCGGGATTGATATGCGCCGGGATATGCTGCGGCGCTCCCACACCCTGATTGTCTGCGGCAGCGCTGTGGACGAGGATGTAAAAAATGATATTGCGGTTGCCGGGCGGCTGGGCATTGCGGCGACCACACTGGAAGGGGTGCTTGCCGTGAAGGGACACGGCACCCCGGGCCATGCCGGACATTAAGCTGGGAAGCCTTTTCGACGGGATTGGCGTGTTCCCTCTGGCTGCTTCCCGGTGCGGTATCCGTCCGGTATGGGCCAGTGAGATTGAAAAAGCGCCCATCTCCATAACCAAAAGGCACTTTCCCGACATGGTGCATTTGGGGGATATTACGAAGGTGGACGGCGGGAAAATCCCACCTGTCCATATAATTACCTTCGGTTCCCCCTGTCAGAACCTTTCTCTGATCGGCAACCGCTCCGGCCTTGCCGGGGCAAAATCAAGCCTGTTCTATCAGGCGTTTCGTATCATACAGGAAATGAGGGATGCTACTGATAACCTATATCCAGCTATCGCTGTTTGGGAAAACGTCATGGGAGCGTTTTCTACAAATGACCGGATGGACTTTAGAGCCGTCCTATCCGCCTTCTCGGACACCGAAGTTCCAATGCCTCCTTCGGGAAGATGGGGAAACGCCGGAATGGTGCGAGGGGGAACGCCTGATGTGTGCTGGCGGCTCATGGACGCCCAGTATTGGGCAGGCTCCCGAAGGCTGGCACGAAGGCAGCGGATTTTCGTCGTGGCGGATTTTGGAGGCAGACGTGCCGCAGACATACTATTTAAGCCCCGTCCAATGCTCCCACTTCCTCCGCCTTGCGGAGAGGGCGGGCGGGCCGCCGCCGAAGGAGATCGAACAGCTTCTTTTGAAACAGGGCGGCAGATACCAGTCATCCACCCCTTTCAGTGCTTCCGTATGCGGGGAGCGGCAAAAAGGCAGGAAGAAACGGCCTTCCGAAACAGCTTCGGATTACCAACTGACCCTTTTCCCACTCTTTTAGCCAGTGATGTAACGCCCTTTGCCTTCTGGTATGAGGGCGACCCGGAGGGCGGCTGTATCCGTTTTCTGACGGAAACGGAAAGCGAACGGCTGATGGGGCTGCCAGAGGGCTGGACAAAGTACGGGGCGGACGGCGTGGAGATCCGGCCTCTGCAACGCTACAAGGCACTGGGAAACGCGATTGCCCTCCCTTGCGCCGATTACATTATGGCCGGGATTTATGAGGTGCTGGCTGACCGGGCCGGAAAGGAGGAATGAGCCCATGTTTGAAGCCTATATAACCAATACAGCCCTATACCCCTTAATGGGGATTGAGGTAGGGACAACGGTACATTTCCCCATGACGACACAGGAGTTGCAGGCCGCCCTTGCCAAAATCGGGATAGACGGGAAACGGTACAGCGAAGTGTTCTTTACCAGCTTTGACAGTGATGTGCTGGGGCTCTACGATTATCTCTACGAATGTGAGAACATCGACGAGCTGAACGAGCTGGGCCACGCCCTGCTGGAAGTACGGGATAAGGGCGGACTGGAAACCTTTGAAGCCGCTCTTGTCTTGGGAAACCACACAAGGAGCGTGAAGGATTTGATAAACCTGACGCAGAACCTTGACCTTTACCGCTTTTACCCGGATATTTCCGATGATGAAGGGCTGGGCCGTCTTTACGCCGACGAGCTTGGGACCATCGACATACCGGAGCACATTCAGAACTACTTCGATTATGAGGCATACGGGCGGGATGTGCGTATCAACGAGGGCGGCGTATTCGCTCCCGGTGGGTATGTGTCGGCAGTCCCGGAGGGCTTCAAGGAGTATTACCACGGGCCGCAGGACATTCCGCCGGAACACCGGATATTTGCCTATCCTGAAAAGGCCGAGCCTGTCCACTCCATTCTCGCTACACTCAAACGGTTTCAAGAAGCCCCACCCGCTCCGAAAAAGGACAAGGTGGGGCCTTCTCATGAAGAACGGTAAGACTTCGGGCCAGCATGGCCCGAAGCATAAAGGAGGTGCATACCATCAACTATTACCCTATCAATGAAGGAGCCGCCCGCCGGGCAAAAGAAATGAACAGCTTTTCCGACTACAAGGAAGGGAGCGCAACGGCGGAATACCGGGCAATGGTGGACAAGGCCGCCGCCATAGCGGAAAAGCAGAAATCCCGGGTGGACCCCATGTACCATGAGAAGATCGACCATCTGTTAGACACCTACGCCCGCAAGCTGGCCGAAAACATGAACCAAGGCTTTGCCATTGACGCGAGGGTTCCCTCTGTGCTGATCGCCGGGCCTTCCAATTTCCCGGTGGGAAAGAAGGAAAAACAGAACCGGGCGCGGGACAGCAACATGGAGGAATGGCGGCATATTCAAGGGCTGCTGGATAAGATACGCAGCACCGGCATGGGCGGGATCAGCGCCGATGACCCGGCAGCGATTGAAAAGCTCCAGAAGAAGCTGGACGGGCTGGAACGCTCCCAGCTCATTATGAAGGAGGTCAACGCCTATTACCGCAAGCATGGCAAGCTGGACGGCTGTGCGCTGCTGTCGCCGGACCAGATCGAAAAGCTGAAAGCAAGCATGGCGTCAAGTTGGCGAAGCGACCCGAGGCCCTTTGAAAGTTACCAGCTAACCAACAACAATGCGGAGATCCGCCGGGTAAAGGCCCGTATCGAACAGCTTTCCAAACAGGCACAGCAGGAATTTTCCGGCTGGGAGTTCGATGGGGGTCGTGTGGAAATGAACCGGGAGGACAACCGCTTGCAGGTGTTCTTTGACGGAAAGCCTGACGCGGACACCCGGGCCGAGCTGAAAAGCAGCGGCTTTCGTTGGGCTCCCAGCGTGGGCGCATGGCAGAGGCAGCTCACGGACAACGCCATCCGGGCGGCTGACCGTCTGGAATGTATCAAGCCGCTGTCCGGCGAAAAGCCCTCCCAGCTTCAAAAGAAGCCCTCTATCTTGCAGACCATGCGGGAACAGGGCGAAAAAGTCCAGACGGAGCCGGAAAAGAAAGCTCCGTCCGGCAGAGATGCCGAGCGGTAAGCCTCGGGCCACATTGGCCCGAGGTTTTCTGTTCCCCGAGATTGTACGGGGGCCTCCCGGATAGCGGGAACCCCGACGGAAAGGAGGTTTTATGCAGGAAGAAGTAAACCAAAAAACGGTTGCCCTTTCGATCAGGACAACGAAGCTCACGGGAAAAGTGCTGGCTGCCGCTCTTGGGAAGGTAGCGCGGGCGCTGCAAAAGCACCACCGGAAGGCGCTGACCCCGCAGGGACGCCAGAGTGTAAAAAAGCTGATGAACCACTATGGCGGCAAAAGCGCCATGCCCTATGTGGGAGCCCCAAAGGATTTTGACCGGATCGCGAAGGAGTTCCATGTGGACTACGCTTTCCATAAAGTGAGCCCCGGCCATTACCTGCTGTTTTTCAAAGCCAATCAGGCGGACGCTATCACGGCGGCCTTCCAGAAGTACAGCGCAAAGGTGCTGAACAAAGAGCAGGACAAGGCTTCCATCCTCGGCCAGCTTCGGAAATTCACGGAGCAGATCAGGACACAGGCAAAGGAAAAGCAGCGGACCAGAGAGGCGGTGAAGGACGGACGTTGAGTGACAAGATCAGAAAATATGTGCTCCCAAACCTGCCGTACCTCTTTGTGTTCTGGTTCTTCTCCAAAATCGGGACGGCCTACCGGATCGCCCCCGGCACAGACTTCGGGACAAAGCTCATGGGGATGCTCGATACCTTCCCCAAAGCCTTTGAAACCTACTGGCCGGGGCTGGGAGGTATTGACCTCCTGGTGGGCCTTGCCGGTGCGGCTGGGGTGTATCTGCTGATACAGTCAAAGATCAGGCAGGCGAAAAAATTCCGGCGGGATGCGGAGTACGGCACCGCCCGCTTTGGAACAAAGGAGGATATAAAGCCGTTTGTTGACCCTAAATTTCAGAACAATGTCATTCTGACCGGGACGGAGTTCCTTACCATGAACACCCGCCCGAAGATTCCCGCCAATGCCCGGAACCTAAACGCCTGTGTCATCGGCTCGTCCGGCTCGGGAAAGACAAGGTTCTGGCTGACCCCGCAGCTCCTTCAAGCCCATTCCTCGTATGTGGTGGTAGACCCGAAGGGCGGCACCCTCGACCAGTGCGGGCGGTTTCTGCAACGGGAGAAATACAGGGTGCGGGTGTTCAACAGTATCGACTTTTCAAAATCCATGCACTACAATCCGCTGGCCTATATCAAGACGGAAAGCGATGTTTTGAAATTCGTTACCGCTCTGATCGCCAACACCAAAGGCGACGGCAAGGAGGGCGACGAGTTCTGGACCAAAGCCGAAACCCTCTTATACTGCGCCCTTGTGGCCTACATCGTCTTTGAGGGGCCGGAGGAAGAACGCAACATGAATACGCTGGTGGAAATGATAAACAGCATGGAAGTCCGGGAGGATGACGAAACCTTCAAAAATGCGGTGGACTATATGTTTGACGGGCTGGAACGCCGCAGCCCCCAGCACTTCGCCGTGAGGCAGTATAAGAAATATAAGCTCGCCAGCGGTGTTGTATGCTCTAAAAGACTTCTTAATCAGATGATTTGGAAGTCTCTTAGAACACACAACTTTACATACCGAAGAAAGGAGACAAAACCATGAGCAAAAGCGAGAAAATCACTGCTCTTTACGAGCGTTTGAGCCGAGACGATGATATGGATGGCGAGAGCAACTCCATATCCAATCAAAAAAGACAGTTGGAAGACTACGCTGCCCAGCATAATCTTCCTAATATCGTCCATTTTACGGACGATGGCATAAGTGGCACTCGATTTGACCGCCCCGGATTTCTTGCCTTGATGAAAGAGGTCGAAGCCGGGAATGTGGAGTATCTGTGCCTAAAGGACATGAGCCGTCTGGGGCGTGATTATCTGAAAGTCGGTCAAATCATGGAAATTCTGCGACAGCAAGGTGTCCGTCTCATTGCTATCAATGATGGCGTTGATACTGCCAGAGGGGACGATGATTTTACCCCTTTCCGAAACATCATGAACGAATATTACGCACGAGACACCAGCCGTAAAATCCGTTCCACTTTCCAAGCAAAAGGCAAGACAGGCAAGCATCTTACAGGCTTAGTAATCTATGGTTACCTCTGGAATGAGACAAGAGACCAGTGGCTTGTAGATGAATATTCGGCAGAGGTTGTAAAGCGTATCTTTTCAATGACGATTGAGGGCATGGGACCTTATCAGATAGCAAACAGGCTGAAAGAGGAAAAGGTACTCATTCCCTCTGCATATCTGGCACAGTTCAACGAGGGTGTGAACAAAAACAAGACTTTCAAAGATGTTTACGGCTGGGGTTCTTCCACCATCTGCAACATTCTTGATAAGCGTGAGTATTTGGGACACACCATCAATTTCAAGACCCGAAAGCATTTCAAGGATAAGAAAAGCCATTATGTGCCGGAGGACGAATGGACGATTTTTGAGAATACCCATGAAGCCATCATTGACCAAGAGACCTTTGACCTTGCACAGAAAGTCAGAAGCAAGGTACGCCGTTATCCCGATGGCTGGGGCGATGTTGCACCGTTGACGGGCTTGCTCTATTGTGCTGATTGCGGCGGCAAAATGTATGTCCACCGCTTTAACAACGGCAAACGCATTTCGCAATATACCTGTTCAAAGTACAGCAAAATCCCTGTTGGGACGCTCTGCAAGACCCAGCACCGTATCAATGAAAGTGTTGTGTTGGAGCTGGTAAAAGACCTATTGAAAGCCATTGCCGAGTATGCCAAGCATGAACGAGCCGAGTTTGTCCGAGTGGTGCAGGAGGCACAGTCCAGCCAGCAGACAGCAGAGGTCAAGAAACAGCGGACACGCCTTGCAACCGCAAAGCAGAGAATATCCGAGCTGGAAGTCCTGCTCTGCAAAATCTATGAGGACAACATCTTAGGCAAGCTCTCTGACAGCCGCTATGCCACCTTAGACGCTCAATACGAAAAGGAACAGAAAGAGTTGACCGCTGAAATCAGCACGCTGGAAAAGGCAATCAGTGACTATGAAAAGCACGAAAAGGACGCTGACCGTTTCATTGCTCTGATTGATAAATACGAGAATTTTGACGAGCTGACCATTACCATGCTCAATGAGTTTGTTGAAAAAATCCTTGTGCATGAGCGTGACCGAAAAGGCAGTATTCAGACCACGCAGGAGGTTGAGATTTACTTCAATTTCGTTGGGCGTTTCGTCCCTCCGAAGTTTGCGGAAGTAGAGCTGACCCCAGAGGAATTAGAGGAAATCCGCAAGCGTGAGGAACGCAAGGACAGACTTCATCAGAATTACTTGAAGCGTAAAGCCAGCGGTTGGCAAAGGCAGTACGAGGACAGAACAAAAGCAAAGAAAAAGGCTGAAATGGACGCAAAGAAAAACGCTCTCCGAGCCGAGGATATAGCAAAGGGCGTGTTCATTCCTGTCAGCAATATGCCGAAGTTAGAGCCGAAAATCGCACCACAGAAAGGAGCTTAATCATGGAACTGAATTTTATCAAATGTGGGGACTACTACATCCCAGACATCAAAGTGAAAAATCCGAATATCCGTCTTGGAAAATGGGGACGGATGCGGAAAGAGTATCTGCGACTGGCTAATCCGGTGCTGTTCTCCGACATGGTGCTGAATGAAACCCTCTATGAGCATTGTGCGGAGATTGAGGAAACAGCCAAGAAGCGTATGGAAATCATCGTGCCGCAGCTTGCAAAGGCATACGGTGTGACGGAGCAGCTCAAAGCAGAGAACCAAATCGAATGGGTTCGGCAGATGAACGCTTGTGTTGCACAGGCTGAGGAAGCTATCAAGGGCGAGTTGATTTACTGCTGAGAAAGGAGCATGAATTTATGATTTTAGAAGCAATCTTCAACGGAGAGATTTATCCGGCAGAAACGGTAGTACCGAAATCAGAGAAGTTTCGGGAAG